>Ga0310040_1000044_pt1 | contig 161050 bp, 169 predicted proteins | sample EPASupsiteHSE623_FD_200237 | JGI IMG/M metagenome (GOLD analysis project Ga0310040, IMG submission 200237) | Bioremediated contaminated groundwater from EPA Superfund site, New Mexico - Sample HSE6-23 (v2) (version 2) | ecosystem: Environmental > Aquatic > Deep subsurface > Groundwater >...
CCGCTTTATCGGCTTTTTTATTTCCTTATGCAGCTTGCTTTATTTGACTCTTCCGGAATTCACCAAGCACTAATTCTGGCCTGTATTCTGTTTGCTTTTTCACCAGATTATATATAACGGTTATTATCTTCTTTGCAATAACCACTAGGGCTTGCTTTTTCTTGAGAGGATTGTTTTGTCGTGTTTTAAAATATTGATAAAGTTCTTTCATTTCAGTGTTTACTGCAACCATGATTAGAGCCATTTGATACAGGATACTCCTCAAATTCTTTCTTCCACGCTTTGATATACCTGTTCCGCTTGACATTGGAGAGTTCATGCAGCAAGAGAATGAGGACCAATGGCTTGATGATCAAATCAAGCAACGTAAAACAGATGACGAGGTAAAAGCAGAGATAGAAGCCTTGCTAAATGGTGAACCAATAGAAAAAATATTGGGATTAGAAAAGGCAAAGCTCAGGGAGATCCTGCAAAATATCAAGAGAAGTGAAGGTGTGACGCAGCGGCAAATAGCCCGCGTAACAGGAATCGGTCAGAATATCGTATTTAAGGCCTAACAACAAGGAAGCAAAAAGAACGTCCCCTTGCGTCCCCTATAAGAATTTTCCAATTACTGTCCAAAACAAGCTTATTCCAAGTAAAACAAAAAATAGGTGCGATAGCCCCGGTAATCTATTTTTAAAAAGGACTCCTAATACAAAGAAAACTAATAATTGAGAAATGGGGAAATTGTAAAAGCCCAACCCAAAAAGTAAGATCATTCCGATCGCCACTGTAAAAAAACTTCTTGATATATTGGATTTTTTTTTGAAAACAAATCCTAGTAAACAACATAAAACTGCAGCTATAAGTAATATTTCGAGCTTCATTACTTTATTTCTCCTTTAAATAACCTCTTTTTATAATTTTATTAAAGGGTTCTATTATAATCGCTTAATCCCTCCAAAGCTTTATAAATTATCTTTCAATCCACATAGAAGTTAAATACTTTTGTCTTGTTGCAGCAATTATTTGCGTGTTCCTACCCAACACTTTTATAAAGATTAAGCAGGAACACGCTTATTTGAATACAAGCGTTACTGTTTTACTCAAAAATAACGGCTTGCAAATGCTTAGTTCCAGGTTAATGAAATGTAACTATATTGTACTCCTTCTTCTCCAGCGTCTGGGTCCCATTGACCCCATGTATCAATATTGCAAAATGCCGATTGTATTTGACCGACGCCAGAAAGATTAGAAGCTGTAGATACACCAAATCGTAGTGCATAGGAATGTCCACTTTGCAGGGTAGTAGTTATAGACCTAGAAATGTCTGCGCTGTAATTATGTGTGCCAGTGGTTACTGTTGGTTCAATAATAGTTGATCCTACCTCCATGCTACTTCCTAGATCAATAACTGAAACTCTAATCTTTGCAGAACTATATCCACTTGATCCAATTATACAACCATTATAATCTCCACTAAAATATATAGTTGCGCTGCGGCTCCCACTGCCTGTTACAGCAATCTGTTCACCAACCCATGCCCAAGAACCAATGTTCCCAGTGCCTGCTAAATAAGTACCTGAATCTGCCCAAGGGATTGAAGCAATTGCTGAAAAACCTTCGCCATGAGTACCTACACCTGATCCCGAGCTCCCAGAATTACCAGCATTAGCTGAGTAAAATATTTGGTTTGTTCCTATAGGAACGCTAGTACTAGATAAGATGCTAACAGAATTACTTGTAACACTCCTGGAATCAAGATAGTTTGCAACTCCGGCCTTATTCATATCCGAATCCATTTTATCTAACATTTGACTAACTGAACTAGTCTTAGCTGAATTATTGGGGTTAACCACCTCTTGACCAAAAGCAGTCATTGTAGTCGCAAATACAAATAATAACGAAAACATAAGTATTTCTAATGATTTAATAGTCTTTTTCATTTAAATGTTCTCCCTCCTTAAGTTTTTGGGATGTTTGTATATACGTTGAAATATTGACTTTTTGGGAATATCACTTCCTTAATTTAATCAAAATCCTCATCAATAATCTAAAAACCCGTACCTCCTTTTCTAGCTATTTGCCATATCAATTCTTTTCCTCCTCATCCAATCCCTCCCAAATGTCGTGAATAGCCCCTTTGGTGACGTGAATAACCGGTTTTCGAACGTGAATGCCCCAAAATATGCAGGTATTTTTAGCGATGATGTCTAATATTTACAGTAGTTCTAATAAATAGTTCGTTTATGTAACTTTTTGGGAGTGTATTTTATGTTTCCGATACCCTGGTACGCTGTATTATTTATTACCATCCCGCAGACAGTTTTGATTATTCAGCTTGGTTTTTTACTATTCAACCTAAGAATTGAGTGGCGAGAAACAGCATTGGCATCCATCTTTATTGGGATTATTACATTTTTTTTACTTCGACTATCAATCATTCCAGGTGCTCATACCCTTATCTTGATTTTTATTACTACGCTTATGATTAGCTGGCTAAGTAAAGTAAATGTCTGGTACAGCCTAATCGCTATTATGTGTGGGGCAATGATTATTGGGGTAACAGAAAATGTAATTACGTCTTTAGTACTAATTCTTATTTCCGAGACTGTAAGCGACCTTTCCAACAATCCGTGGTTAAACATTGCCGTCTTTTTACCAACATTGTTATTAGTGGCCTTTATATTCTTTCTGCTAAATAGGTCCAAGTCGGTATTATATGATCTAAATCCGAAAGGAAGCTCGAGGTGAATCAAAAAAGAGATGTTTGGGTAATATTAATAATTCTCTCCCAGACCTTAGGTGCAGTGGTAATGAGTAGTATTATTCGAGCCAGCGATAATATTAGAATTGTTAAGGCATGGCTGCCTTTTTGGGAAGTTCTGATTTTGGTCTTGGCCCTGCTCAGCATCGCCGCTATTAAGAACCTTTACAGCAATGCCCGAGAAACCATTAAGATAAGTTTAATGAAGGAGCATCTTCGGGAAAATGAAATTTTAGTGACGGCCCTGCAATCGGAAAAGCATGAATTCAGTCGACACCTTCAGGCTTTACAGTCTTTTATATATCTCAACCGAAACAAGGAGGCCAAGCAATACATAGACGGTATATCCGAGAATTACCAGAACACCTATGAGGGAGTGTTTATTGCTCACCCGGCACTGAATAATTTAGTTAATAGCAAGTTAAGCTTAATGAAATCCCAGGGTATTGAATTTACGATGACTTCAACATGCGATTTTTCTCTTTTGCAGGTCGAGCCTTGGGATTTGTGTACTATAATCGGCAATCTTTTGGATAATGCGATCGAATCAGCTTTGCAGGATAGGGTACTACCGTGGGTAGAAGTGGAATTTGAATGTCAAAATGGAGATTTCATTTTCTGCATCCGCAACAATGGCGCAATCATAAACAAAGATGACAAAGAAAGGATCTTTGAAGCCGGTTTTACCAGCAGGGAATCAGTTGGACGGGGCTATGGGCTGCACATAGTGCATAATCTCGTGAAGCGTTATGAAGGAACGATAGAGGTATTTTCTAATAAGCAGACTACAATTATTGTGAAAATACCGGAAGGGAAGAAATCTGTATGACATTAGCAACTGTTTCTAACCATATTGCTGTATACCTGGACAAAAACCTGGCTACCAATCAAGATAATAGCGAAATCTATGCTTATGGGCTGGAAATTCTCTTAGGAGCAGTTATTAAGTTGTCTATTGTCTTTCTTCTAGGCTGGATCTTTAATGTATTCGGACTTACTCTAATAGTGCTGGTTACATATGCAGCTTTTCGCTGCTTCGGAGGTGGGGCGCATATGAGCACCTATTTAAAATGTCTCCTACTGGGCACAACGGTTGTGGTGGGGATGGGCCTCCTCTCTCAGTTCAATCTGGCTACCCATCTATTGGCTTACATAGCAACCTTCGCCCTAGTTTTTGCATTATTTGTCTGTTATAAATGGGTTCCCGGGGATACCGAAAAGAAACCTATTTCGGACAGGGAGGTTCGTAATAGGCAAAAGAGAAAAATGGCAATAATTATAGCTGTTTGGGGTTTAATTATTCTATATCTGCTCCACCACAGTCTGAATACCTATGCTTTAGCGATGATCCTGGGGAGTATAAGTTCAGTCTTCCTAATCGCCCCCTGGGGATATAGCTTACTCACAACAATCGATAAATGGACTTAGAGAGGAGGTGATTATGATGAAAACAAAATTACAGAAGTTAGCCATGAGTAGCCTGGCGATAGCTCTGATGTTTATTGCTGGAACCGGAGTCAGTCCTAATTCCTGGTTTATTGCCTATGAGCCCAATATACCAGAATCGTTAAAGAGGTAGGTAGATCTTGGATGGCTAAGGTATTAATTCTCGAAGATGAAGAATATAATCGGGAATTTATTAGACAAATTCTTAAAGAAATACCGGGAATAACCGAAACCTTCGCTACCTCTAGTGCCAAGGAAGCTGTTGCTTGGGCAAAAGAAAATCGGCCCCATATTGCCTTATTAGATATTGAACTATCCAACCAGCAGGATAATGGCCTAGAGGCAGCAAGATTAATTAGAGAATCTATTGAAGACATTTATATTGTATTTGTAACCGGGTATGCACAGTATGCGGTGGATTCTTTCGATGTTCATCCCTACGGATATATACTTAAGCCCATGAAGATTGCAAGATTCCAGGAGTTAGTCGAGGAAATTATATCAAGACTCAAACAGCCAGATAAAATGATAACAGGTATTATTACGGTAAGGGTCAAGGATGAGATCGTTCATATAAATAGCAGGGATATCATTTTTATCGAGGTTGATAATCACAAATCCATTATTCATTCACTAAGGACTACCTGGGAAATACGAAGAGGTTTAGAAGAAATTGCAGGAATGCTAGGAGCAGATTTTTTGCGTGTTCACCGATCATTTATTGTGAATTTGACTAAGATTAAGAAAACAAAAGAAACATATGATCGAACTTATGAAATAGAGTTTTGGGATTATCCCAAGATTGCATTAATGAGCCGTTATTACTATCCCAAATATAAGGAGCATTTTCAACCCTAGACAAAACACTAATAGTGTTTGTAAGAAATAGGGTCAGTAACCTCCTGCGGCTATTAAAATAGCAGTCTCACCTTTTTGCTCGTATAATTCTAATCCCTGCAGCAAGAAATAGGAGAGCGGCTAAGAGGCCTAAAATATTACCAAAAACATTTTCAAGACTAAAGTCCTTAATAGCAATCATGGTCACAACCAAAATTGAAAAGACTCCGATAATAATAAACAATATGCCCAATGGCTTTTTCGGGTATTTCAGGTAGGGAGGGATATTGCCTCCAGTCCAGTGGCCAGGATTATATTGGTTTTCTTGCCATTCTTCCAGGTCATTTAAATAGTCGGAAGGATGTTTCCTATCTTCTTTCCCCATGTTTTTACCAATCCTTATTTATACTAATGATATCCTTCCAAAATAGCTTACTCGCTTTGATGAATTGAATCAATACCTACTTCTCCCTGGAGGCGAAACCCAGAAAAAATTCTGCGGTTACTATAAGGAGATCAGGAGTGGTGCAGATTGTTGGTTTTCCTATAAGGTAGTATACTGCCCATAAGGAGAGAGACAATGAAAGATATGATCAATCAGGAGAAAGAGGTAGTAATCTTAATCCATGGTTTTAACAACGACGAATCAGATATGTTTCCTCTAAAACAGCATTTGCAAAGCGTGGGCTATGAAGCTGTCACAATAAACCTGCCCCTCAGGTTTTCCGACCTTGAAGACTGTATTGCCCGATTTGAGGAGCAATTCTATCAACAACTATCCGATTTTAGATACTTTGCGAAGATACATCTGGTGGGCTTCAGCATGGGAGGATTAGTGGTTCGTTCATTCCTGGCGAAAAATATAGTTCCCAACCTCGGGAGATGTGTATTAATAGCTACCCCCAATCAGGGGACCAAACTTGCTGATATGTCTGAAAAGTGGATTAAACCAATGGGGCAAATATTTAAACCAATTAAAGCACTTAGGACTAACCGTTTAGATATTGGCGACCCCATGAATACACCTAAACCTGAAATTGGCGTTATTGCAGGGAACACCAACAAACATTTACTCGGTATCTTCCTAAACCGAGAAAACGACGGCATGGTTGAAGTGGAGTCGGTAAAATACCAAGGCATGACTGACTTTGTTATTAAGCCTTTCGGGCATAAAGAAATCCACCATCAACTGGAGATAGCAAATTTAGTAGACCTTTTCCTGAGAACAGGAAAATTCTCGGCTTGATTCTGGATATAAATGATGATGGAAAAATCGTTTGTGAATTGGTATTGTGTGTGTTGCGAGTCTGGTTGGGGTGGTTCAAGCTTTTGGGGAGGTTAAATTGTGACTAAGAAAAAGATCTTGGGTGTTCTTTCTTTGGCCTTGTTAATATTCGCTTTCATGTTCGGCGCAACAACATCAAGCCAGTATTCTTTAGGTGATAGTATTTTGCGGTTTTTGGGCCTTAAAGCATGGTCTAAAGAATCAATTGAACATAGTGCCCGGGGATTTCATTATACTTTTTTCTACACAGTTGGATTTGCAATTTTGGGATACATGGGAGCTAAACATTTCCTTAAAGAAATATATCCTAAATTGATTAATCGCTTGCCAACAATTGTTTTGGTCCTATTTTTTACCGGCAATCTACTGTTCTCATGGGGATATAGCCTGGTATTATCTTTTTCAACCGGCGTTAATGCAGTTGACTATTTTCCTGCGCAGAGCAATTGCAAGTATAAATTAAATCCAGAAAACAACCTGGCTTTATTTTCCTACAGTATTAAGCTCAAGAATTACTCTAATGATGAAGTGAAATTCAATATGCGAGTACAGAATCCATCATTTGATGATTATATTATGGTAGATGTTCCAGATCAAGGTTCCAAGGGGAACCCTACTCTTAAGGACTTTACTTTATTACCGAAAGAGGAGAGAATCGTAACGTTTTCATTTAATGACGAATCTCAGTATCAGTCTGGTAATATGAACAGGCCCAACATTGCTATCTTTAATCAAGAAAGTATTAGAGAATTCAACGTTCAATAATATCTTAACGACTCGGGTGGCTGCATGATTATTTATTATCTAGTTTTTCGGATATTTCACCAAGTCTGTCACAGATATTGGACAACATTATTAAGACAAAGCCTATCATAGTAAATGTAACCAGTTCTTTGGTGAAGAACGCGACAAATCCCAGAACGACCAAAACGAATGTATTCCAACCAGTACTATTAAAAAAGTTTTTCATATCAATACACACCTATCCCTTCAAATCTAATCTGCCCATTTCCCAAGGCTTTCCGAAATATTCCAGTACGTAGTTGCCTTGCTTAATTTCGACTTCAGCAGCCCTTAACAGAAATTCAGTATAATCCTCCCAGGCATTATACTGGGAGATTCTTAAGGGGAACATGCTTAATTCAGAATATTGGGCGGCTATTTTCTCATCGAACCTATTTTGCATACGCTGAATGGCCATTGAACGTGTGGTTTTGGGCAAATTCCAGTTAAGATAATCATCTTGGGAAGCGAATCCATATTCATTCATGACGGCATTGGTCTCCGTCATAATTTTTTGCGAGGTTGGATCAGATTCATTTGCTTGATCAGATGCCCCATTGGCTTGCTTTAATATCGCTTGTGCTTCTTCATTACTTACTATGTAACCCTGCTGAACGGCTTCCTGGTACTGTACTTCTTCCCTTACTATTCGATTGAAAATTACGTTCTGGTTAATTGGCTTATCAGGGTAGTTGCGTTCGATGCTGGTTATGTATCGCTTTTGATCCTCAGATAGCTGGTCTGCACTTAACCCTAATATCTTAAGGGTTCCCGCAGTGGGGGTCTGTGCACTACTATCAAGCTGCATAATTATCTGCAACATTTTAGCGCTGATCTCTCTTTTGATGGTTTCATCCTTAAAATCTTGTTCAGTTATGGCCTTACCATTTATGACCACAACCGTGTCGACCGGATAAACAGCCTGGGTGGCCCTAGTACATCCCGCACCATAAACAAAAATAAAGACTGCTAGGAAAGCACAACCCAATCTATTAAGACTTGATTTCATAATAAGACTTCCTCTCAGTAATACTTAGTTGTTATTTATTCTGAAATTTCATCATTTCTTAACCAGTTTATCAAACCTCAAGATATATAGGAAGATATTATCTGTCCATACAAATTGTTCCATGGGATGATTGAGATTTGATCGTCAAGACCCTTTCACGAGCAAACTAGTATATAATAAGATATGAGGGAATTATAAAGCTAAAAGCCAAACCTTTAAGAACGCGTCTGTATAATTTCTGTTGTGCAATAATATCCTGATATGAAGGAGGTAATGCTGATGTCTGCATTGCAGTGGATACTGGTAGCCGTAGTATGCGGGGCGGTAGAAATTTTAACATCGGGCTTCTGGTTTCTATGGTTGGCCTTGGCCGCAATATTGGTGGCTGCGGGAGTTGGTCTGCATTGGTTGATAAGCCTGCCAATTCAGTTGTTCGTTTTTGCAGTAATTACTCTGCTGTTTATAGTATTTACGCGTCCTCTAGTGGTGAAACTCGTCAAATCGCCCAATACGGTAAGCAATGTTGATGCCCTGATTGGCCAACATGGTATATCTCTGACCAGCATATCCCATGTGGACTATGGACAAGTTAAGGTTAATGGGGAGATTTGGACAGCCGTGTCCACCGAAGACATTGCTGAAAATATTCGGATTGTAGTTACGGGGGTTGATGGAGTTAAACTGATGGTTGATAAAGCAGATATTACCCCGCAGTGCTAAACGGAGTAGGGAAAGGATGATATTATGTTAACTATTTTTGTGAATGTGGTAATTGTATTATTTGTTATTTTAATTGCGTACTCAGCAATTAAGATTATCCATCAGGCATCAGTTGGAATTGTCGAAAGATTGGGCAAGTATCATAAAACAGCCCAGCAGGGTATCAATGTAATAATACCTTTTGTTGATACTTTCCGGGCTATCGTGGATCTTAGAGAGCAGGTGGTCAGTTTTGCACCCCAACCGGTAATCACCAAGGACAATGTAACTATGATGATCGATACCGTAATCTACTACCAGGTGACTGCTCCTTTCAAATATATCTATGAAATACAAAACCCGATATTCGCTATTGATAACCTGGCAGCGACTACTTTAAGAAATATCGTAGGTGACCTGGAACTCGATCAAACCCTGACCTCCAGGGATCTCGTAAATACCAAACTTAGAGTGATTCTGGATGAAGCCACTGACAAATGGGGGATCAAGGTAAATCGAGTGGAATTGAAAAACATTCTCCCTCCCCAGGATATTCAGACCGCCATGGAAAAACAAATGCGTGCCGAGCGGGAAAAGCGTCAGGCAATACTGCTGGCTGAAGGGCAAAAGACCGCCACTATCCTTGAGGCCGAAGGCAGGAAACAGTCGGCTATCCTTACTGCGGAAGGACTCAAGGAATCCAATATTAGAACCGCCGAAGGCACTCGACAGGCCAAGATTCTTGATGCCGAAGGAGAAGCCCAGGCTATCTTGAATGTGCAGAAGGCTTTTGCAGAGAGTTTGGTAATGATTAAAGAGGCGGGGATAGACGATAAAGTCCTGGCTTTAAAATCGCTGGAGGCTATTAAAAAACTGGGTGACGGTCAGGCTACCAAGTTAATCATTCCCAGTGACTTAGCAGGTCTCGGTGGAGTATTCGCCGCCTTGAAGGCAGCGACCGAGGATAGCTCCAGTAAACCGCAGTCATAGATTTGTGGCTGGTGAGCATTTATAATTCTGAGTGTTGAACGATAATATAAATTGGATTCCAGATTACGAAAGGGGTAGGCGATGCGCTTACCCCTTGGTTTATTTCAACTATCGCCCCGGACTGGCAGCCTTAAACACACCACATTAATAACATATTTTAACATATTTACAGTTAGAACCCTTCTATTAAATTTCCTGCCAAAGGGCATACTCTGCCTCTCAGGTTTTAAGGATTTTCAACAGTATTTACGTGGACACATGGGGATTTATGAGGTACCCTTATTTTGTGCCAAGGATGTAAAAGCGGGTTGCAATATTAATAATAAGTGTAATTCTATATACGCAAAACATGTCGGTTTTAATATATTTTAAGGGGTGTAGTTGCTTTGAGTGGATTTTTTGGTGTTGTTTCAAAGAAAGATTGCGTCATGGATGTGTATTTTGGTACGGATTACCATTCGCACCTGGGAACTAGTAGGGGCGGTATGGCGATTTGGAGCGGAAACGGTTTTAACAGTTTAATACATAACATAGAAAATACTCAGTTCAGAGCAAAATTTGAGTCTGACCTGCCAAAAATAAGAGGCAATATGGGTATAGGATGCATAAGCGATACTGAACCGCAGCCTTTGACAGTGCGTTCCCACCTTGGTCAATATGCGATCAGTACAGTGGGGAAAATTAATAATTTGTATAATATAGCCGACCAAACATTCACCAATCGAAATGTTCATTTCTTGGAAACCAGCAAGGGTACTATTAACCCTACCGAACTCGTATCGGTAATTATAGATCAGGAAAGCTCTTTCAAGGATGGTTTGTTAAAAGCCCAGGAGTTGATTGAGGGATCCTGTTCAATTCTGATTTTAACACCGCAAGGGATTTATGCTTCAAGGGATAAACTTGGCAGAACGCCTTTAATTATAGGTGAGAAAGAAGGGTCATACTGCGTTTCCTTTGAATCCTGCACTTTTACCAACCTCGGCTATAAGTTCAAATATGAACTTGGCCCAGGAGAAATAATTTATATGACACCGGATGGTATGGAGAAAATTGCGCCACCTAGAGATAAAATGAAAATTTGTGCTTTCTTGTGGGTCTATTATGGTTATCCATCCTCAACTTACGAGGGAATGAATGTGGAGGTTATGCGTTATAGAAATGGTGCCGCCATAGCCAAAAACGACACGGTGGAAATCGATATGGTTGCCGGGATACCAGACTCGGGTACTGGACATGCCATCGGTTACTCTAACCAATCCAAAGTAGCCTATGGACGTCCTTTCATAAAATATACCCCAACCTGGGCCAGGAGTTTTATGCCACAGGATCAGAGCATAAGAAATCTGGTGGCAAAAATGAAACTGATGCCCGTTCCTGAACTAGTATCTGATAAACGCCTGCTCTTCTGCGATGATTCAATTGTTCGCGGTACCCAGCTCCGAGAGACGGTTGATCTGCTATATAAATGCAATGCCCGGGAAGTTCATATTCGATCAGCTTGCCCTCCGCTTGTATTTGGCTGCAAATACTTAAACTTCTCAACTTCCCGCTCCGAAATGGATCTTGCAGCAAGGAAAGCCATAATCGAACTTGAAGGAAAAGAACCGGAGTCTTTTGACGCATATTGTGATCCTGCTAATGAAAAGTACAATTGTATGGTGAACTGTATCAAAAAACGTCTCAATTTTTCAGGGCTTAAATATCAAAACCTGTATGACATGATTGACGCAATCGGGTTAGACAAGGATAAAATCTGTACATACTGCTGGAATGGGAAGGAATAGTAATAGGGGAGCCAATGGAATCGCCAGCAGGCTGTGTGAAAACCATTTGGCGTTTTTCAATCGCTCCACTAGTGGGCAGATTTTAATTGTTATTAGGCGCCAATGCCATCAATTGGCCCGATATATCGCTCGCACCTTCCACTTTGTAATTGAGACTTGGCGATTTTGGGAATTTTCACACAGTCTTCCGCCCTATGACACTATGCAGACTGAAAAAGAGGCTGTCCCTTTCGGAACAGCCTCTTCAGACCGTCAAAAAAGCCCAATAGCAGCGTTATTAACGAAAGTCCGTTCAATCAACGTACCTCATGTACGCCTCAATCACGAACTTTCATTAATGCCTTGCTCTTGAACTTTTTTGCTCGGTCTGCCTTTATTGACACTCTAAAGAGGCTGTCCCTTTGGGACAGCCTCTTTTACATATTCCTTATAGTATGGAATTATTGATACGGTTTTCTTGAATGAATCCTGAGTTAAGAACTACTTCTGGTTTAGGGAGTTTAATTCCTAAAGTTTCCTGTAAGACTTCCTCAATGACTTCCACTGGTTTAATTTCCAACTGCTCTCTCACTTCATCCGGCAGATCTTTCAGATCTTTCATATTTTCTTTGGGAATAAGGACTTTCTTAATCCCCGCCCGGTGCGCTGCCAGGAGTTTCTCTTTAAGACCGCCTATAGGTAAGACCGCACCTCTAAGAGTTATCTCTCCAGTCATGGCCAGGGTGGAATCCACCTTTATTCCCGTTATGAGAGACGCGATTGCTGTGAACAAAGCTATGCCAGCTGACGGACCATCCTTAGAGACTGCACCTGATGGTACGTGAATGTGTAGATCTCGTTCTTTAAAGTTAAAGTTTAGACTACTTAATGCTAATCTTGATTTCACCAGACTCAAGGAGATCTTGGCCGACTCCTTCATCACATCACCCAGTTTACCGGTTAAGATCAATTGTCCGCTGCCAGGCATATCGGTCCCCTCAATGAAGAGAATTTCTCCACCCACTGGAGTCCAGGCTAGACCGGTTACAACACCTGGAGGATTATCCAATTGCGCTACATCATGGTGTGATAGCTTATTACCCAATATCTCTTCCAGCAGTTCAGATGTTACGGTATAAGGAGTTGCTACCTTACCCGACACTATTTTTTCCGATGCTACTCGAGCAATAGAAGCTATCTGCCTGCGCAGACCCCTGACCCCAGCTTCCTGAGTGTAATCAGCAATAACGGTCTTGAGCGCCTCATCCTCAATTACTAACATTTCATTACTAAGTCCATGTTCCTCCAAAACTCCAGCTACCAAGTGATCTTTTGCAATATGGTATTTCTCAGTGCTGGTATAGCTGGATATGGAGATAACCTCCATTCTGTCCAGCAGCGGTCCCGGTATTGACTCGGTCGTATTGGCCGTGGCTATAAAGAATACCTCGGAGAGGTCATACGGAACCTCCAGATAATGATCAGTAAAGCTATTATTTTGTTCTGGATCCAATACTTCCAACAGTGCACTGGCCGGGTCCCCATTATAGGCGGTCATAAGTTTATCAACTTCATCCAAGACAAATACCGGGTTTTTTTGACCGGCCTTTCTTAGATTCTGAATAATTCTGCCCGGCAGGGCGCCCACATAAGTGCGACGATGGCCACGGATCTCGGCTTCATCTTTAATTCCGCCCAAACTCACGCGAATATATTTTCTTCCCAGCGCTTCGGCAATACTCTTGCCCAGACTGGTTTTACCGGTTCCGGGAGGACCTACCAATAGAACGATTGAACCTTTTTTGTCTTTCTTGAGCTTCATTACTGCCAGATGCTGTATGATTCGGTCTTTTACCTTTTCCAAACCATAATGCTGATCATCCAAGATCTTCCTGGCCTCGGACAGATTGATCTCTTGGGGTTCTCCCTCCTGCCAGGGAAGCTCAACCAGTATATCCAGATAATTGCGAATAACGTTATAATCAGGGCTGCTGGGGTTCTGGCTTTCGAACTTGGCTAACTCTGCCAGAGCAGTTTTTAGTACCTCCGGGGGCATACCAGCCTTTTCAATCCTTTGACGGTAATTTTGGTCATCTGTTGGGGTGCCTTCATTTAATTCATCCTGAATGCTCTTCAGGTGTTCCCGCAGGACCGATTCGCGATGAGCTTTGTTAGATTTTTCGCTGAATTTTTCAGCCATTTCGATCTGCAGTTTAATAGATTCCTTTTGCTTGAGTAAATGATCCATAAACTGCAAGGTTCTCTGCTTCAACGACCTTGTTTCAATCAAGGCTTGCTTTTCGGCATTGGTAATGCGTAAATATTGCCCAAGTTGTCCCATCAACACATTTAGATTCTTCTCATTATCGAAGACTTTGATAAAAGGTTCAGAGCCTTTGAAATTCGTGCTGATTTCATGAACCAGTCCTTTAATGTATACCAACATCTCCTCCTGGCTCTTCAAGTCCAAGTCAACTAAATCAGAGACCCGCTCATAGTCAGCCCAAACAGTCGCATCCTCAAACGCCAGATTATTAATTTCCACCCGATCAATTACTTTGATCTTCAAAAGGGAGAGCTGTTCTTTCTTTTCTGTAGCCAGGACTTTTACTAGAGTGCCTACATGATAAAAATCAGACTCACTCAAGGAATTCTGCTTGAAGTTTTGTTTCAAAGATAAAACAATAGCCATGTCATCATTGTCAGCTAATAGATTCTTAAATGATTCCTCTTTAAAGGCCAGAGTATATTCCATATTCGGCAATAAGATAATGTCTGAAGTAGGGATAACCTTCAGTTTGAGATTTTCTTTGTCATTGTTCATACTATTACATCCTTTCTGTAACCAGCTCACTGTTAAGTGAACGTTCGTTTAACTACGCGGCAAATAATAAGGGATATTAACTATCCCGGTAAGATTTCGAAAACTAGTACTATCTTAACAACGCATCCTGGATCATCTTAATGAGATCACACAGCATAGAATCAGCTTCTTCCGTTCTATGATTATGATATTTGCTAGCTATACTTTTGATAGGATTAAACATAATAGCACTAATGCTAGCATTATCAACATTTTTAATAATCTGATTTTTCTTGAAATCATCAAGTAAAATCGATAATTGTGACCTTTCCTGTGATAACTCGCATCGGCATGTTAAAGCCGGACAACTGGAGAACTGCTCCACAAAATAGAATTCTTCACCATATTCGATAATGTACGTGTAATAGGCCCGAACCAGGCATTCAATAAACTGTTCTCCACTCATTTCTCTCTTCACCTGATTGCCTAAATAAATATAAACTTCATTGTAATACTCTCTATATATATCGTGGAGCATGGCATCTTTGTTGTCGTAATAAATATATACTGTTGCAGGGGAAACACCGGCCTCTTTGGCGATTTTGGATATTGAAGCTCCGTGAAACCCCTCTGCGAGAATTAATTTGATTACGGCTTGCTTAATATTCTGTTGTTTATTATCATCTTTTCTTCTCATTGCCTCACCTTGCACTTATCATAAATGATCATTCATTTATAGTCAAGTATAATTTTCCAGGTTGTATTTAGAAAGGCAGATATTATGTAAGACAACTAAAGCTCATTATAACGGAGGCTGAACAATTTTTACCCAGGTTTTAGTTATTTTATCTTCCATGTTTATAAAAAAACTGGTTCTGGCAAGTGAGAAAATAATTAAACCTGTCCAAATAACCATGAAGGAAAGCAGGTTTCCCAAAGTAAAGGGTTCGTGATAAATTGCAGCACCCAGGAGAAGACCCATCGTAGGGCTGACATACTGCAGGAAACCTATGGCAAAGAGTGGCAGACGTTTGGTGCCAGCCGCAAATAGAATTAATGGTATCGCTGTGACTGCACCCGCGCCTATTAGCAATAAGGTGGTCACCGAGGGAACGAACTGGAAAGAGCTATTATCGGTATTGTAGATATATCCTAAATAAGGCAGGGCAATTGCGAACGAAAGCATGGTTTCCAGGGTTAAGCCAGTAATTGATCCGATGTTTATCATTTTTTTAAACAGGCCATATATGGCAAAAGTTATGGCCAGGGTAAAGGCAATCCACGGAAATCTTCCATATTGAACCGTGAGGCTAAATACACCAACGGCGGCTAGAAAAAAAGCGACCATTTGCCATAAAGACAAGCGTTCCTTTAGAAATACTATGCCGAGCAGAACACTCACCAAAGGATTGATATAATAACCCAGACTGGTTTGGATAATGTGGTCATGATTCACCGCCCATATATAAGTAAACCAGTTTAAATTGAGCATTATCGCTGCTCCCAATATGCCCCGCATTTTTCGAGGCTGGCCGGCGATATATTGTATCTCGCTTAAAAAGGACGGCAATTTTCGGGTTACAGTTAATAGAATAAATAAAAATACCAGGGCCCAGACCACTCGATGAGCCAGAATTTCTGTCGATGAGACATGCTGTAGCTGTTTCCAGTAAAGCGGCAGGATACCCCATAATGCATAGGCTCCAAGACCAAAGGCAATTCCCTTTATCTGTTCGTTTGTTTGTTTTGGCTTCATGTGTTACTCCTAGGCAAGAATACAGATTATTATAGCTCTCTGCCTTTAGGGTGACAATAGGGAAAGAATCTCTTCAGGGTCAGTACCCATTAAAGCCTGAAAGGGAGTCGGGACGAGCAGACATGTGCAACAACTGATTGACGCAGTAAATTATCCTATGTTAATATAAAATTTGATAAAACTTAACAAATTTCTTATCCAGAGCGGCTGAGGGACAGGCCCTATGACGCCCGGCAACCAGCCAGTTATATGGAAACGGTGCTAATTCCTGCAGATGTTATGTCTGGCAGATAAGCGCGAGAATAAGATATCTTGCCTCTTTGCGTAGACAAAGGGGTTTTTTTTATCAAACACCCCTAAGACCCCCTCCTCGACTGAGGGGGCGTTTGATAAAACGCTCGCGGCGCGATGCACACAAAATGCGCAATGTAGGCGCTAAAGCGCCCGCATTTTGGCGCATAATTCGCGCAAGCGCTCATTGAATAAGGAGGCTGCCTTTTTGATTGAGATAAACGATCTTACCAAAATATACCATACGGCCCATCAAGATATAGTAGCCTTAGACAAGGTAAGCTTGTCGATAAAAAGGGGAGAAATATTCGGAATAATAGGTCTCAGCGGAGCCGGTAAAAGCACACTGATAAGATGTATAAATATGTTGGAAAAACCGAGCCAAGGTTCAATAATAGTTGACGGTCAGGATATAACAGCTTTAAACAAAAATCAACTTTATTTAGCCCGGCAAAAAATAGGTATGATCTTTCAGCAGTTTAACCTGCTGTCATCCCGCAATATTTTTGACAACATAATGTTTCCTCTGGAGATTGCCCGTATGCCAGCCAAGCAGGCTCGGAACAGAGTAAATGAGCTGCTGGAAATGGTCGGGCTGGTTGACAAAGCCCGTGTTTACCCGGATCAACTCAGTGGCGGGCAGAAACAACGGGTCGGAATAGCACGGGCATTGGCTAATGATCCCAAGCTGCTATTGTCTGATGAGGCTACTTCGGCGCTTGATCCTCAAACTACCCGCTCGATTTTGAAACTATTGAAGGATATCAACTCCCAATTAAATCTGACCATATTACTTATCACCCATGACATGAATGTGATTAAACAGGTGTGTGACCGGGTAGCAGTTATTAATGATTCTCATATCGAAGAGGTGGGTGATGTCCTGTCGATTTTCACCAATCCCGGAACCCCGACTTCCCAGAGTTTTATTAATAACATAATTAATAAAGGTGATCCTGGCGAATACGCTCACAATGTGATAAATAAGCATGAAGACAAACACCACTGCTTGATACGGGTTTCCTTTATTGGTTCCTCCGCCGGTGAGCCGGTAATCTCGTCTATGATTAAAAAATTTGATGTCGACGCCAACATTCTTTACGGTAACATTGATCGAGTTAAAGAGGTGCCGTTTGGCAACCTGATTCTAGAGTTGATTGGAACCGAAGCAAGCGTGACTCAATCGATGGCTTACCTTATGACTAATGGCTTGGAAATTGAGGTGCTGAAATGATCGGACATATTGGGGCGTTCATGGCGAATACCTTTTGGCTGGAAAACTCCTGGATGGTAGAAAAAGTAGCCATAGCAACCTGGGAGACTCTGTATATGGTGGTCATATCCACCGCCCTCAGCTATGTCTTTGGCTTACCCTTAGGAGTCATTCTGGTAACCACTGCCGATGGACATGTATTAGAAAGCAGAGGATTGAACCGGGTCCTGGGGGTAATAATTAATGCGGCCCGTTCCATACCTTTTATCATATTCTTGATTCTGGTCATTCCTTTCACCCGCCTGGTGGTGGGGACTTCTATTGGAACGGTAGCATCCATGGTGCCTCTGACCCTGGCGGCCATACCTTTTGTAGCGCGTCTGGTGGAAACTTCATTAAAGGAGATCGAATGGGGATTGATTGAGGCCGCTTTATCCATGGGAGCCAATGCCTGGCAGGTCGTGAGCAAGGTATTAATTCCCGAAGCTTTGCCTTCAATTATACTTGGTGTTGCCATCACTACGATCAATTTGGTAGGCTATTCAGCTATGGCAGGAATAGTAGGAGGAGGTGGGTTGGGAACCCTGGCGTACTACTATGGTTACCAGCGTTATGAGAACTTGATAATGTGGGTTACAGTCATCGTACTGATCATTTTTGTTCAGATTATTCAGACGCTGGGTGACAAAATGGTAGCAAACACGATTAATAAGAGGAGGTAGATATAATGAAGAAGACCCTGGTTTTAATTGCCTGCATATTATTACTGCTCACGACTGTAGCTGGCTGCAGTAAAACAGCTCAGAAAGAAGATGCCAATAAGGCTGCCCAGCCGGCTACAACCAAAATTGTAGTTGGGGCAACTGCGAAACCGCATGCGGAAATCTTGGAAGTGGCTAAACCTCTGTTGGCTAAAGAGAACATTGATTTGGAAATAAAGGTGTTTACTGATTATGTGCAACTGAACCCGGCTTTAAAAGACAGTCAGATTGATGCTAATTTTTTCCAGCATATACCCTATCTTGACGATTTCAATAAGAAGAATAATGCCACTCTGGCTTGGGTCGTAAAGGTTCACAATGAACCGATGGGTATATACTCGAAAAAAATTAAGAGTCTGGATGAACTGGCTAATGGAGCACAAGTGGGCATTCCCAACGATGCCACCAATGGTGGACGTGCCTTGATGGTTTTGGCACAGGCCAAACTGGTTACCTTGAAAGAGGGCGTGGGTGTAAACGCTACTGAGAAAGACATAGTTACAAATCCTAAGAACTTAAAAATTACTCCGATGGATGCGGCAATGCTGCCCAGAACTCTGGAAGATGCAGCCATATGCGTAATCAACAGTAATTATGCTTTGGAAGCTAAACTGAACCCGGTAAAAGACTCTTTGTTGATGGAAGCCAAAGATTCTCCTTTTGCCAATGTACTGGTGGTTCGGGCCGAGGATAAAGACAAAGATGCTATTGTTAAGCTGGGTAAAGCCTTGCAGTCGCCTGAAGTGAAGCAGTTCCTGGAAGAGAAATATGCAGGAAGCTGTGTTCCGTCTTTCTAAAAGTTAAAGCTTTTATATTCAATTTTAATAAAGACAGACCGAGCAAAAAAGTTCAAGAGCAAGGCATTAATGAAAGTCCGTGATTGAGGCGAATAAGGTATGGGGACACACCCCTTATAGGGGAATGTCCCCGTAACACGTACGGTGATTGAACGAACTTTCGTTAATAACGCAGCTATTGGGCTTTTTTGACGGTCTGAGACTGTTGGGTATTACTTGCCAACAGTCTTCTTGTTGGTATGCCCAGTATTGGCGCAGTGTACCAGTGGGACAAGGGACCCGTCCCCCTGTCCCACTGGTATTTTTAGTTGCTTTATTGGGTAATTTGTAAGATATAATATATTTTTTAAGTTTGACAATTGCTGGAATGTCTATAAAATAGATGTAGTCACTTTAATTGCACAAACATGTGCACAAGAGGAGGAGCTAAATGCCTGACCAAAGAGATAATCTGCTCAATCCCACATTGAGAGATATATTAGGGACCTTTCAACTTGATAAAAACTATACTCAAGGGGAAGGCAGCTATCTGACCGATGATACGGGAATCCGTTATCTGGATTTTATCGCCCAGTACGGAGCGGTTCCCTTCGGTTACAATCCTGATTTCGTATGGGATGCTTTGCTGGAGGTCCGCACTAAAAGACTGCCGAGTCTGGTCCAGCCTTCGCTGCCCGGAGAAGCACTCAAACTAGCCAATATGTTGGCTCAATGCTCTCCGGGGGATTTGTGTTATGCTACCTTTTGCCAGAGTGGGACAGAAGCGGTGGAGGCGGCGATCAAGCTAGCCCGTTCCAGCACCGGGCGGGAATGTATCATATCAGCGGCCAACAGTTTTCACGGCAAAACGCTGGGTTCTTTATCAGCTACGGGCAAGAATTCATATCAGACCCCTTTCCGGGCACCTGCACCTGGTTTCTTAAGAATTCCATACAACGATACTGACAGCCTAAGGAAAATTTTGGAAGAGAACCGCGAAAATGTAGCTGCCTTCATAATCGAACCGGTTCAGGGTGAAGGTGGGGTAATTGTTGGTAATACTGGTTATATGCAGGAGGCCCAAAAACTCTGCAATGAATATGGAGTTGTATTTATAGTTGATGAAATACAGACTGGTTTGGGACGTACTGGCAAGCTCTTCGCCTGTGAACATGCCGGCTTGGAACCGGACATAATGGTGTTGGCCAAGGCCTTAGGAGGGGGATTGCTGCCTCTGGGGGTATGCTTGAGTTCCCCCCGGATATGGAACGATGACTTCGGAATGCTGCACAGTTCAACCTTTGCAAACAACCAAGTTACCTGTGCAGTTGGTATTGCGGTTTTGGAGAAACTATGCCGTGATGAGCAGAGTTTCGTGCAAGAAATTAAGGAAAAGGGAGACTACCTTTTATCCGGCGTTCAGAGGCTGGGAGAAAATTACTCCACAGTTGTTAAGGAGGTACGCGGGCAAGGTCTCATGGTAGGCGTCGAATTCGAATCCATGCGAGATGTTGGTTCTTATGAAATGGCCTATATGGAGGATCAGGGAGGATTTACGGCTTTAATTGCCGGGTTCCTGCTTAATGTATATCAGATTCGCTTGGCTCCTTTTTTGAATAATTCCATGACGTTAAGATTGGAACCTACATTAACTATAAGTTACTCCGAGATTGATAGAGTCCTGGAAGCTTTAGAAGTAATCTGCCAGATTCTCAATAACCATGATTATGCTAGTTTATATCGCTACCTGATCGGTGATAGACGGCACCCTAAAGTCATAAATGATTACCGGTCATACAGCCGTAGGAACAAAGCTTCTATTTTGCAGCCGGGTGAACGAGCCAGTAAAAAATTTGCCTTTATCATTCACTATCCAGCCCCGGAAGATGTAGTAATAAATAATCCTTCTTTTGCCAGCTACAGCCGGAATCAATTATACCAACTCATGCAATGGGAGAGCCGGATTACTGATCCCGGAATTGCCTGCTATATGCCGGCTATTAAATCAAAATGTGGGACTATCGCCGAAGGTTGGTTGATAGGGGTTCCATTAGGGGCTAGGGAAATGATGAATCTACCCCAGGCAGATGTAGTGGATATGATAGCCAAAGCTGTAGATATGGGCCGTGACTTGGGAGCAGAAATCGTGGGACTGGGTGCGCTAACTTCAGTGGTCACCAAAGGTGGCAAAGCGGTAACCGGAAGAGGTGTCGCTATAACCAGTGGTAACAGTTTTACCACCTTGATGGCTATTGAAGCACTATTCCTGGGGGCTGAGAAGATGTACATCGAACCTATTGCGGCCCGGGGCGGAGTAGTGGGAGCCAACGGTTCCATCGGCCGAGCCTGCGCCCTTATGGTATCAGAAAAGCTTTGTCAGATTACCCTGTTCGGCAGCCCGGAGCACCCAACCAGCAGCAAACTTCGTCTTGATTCGTTGGCTAACGATATATTTGAATATGCTCGTACCAGGCTTCTGGCCGGAGAAAGGGACGGAATGAGCCTATGGCTGAGCAGACTGGTGAATATTCTGCATAATAAAGATGAAGACACCGCCTATCAATTTATTGAACATATTACGGATGGGGATAAGCTTTCCCTCTCATTTATTAATGATGTTTGTGATTATCTGGGCATTATTTGCCCGCTGGAAACAAGTACAGATATCAGTGGAAAATTACCTGAATGCGATCTAGTGGTTGCGGCCAGCAACAGCCCCGACTATCTGATATACTCCGATAATCTGCGCTCAGGTGCGGTGGTATGTGATGTAGCCCGGCCTGCTGATGTAGCCCCGGAAGTATGTGAGCAAAGAAATGATGTGCTGATCCTTGAAGGAGGGTTGGTTCAATATCCTGATTCCATATGTTTCGGCCCCAATCTGGGATATCGGGGTGGGGTAAATCTAGCCTGTCTGTCAGAGACCGTCTTGCTGGCTTTGGAGGGTGATTGCCAGGATTATAGCCTTGGTAATAGACTATCCCTGGAGACTGTCCAATATCTGCGCGATTTGGCGCAGAAGCATGGTTTTGGGTTGGCTGGCTTAAGAATGGGCAACCATGAGATTGATGAGCGGGATATCGAAAGAATTTATCGAAACTCCCTGCAGCTTAAGCAGGCTGAGAATATGTAGAAAAACAGCTTGGGGTGCAGGAATTTTCTCCAATCGTATAGAAATGAACAACTGAGTAATTTACTTCTAATATGTTGTTGGAGGTTTTTGCGCTATTAAGCTGAGCGGAACTATTTGAGGAGGAAGAGAAAATGGATGTACTTGTGCAGGACATTACGATAAAAGAAAACGGTAAATGGTATTTTGGTGAAGCTGAAATGTTCCGTCGCCAGATTCTTAATGTTTTGGCTAAAAACCTTAATCGTAAGCCGGATGGCAGCTATTTTGTGCAAATGCAAGAGGACGAAAACCCGGTTATTGTTGAAGATGTACCTTATCTAGCTACAGGCATTATGGAAAATGAAATGCCGTTAAAGTTGGTCTTTCATGATCTGCAGGAAATGGTATTGGATCATGAACTTAAGCTGTATTTCAAGGGTGATGTACCTTACATTTCTTTTAAATGGGAAGGTGATACCCGCATAAGTCGTGGAGTATATTGGAAATTAAGCGAGTATTTTGATTTCCGAGGGGAAGAGGTCTATATTGTACCTCCTAAATAATATGATGTAAAAATTTCCAATTCATATATTTATTGGATTAATAAATCCCCCAAATGAGGTAAAACTAAGAAAGAATTATTATCTCATTGAAAAGGAGGGGGAAAAATAATGGCCAAAGAGAAGAAGAGACCGGTGGATCAGGGCGGGATATATAAAGACGGAGCACAGAAAAATAATGATGATAGAGCCAAAATAGATGCTCCTAGCGAAAAGAAGAAAAAGATTAACGAATCCATATAACTAATAAAAACACATGGGACGCAGCCTGCCAGCTAAAACGGTAGGCTGCTTTTTTAAATACTATTTTTCCATTGACATATATTATCCTTATGACTATACTGTCTTTGATGTAATAAAATTGAACAGTATGGTTGATTAAAGAGAGACCTTATAAGGTGGCTCTAAAAAAACCAATATTTTTGTGAATTAGCTTTCCCGTTAATCGCTCATTCATGAAGATATTGGTTTTTTGGTTTTTTTACATAGGTTATGGTAAACATGGGGAGGGATGATATTTGTCATCGATTTGTAACGCCAATTTTCAAGAAACCAGGTTTGTTGATAGTAATAATGGACCAAAACTAAATGAACGACAACGTAAACAAATGCAGCACGAGTTAAAAATTTATATGGAAAAATATTTTAAACAAAAATTAGGCAAGAGCGTTGATTACACCAAAATTACTATCTGGGATGATATGCTTATTATTCAGGGTGAACGTTTTTTAACTGAACCGGAAAAATATATTGTAACCACTACGGCAGGAAAAGACGTTGTAAACAGTGCGCGCTTGCACGTAGCCAGACAGCATGCTATTGATAATGTACCTTATTTTGAAACATTATTAGGAGCTAAGGTTATTCACCAGACTTACATGGTGGAAGCTGAAAATGATTTCTGGATGCACGCCATAGTTTTTGATCGGGTTCTAACCCAATAACATATGAGGGGCTTTATGGAATAAATAAGGCAGAATACTCTAAGGATTTGTCGTGCTAGACAAGGCGTCAAAGCGTGGTAATAATGCATCATTATTGGCGACCGCGAGGGAGCACCAGGGAGGTATTGGCGCGTTTTGATAAGGAAGTATAGCGCTAAAAAGACCGGAGTAAATGACTAGTTTATTTCTTGCAACATTATTAGTAAGCGCTAGCGAACATCAGTAGTACCCGCAGGGTGATAGTCCCTCACTACAACCTAATACTGGGGAGACTTAGGAGAGACCTTTAGGGGTGACTCCGAAGTAGACCAATATTTTTGTGAAGAAGCTCGGCCAAACGAGTGTAAACATAAGGATATCGGTCTTTTTTTTATGGGAAGGAGGTAGTAAACAAACCAAAGACTTTTCGTGAATGCAAAACATTATTGATCGGCAAAGATCTAAATTTTAGGAGGTTATAAAAATGGCAGATACTCAAAAAGCTCTTCTTTATCGTGGACCTGGCCAATATGCTCTGGAAGATGTTCCGGTGCCCAAAATTGCCCATCCGGGCGATTGTATTGGCAAGGTAACTTTATCAACGATTTGCGGAAGTGACATTCATATCGTACATGGCGGTATGCCTGAAGTAAGATATCCGCTGGTCATCGGTCACGAATTCTGTGCCGAAATAGTAGAGACAGGTCCTGAGGTCAAAAGACTAAAAGTTGGAGACAAAGTAGTCACGTCATGCGTCGCTTTCTGCGGGGAGTGCTGGTACTGCAAACATGGTCTGTATGCACATTGTACTACACCAAGATACGGTTGCTTTGGAGTTTATGGGCAGGAAGGCTGTCAAACCACATATGTGTTGATGCCCGGTGCTGATAATTATGCCTATAATATTCCCGATGGATTAACCGAACAAGATGTATTGTTTACAGGTGATATTCTATCAACTGGTTATTTCGGAGCTGAAAATGCAGACATTAAAATCAATGATGTTGTAGCTGTAGTGGGTGCCGGTCCGGTTGGAATGTGCTGTATGGCAACAACCAAATTATGGGGACCCTCACTGGTTATTGCTGTTGATACGGTGCAGTCCAGGTTGGATGTATGCGTAAAAGAAGGTATAGCCGATATAGGACTCAATCCTCTTGAATGCAATGTTCCTGAAGTGATTAGAGAAATGACGGGTGGTCGCGGTGCAGACAAGACTATCGAGTGTGTTGGAGCCAAACCTACATTTGATTTAGCCTTGGAAATCGTGAGGGGCGGCGGCAATATGTCAACGATCGGTGTTTTCGAAAAACCCGTAGAGCTTCCTTTGGATAAGATATGGGCTAAAAACATTAAACTGGGTTGGGGCTTTGTACCGATGAATAAAATGCCCGAGCTAATTAATCTGATCAAACAAGGGAAACTGAATACCAATTTCTTGTGTACTCATAAAGCTCCATTAAATGATATCATGCGCGGCTATGATGTCTTTGGTAATAAGAAAGAGAACTGCCTGAAATGGCTGGTTACTCCCTGGGAAAAATAGACTGGCCTAGCTATTTTGAAGGATCTCTGGATTAATGTAATGGTATATTCGACAAATTTAACCGAATAACAGATTTACCAAACTTAAACGTATGGTGGATTTACGAGAGACCTTTGGGTAGCTCTAAAATAGACCAGTGTTTTTGTGAAGAAACTCGGCAACGGGCGTAACCATAAAGATATTGGTCTTTTTTTGTGGAAAGGAGGTAGTAAACAAAAACATTATCGTAAGTAAAAATACCCGAAGGAAAAATTTTAGAAAGGTGGAATCTATAATGGGTAAATTAGATGGCAAAGTAGTAGTAGTGACAGGTTCAGTTTCAGCAATTCCTGGTTTTGACTCTATCGGGTCAGCAACAGTTCGTGAAGCATTAGATGAAGGAGCAAGAGGGGTAGTTGTGTCTGACATTAATGACAAATTAGGTGAAGATTTTGTTAAGGAATTAAATGATAAATATGGTGCAGGACATGCCATTTATGTTCATACTAATGTAGCTCAACCTAAAGATGTTGAAAAATTATTTGAAATTACAGAAAAGGAATATGGAACGGTAGATGCAATAATGGCTAATGCTGGGGTGGTGACTGCAGAAGATTTTGATAAAGACCCTGAAGAAGTTTTGAAATCTCGTAAATTTATTCAAAGTATTAATGAAGATGGAGTATTTTATACAGCATTATATGGTTCCCGTTTAATGATGAAACATGGAACCCAAGGTTCAATCGTGATGGTTTCCAGTATTCATGGTGTTGCTGGCCGTCCTAAAGTTGTAAATTGTGAAACAGGTGAAGTTTTAATTGAACGTTTCAATTTGATTCAATATACAATGGGTAAACACGGTGTAGTTGGTTTATCTAAAGCATTAGCTTTGGAATTGGCGGAATATGGTATACGTGTAAATACTGTAAATCCAGGTTATATTATGACACCATTATTCCAAGCAGCTGTATCTGCCGATAAAAATGATTTGGCAGCCCAAGATTCATTGGCCACAGAAGCATTTGATTTTGCTCAATTAGCAGCATTACATCCATTATGTAATGACCCGGTAAAAGATAAAGAAACCGTTCCTCGTGGTAAATTTGGTGGTCGTATGGGAGTTCCTGCAGAAATTTCAAAGCCTGCAGTATTCCTTATGTCAGATGAAGCATCATTTATTACAGGTCAAAAATTAGTAATTGATGGGGGTTATACTGCCGGCTAAAAACAACCTAATAATTAGGATAGGGGCGGCTTTTAGCCGCCGACCCCGACTTTTGCACATTAGAAGAGCCAACAATCCTCTCTGCAAAGAGAGGGGTGTTGGCTTTGTATATCCGACAACCCGCTTGAAAAAAATGCAAAAATTCTATAGAATTTGTCATTGACATGTTTTCAATTTGAAATTATACTATCCGAAGTAGATATATAAATAGTTATTCACGAATATATTTTGGTGGATAAAAGAGAAACCATTTGGTGGCTCGAAGAATACCAATGTTTTTACAAATTGCCTATTTGGGCTTATTAGTAAAGGTATTGGTATTTTTTATCCTCCCATTTTTGTAAAGTATAGACCTTAATATTAATTAAATTGGGTGGGGGATACGAATATGCCATCAGTGTATAAGATGAATTTGCAGGGAAATGGCTCTGAAAGCAGCCATTCACAAAAATTAAATGATCGGCAGCGTAAGCAATTGCAACATGAATTAAAAATCTACATGGAAAAGTATTTTAAACAAAAACTTGGCAAAGGTGTTGACCATACCAAGGTTATTATCTGGGATGATATGGTTATTATTCGCGGTGAAGGTTTTTTGACTGAACCGGAAAAATATATTGTAGAGACTACGGCGGGGAAGGACCTGGTTAATAATGCCCGCATGCAGGTGGCCAGGCAGCATTCTATTGATAATATGCCGTATTTGGAGACTGTATTCGGAGCCAAAGCACTTCATCAGACATATATGATCGAAGCGGAAAATGATTTCTGGATGCATATAATTGTATTCGACAAAATACTAACAGAATAACAAATTTGCCCAACTAATAGTAAGGTGGATTTAGGAGAGACCTTCTGGCAGCTCCAAGGTAGACCAATGTTTTTGTGAAAAGCTCGGCTAACGAGTGAAATCATAAGGATATTGGTCTTTTGTTTGGGGAAGTGCTTCATAATGCACGCATGTAGAAGTTTTTGATGGAGTTTTAACAGAATAACACTGTTTAAACCAAAAAAATACGGTGGATTTAGGGGAGACCGCAGGGTAGCTCCGAAGTAGACCAATGTTTTTGTGAAGAAACTCGGCGAAACGAGTGAAAACATAAAGATATCGGTCTTTTTTTATGAGGGAAGGAGGTAGTCAGAAGGAAAAAGATTATGCTCGATTTAAAAATATTATAATGTCCCAAAATAAAAGGAGGTAATTGTAATGAGTAATACTATGAAAGCCTTAGTTTATGGCGGACCTGAAAAAATATCTATTCAGGACGTTCCCGTACCCAAAATTATTGAGCCCGATGATGCTATAGTTCGGGTTACTACCTCAACTATCTGCGGTACGGATATTCATATATGGCATGGCGGAATGCCAGAAGTAGCTGATGGAAGAATTATAGGCCATGAATTTGTGGGCGAAGTAGTAGAAGTAGGCCCGGCAGTAAGAAATTCCAAAGTAGGCGACAAAGTAGCGGTTTCCTGTGTTACCCAGTGCGGTGAGTGTTTCTACTGTGTAAGGGGAATTTATTCTCATTGCACAACTGGAAGCTGGATATTTGGTTACATGATCGATGGCTGCCAGGCTGAATATGTAAGAGTTCCCCATGCCAACTTGGGAATGTTCGGTATTCCTGAAGGGCTAACTGAAGAGGATGTACTATTCGTGGGCGACATACTTTCCACTGGCTATTTCGGCGCGGAAAACGCTTGTATAGAGCCCGGTGACACAGTTGCAGTAATGGGTGCAGGCCCGGTCGGAATGTGTGCAATGCATACAGCAAAACTTTGGGGACCTTCCAAAGTTATCGCTGTTGACATCAATCAATCCCGGTTGGATAGGATTGTAGCGCGAGGTATTGCAGATGTTGGACTTAACCCGCTAAATGTTAATGTTCCTGACGCAATCAGAGATATGACCGAAGGCCGCGGCGCTGACAGAACTATTGAAGCGAATGGTTTTAAACCAACTTATGATATGGCGATAGATTCGGTTAGACCAGGCGGTAATGTTTCCTTTATAGGCGTATTCGAAAAACCCCAGGAACTTGCCATGAATACATTATGGATCAAAAATATTAGAATTAGCATGGGCCTGTTAAACGCCAATCGGATTCCTGAATTAATTAAGTTGATTCAGGCCGGCAAACTCGATACCAACTTCCTGTGCACACATACTGCACCATTAAATGATATTGTTAAGGGTTATGACATTTTCGGCGGCAAAAAGGATAATTGCTTGAAATGGTTAGTAAAACCTTATCAGAAATAATTAATATATAAAAACGGTGAAGCTTTTATAAAGCCTCGCCGCACATAATCAACTCAATCCTACTTAATTTGATATATGATCTCTCCCATCATATATATTTACCACAGGATTTAGGTTCAAGCCAGGAAGCCTTTCTGCAGGGAAAGGTTTCTTGGTTTTCTGCCTCTTTGGTTGGATGGGACGGCGGGACGGGTCCCTTGTCCCACAACGGGTATCTGAGTGGGACAAGGGACCCGTCCCCCTGTCCCATCTTAACGATGATGTAAATCAGGTACTGGAAACAGAGACTCGTCAATTTGTAGAGCTTTATCGATTTCAGCCAGCATTTTGTCGCGATCCCTGGGTATGAGTCCGTTTATGTTCCAATAGTTGGTGATATGATCGCTTAACACCATGCTGTTGTCACAATGGAGATTTTCTATTAATACCCTGATTTCTCTTAATGCTTCATGAGGGCTCAGATATTGAAAAGTACCGGCCTGAATTTCCGCCAATATGGGGGTGTCAGGCTCAGGGGCAAAGGTCCTCAATCTGATGAAATCAGGGCTAATGGCACTTAATACCCGGGCACTATTTTCGGCATGTTCTCTCCACCTGGCCCGACCAGCTATCCCCACCAGATAGTATTCACTAGTCTGAATACCTGCATTTTTGAGCTTCAATCCGGCTTCGATTATTTCTGCCGAATTTGTGCCTTTTTTTATATTTTGCAGGGTATTATCATCACCACTCTCCATCCCCATATGGATTCGGCTCAAGCCTGCCTCTTTAAGTCGTATCAGATCCGCTTGGGTTTTCTTATTCACAAAGCGGGCTGAGCCATAAATAGTAATCCGTTGTAATTCGGGAAAAACTTCATGTGCATATTGAAATATTTCAATCAACTGATCGGTTTTCATTATTATGGTATTGCCATCGGGAAAAAAGATGGATTCGATATATGCACCGTAATAATCACGTGCGGCTTTAATATCTTCCTTAATATCTTTCACCGGTCTGATTTTAAAACGTGAACCTTTGTACATTGAACAAAAGGTACATTTATTATGCGGGCAGCCGATAGTGGCTTGAATGAGCAGACTGTAGGCCTCGCTGGGGGGGCGATATATATTTCCTTCGTAGCGCATTTTTGATCACTCCTCTGCCTGTAAGATTAACAAATATGGGTTCAATTGAAAAGCTTCAATTTAAGTCATAAATTATGAGCTGTTCTCGTATTATTATTAGGAAGTTATAGGGGAGGATTGAAATTATGACCAGAAAATTTATTGTGGTACTGGCAGGGATGCTTTTGGCAGTTTGTCTGCTGAGTGGTGGGTGTTCCAAAGTAGATGACAGTAAGATTAATAGCTGGAAGGATATGCTGAAAATACCGACCAGCACTGATAAAAGCGCTCAGAATAATGATCAGTCTAACTTAACACCTCCCAATGAGTCCCAGGTGACTACTGAAAAGATTAGTGTGAAGCTCTATTTTATCGATTCTAAACAGCACAAACTGGTGGCTGAGGAACGCAGCATAGCTAAAGTACAAGGTATCGCCCGTGAGACCATGCAGGAACTCATTAAAGGTCCGTCTGCCGCAGACCATCAAGCAGTATTCCCTACCGGAACCAAATTATTAGACATAAATGTAAAACCAGAAGGAATTTGTATCGTTGATCTGAGCGGCGAAGCCAACAAGGTTAGCGGCAAAGAACAGGGCAGCCTAATGATTCAAGCGGTTGCCAACACTCTAGGACAGTTTCCCAGTATTAAAGAGGTTAGCTTTTTGATCAATGGTGAGAAGGCGAATACTCTGGGAGGGATAGTAGATATTGCTAAGCCGGTCCAGGCTGTCTATACCCCTTAGTTAAGGGTTGGAAGATGCTTGGAGCAGGTTAACATTCATAAATGATTAATAAGGAGAAGTATGGTGAACGTACTATCTCCTTATTTTGTGAACCGTTCACAGTACTGGAATATGAAGGACAAAAGTGATACAGTATTTATTGAATTGTTTAATGTCTGTTACATTTATCCTTAAGATAGGAATTATTATATCGAGGTGTTAGATTTTGAAAAATAGGCCCATTGGTATTTTTGACTCCGGGGTAGGAGGACTGACTGTTGTCAAATCATTGATAGACCGGCTGCCTGGTGAAAGTTTTATATATTATGGGGACACAGCTAACGTGCCCTATGGAAGTAAAAGCCGAGCCGAGTTGTTCAAGTATGCTCATAGTATTATTGCGTTTTTACTCAGCCGTGAGGTGAAAACTATTGTTGTGGCCTGTGGAACCCATTCCTCAGTTACTCTGCCCGAGGTAGAGAAAACTTGTCCGGTACCTATCCTGGGGGTGGTCAAACCAGGGGCGCGGGCTGCGGTACAGACTACTAGAAATGGGAGAATTGGTGTGATCGCTACCCAGGCAACGGTGAATAGCGGCTCCTATACTATGAATATTAAAGGCATTGCCCCAGCTTATGAGACGTTTGCTGCCGCCTGTGCGCGATTTGTGCCCTTGGTGGAAGCAGGCATGCTAAGCGGGGAGGAAACTAGTCTGGCCATCAAAGAGTACATCGCTCCCCTTTTACAGGCAGGAATTGATACTCTGATTTTGGGCTGCACCCATTACCCCTTCCTGTCTCCAGTTATCGCCGAGTTTTCCGGTGATGATGTTGCTCTGGTAGATCCCGCCGCAGAGACCATCGAGGAATTAGCCGAAATATTATTTCATAAAAATCTGTTAAATGATAGTCAGGCTGTCGGAAAAAGAGAATTTTATGTCAGTGGCAACCCAGAGCAATTTTATAAAGTGGGCAGGATGCTCCTGGGAGACGTCATAGAAAAGGTAGAGAAGATAACTCTGGATGGAGCGGAAATCGATCATGGATAAAATCGGTTTTACTACCAGTATCCCGGTAGAGATTATACTAGCGGCCGGCAAGATACCAGTGGACTTAAACAATATATTTATTGCATCTGAGCAGGCACGTCAGCTCGTGGATGTCGCTGAAGATGCCGGGTATCCCCGTACTACCTGTGGCTGGATCAAGGGACTCTATGCAGTTGCATTGGAAAACGACCTGGAAGCGGTGATAGCGGTAATGCAGGGGGATTGCAGTAATACCCAGGCCTTAATGGAAACCCTGCAGCTGAAGAATATGAATATCATTCCTTTTGCCTATCCTTTTGACCGCGATAAGGAGAGCTTACGAGCTCAAATGGACAAGCTGATAAAATTATTCCAGGTTGACTGGGAAAGTGTGCAGCGGGTTAAAACTGATCTGGATAGGATCCGGTGTCTGTGCAGGGAAATCGACCTTATGACCTGGCGGGATAATCTGGTGAGCGGCGGGGAAAATCATTATTATCTGGTATCCTCCAGCGATTTCAATGGCAATCCAGAAAAATATGAGCAGGACTTAGTAAGTTTTATCAGCCAGGCCAGAACCAGGCAACCTTATCATGATGAGGTGAGATTAGCCTATATTGGAGTGCCGCCGATTTTCACTGATTTATACGATGTCCTGGAAACCATGGGAGCGAGGGTAGTGTACAATGAGGTCCAGCGTCAATTTTCCATGCCCTTTGCTGCCAAAGACGTTGTAGAACAATATAGTCTATACACCTATCCTTATGGTGCATTTGCGCGCCTGGAAGATATACAGAAACAGCTGGCACAGCGGGATATAGATGGAATTATTCATTATACCCAGACCTTTTGTTTTAGGCAGATAGAAGATATGATATACAGGCAAAAGCTGGACCTGCCTTTTATAACTTTGGAAGGAGACCAGCCGGGCAAGGTGGATGCCCGCTCCCGGATGAGGTTGGAAGCATTTGTAAGTATGTTGAGATAGCAGGGTGAGGAACAGTGATTGGACTGGATCTGGGATCAAGAAGCGTCAAAATAGTACAGATGAATAGCGATGAGATAACGGAATCCAAAATGTACGATACCATAGCTTTTTATCGTCGTTATGGGACTCAGGGCACCGGAAAACTGAAGATTAATCTGCTTGAACTGGGTTTTGACAGCCAAGATATTCTAGTGGCGACCGGTTATGGGAAGATAACGGTTCAGGTGGAGGGTGCCTTGCATCTGCCTGAAATGCAGGCCCATGTACAAGGGGCAATATATCAGACCGGGCTGCATGATTTTACCCTTCTCGATATTGGCGGTCAAGATACGAAAGTGGTCAAGGTCAGGGCAGGACGCATGGTTGATTTTTTGACTAATGATCGCTGTGCAGCCAGTTCAGGCAGATATTTGGAGAATATGGCGGCTATTTTGGACCTTACCGTGGACGAGCTTTCCTTATATGACGAAGCACCGGCGGAACTTAATTCCACCTGTGCGATCTTTGGGGAAACGGAGATTATTGGGAAAATAGTGGAGGGATGTACTTTAGGCAGCCTGGCGGCGGGAGTCAATTATACGCTTTATCGACGTTGTGCCAGTATGCTGAATAAGTTAACCAGTGATATAATCGTCTTAGCCGGTGGGGTAGCGAAAAATGGGGCTTTGGGAAAAATAATTGCGGCGGAGACCGGCCGCACTATTTTACGCTTGGATCGGCCTCAGTTTAATGGAGCCATCGGATGCTGCCGGTTTGGGCAAGAAAAGATTGCAGGAGGTACTCATGCGTGGGATAAGTGCTGAAGAGATTAGCAAGGCAGTGGGGATGGCAGTAATTGAAGCCAATACCAAATTGCCCGAGGATGTAAGGGCGGCCTTGCAGATGGCAAGGATACAAGAGAGTTCTCCATCAGCGGTTCATTTCTTAGATATCATATTGGAGAATGCCCAAATTGCAGTTCAAGATAAAATGGCCTTGTGTCAGGATACGGGAATGGTAGTTGCCCATGTCGAGTTGGGACAGGAAGTCCATGTGACTGGAGGAGGACTCGAAGCGGCAATCAACCAGGGCATCCGTGAAGGTTACCAGCAAGGTTATTTGCGAAAATCGGTGGTTAATGATCCTTTCGAGAGGATTAATACCGGGGATAACACCCCCGCTATAATACATATCCACCTGGTTGCGGGAGAAGATCTGCGCATTACTCTGTTGCCCAAGGGAGCCGGCAGTGAAAATATGGGGCAGTTGACCATGCTGACACCGTCGGCCGGGATAGAGGGAGTAAAGGATTTTATCATTAAGGTGGTCAAGGAAGCAGCGGGGAATCCATGCCCTCCGATCATAGTCGGAGTAGGTGTGGGAGGAAATATGGAAAAAGCAGCCCTGTTGGCCAAGCATGCGCTGTTGAGGCAAGTAGGCGTACCCAACCCCAGACCTGAACTGGCAGTATTGGAAGAGGAGATGCTGCAGAAGATAAATGGGTTAGGGATTGGAGTGCAGGGACTGGGGGGGAATACCACCGCCCTGGCCGTACACATTGAGACTTATCCAACCCATATTGCGTGTCTTCCGGTTGCAGTTAACCTGGGATGCCATTCTACCCGCCGGATTGTTGTGGAATTATAGTGGTGCCAGGCACCTAACTTACTAACTTACTAATATTTGCTTGAGGACTTATTGAGGACTGGTAGGAAGGAGTAAAATGGTGAAGATAGTAAAAGCACCTCTGAGCAGGGAAGATATAATGGAATTGCAGATGGGTGAAGAAGTATTGGTTGAAGGTGTTGTCTATGCAGCCCGCGACGCCGCTCATAAAAGAATGGTACAGGCTATTCAGGCGGGCGAAGATTTGCCTTTTGAAGCAGAAGGGCAGATTATTTACTATGTGGGACCATGTCCAGCACCTCCGGGTCGAGTGATAGGATCTGCCGGGCCTACTACATCTGGCCGTATGGACGCTTACGCTCCTTTGCTCATCGAACGAGGACTCAGGGTAATGATCGGCAAAGGCTCCCGTAACCAAACAGTTATCAAGTCTATGCAAGAACATGGTGCGGTTTACCTGGCTGCGGTTGGCGGAGCAGGGGCTTATCTTGCCCAGAAAATCGTGGCATCCGAAATAGTAGCTTATCCTGAATTAGGTCCCGAAGCTCTTCTAAAATTAGAGGTCCAAGATTTCCCGTGCATAGTTGCCATCGACGCCTGGGGCAATGACATATACGCCAGATAATACATATAAGGAGGGTAATATGACGAGACCGAATAACAGACAAAATGATGAAATGCGGCCGGTGCGACTTACTCCTGGGTTTACCAAGAACCCTGATGGGTCGGTACTGGTACAGGCTGGGGATACCATGGTATTATGCTCGGCTATGATTGAGCAGAAGGTACCGCATTTTCTTAAGGGAACCGGCTCGGGTTGGGTCACCGCTGAATATTCTCTTCTTCCTGCATCCACGGAAACCAGAACCCAACGTGAGGCCAGCAAGGGAAAGATTACGGGGCGGACCTCTGAGATACAGCGCTTGATTGGAAGGTCCTTACGGGCCGTTGTAGATATGAAAGCCCTGGGGGAAAGAACGGTTTGGATAGACTGCGATGTGTTACAGGCCGATGGAGGCACCAGGACGGCATCGATCAGCGGCGCTTTTGTAGCACTCTGTCTGGCTTTGATGAAGCTGCAGGCGGAAGGAATTATTTCGAAATTGCCGATAATCGATTATGTGGCTGCTACCAGCGTGGGGATAGTAGATGGCGAAGTAGTATTGGATCTTGAGTATATTGAAGATTCCCGGGCAGATGTGGATATGAATGTGGTGATGACCGGCAAGGGTGATTTTGTGGAGGTTCAGGGAACTGCTGAAGGGACTCCTTTCAGCCGGGCGAAGCTGGACGAATTGCTGACCCTGGGTGAAAAAGGTATCAGAGAGATATTTGCTTTACAGGCGAATATTATTGGAAAGGGAATAAATAATGACTCAGAATTTATTGATAGCAACTAGAAACAATAAGAAGAAAAAAGAGCTGCAATCTATTCTGAGCACATGGGATGTACAATTGTTGACCCTGGATGATTTTGCAGGAATGCCGGAGATAGAAGAAGATGGTAATACCTTCGTAGAAAATGCTATAAAGAAGGCTCAGATTATTGCGCAATTAAGCAATTGCATTACCCTGGCGGATGATTCTGGACTGATGGTTGATGCCCTGGGTGGAGCGCCAGGGGTGTATTCCGCTCGTTTTGCCGGGTTAGATGCCGATGATAGCGATAATAACCGCAAGCTTTTGGATATGATGAAAGGGATCGCGCAGGAGCAGAGAACTGCCCGGTTTATTTGCGTGATTGCCGTAGCTGCTCCTGATGGTCTCGTGAAAACGGTACAGGGAGTCTGTGAAGGCAGAATTGAGACTTCTGGTCGAGGAGAGGGTGGCTTCGGTTACGATCCCCTGTTTATACCAGAAGGTTTTCAGAAAACTTTTGCTGAGCTGGGGGATGATGAGAAAAACAGAATTAGTCATCGCGGCCGAGCTCTACAGGAGGCCAAATATCTTTTGCAGGTAGTTTTAGGTGCGGAGGGTTAGGTTTGATTATTGCTGCGGTGGCAGATACCCATGGAAATACTGATTCAATAATTAATGAATTATCCCAACTAAAGCTTGATCATCTGCTGTTCGCAGGTGATTATTATCATGATGGGCAGATTATTGCCCGAAAACTTAAGATACCCGCCCATATTGTGGCCGGCAACTGTGATGTTACCCACCGGGCCAAGCAGGAAGAATTGATAACATTCTTGAATCAGGATATATTATTGGTTCACGGGCACCAGTACGGAGTAAAAAGGGATCTTAACCGTTTATTTTACCGAGCCCGAGAGTTGGAAGTGGATGCCGTAGTGTTTGGCCATACCCATTGTCCTTATTGTGAAAAGACGGGCGGATTATGGATGATAAACCCCGGCAGTCCGGTTAGACCCCGCTTACAAGGTTACGGAAGTTTTGCCATTATTGAAATTGATGAGAACGGTTTAAAAGCACGCATTATAAACATAATGCAGTCTGACCAATAAATTACCATAAATCGTTTTAATAATTTTAGGAGGATATTGTTTGTGGCTGTTGAATTATACTATAATGTATCAGACATGAGTACATGAACTTAGCCTCAAGAAAACAATAATTATTACTGTAGATAAATTTTCTTAGAAAGGGGAAACTTCTAATGGAGGAATTGACCAAACAGGTAAAAAGCGAAATGATAAGAACTGTCATATGGCTGGCGATTGCCATGGGGATAGGAATCGGTATTTATTTAGCGATTTGGAAATAATAAAAATAAACTTAATCAATTTGGATAGAAAGGGGGCGGTTTGGGAAAACTGCTCCCTATTTTACTAGTCATTAAGAGTTTCCACCAATCAGTTGATTTAATAATTTGTATAACAGATTTGTTTGACAAACAGCAAATAGATAATCTATAATTTAGGTAATGATACCCGCAGGGGGTATAAAGGGGTAAGCGAATGCAAACTGAGGTACGTAAAAAAGTTATAGCCAGACTGAGGCGCATTGAGGGACAGGTCAGAGGTGTGCAGCGCATGATCGAGGAAGAAGCAGATTGCGGTGAAATATTGAATCAAATAGCGGCTATCAAATCGGCTGTTCATCATGCTGGGATTATTATGTTCGAAAACCATGCCCAGGAATGTATAGCCCGATCACTCCAGCAAGGTGACAATGACCAGAAGTTTGAGGAAATGGTAAAAGTAATGGGCAGGTTCATCAAATAAATTAGATAGTAATTAAGGAGGAATTAATTATGGCTAATGTTAATAACATCAGCACAGATAACTTTGACAGTGAAGTTTTACAGGCTGGAAAACCCGTTTTAGTAGATTTCTGGGCACCATGGTGCGGACCCTGTAAAATGCTGGGGCCAATAGTAGAGACCCTGGCCGACGAGAATGTTGGCAAAATCAATGTGGGTAAACTCAATGTTGATGAAAATCAGTCACTGGCAGCCCAATTTGGGGTAAGGGGTATACCAACCCTGATATTCTTCAAAGGCGGCAAAGAAGTGAAAAGAATAGTTGGAGCTCAGAACAAAAACCAGCTGCAAAAGGTAATTGACGAAGTAATTGCATAAGTTAAAAAATGCGATAGTGCGATAGGGACGGTTCTCCGGGACAGGGGGACGGGTCCCTCGTCCCAAGCCGGGAGATCACGAGTGGGACGAGGGACCCGTCCCCCTGTCCCGGAGGATGGTCATTTTTTGTTTTTAGCGGGTAAAGAACGCAGGAATTCTTGAATGGTATTTTCATAGCCATTGCAGCCCGGCTGATAGAAACTTACTTTAGTCATTTCAGCAGGCAGATAGTTTTGTTCAACATAGCCCCCAAAATCATGAGGGTATTTATAGCCCTTGCCTTTGCCCAGTTTAGGCCCGGCTTGAGAATGGGAGGTATCTCCCAGGTGAGCGGGAACACTAATCCGACTGCCCGAACGCACCGCACCCAGGGCTTTATCAATGGCAACTTTGGTGCTGTTGCTTTTCGGTGCCGTGCTCAGATAAATGACAGCTTCAGCCAGAGGGATGCGAGCTTCCGGAAGTCCCACATAATTAACAGCACTAGCTGCGGCAGTGGCTATGGAGAGTGCGTTAGGGTCAGCCAGACCAATATCCTCGGCAGCATGAACTATGAGCCGCCGAGCGATATATTTGGGATCTTCGCCGCCTTCCAGCATTACCGCCATCCAATAAAGGGCTGCATCAGGATCTGAACCGCGAATACTTTTGATAAAGGCGGAGATAGTGTCATAATGGTAGTCACCACTGCGGTCGTATTTAATAATCAGCTTCCCGGTTACCTTCTTGATCAGGTCAACAGTAATCTCCAGCTGTTCACCAGGAGTGGTATAGGAGTTACTGATGGTATCCAAGATATTCAGAGCCATGCGGGCGTCACCCTGAGATGCCTGGATAAGTAACGGCAGGCCTGCTTCGTCTAAATGGATACTAAGATTGCCCAGCCCCCGCTCCCTGTCCTGCAGGGCATTAGCAATAATCTGCCCGATGTTTTCAGGTCGCAGCGCTTCCAAAACATAGAGTTTCATACGGGAGAGCAGAGCAGTATTCAATTCATACAAAGGGTTCTCAGTTGTTGCGCCTACCAGAATTAGCGTGCCGTCCTCTACGAAAGGCAGCAGAACATCCTGCTGGCTCTTGTTGAAACGGTGAATTTCGTCCACAAATAAGATCGTCTGCTGCTGGTAATATTTGAGCCGATCCTGGGCATCGACAGCCACTTTGCGGATATCACTTACTCCGGCCGTAACAGCTTGCATATAATCGAAGTGCGAGTTGGTCATTCTGGCAATTATTCGAGCTATACTAGTCTTACCGGTTCCAGGCGGACCATAGAGCACAAATGAATGGATTTGATCCTTCAGAATGGCATTGCGCAGAGGTGAACCCAGCCCTACAATATGCTCCTGCCCAACCACCTCGTCAAGCGTAGTAGGACGCAACCTCCAGGCCAAGGGAGCATTGGCTTCTTTCTTTTGGGCATTACTCATAGCAAACAAATCCATATCCTCTTAAACCTCCCGACAGGAACGTCATATTAGATGCTATAGTCATTATAGAACAAAGGTTTTGAGGCCGCCAAACTTTTATGCAAGAGATTGGCATGATCTCTACAGTAAAATGAAATTTTGGTATGGGACTAAAAATCTCTAAAAATCAATACATAAGAGAATGTGCTGTCAGTATGCACATTTTTTTGTGTTTAGAGGAGAAACTAATGATATCCATTTTAGTGGTAAAGTTAAGCAATTTACGCTGAACGAATGTCTGGAGGAATTGTTTTTGAAGGTTCGTAATTTAGCCAATCTGCCGGTTTTGCTGGAATGCTCCGCCGAGGAGATGGGAAGGGTCCAGAGGGCAGTTATAGGTGATGATTTTAACCTGGCTTATCTGGTGATAAATTCAGATCAAGGCGAGCCGGGAATAATTTTTCGAGACGATTTTATTTTAGGAAAACAAGCGGTCATGATTTTGGATCCAGATAGTATTAAATCTTATGCACATGGGGAAGAATCATCCATATATGAGAAAAAATTAGGGGACACCCTATTTGATGCAGAAGGTCGAGAATTAGGGGTGTTGAGTGACTTTGTTTTAAACCCGGACAGCAAGCAAGTCCAGGGGGTTGAGCTGTCGGCCGGAGCATTGCAAGATATTTTGGAGGGGCGCAGTGAAATTCCAATTGAATCAGTAAGGTGGGCTAGTATAGAGACCGCCATTATCAGTCAGGAAGGAAGTGATATTTCATGACATTAAAATGTCCAGTTTGCCGGGGACTGCAAGTAGGTAAAGTGGGAAGTGACCAGTATTATTGTTGGAACTGTTTTATGGAGTTTAATTACGCGCGGGGCAGACTAAATCTCTATGAGGTTGGTGAAGATGGTGTGCTGACGGCTGTAGACGAAGCTACAGGGCTGGTGTAAAAACTGGTAAGCAATCTTGCCGTGCCAGTGCAGTATTGGGAAAGCAGGTTGGGATAGATGTCATGTTTACATAATAAATATTTTCGGATATTAATTTTTAGTGGGGTGGTGGGAGCCACCTTTTATTTTTTATTTTTAGTTCGGGATGTAGTACTTAGCTTCCTGATTGGTGGAATATTAGCATATTTTTTATATCGTCCGGTCCTATGGATGGAACGGAAGGGGATAATAAGAGCATGGGCTATTATTATCCTCTATGTAGTGCTTATCGTTTCTTTAGGGTCAATTTTATGGTTTACTATACCTAACTTAATAAAGGAATTAAGTAATGTGGCAGCATTGCTGCCGGAGTATAGCAAAGAATTGGAAGAGTTCCTGGATCAAATCAACGGTATGCAGTGGCCAGGCAAACTTGATGAAATAATTAGGCAGAATACTTATAATTTTGAGAATTACATTTATGCTACTCTGCAGAGTTTTATTTCGGGAATGTCGAGCCTGGCCAGCAAAGCCCTGATCATAGTCTTTGCGCCTATTATGGCTTTCTACATTCTAAAAGACTGGGACGGAATAAAAACGGCCTTAGCTAACCTGTTGCCTCCAGTCATCAGGCGCGAGTTTGGGAGTTTGGCCCGACAAATCGACTGTGTTATTATTGAATTTTCCAAAGGATATTTAATGATTTCCGCTATGATAGGCGTTCTAATAGGAATTGCCGCTGCCCTGATTGGTGTAAAGTATGCACTTCTTATCGGGATAATATCCGCTGTTGGTGAACTAATACCTTATTTTGGACCAATACTGGGGGGGATACCGGCGATCGGGCTGGCTTTGGCCCAATCACCGAATGATGCCATGTATATGGCGGCAGCCATAGTTGTTATACAACAGATCGAATCCAATATTATCACGCCTCGACTAATGGGCGATAGAGTAGGGATGCATCCTCTCATGATGGTTTTTGCACTGCTGGCGGGAGGTGAATTAATGGGAATCGGGGGTATGCTCATCGCTGTTCCGCTCGCCTCTACTTTAAAAATCATCGGGCATTATTTATATTTAAAAATAGTAGAATCTTAATTTACCTTGTCGGTTTGTTGACATGTACCCGCTAATCAAAGAAAATAGTTTAATAAAGTATTATGAGGAGAAGAGGAGGCCTAGCTCGTGTGGACAAGCAGTGAGATTCGGAGGACCTTTTTGGAGTATTTTGAGCAGAGGCAGCATACCGTGGTGGAGAGTTCATCACTGGTTCCGGTTAATGATCCTACTCTGCTGTTTGCCAATGCGGGGATGAATCAATTTAAGGATGTCTTTCTGGGAATTGATAAACGCAATTACAATCGGGCCACAACTTCGCAAAAGTGCGTCCGGGCAGGAGGAAAACATAACGATTTGGACACCGTGGGTAGAACCCCGCGGCATCATACTTTTTTCGAAATGCTTGGCAATTTTTCGTTTGGAGATTATTTCAAAGAAGATGCTATTACGTTTGCCTGGGATTTCCTTACCAAAGTAGTCGCAATTCCTTCCGAACAACTCTGGGCGACAATTTATACAGATGATGATGAGGCCTACCAATTATGGCAGAAGGTAGCCAATATTCCGGTGGCAAGAATAGTCAGACTGGGGGAAAAGGATAATTTCTGGAGCATGGGTGATACTGGTCCCTGCGGTCCCTGCAGCGAAATCCTTTATGACCGGGGAGTGCAATATTCGTGTGGTCATCCCCAATGTGGAATTGGGGTTTGTGATTGTGACCGCTGGCTGGAAATATGGAATCTGGTTTTTATGCAGTATAATCGTGATGATAAAGGGGTAATGAATCCTCTGCCCCGGCCCAGCATTGATACTGGTATGGGCTTGGAACGGCTTACTTCCGTTCTTCAAAAGGTCGACAGCAATTTTGATACCGATCTCTTTATTCCTATAATAAAGGCAATTGAGAATCTAACCGGGCGCAAGTATGATCGTGGTGAAGCAGGGTTTCCGTTCCGAGTCATCGCGGATCATAGCCGGGCCTGCACATTCTTGATCGCAGATGGGATACTACCCAGCAATGACGGACGTGGCTATGTACTTAGACGTATTCTGCGCCGGGCTGTAAGGTTTGGTCAATTTCTAGGTATAGACGAACCATTTTTATACAAGACTGTGGATGTGGTTTGTGAATTAATGAAGCATGCCTACCCACAGCTCTTAGAAAAAGGGGATTTTGTAAAAGAGGTAATCAAGCTCGAGGAAGAAAGGTTTTTCCTTACCCTCAAAGAAGGGGTAAAAAAAGTGGAGGAAATCATAAAGGTCGCTAGCAGCGAAGGTCGGAAGGAGATTAAAGGGGAAGAGGCATTTTCACTATATGATACTTATGGGTTCCCTCTTGATCTAACTGAAGATATGGCCGAAGAGAACCAATTTACAGTGGACACAGATGGTTTTACCCGGATGATGGAGGTACAGCGTAATCGGGCTCGCCAGGCTCAGAAGGGCGGCAACGCTTTTGCCAGTGAGCAGCTTCTGGCTGAACTGCTGGCAGATATCCCAGAGACTAGCTTCAGCGGATATGATAGATATGAAGATGATTCGGTGGTTCTGGCGATCATTAAGGATGATCAAAGGGTAGATTTTGCTGCGGATGCGGAAATAACGGTGATCAGTTCGAGTTCTCCCTTCTATGCCGAGAGTGGTGGACAGGTTGCCGACAGTGGCAAAATTAATGCTGATACCGGATGCGTTGAGGTCATGGATGTCCAGAAGACTGCCCGCTGGATCCTGCACAGAGGCAAACTTACCGGCAGCTTACGACGGGGAGACCTTATTAAATTAGAACTGGATCAAGAGAAAAGATTGGATATTTCTCGCAATCATACTGCGACTCACTTACTGCATAAAGCTCTGCGTATGGTATTAGGCGAACATGCGGGGCAAAAGGGATCTCTGGTTGAACCAAGCAAGCTGCGTTTCGATTTTTCCCAGCTCTCCGCATTGACCAGCCTGCAGCTTACTGAGATCGAGTGTATTGTAAATCAGGCCATACTGCAAAACTATCCAGTACAGACTACGGTTACTGGTATCAACCAGGCTCGCGAGATGGGGGCTATGGCTCTATTTGGAGAAAAATACGGCGAGGAAGTAAGGGTTGTTCAGGTAGGTGACTTCAGCCTTGAACTTTGCGGAGGAGCACACATTGGCAATACTGGCCAGATTGGATTGTTTAAGATTCTTAGTGAAGGCAGTATCGGTTCTGGTTTGAGACGTATTGAAGCCCTAACTGGAACTCATGCTCTGGCCTATTTGAGTGACATGGAAAGAGAAATCAAGGCAGCGGCTGCTGCCCTGCGAACTACACCTGCCGATTTAAGTAAACGAATTGATGCCATGAACCGGGCTTTAAAAGAGAGAGAAAAGGAAGTTGAGCAGCTAAAAGCGCGTATTTACAAGGCGGCCAGCGATGATACTATTAACTTGGCCTATGACCTTAATGGAGCGCACATTTTAATTGCCGAGACCCAGAGCCAGGATGCCAATAGCCTGCGTCAAAACGCGGAGAGGTTAAAGGACAAACTGGGAAGTGCCGTAGTGGTTCTGGGTTCAATAATTGAAGATAGGGTAGCCTTGGTATGTTTTGCCAGCAAGGATCTGGTGGCCCGAGGGATACATGCCGGAAAAATAATCGGTGTTGCTGCGCAAACAGCCGGCGGCGGGGGCGGAGGGCGTCCGGATATGGCTCAAGCGGGCGGTAAGGATATAACTAAGTTGAGCGAAGCGCTGGCGGCTGCGAAAGAAATGGTGGAAAAAACCCTGTGAGGCAGGATAATTGTACCCAAATAGCGAAATATATTTGGTGAAGAGGAGGTGGATGTATGCCTCAAACTCCAGGAGATAATACCGTAAGCTTTAAGTGGGAAAAAGAGAATCCAGATCAGGTATACAGCATTTTGAAGACTGTTTATGAGGCTCTGGAAGAAAAGGGGTACAACCCTTTGAACCAGCTGGTGGGGTATATGATATCGGGGGAGCCTGCTTATATAACCAGTCACAAACAAGCCCGTAATTTAATTTGCAAAGTAGACCGGGATGAGATCATGGAAGTTTTATTGAAGAAATATTTGGGATAATTCATAATCTGACCCCGCATTAGAGCGGAGGCTTATATCAATATGTTAATACATGCAAAGATTTTTGACGCAAATACACCGAGTTGTGTGAATGGCGTCCGATATGGAGTGATATCCGCCTGAACTTGTATAGGGATGGTATTTTATGAGAATAATGGGTTTAGACGTAGGTGAAAAGAGAATTGGCATAGCTATCAGCGACCCAATGGGCTGGACGGCGCAGGGTCATTCAGTATTAATGCGGGGGAAGCCGCAAAATGATTTGGAGCTGCTCGCCGGATTGTGTTCTGAATTTGGAGTTGAAAAAATCGTGCTGGGGTTTCCCCGTAATATGAATGGTACGGTAGGGCCAAAGGGAGAAGAAATCCTCGAATATGGGAGGGTACTTCAGGAACACCTGGCTTTGCCAGTGGAATATTGGGATGAGAGATTGACCACCGTTGCCGCGCAAAGAGTTCTGCTGGAAGCTAATGTGTCACGGCGCAAACGCAAGGGAGTAATTGATAAGTTGGCGGCGGTTAATATCTTGCAGGGATATCTGGATAGGCAGGCGAACAAGTAGTTTGACAAAGAAGCGTGGAAAATATTAGAATTACGATAGTCTTTAGATTGGAGGTATTTACATGGATAACGAGGAAATATTTGATGACGAGGAATTCCCAATACTGGTTTTAGTTGATGAAGATGGAGAGGAACATGAGTTTGAACTTCTGGCGGAGCTGGAAATAGAAGATCAGAGCTACCGGGTTCTAATCCCAGTGGGCGAAGATGAAGAGGTTGATGAGGAAGAAGAAGTAGAGGTAGTTATCCTAAAGGTTGTCTATGACGAAGAAGGTAACGAGTTCTTAGGTGATATCGAAGATGACGAAGAGTGGGAAAAGGTCGCTGATGCTTGGCAGGAACTAGCGGATAGCGAAGAAGAAATCTAGACTTTTAAAGCCCGTGGTTGAGAGGGAAAAAAGGGAACGGTTCTGCCGTTTTCCTCTCAACCACGGGCTTTCTCATGCCCAGCCATTCTTTTCGCCGTTAGCCTGGAGCCTGTCGATAAAGAATACTAATGGTAGTGAAAATGTAATATAATAAATAACAATGGGTTTAGCTTTATGTTTTTGGGGGTTGGGGATTGGAAAATAACAAACTCAAGTCGGGGCTGGTATATGGGTTAATTTCACTCCTGCTTGTATTGGGTGGTCTGAGCTGCTATGTATATGTGAAAATTATCAACAATGATTGTTTTGCGCCGGGAGTCGCGATAGGAGGCATTTCAGTTCAGGGAAATAGTCTGGATGAAGCCGAAGCGGCGCTTAACCATGGAATAGATGCAATATATGCGACTGGAGTCACATTTTATAAAGAGGATTATCAGTATCAAACTAAGCTCGGGGAATTATGTCTTCCCATAGATAGCAGGCAAGTGGTACAATCGGCCTGGCAACAGGAAAAAGCCAGAAGCTGGCGGGCTAAAATTGCCAACCTGAATGGCAAGCAAACAGTTGTTTATCCAGTAGATCTGGCTTATAATCCCGTCATAAAAGATAAACTGGTACAAGAGTGGAATACAAAATGGGGTATTCCAGCGAAAAACGCCACTTTAGAAATGAATAACCAGAGTGGAATAGTGGTGATTCCGGGTCAGGTGGGGATGGAAGTCGATGCAGAGGCGACTTTCACGTCCTTACCAACCGACCTAAATAAAAATGCAGCACTAAAGATTCCCATAATAGTAATAAAAAAGGAACCGGAGATAGCCGATGCGGTATTAAGCAATATGGGTCGATTATCCAGTTATTCCACTAATTATGATTTGGCGTTAGAAAATCGCTCCCATAATTTATATTTGGCAGCTTCCAGTATTGATAAGAGTATTGTTGCTCCCCATACGGTGTTTTCATTTAATAACACGCTCGGTCACTGTACGGCAGAGAAAGGTTACCTTGATGCCATGGTAATTGTGCAGGGCAAATTTGAACCTGGTTTGGCAGGCGGAATTTGCCAGGTATCCTCAACGCTATATAATGCATCTCTATTGGCAGGAATGGACATAATGGAACGCCGCAACCATAGTCTGGCGGTTACTTATGTTCCATTAGGACGCGATGCTACGGTTGCCAATGGCAGTCAGGATTTTAAATTCATGAATAACACTGATGATTCAATATATATCCGTGCCACTGCAGCGGGAGGCAGATTGACAATAAGCATATATGGCAATTTAAAGTATAAGAAGAAAATTGAAATATCCAATATTATCGACCAAACAATAGATTTCACTATCTTAATCGAACAGGATCCAACCCTAAAGGCTGGCGAGCAAAAGGTTGACCACAATGGGCAACTCGGTTACGTAGTAAGATCCTTTCGTACATTCTACGGTGAGGACGGCAAAATATTGAAAACTGAACAGCTGGCTCGTGATACCTATGATCCACTGAACAAATTAATTTATAGTGGACCAGAACTTGTCCCGGTGCCTGTTCCGGATACAGTTCCGAAACCTCCAGTTGTTGATGATAAAGTGCCGGGTACAGATAATGCGGATAATCCAGTGAATCCCATACCGCCTGAGAAACCAAATCAAATCCGGCCTTAGCCCTGATTAAGTAAGCATCTGTTTATGAAACAAGCATTATTATATATAGCGCTGTTGGCAATTCTATATGAGGATGAGAAGAGATGATTGAACCCGAGATGAGAAGAATAAGTCCTAAAATAATGCTCCTGGGGCTGCTTTTGGTACTAAGCTTAACTATCTCCGGATGGCAGATTATCGCCCACCAGTACCTTCCGGTAGCTCCTAATGACCAGAGTGTGGTCGAAGTTCGCTTGCCAGAGAATAGTACAGCCCGGCAAGTTGCTGCACTGCTCAAACAGAACGGTCTTATCCGCAATGAAAAAGTCTTTCTGGTCTATCTGTACCAAAAGGGAATGGAGAGGCAGTTGAAAGCAGGACTGTATGTTTTCAGCAAGAGTCAATCTTTACCCGAACTGGCTGGTCAGATATCCCAGGGGAAAGTAAAGAGTTCTACTTTCACAGTTCCCGAAGGATATACGGTTCGGCAAATAGGGGAACTATTGATAAGCAAACAGGTATGTACTCAGCAGCAGTGGACGGAAGCTCTTCAAGCTAGTTATAATTACGATTTTTTAACACCTGCGAAATCAGGGGACGAAAAACATCTGGAAGGGTTTCTTTTTCCGGATACATATACTATCGAGGAAGGAACCAGCGCCCAGAATATCATTAATATGATGTTGGGGCGTTTCGTAACCATCTGGAGCCAGGAATACGCAACGATTGCGGATGCTAAGCAATTGGGTCTGCGGAATACCATTATAATAGCATCCTTGATAGAAAAAGAGGCTCGCGTAGCTGAAGAAAGAAAAATAATTTCCAGGGTAATCTATAATCGCTTGCAGAAAGGCATGCCGCTGCAAATTGACGCAACGATTCTGTACAGCCTTGGCGTACATCGGGATACGGTTACCTATCAGGATCTTGCCACCAATTCACCCTATAACACCTACAAAAATTTGGGATTGCCTCCCGGACCAATTGCCTCACCCGGTCGGGCCGCCATTGATGCAGCACTCAATCCAGAAACAAATAATTATTATTACTATGTAGCCAAGGGTGATGGCAGCCACTACTTTTCTTCAACATATGCTGAACATCTGGCTGCCATAAAGAAATATGGGCACTAATTATTACCCGGGAGGTACTGCATGCATATACCTGAGTTGATTCTACCCGCCGGGGATTTGGAGAAGCTGAAAACAGCCCTCCTTTTTGGAGCGGATGCTGTTTATGCAGGTGGGAAGGATTTCAACCTGCGAGCCTTTGCCGGCAACCTGACTCGTGCTGAAATGGATTCAGGATTAGCCTATGCTCACGAGCGGGGGAAAAAAGTTTACATTACCGTAAATATTTTAGCCCACAACCGTGATATTGATAAGTTGCCACCTTATCTGGAAGAACTTCAGCAGATAAAGGTGGATGGATTGATAATATCTGATCCCGGGGTTATGCGTCTGGCTAGCAAGTACGCAGCCGACATTCCTATTACGGTTAGTACTCAGGCTAACGTCAGCAATTATGAGTCAGCCGCCCTATACCGTGAACTGGGGGCTAGTCGAATAGTATTGGCTCGGGAATTAAGCCTGGATGAAGTTGTAGTGATTAAAAAGCGAGTTGAGATAGAACTAGAAATGTTTGTGCATGGAGCTATGTGTGTATCCTATTCTGGAAGATGTCTGTTATCCCACTATATGACCGGAAGGAGTGCCAACCTCGGCGCATGTGCACAACCGTGCCGCTATCAATATTCTGTGGTGGAAGAGAAGAGACCGGGTCAATATTACCGTATTGAGGAAGATGAGCGAGGGAGTTACATATTTAATTCCCGGGACTTATGTCTGCTTGAATATATTCCCCAACTAATAGATGCTGGCATTGATGCTTTCAAGATAGAAGGAAGGATGAAGAGTCCCCTTTATGTGGCCGCCCTAGCCAGAGTTTACCGGCAGGCACTGGATCACTATCGAAGCAACCATTGTTCCTACAGTGACGAGGATGTACAAGTATGGATGAATGAATTACAAGCGGTCGCTACCCGTCCTTTCACCAACGGGTTTATGGTTGGTGAGTCTGCAAATATTCAAGATATTGATAAGCAGGAGATGACGGGAAGATCCGATTTCTGCGGGATTGTAAAGGAATATCACCCTGATCAGGGGGTGATTGAAGTTGAGCAGCGAGCTAACTTTGGTCCTGGAGACCCACTGCAATTTATGTTACCCAACGGTGATATTGTAGATCTAAATTTAGTAAATTTATTTGATGGGGATGGAAATTCATTGGATCGAGCCCGTCATCCCCGCCAACGGGTATTTATACCTGGCCAGGCAGTGGTGCCTGAATATAGTATTTTAAGGAGATTGGGTAAGGCCAATGAAGAATGAGATTTATGGTGTGGTAAGCCCGGATTGTATCGATATGTTGACCAAGTTGATAGAAGCCCATGATAATCTGGGAATTGTTTCTACGCTCGATCAAACCACGGGTCGGGTAGTTGTACGGGTTACTCCGGATACCTGGGCAGAAGTAATGGATATTTTGCAGCATCTGCCCTTTAAAATATATATTGAAAATCAAGCGGTATAAATACCCCCCCGGCAGCCAAAGATATTTAGTATACTGTCTATTTTGAGAATAACACACAGAATTAGGTTGACAGTATACTAGAAATCCGCGCAGGGGGTTTTGTTTTGTCCCAAAAAAGAATGCTGCTGTTGATGAGCCTATTTATGGCTATATTCTTAGCTTTACTGGGCAGAATTTTTTACTATCAGATTATTAGAGGTGAAGATATTACTCGAGCTGCCGTAGCCATGCGCAGTCAGCAGATTGAGCTGCGCGAATATAACCGGGGTGATATTCTGGATCGAAACCTGTCTCCATTAACTAATACCCGGACTGCTAGTGCCCTTTATTGTCTGCCTGAATTGATGGCAAGAGAAGCCAATGTGAAGGGCGGTCAAGCAGTGGATCAGACTAGCAAAGATAAACTCTGGCAAGATCTAGCCCAATATCTAGCTCAGGTATTGAAAAATAAGGATGAACAGGAAATACTGGCGGAAATCAAAAGTGCTTACACCGGGGCTCAATTTGCGAGACTTGATGACAATTTAAACCCACAGCAAATTGAAAAGATTGAAGCTGCTCACCAGGTAGGTTTGGTAATTGCCCCCGTAATAGACCGATACCAAGAGAATGGTTTCTGTGCTCATCTATTGGGTTATGCGAATAAAGGTGCCAACGGCGAGGGACAGTCAGGTATTGAGAAGGCCTATAATAATATTCTGCAGGGTAATCACTCCTCCCCGGAATTAGTATCGGTATTAGATGCCCGTGGCAAACCTATCCAAGGGCTAACTGGTAAATTGAAGAATGAACCGAGCCAGGAGGGATCAGTAGTTCTCACTATCGATAAGCGTATTCAGGAAGTTGTCGAGCAAGCTATGGACAAGCGGGTGGTCAAGGGCGCAGTTGTGGTCATGGACATCCACAGCAAAGAAATCCTGGCCATAGCGAGCCGTCCCACATTCAATCCCTACCAGATTAGCGATGTTATCGATTTTGATAATCGCAGCACTCTTACTAATCGTGCCTTAAGTAGATTCAATCCCGGGTCTCTTTTCAAAATATTACTCAGCTCCGCAGCCTTGGAGGAAGGGATAGTATCAATGGATGAACAGTTTAACTGTACTGGGAAGTATGTTTTTAATGATAAGGTGACTATTAACTGTTGGAAAGAGGGTGGACATGGTCTATTAACCTTTTCCCAGGCCTTCGCCAATTCATGCAATCCCACCTTCATTAAAGTGGGATTACGTTTAGGTAGAGCAAGAATATTGAACTATGTAAATAAAATGCATCTTACTGATGAAACCATTATCGGGTATGACCCTGGCCCAATGGGTACCTACGTAAAAATTGATGGTGGTGAACCAGCCATAGGCAATGCTTCCCTTGGACAAGAAGGCGTAATGATTAGTCCCGTGCAGATTGCTGCACTGCTGTCTACTGTGGCCGATGGAGGTGTTTGGGCTCCGCCATCATTGGTCCTCTACACGGTCGACCAGAAGGGTGATAAACATATTCTTGAAAAGGGTGAGCGTCAACAGGTGGTGTCTTCGGAAACTGCGGCAAAGGTGCGCCAACTGCTGGAGAAGGTTGTGGCCGAAGGTACTGGCAAAACTGCAGCTATCCCGGAGGTGCAGGTGGCAGGCAAAACTGCTACTAGCCAAACAGGTAGAATGAAAAGTGTTGATGACGAAATTCTTAATACCTGGTTTGCCGGTTATTTGCCGGTCAACCAGCCTCGGTGGGCAATTGTGGTTATGTCGGAAGAGGGCAGTTCCGGTGCTGAAAACTGCGCCCCTGTTTTTAAGGATATAAGCCAGGGAATTCTGCAATTTAACTAAAGGGGAACGTGAGACGCTGCAACCTTAATTCGCGACCGCAGGTCGCATCAGGAGTCCCCGTAGGGGGATAACGCAGACCCTTCATCCTTCGGATACTACTGATGCTCCCTTTAAGGTCGCAATTAATGTTGCGGGCGCAGATTATCGCAGATTTCTTTTTAATATCAAGAACTTACTTTAGTAAACATTAAAACATTAAGAGATCCGCGATAATCATAAAAATCAGCGATATCAGCGGCTATCGTTCCCATTTGTTGCGCATTATCTGTCTGCAGAACGGAAGAAGCAGACAGTTTGTTGGGTTTCCAGATTAGACTCCAACCAGAGCTCCTGTCCCTGGTCGCCAGGTTCCACCACTTTGATAATAGACTGCCATTTGGAGTAATCCGGAAGCAAGTCAGCAAAATAGTTACGGGTATTGTCCAGTCGTTCTTTCTGAAAGACAACATTTTCCTGTCCCGGAAAGAGAGCCGTATAAAATATACGAGTTTCCACTAAATCCTGGAAGAAATGAGTCCCGAAAGATAGTTCGGGCATATAGCCTTCCTGGGATTCAGCTATTTCCACCAGTACCGCGGTATTGCAAATTTCTGCAAAAGAGACTGGTACACCCAACGAGGGGGTGCTGCTTCCCCATCGCCCCGGTCCCATCAGCATAAAAGGATTAGTGTTTCGGTCTTTAAACAGGCGGTTTAACCGTCCCACGATCCGAGCTACTTGGCATTTATCGTTAATATTGAGAGCAGCGTAGAGCGCCGGTTGTACATATATAATTCTCTCCAATTTCTGCTGAATGTTTCCACCCATTGAATTACGGTAGGTCGAAAAAAGCATATCGTTTTGGTCAAAATTCAAGTGGTGGTGTTTATTAGATGAACCGCCAATTTGCAGGGGACGACACTGCAGGAGGTTGATCTGCATGCTGCCGTCTGCAGCGAAGTTTACAGTAAATTCGGTATCAACCGGGTAGGCATAAGCCTGTTCCAGTTCCTGTAATATTTGCCGCATCAAATCAGGAAAAGGGCCGGTTAGAAATTCATCAAAGGTTAATATCCACGCCTCTCGTTCCCCTTGCCCCATCGCCTTAAGCCTATGCATTGTTTCATGATCTGGTATAGCCACTTTATTCCACCAGACCAGATCAGCTTTGTGCCGGGCAATTACCGGCAAGTCCACCGTGTCCCAATGGTTCTGAGCTGTATCTAGTACATCCACCCGTCTTTGGGAGAACCGTCGTATATCTTCACGATTGGAATCTGGTCGAAGGGTTGGTTTATCCAGGGCTATGATACGGGGGTAGTCGTCCTCCACCCGATCCACAGCCCGCGTTCCCAATCCCAATACCAAACGTACCAGACCTGCCCGGGAATCCAGGTCTTCGCGCCATACGTAAGGATTATGGGACATTGCCACTCCGGCTAGATCGGGGAAGAAATAATGGGAACGGTGGGAACCGGATACCCTCTGCACCAATAAAGCCATCTGTTCGTCACTGTCAGCCATACCTCTTTGCAGCCGATAAGCCAGGGCGTCTTCATTCATAGTACTGGCATAAATACATTTAACTGCATTTTCGAAGTTTTGATAGCGGTCTTGCGGGTTGCCCTGATTAACACAGAACACACTTTCATATTTTCCCGCAAAAGCGTTACCGAAACCATCTTCCAACAGACTGCTGGAACGGACAATGATAGGGGATTGTCCATAAAAATCCAGCATTTGTTTGAGCTGCTCACTTATAGCCTCGGGGAGAATCCCGCCCAAGATTTTTTCCCTGAGTATAAAAGCCGAGGAAAAATAATGTTCCGGTTGCTTTTGTTTTTGACGCAGATTCCAGCAATCATTCTCTACCAGATACGTATAATATACGTCAGAACCTACATAGAAGGAATCGTGAGGTTCCAAGTATTGATCCCATTTGGCTTCAGCATTAGATTGAAGAATTTTACGGGCGATCAGCATACCCACCGCTTTGCCCCCTATAAATCCCGAACCAACCTGACGGTTGTGTATCTCCAATAAATCCTCTAATTTCAAATAGTGGTGCGCTAAAGCTAATATTTTCTCATCACGCCCAATTATCATTTTGCATAATGAATCCAGCATAATAGACTCCACGCTGCTATCAGGCGGGGAACCCTGACGTAAACCTTCCAGCATCTCCTGGGCGTTCAGGAAGACTTTATCCCAATGGTCAAGCTTAAGTTCTATATTGCCAGGACCGCGCTGGTGAAAACGAGAAAGAAACCGGGTAGTTTCCACACTATTGGTGATGGGAACAAAGTCATTTCCCTCCGAAACATGGGGCAGAAACATAGTAGGGGAGTAACGGTTCCAGACCTTCAGCGGATGAATGTAAATTTGCTCTTCAAAACTATACAGATCCAACAATAACTGAGTAGTCTCTCTGATACGAGCAATTGTTGCATAAGAATTTTGATTTTTTAACAGGGTAAAATAGGCTATAGTATTCAACTTAAAGAGATAAGGACAGGTAACCCGAAAAAAGTTCCCAATCATTAGATCATTCGCCCAGGCGGAAAGGAGATCAGACAGACTATCAAACACATAGCATACCCCTTCACCTTCTTCACCGGCGATAGTATGGACTCGGCTCGAGAATGCCTCAAATCCCAGACTGGCATCAAGCTCGTATACTTTTATGTGAGGATGGATCTCTAAGAGGGGGGGATGCTGACCAAAACGCATATAAACCACCGGATGTTGATTTTCCAGAGAGTACTTGACAAAAGGCAGGATAATATTTTTATATTCCTCAATACAATCAACCTGCCAGACGACGTTATCACCCCAGCGCAAATCATCAAGCACCTTATCCAAACCTTTTATACCCGTAGAAGCACGATCAAAAGTCAGCATGTAAACTGGCTCCTTTCAGTCGATTAAAACATGTCGGTCCCGTGTACCAATATTGGGCTGACGTCGTAAAAACAAAAAATCCTGCCCTATAAAGGGAACAGGAACTCCATCGCTCCAGTCTCTTATATCTTCCATTATTACGTGATTTATAATTCACATTTTAGCATCTACACCTTCACAAAAATAGATGAGTTTGAGCAGTAATACCAGTTTCACAAACGTTATACAGTATACTTGACGTGCAAATATATCCGAATTTGACATACGTTCTTTAATTTTCCTGCAATGGATAAATGATTATCATGAAACAATTATTTTATTTCTCTAAACCCTGTTAAATTTATTCGGCTATGCTATAATAAATCTATAATACGGATGGGGGGTATGTAGAATGCCTAGAATTAAGGACGAAACCAAAAAGGATCTGGTTGACAACTGGGGAACAAGAGTTACTTTTGATGAATTGGAACGTAAAATATATGCCCATGATATGGGGGTAATGCCTTCACTGGTACAGCCTCTGGTGGGTAATCCTGTGCCGGATGGAATTATTCAACCGAACACGGAGCAGGAACTGGTAGACCTGGTGAACCTCGCGCGCCAAGAAAATATAAAGTTGACCCCGCGAGGTAAAGCAACTTCAGGTTATGGAGGCGTACTACCCGTTGAGGGTGGGCTAGTTGTCGAATTCAATCGAATGAAAAAGATTATTGATATTAATACTGAAGATCGCACCGCCACTGTAGAGCCAGGAGTTGTATGGAATGAGCTGGAATATCAGCTTGGCCAGAAGGGATTGACCCTGGCACTTTATCCTACCAGCGCTCCTTCCTCAACTGTGGGAGGTTGGCTGGCTCAAGGTGGAGCTGGCATAGGTAGTTATGAATACGGATATTTTAAGGACAATGTGGTTTCTGCACGATTAGTGCAGGTTGATGGCAATGTAGTTGAACTAAAAGGGCAGGACTTGGATTTGGTTAGCGAGGCTAATGGAACCACTGGTTTTATCAGCCAGGTAATCCTGCGAGTCAAGCCGGCAAAACCCATGCACGTGAATGTTATAGCCTTTGATAGTGCTATTCAGATGGGCTCCTTTATGATGGGTCTTTATGATCGTAGGGTACCGTTATGGTCAGTAACTTTCATAAATCCGGAAGCAGCTCATATGAAAAACCAACTTCCTCCTCATCTGCATCATGGACGACCGGTTGAAGATGCCCACCGTATTATGCTCCCGGAAAAATTTATCGTTTTACTGGCTTGTACGGCGGAGAGATGTGATCTGCTGATGGATGATGTAACAGGACTGGCGGCCAAAAATCAGGGAGAGCTGCTGAGCCAGGAGATAGCCCAGCATGAATGGACAGCTCGTTTTGAGCCGATGCGGGCTAAACGTATCGCTCCTTCCCTGATCCCCAGTGAGGTGGTTGTCCCCGTCGAAAGTCTGGCAAGAGTAATTGAACAAACAGCCCAGGACATTAACCACCCCTTTATTCTGGAAGGTTTTGCCACGAATAAACGCGAATTTGTTCTACTGGGCTTTATTCCTCATGATGAACGGAAATTCAACTTTAATATGGCTTTTGGGCTTTCTCTAACCGCGCTTAAAGTTGCGCAGAAAAATGGCGGACGTCCTTACGCGACCGGACTATATTTTACCGGGTTTGCTAAAGAAGTGCTGGGACAGGCACACCTGGACAAACTGGTGGAATACAAGCAGAGGCTAGACCCGGAGGGAATAATGAACCCCGGCAAGGTTCTGGATGGAACTCTGGTAGCTGGGGGACTTAAGCTGGCCAGCGCCATGGAGCCTCTGCTCCGCGTCTTTGGTAATTGGGCCAAAGGCAAAGAGAGTGGAGAGGTTTTTAAAGAGAAAAAGGGGATTCCCGGTGATATTGCCTGGTATGCTTATGCCTGTTCCCAATGCGGATACTGCATAGACCACTGCGACCAGTACTATGGACGGGGCTGGGAGTCTCAATCACCGCGCGGCAAATGGACCTATCTTAAGATGGTTATGGAAGGTGAGGCGGAATTTGACCAGCGGGCCGTTGATACCTTTATGGCCTGTACCACCTGTGAGATGTGCAACCGTACCTGCCAGCTGGATTTACCCAATGAATCTTCCTGGTTGAAACTACGCGGGCTTTTGATAGACGGGCGTGGTTATCACACCTTCCCGCCCTTTGAGATCATGGTGAATACCATGCGCCAACAGGGTAATATTTGGGCAGGATATGCCAAGGATAGGGATGGTTGGATAACCGATGAAATTAGACCCAGCATTAAAGAAAAGGCTGAGTATGCTTTCTTCCCTGGCTGCACCTCATCATTTGTGGAACAGGATGTTGCCCAATCAGCAGCCCTGTTGTTAAAGGACGCCGGAATTGATTATGCCTATATGGGCAAAGATGAACAATGTTGTGGTATACCGATGTTGGTGGCTGGACGCTGGGAAGTGTTCGATGAAACCGCTGCTAAAAATATCGAGGGTATGAAAAAAACAGGTGCGACCAAGATAGTTACAACCTGTCCGGCTTGTTGGCTGGTTTGGGAGGTTTATTACCGCCATTGGGCGGAAGAACATGGTGTCGATTTCCCCTTCCATACTATGCATTATGCAGATGTACTGGCTGAGAAAATCAAAGAAGGTAGTTTTATTCTGCCCAATGATATCGGCAGGAAAGTTACCTATCATGACCCGTGCCATATGGGTAGGGCCGGGGTTCGCTTTGAAGGACCGCGCACACTGATAAATGCCATACCTGGCTCAAATTTCAGGGAGATGCGGTTTAATCAGTATGATGCCCATTGTTGTGGGGCCGTCTTAACCCTGGTGGCAGATCCAGATGTAGCTGAAGAAATTGGTGCCATCCGGGTGCAGGAAGCAATTGATTCGGGCGCGGACACCTTGATAACGGCTTGCCCGTGTTGCCGGGTTCAACTCAAACGTTCTCGAGACTTAAGGAACCTGCCCATTGAAATCAAGGATCTGGCTACCCTGGCCGCGGAATCAATGGGCCATATAGTGCCGGATTCCAACGCAGTAATTGATGAGAAATGGTCGGTTTTTGAATCAATGATTCGTATGATGACCCCTTGGGGTATGGCCGACCTTATGGCGGATATGATACCCGAGCTCATTGCGGCTATGCCCGAAATGTATAAAGGCATGATGCACATGGTTATTAAATCACCAGACGTCTTTAAGGAGCCCATGATCAGTATGATGAGCGGTATGATGCCCACACTGTTTCCTATGCTTTTACCCGACATGATGCCCAAAGTAATGCCCAAAATGCTCGAACTGGTAGGTAAGGCCATTCCCATGCCCGACTACATGGCGGAGCAGATGCCAGATTTGATGCCCAAAACCATGGAAGTCTTAATGCCGAAAATGCTAGCTGAAATTATACCGTACTTCATGCCCAAGATGGTTGCTTACCTGCGCACTGCGCAATAATATTTGTTTTGAAAAAGTCCGCCCCTCTTGGCGAGGGGCGGACTTTCTATTTCACAATGACGAATATTCTTGATATAATATCCAAACATAGATAGCCGGTATAGAAATAGGAGGTATCTTAGAGAATTCGTAGAAATATATATAAGTTTTTCATTTATAGAAAATAGTCCCTAAATTGTTCTACTTTAATATTGGAGGTCACCTAATGACGGTTTATACTGATTTAGAATTGATGCTGGCGGATGGCATTATGGAAGAGAGACCAGAACCCAACTGTGTGAAAATAATGCAAAGGGAATTCATTGAATATGTGGTTGGCAAAAGTGTTACATGTGCCTTTCCAGTGTTGGATATCTATTCTAATCCGCGTAAGTCCATGCAAGGTGGCTTCATCGGGGCAGCATTTGACAATACGTTTGGGACCCTGGTTTATTTAACTACAAAAAGTCTGAGTATGGCTACCATTGATATGAATGTCACTTATCATAGACCTATTTACGAAAATGATCGACTAATTGTAACCGTATTTTTAAGGTCAGTGGGCAAGACCATTATTCACCTGGTGGGCGAGGCATATGATAGCGCAGGCAACCTAATTGCCAGTGGGATCACCAACATTACCATATTGGATAAAAAACTATAATTCCACCATTTACCTGCCGAACGATGTCACATTTCACCTACCACCTTCATATAGTATAGAGCGCTAAAAAATATGGAGGTGGTATCTTTGAGCATCCTTTACTGGGCGCTTGCAATTACTGCGGTTGTAAAAGGTACGTTACTGTTATTTGGTTACCTTAACAACCAGGTTTTTCCCCAGCCACTGGAAGCCGAAGAAGAAAAAGCATACCTAGACAAATTGCAGTTGGGTAGTCTCGAAGCTCGTAATAAATTAATTGAACACAATTTACGATTGGTAGCCCATGTGGTAAGAAAATATGAGAGCAGCGGGGAAGATATGGAGGATCTTATCTCTATCGGGACTATCGGACTAATCAAAGCAATCAGAACATACAACCTGGATCGAGGGGTAAAGCTGGCCACCTATGCGGCTCGCTGCATTGAAAATGAAGTGCTCATGCATCTGCGCAATATCAGGAAGCTGCGCCAGGAGGTCTCGATCTACGATCCCATTGGTTATGACAAGGAAGGTAATGAAATTTCCTTAATGGATGTACTGACCACTGACAGCGAAATAATAGAAATAATTGAGACCAAAATGCAAGGCAAAAAAATAAAAGATAAAATGGACACCTTATCTGGTCGCGAACGCGAAGTAATTGAAATGAGATACGGGCTTTTTAATGGGTTGAAAGGAACCCAGCGCGAGATTGCCAAGGAATTAGGGATATCACGTTCTTATGTCTCACGTATTGAGAAGAGGGCAGTCAATAAACTGATAAGGGAAATTAGACTTGAATCTGGGCAGGGTTAGAATAATTGTTTTAGCACACAAAAGCCGGTGGCAAAAATCCACCGGCTTTGTTTAAGGTTTTAAAAAGCAAATAAAAATAGGTCTATTTCGACCAGGGACCTGTTATGGGTAAAATGGATTTGCCAAAGGCGGTATTAAGAACTATGGCTGAAGAAAGATACAGTGCGAGTATCCCTGTGGCAAGAAAACAATATGCTGCGATAGGATCCCCGGTTGCTTTGTCCATTAGTTTGAGATCCATCAGGCATACACAGACGACGCCGACATCTAATATTATTAATGCGGTGGATAGTATCGAGGTGCCCTTGAAGTAAGCGGGAGTCCACAATACGATGAAAATTGCCAGTGCTGCCCAGGCATAACCATCAACAATGGTGTTAAGTGGTATAGACCATTTGTTGGCAGCTGCAAAATACTTGACGAAGAATTCTAAGCCACCAGCCAGCATAAAGAAGGCTGAGAAGACCGTGAAAACGTTACCACCGGTAGTGTTGCCTTCCATTAATTCAATAACACCAACAATTACCTGAATAACGAAGCCACCTAATAACCAGCATCCTAATAAGGGAAGGGCCCCTGCTGGACTGGTAAAACCATATGCTTCATAACCGAATAAAATATAGTAAAATGTGAAACATGCTACCGCTAAAGCTACTAAACCTGCTGGCCCTGGATTGGCCCATCCTTTTCCGTCTCCTGACATCCAAAATCCCCCTCACGTTTTTTATTGATTCCAATACTACCTAGTATTCGAACCATATAACACTCCATAATATGCACAATAAATCTAATTTCATTTTCTCTCTAAAGCTTTAATCAATATTGCAAATAATCTTCAAATATTGAAAAGTTCGTGATTTCCCCGGGCTTTTAACCCCAAATCCAATTATTACCAGTAAATCTCCTAGTAAGGTTTACACTATGTGATATTCCCTTGGCTCAAAATCAACCCAGTTAAGGAAAAGCCTTTGAAATACGGATCCCTATAATCTGGCAAATCATACCTCCCTTCATGGAGATTTTTGATTTTTAGAACATTCTCACCAATTAACATATTATATGCTAAAACATATGCTGTCAAATAGTAATTAATTACAAAGTAATTGGACAGCCAAGTATTTAGTAATTAATCCATTCTTACACAGCTATTTCCCAATAAAAATAGCAAATTTTCCTAGGTAGCCTGTGGTGAAAAGTCAAGAATAGAATATAATAATTAGGTAATAGTTATTTTTGCCCAACTGTAATTTAAGGTACTATTGTTTTGGAGTTTGCACCATTTTTCTAAGGAGGCAGCAGCAGATGGCGGAAATTAGACGGGATTTGGTTAAGAACAACTGGGTAGCTGTCGCTACGGATATGGCTTTAAAACCACATGATTTCCCAATCAACAAACGCGGCATCGAAACCGCTGGTAGTCATATGTTCTGCCCATTTTGTGAGGGCAACGAATTATCCACTCCTCCAGAAATCATGGCCTATCGGGATAACTGCTCAGAGGCCAACACCCCCGGCTGGTCAATTAGGGTTATACCCAATAAATATTCGGTATTCCAACTGGAGGGAGAATTGGAGAAAACGCACGCTGGTATTTACAGTAATTACAATGGTTTGGGCAGGCAGGAGGTTATTATCGAGACTCCCCAACATGGAGTTGATTTGCACGAACTCGACCAGGAAAAAGTTGCCCAGGTATTTAGAATGCTTAAACTTCGTTATAACGAATTATCCCAGGATGATCGGATAAAATACATACAAATTTATAAAAATCGGGGAATTTTCGCCGGTGCTTCTCAGGACCACAGTCATAGTCAGATGATGGGACTGCCTTCTATGCCCCATTGGAATTCAGGCCCGGCTGATTATTATCATAAAAAAGAGCAATGTCTTTTGTGTGCCATAATAGCTCAGGAAAAACAGAGTGGAGTAAGGGTAGTTTATGAGACTGATTATTTTTTACTTATCTGTCCCTATGCATCCAGATTTTCCTATGAAACCTGGGTTATACCCAAGCAACATTGCGAACACTTTGGAGCCATAAGCGAGGCTGAGATTGAAGATATAGCTATGGTTTGCCGAGCATATACGCAAATGATGGTGCAAACATTACAAAATCCTGCTTACAATTTTATCTTCAACACTGCGCCGGTCAACTTGCCCTATCAACCTGGATTTCACTGGTATATGGAAATAAACCCCCGCCTGTTAGTAAATAACGCGGTAGATATTGCCACCGGTATGTATATGAACCCGGTTGCCCCTGAATTGTCGGCCGCCCTGTTTAGAGAAAATATGTTAAAACAGAGTTAAAGAGGTATTAAATGTTTAATTTGCTATACCCAAGAATTTATGTTGATACTTTACTTGATATCCCCTTAGACAAGCTCCGTGGACAAAATATTACGGCTTTCATCATTGATCTGGATAACACTATTACTGAATGGAACAGCAACGAAATTCGGGCCGAGGTGGAGGAATGGTTTAAGCGTATCAATGGGGAGGGTTTTAAAGCCTGTATTTTGTCCAACAATGGTGAACAAAGGATTCGCAAAGTTGCCGACCGATTAGGTATACCTTTCATTCATCGGGCTGCCAAACCTCGTCGTGGATCCTTCCATCGGGCTGTTGAACTAATGGGGGTTAATGCTACCCAGACAGCCGTAGTGGGCGATCAGATTTTTACCGATATCTTGGGAGGAAACCGGGCGGGCTTATATACTATTCTGGTGAAACCTCTGGCTCGGAGAGAATTTGTGGGAACTAAAATCAATCGTACTTTGGAGATTTTTATTTTACATTTACTATTTAAGAAAGCTATCAGTAAAGGGAAGTGAAAATGAACGTTGATAAACAGCCAAACACTATTAATCGGTATTATCGGTAATCCTTTGGGGCACAGCCTCTCACCTCGCATGCATAATCTCACCCTTAACAAGATGGGTTTGAACTATTTGTATCTGCCCATGGAGGTAGCCCTTGATCGGTTGGAAGAGGCTGTCGCCGGGCTCAGGGCCCTGAACTTCAAAGGGGTAAATGTCACCATTCCTTATAAGAAAGCGGTTATCCCTTTCTTGGACAAGCTGTCACCCGAAGCATTTGCCTGTGGAGCCGTTAATCTTATCAAGAATGAAAATGGCTGCCTGACCGGATTTAATACTGATGGTAGGGGTTTTATGGCTAGTCTGGCGGAGGAAGGAGTCGGCCGGATCAAAAGGGCTCTACTTATAGGAGCGGGTGGAGCTGCTCATTCAATTGCCTATGAACTTACTCTAGCCGGAGCTGAGCGACTTAGAATTCTCGATCTGGATCCGGCCAAGGCTTGTGATCTGGCCAGGTTTGTAGAGAGTCTACCCGGCGGGCAGGCGACCGGTGCTCAGATGAGTGATGAACTATTTAACCGCCTCAGTCAAGATTCCGACCTTATAATTAACTGTACCCCGGTAGGCATGTATCCGGATATTGAAAATACACCGATTCTAGCCCTAGATAATGTAAGGTCTACCACGGTGGTGTATGATTTGATTTATAATCCAATCACCACGCGGTTGCTAAAAATGGCTCAGGCGAAGAATCTTAATACCATTAATGGTTTATCTATGCTCGTTCATCAGGGGGCACTCACGTTGCAGATCCTTACCGGAGAAACTCCCCCAATTGATTATATGAAAGAAGTGGTCCTAGATACTTATTAGGAATGTCAAAGGTTTCACCCTTATGGAGGTTGTAGTTACCATGGCAATTATTGCTCTGGTATCAACTATGGCCATGCCAGCATTGTCTAAACCGCTGGATAATGTGAAATTGCGGACTGATGCGAGACAATTGGCGTCCTTGCTTCGCCTGGCGCGCCAGCAGTCCATGACCAGTGGGCAACCTATTGCCGTAGTATTTTATCCGGGAAATGCGAAATATACAATTAACGGGCAATCATCCCATCTTCTTAACCCCGGCATAAATTTTGTAGGGACCACGACATTTACGACCAAAGTAGGCGGTTTACCAGCCTGCAGCTTCTCGCCTTCCGGGGCACCCGGCTCGGGAGGAACGATTACCTTAAGCAACAACGATAATCGAATTTATGTGATTGTTAATGCTGTGGCGGGACGAGTCAGGATATCAGACATCCCGCCGGAAGACTGGTAGGAGGTAATAGTGTGATATTGCAACTTTTGTTTATTTTCTTTGCGCGGATAACCGATGTTTCTTTAGGTACAATCCGCACGATTCTGATTATCCGGGGAGACAAATGGCCAGCCGCCATTATAGGCTTTATCGAGATCATGGTATATACTATAGCTCTCAGCATGGTGGTTGGGGCTCTGAATGACCCGGTCAAACTGGGGGTATTTTGCCTGGGCTTTTCCATGGGGGTATTAGTGGGGAGTGTTATAGAAGATCGATTAGCGCTGGGTTACCGGGGAGTGCAGGTGATTATTGACCTTGATCATAGCTATATTGTGGAAGAATTACGAGCCCAGGGATTTCCGGTTACTTGTTGGGAAGCCAAGGGTAAAGCAGGCTATAAACTTGTAATGAGTATGGTTCTAAAACGTAATATGGCCCGAATAGTAACCGAAAAGATTTATGCCATGGAGCCTGAGGCTTTCGTGGTATTTATGGAGCCCAAACATTTCCGGGGTGGGTATGTACGCAAGAAATAGGGGGAGTTCGATGTTAAAGTATTCTACAGCGGGGGAGTCCCATGGGAAGGCTTTGGTTAGTATAATTGAAGGCATCCCGGCCGGGCTCAATATCAGCAGCGGAGAAATTAACCAGCAACTACAGCGGCGGCAAAAGGGTTACGGCCGGGGCGGACGTATGAGTATCGAGTCGGACGAAGTGGAAATCTTGTCCGGGGTCAGGGCGGGACATACTACCGGGAGCCCGATTGCCATAAGTATTCGGAATCGTGACTGGGAAAACTGGCAAGAAATTATGGCGGTTGAAACTACGCCATATTCCGAAGAACGGGTGGTAAAAAGACCCCGTCCTGGTCATGCTGACCTTCCCGGCGCGATGAAATATAACCATGCTGATATGCGCAATGTCTTGGAGAGAGCCAGTGCTCGAGAAACCGCCTCACGGGTTGCGGCAGGGGCGTTTTTTAGGGCATTCTTAAAATGTTTTAACATATACATATATAGCCAGGTAATATCTATTGGAGAAGTACGGGGGGCAGTGCCGGAATTTGTCAGCAGCCAGGGACTTGCAGCCTGGCAGGAGCAGGTCGAGGCATCGGCTGTTCGCTGTCCCGATAAGACTAAAGAAGCCTTGATGATAGAGGCGATAGATCACGCTCGCCAAACCGGTGAATCATTAGGGGGAAGTTTTGAGGTGGGCGCAGTTGGCGTACCGCCGGGGCTTGGAACCTATACCTGTTGGGAGAATAGATTGGATGCACGCTTAAGCGGACTTTTGATGACAATTCCCGCTATAAAAGCAGTCGAAATAGGTGACGGTATAAGCAGCGCGAGTTCTCCAGGATCAATGGTACATGATGAGATTCATTTTCAGGAGGATAGAGGCGTTTTTCGTCTCTCCAATCGTGCCGGGGGGATAGAAGGCGGCATTAGTAATGGGGAGACGGTATGGGCGCGCGCCTATATGAAGCCAATTCCTACCTTGTACAAACCGCTTATAAGCGTTAACACGGAGATGTGGGTGGAACAAAAGGCAGATGTAGAACGGTCTGATATCTGTGCGGTTCCTGCTGCCAGCGTGGTGGGAGAGGCCATGCTGGCCTATGGTCTTGCGGCTGCGTTTTTAGACAAGTTCGGGGGAGATTTTATGGAACAGATTAAAGAGTCCTATGACTGTTATGGTGAGTACTTACGAAAGGTATGGAGATGGGAAAAAATTTAGTATTAATTGGGTTTATGGGAACGGGTAAAAGCTCGGTCGGCCTTAGATTAGCTCAAAAAATGAAAAGAACTTTTGTAGACATGGACCGTGAAATTGAGTTAATTAGCGGCATGTCAATTGCCGATATATTTAAACATTATGGAGAAGTTCGCTTCCGTTCGGAAGAGAGCTTAATGGCTATAAAGGTGGGAAAACAACAGGATTTAGTTATCGCCACCGGCGGCGGCGCTGTTCTTTTGAGCGAAAATATAACCGCCCTTAGAGAGAACGGTTTATTAATTTGTCTGGATGCTAATCCGACAGATATTTATGCGCGGGTGAACCGCAAGAAGGGAACCCGGCCGCTCTTGAAGAAAAATATAACTATCCAAGATATTGAAAGACTACTACAGGAGAGAGAACCTTTCTATGCGAGTGCCGATATACGGATAAATACCAGTGGTAAGGATTTGGATACTATAATAAATGAAATCTTTCAAGTTATCCAAGATAAGCACATCATGTTGAATTCTTAATGTGCATTTATACTAGAAGCAACGATAGGAGGGCAATATTGTGAAAATTGCCATGGCGCAAATGAATCCAGTGGTAGGAGACATTAGCGGCAACTTGCAAAGAATTAAAGACCTTTGGGTCACCTGCGACCAGCAGGGAACCGACTTATTACTTTTACCCGAGCTATTTCTGGTTGGATATCCCCCGCGGGATTTGCTGGAGCGGCCCGCTTTTCTGGATAGGGTAAATGCGGCTATTGAAGAAATAGTGACCCTTTCCTTGGTGTACAAACGGACAGGCATCCTCTTCGGGACTCCTCTGCGTACCGGCAAAACTTACGGTCATAGGCTTTACAACTCAGCTCTCTTAATCTATCAGGGAGAAATAATGCTTACCCAACACAAATCGCTGCTGCCGACCTATGATGTGTTTGATGAAGCCAGATATTTCGACCCGGCGGAACAAATTAAAACTGTTACCTTCAAAGGAATGCGCCTGGGTGTAACCATTTGTGAAGATGCCTGGAACGAAGCGGATTTATGGGAGGGAGCAGTGGGTTATGATTTTGATCCCATTGCCGAACTTACGCAAAAAGGGATCGATTTGTTGATCAATCTTTCTGCTTCTCCTTATTTCTTAAACAAGGAAGATGTGAGATGCCGTCTAATGAGTAAGCATGCCAGGGATCACCATGTGCCGGTTATATATCTCAATCAGGTGGGGGCCAATGATGAGCTTATCTTTGACGGGCAGAGTATGTTCATGGACAAACACGGTGAGATAGTTGCACTGTTACCGGCCTTTGCGGAAGATGTACAAACTATTGATACCGACCAAAAAGGTGAAGGTATTACTTGTATAACCCACGATAAAATGTCATACCTATACCAATCACTGGTCTTGGGAATTCACGACTATTTTCGTAAATGCGGCTTTTCCCGAGCCATAATTGGGCTATCCGGAGGTATTGATTCAGCCTTAACCGCCTGTTTGGCAGTGGCTGCCCTTGGCCAAGAGAATGTCATGGGGGTATCGATGCCATCAGTATACTCATCCGCCGGCAGCGTGGATGACGCCAGGGAACTAGCTCAAAATCTAAATATTGAATATAAAGTGATACCTATTGCTGATATTTTCAAAGTTTACCTAACCACCCTGGAGCAACATTTCGCCGGGAAGGAATCTGATATTGCCGAGGAAAATATTCAAGCTAGAATACGCGGCAATCTCCTTATGGCCTTATCTAACAAATTCGGATCTATGGTGCTGTCTACCGGCAATAAGAGTGAAGTAGCAGTCGGTTACTGCACCCTCTATGGAGACATGTGCGGCAGTCTTAGTGTTTTAGCGGATGTACCCAAGACGGTTGTTTATGAACTGTCCGCATACATAAATCGAGATCAGGAAGTAATACCCTGGGAGACCATCGAAAAGCCACCTTCGGCAGAGCTCAAGCCGGATCAGGTGGATCAAGACACCCTGCCGCCCTATCCAGTTTTAGATGCGATTCTTAATTATTATATCGAAGAGAATCTTTCCGCAGCCGACATTATAAACCGGGGTTACGAACCGGATACAGTGCGTTGGGTGCTCCAGACCGTGAACCGCAATGAGTACAAACGCAAGCAGGCCGCACCCGGCTTAAAAGTAAGTTCGAGGGCCTTTGGGGCGGGACGGCGTATGCCTATTGCCGCTCGCTACGAGATTTAAGAGAATTGATCCTAATTAAGGGACAAGGGAAGGGACAAGGGGACGGGTCCCTTGTCCCAAAATAAACGGTCTGAAACCAGATCTCAGCTGCAAATCAGCAGCCGAGGTCTTTTTTTGTGAATAAATACATAAAAAAGGTTTACTAATTGAAATAAAATAAATATAATAAGGAAAAATAAGGATATATATAAAAATATATACAAAGATGGATAAAAAATGGGACAAGGGGACGGGTCCCTTGTCCCAGAAATGAACAGCATAAAATTGATAAGTCTGAGGGGAAGAAGTATGGCGCGAACTGCACGGAAGCGGAGCCAAAGCGGAATATATCACGTAATGTTGCGAGGAATAAACAAACAAGCAATTTTTAGCGATGATGAGGATAGAGTCAAACTACTTGAAACGTTAAAAATTTATAAGGAGGTGAGCAAATACCAAATATTTGCGTATTGCCTTATGGATAATCATGTTCATTTATTAATTAAGGAAAATGAAGAACCGATTGGAAGCTCAATCAGGAGAATCAATGATAGTTACGTGTATTGGTTTAATGTGAAGTATAAGCGAATTGGATATTTATTTCAGGGAAGATTCAAGAGTGAGATAGTAGAGGATGACAAATATTTTCTAAGCGTACTTAGATATATTCATCAGAATCCGACAAGTGCAGGATTAGCAGAACAGATAGGAGAGTACCAGTGGAGTAGTTATCTTGAGTATGTCGGAGGACAACATATATTAACTGATACGGATTTTGCCTTGGAGATGTTGTCTGATAATAGAAGCAATGCTATGGAGCAATTCAAGGAATTCATGAGCCAGCCCAACGACAACGAATATCTTGGCTATGAGGAAAAGACTCGATTGTCAGACAGCGAAGTAAGAAAATGCCTTTTAAGAAAAGGCATCACCAATATTAGTGAACTGCCGCAAATGGCAAAAAGTCAAAGAGACGAAATTATCAGAGTGATAAAGCAAATAGATGGTGTATCCATTAGGCAAATATCAAGAATAACTGGCCTATCAAAAAGTCTTATTGATAGAGCCTGAATTAATGGGACAATGGACGGTCCCCTTGTCCCGGTGGGTCAAGGGAACGATCCCTTAGGAGGCAGACATGAAAAAAGTCAGGTTAATTAATATGAGCATCGATACTGAAGCCGTCAAACTTGTTTCGCCGCATATTATCCGCCTGAATCGAATATTGCCTATTTCACACAATAAGCATTCCATTACGTTAGCAATTGCTCACCCTTTGAATCACCAGGTAATTGATGATGTTCGTATGGCTACTGGTCTGGAAGTGATACCGGTCTTGGCGGATGAGAACGAAATTGATATGGCTATACGCCAATTCCTGGCTTTTCGTTTAGATCCAGATATGGAGAAAATATTAAGCGAACTTAAGCACCGAGTGAAAAAGTCGACCAACGGAGATACAGAGATTCAGTCCATCAATGTTGAGGATGCCCCTATCATTCGCATGGTTAATTATCTGCTTGTGCAAGCGGTGCAAGTGCACTGTAGTGATATACACATAGAACCTCAACAAACGGATTTAAGAGTAAGGTTTCGGGTCGACGGAGAACTATATGAAGTGTTTACTATGCCCAAGATGTCGCTGCCAGCTATGGTTTCACGCATTAAGATTATAGGTGGGATGGATATCTCGGAAAAGAGGGTACCCCAGGACGGACGCTTTCAGATGATGATTGAAGGGCGTGATATTGACTTCAGGATTTCCACTTTACCTACATCTAATGGAGAAAAGGTAGTCATGCGGGTACTGGATCAGTCCCAGGCTTTGACGGGAATTGATCATCTGGGATTGAGCAGTCGCAATCGGGAGCGATTAATCGCTCTATCGCACCGACCGCATGGCATGATTCTAGTTACTGGTTCAACCGGTTCAGGCAAGACCACAACCCTATATGCCATGCTTAATAATATCGATGCTGAGGCTAAAAACATTATAACCCTGGAGGATCCCATTGAATACTCATTGGCCGGGGTCAATCAGGTTCAGGTTAATAATAGAGCTGGGATTACCTTTCTTGGTGGTTTGGGGTCAATTTTGCGCCAGGATCCGGATATCATCATGGTGGGGGAGATACGTGATCATGCTACCGCTCAATTAGCGGTACAAGCGGCATTAACCGGACATTTAGTGTTATCTACGCTCCATACTAATAGTGCGGCGGGTACAGTTGCCCGGTTGGCTGAAATGGGTATAGAAAGCTTCCTGCTCGCCGCTTCGCTAGTGGGGGTTATTTCGCAATGTTTGGTGCGACGGCTCTGTAAACATTGCTGTCGTAAATACATGCTCGACCAGGTAACCGCAGCCGGGATGGGTTTGGCAGAGGAAACGGGTGAGGAGTTTTATCAGCCCGTGGGTTGCAACATGTGCCGACAACTTGGCTACGAGGGGAGGGTAGCTCTACAAGAAATAATGTTGATCGGACCTAGAGTACGTTCAGCTATAAATCAAGGGGCCAAGTCGGATGACATTCAAACCGCGGCACTGGCAGAAGGAATGATTGCTATTAGAGCGGATGGCATCAGCAAAGCCCGAAAGGGGATCACCTCCCTGGAAGAGGTAATGAGGGTAGTATGCCTGGAGGAATGAGTTGTGCAGGGTAAAACTGCCATAGAAATAATAAGTAAGGCTATTGAGATAGGAGCCTCGGATGTTCACATTGTAGCATCTCACCCCCCTATTTACCGCGTTAATGGCACGCTTATTACTCTACCCGCTGCTGAAGTGCTTAGTCAGCAGGATACTTGGAATTTTGGGGAGGAAATGATACCCAATTCCAATATAAAGCAAAATATAGAAGAATATGGACAGGCAGATTTTGCCCACTCCTTCCCAGGCTTGGGCAGGGTGAGGATAAACCTATATATTCAAGGTGGTTCATGGGCGGCGGCGGTGCGAATAATCCCGTTGGAAGTTCCTGCATTAAATACTCTGGGTTTGCCACCTATTGTTGCCGAGCTGGCGGCGAAGGAGCATGGTCTAATTCTGGTAACTGGAGCTACCGGAAGCGGCAAATCGACAACCCTGGCGGGTATGATTGATTTTATTAACCATTCCCGGAGTAAAAATATCATAACCCTGGAAGATCCTATAGAATTTCTTCACCCGCCTGGAACATGTATAGTTAATCAGCGTGAAGTAGGGAGCGATACCGCCAGCTTTACATTAGGTCTGCGGGCGTCGTTACGACAGGATCCCGACATTATCATGGTCGGGGAAATGCGTGATCTGGAGACCATCTCGGTTGCTATCACTGCTGCTGAAACCGGTCATCTGGTTATGGCTTCACTTCATTCTGGCAATGGCGTTCAGACTCTGGAAAGAGTTATTAACGTGTTCCCTCCTCACCAACAGTTCCAGGTCAGGCTGCAATTGGCGACCTCCCTGTTGGGAATCATATGTCAGCAGCTCATTCCCGCCACAGATGGAAACAGCCGAGTGCCGGCTGCGGAGGTATTGATCATGAATTCAGCCATTAGAAACCTGATCCGTGAAAACAAAATACATCAGATATACTCAGCCATTCAGACCGGAAGCGCTATAGGGATGATAAGTATGAATAAGGCTGTCAAAATACTTTATCAGCAGAATAGAATATCTTGCGAGAATTTCAATAAATACGGTACGGATGGGTTTTGATGCCATAGGGAGGCTGTTTGCTTGAGATTTGGATATCGTGTAAGAGATGAACAAGGTCGATTGAAGTCAGGTACTTGGGAGGCAGACCATAAAAATACGGTGGTTGCAGGTCTCTTGTATCAGAATTATTATATTGTTTACTTAAAAGAGCTTCAGTCTGGCCGATCAGCTGTTCAGGGTGAATTTCGCCTGAGCAGTCTTAAGAAGGTGAACGGGCAGGACTTGGTCATTTTTACCCGTCAGTTATCGGTCATGTTGGCTGCTGGGCTGCCTATTCTGCGTTGCTTAAAAATCCTGACTGAACAGGCTTCTAACACCTGCTTGAAGGATGTTGCCTTAAGAATTCAGGAAGATATTGAAACTGGTTTGCCGTTATGGGAGGCATTCGGCCGACACTCCCAAATATTTTCTCGGGTATACATCAGTATGCTAAAAGCCGGAGAAACAGGGGGCGTATTGGATGCTGTTCTGGACAAGCTCAGTTATCATCTGGAAAGGGAGCAGGAATTCAATTCCAAACTTAAGTCGGCATCGATATATCCTTTGTTTATTAGCATCATGGCTGTATTAGTTGTACTTCTGGTAATTACCCTGATAATGCCCAGGTTTGTGAGTATATTTGAAAGTTCAGGAGTTCAGCTGCCATTGCCGACTCGTCTACTAATGGGATTAAGCGCATTTCTCAAAACAGGGGGACTATTTATCTTTATTGGAGTAATTAGTTTGATTTATCTGATCAAGCGCATCAAGGGGACTACCCAGGGGAGATTAATCTATGACAGCATCCTTCTGCATCTTCCAATATTGGGGAGGACTATAAGCCAGATTGCCATAGCGCGTTTTGCTCGTACTTTAGGAATCCTGATTAAATCAGGCATTAATGCACTGCAAGCCCTGGAAGTAGTTGAGAATATAACTGGTAATGCAGCGATCGGCAAAGCTATAGCTGGAGCATGTCGCAGCATTAAGGAAGGTGATAGCATTACTAGCCCCCTGCAAAGCAGCGGACTATTCGAACCCCTAGTAACTCATATGATCGCGATTGGGGAGGAAACTGGCAGGCTGGATGAAATGCTGATTCATCTGTCCGATTATTATGAAGGTGAGCTAATTCGTACGCTGGATACCTTAATTGCGGTTATTGAGCCCCTGTTAATATTTCTGGTAGCGATTGTGGTAGGTGGGGTGGTAATAGCGATTCTCTATCCAATGTTTGACATGATCAATTTAGTTGGGGTCTAAAAGGAAGATATCATGGGGACCAGCACAAGTCTCTCATCGGGATCAAGGTTCGGGTGGGGATTTTTGGTCCAGCAAATAAGGAGGTGGTGAATACGATAAAGTTGGTGGAAAGCAATAATTAAGAGAGGAAGAAGAATGATTATGAAATCACAAACCACGGCGGCAAGGTATGACCGGCAAAGGGGTTTTACCCTCGTAGAACTGGTGATTGTTATGGCGGTATTAGTAGTGTTGGCAGCGATTGCTATACCAAGGTATAATGGTATATTAAATGAATCAAAAGTTAAATCAGATGCCATAACCGCAGCAGGTATTGTGAGCGCGGCCAGAATCCAGGAAACCAGCACAGGAAACACTGTGCCAATCACAGCCGGGAGCTATAGTGGGGTAAGTGCTAGTTATTTTGAATCAGGTAAAAAACCCAGTTCAGGGGGAATCTTTGATCTAAGCGGTGGGGGGAATTCTTCGTATGTAGTTAAGTGGACGCCCAATGTCGGGGCTTACAGCGAACATGAACAGACTCTTACCGAAGGAGCCGTTTTCGTTCCCAATACTACTACCTAAGAAATTATTAAATTATTGTGATACAGGCTCAATTAAGAGAGGTTTGCATGCTGATAAAGACATTGATAATCATAGTTTCTTTAATAATAGGCTCTTTTCTGAATTTAGCCATTTATAGAATTCCTCGGAACGAATCACTGTTACGGCCAGGGAGTCATTGCCCTCATTGTGGACATAAACTAGGCCCTAGGGATTTGTTCCCGGTTTTAAGCTATATGATGCTGGGTGGACGGTGTGGATATTGTAAACAAGGCATTAATCTGCGCTACCCCCTGGTAGAACTGATAACCGCGGTTAGCTATATTCTGATTTATATTAAGTGGGGCTTTTCAATAGAGTCAATAATAGGGTGGTTATTTAGCGCATTATTGATCGTGGGTGCTTTTACTGACATTGAAGAAGGAGTAATTCCTGACATGGTAACCTATCCAGGCATCATTATGGGGCTGGGGCTGTCATTTTATTCAATTGGCATTAAGTCCTCAGCTATAGGTCTAATATTATTTGCGGGTATATTTTTCCTGGCGGCCCTTCTGTCCAAAGGTGGTATGGGTGGCGGAGATATAAAATTAGCGGCTGTTATTGGGACTTTCCTAGGCGCTCCAGGATCTATCATCACCCTTTTTCTATCTTCTTTGGCTGGAGGATTGTGGGCAGTGTTTTTACTCCTGCGGGGCAAAGCAAATCGTAAAACCGCCATTAAATATGGCCCTTTTTTGGCCTTGGCGGCATGGTTGGTATGGATGTATGGGAGGGAGATAGGTGATTTATATTGGCGAATATTTTTTTAAAGTCAATATAATTTTGATCTCATGATAAATAGACATGGTGAAAAAGGTTTTACCCTAATAGAGGTTTTGACAGCTTTGCTGCTATTGTCTTGGCTGGCGGTTAGTATACCAGCAATATTTGGACCTGTGGCCACATGGGTCTGTAAGGCGCGTACCGAGACTACAGCTGTTAATTATGCTGCTTCTGTACTTGAAGAATTACGTTCGGAACCGGGAAAAATCGACGAACTCAATACCGGCAAAACAGCCGAAGAATTATCAATTGGCTGTGGAAGTCCCTACCAAGGAATGACCAGCCAAATAACTCGGATGCAGCCTCAGCAGCTTATGCCTAATCTTTATGATGTCATGGTGACGGTAACCTGGTCCGAGGGAGGTCAGCCACACAATTTGCAGCTTAGGACCGTTATCAGAAAAGAGCAGAGGTGACCGGTAATGATTAATCGCCGGTATAGCCGAGGGACAACCCTGCTAGAGATTTTACTGGCACTGGGGCTTAGCTCATTAATTATTGGCGCTCTGATGACAGTCTATTTAAGTGCCAGTAGTGCATACCAGAAGCTGGCGGCCTATACCGATGCACAATATGCTGCTCGTAGCGTCATAGATCAAATAGGTGATGATATCCGGGAGGCATCTGCTATAGAGATAGTGACAGGTGGTTCAGAATTAAAATTGCTTAAACCCAATAATGATTTGATCCGCTATTATAGGGAGAATAATCAGCTCTATCGCGTAAAAACTACCGGCTTGGGGACTGCCAAAGTTCCTATAGCCGAAAAGGTAAGCTGTTTAAGCTTTAACGGCAAGAATAGTCTGGTGACTGCAAGCATTGACATAACTATAGATCAAACTACCTACCATCTCTCCAGTACCTTCTGTGCCCGACTGCAATAATTACGTAAGACTGCTGCCCGAATTTCACCAACAACCAGATTTAGAGGCGCTCACCAACACCCAAGGAGGCTTTGCCATGCCCATACAAAAAATTAAATATGAGAAGGGCAGCATTATCATCATGGTACTGATTATGTTTTTGCTGGTTAGTTTCCTGAGTATTGCCACTTTAGAGTTAGGCATAATGGAGTTTAAGAGCAGCCACTACGACTTCCAAGCCGGGCAAGCTCAGCAGGCGGCTGATGCCGGCGTCGATTGGGGTTTGGAAAAGATCTATGCCGAACTAACCCTGCCTGCCAATTTAGTATTGCCAAGTTTACCTTCCCTACTGAATTGCAGCAGACAGATAATGTATCTTAATGTAGGTGAAAAGATCTCCAAGGTGAGCATCGGGGAGGTAATGAATAAAACCAGTCAGACAACCGCTGCGGGTTCATGTACTTACGAGTTTACTTCCACCGGAATATTCGAAGGTGCTTGCAGGAAAGTGACTGTACAAGCCGCTTATGATTTTACGGGGGGATATCAATATACAAATTCGGACGGAAAGATATCATTCATGCCCCGGGAGTATCTGAACCGGGGGAAAATTATTTTTTACCAGACTTCAATATAAGAATATTTGCGGACAAATGCGTGTGACCAGGAAATCTCACTAATTTAGGGTGGTAAAACACAAGCCCTAACTGATCCACGATAAGGTCGGAGGGATACATATTGTTTAAACGTTTGCCAGGCATAGGTTTGGATATTGGCAGTAAGAAGATAAAGATGATCCAAGTAGTGCGAAGAAAAGCTGGGCTGGAAATTGTTAAATTTGGTAGTTTATATACACCGCCGGGTACCATGGAGGCCGGTATCATTGTTGATCCCGTACGGCTGGGTGAAGAACTTAAGTTTCTGGTGCGGAAACTGAATTTAAGCGGTAAACGAGTGGTATCTGCGGTTGGTGGACAGCAGTTATACATCCGCAACCTAATTATGCCCAGATTAAAGTTGGATGAGATGAGAGAAGCGGTATATTATCAGTCTACTAATTTTCTGCCCATTCCGGTGGAAGAGGCGGCCATTGACATATATCCCGTGCGGGAGCTTGAAAACCAGAACGAAAAAAAAACGGAAGTCTTCTTTTTGGCTGTACGCAAACAACAGGTGGACAATCTGGAAATGGTCTGCCGAATAGCGGAGTTAAATCTAGCTGTAGTGGAAATCGAACCGCTGTCCATATATCGTGCCTGGGGTAAAGGGGTGGGGTCAGTAGTTGCCTTGCTGGCAATAGGTTCAGCTCGCTCATATTTGACAGTTTTTAACCGAGGAATCCCGGTTTTCTATCGATCTTTAGCAGTAGGAAGTTCCAGTTCTTACTACACCTCTAATGTCAACCAGGCTAATAAAGTCACAGGATGGCAGAAAGGAATGAATCTAAACGATCCGCCCTGTGATCCTCGAATTATGGAGATAACCAATGAAGTTAAGAGCGCTCTAGAATATTACCAACTACAGATGGAAAGCAAGGAACAATCCATAGAGAAAATATTGCTGTGCGGTGGGGGAGCAATGCAAGGCTTGGAAGGAGATCTGACCCAAAGGCTGGATCTTGAGTTGGAAGTGGTAAACATACTGAGCGGTAATATGCTGCCCCGCCATATCAGCCCGGATGAAGAATATGAGCTGCAGTATGATTTCCCGCTGGCCCTGGGTTTAGCGGCTCGGGAGGTGGTTTAATGCCAAGGCTGGTTGAGCTTAATATTAATCTGCTGCAAGCGAAAACCCGAGCTGGAATGTCACAAAGATGGGCTTCAGTGCTGATTTTTCTCGCACTCATGGCAGCTTTGTTTAGCTATTTATTGATATCGCAAAGTCGAGAAATAGGCAGCCAACAGGTTGAAAATATGAGACTAAGAGCTGCTATCAAAAGTTGTGAAAACGAAATGATGGGTTACAAACCGATGCAAGCCCTGGAACAGGAGATGTCCATGAAAAGCAAGGAAGTTGCAGCAATAGAAAAGACTAGAGTATCCTATGCAGACGTTTTTAATGAACTTGATAAGGTTAAACCTCCACAGATAATTATAGTGGGCGCTGAAATACGTCCCAAGAGGATGGCTGCAAATGGTTTTAGCCCTTATTACAGTAACATAAGTCGGATGCTGGAAGGTATAAAAGCCAGTCCTATTTTTACCAATGTTGCCCTGCTATCCTCGGAAATGAATGAAAACACCAATGAAGTCAAATTTACTCTCGAAATAGAATGGGAGGCAGCCCCAAAGTGAAGCTATCAACGCGGGAAGCAGCATTACTTGGCCTCCTTTTAGTGTTAGGGGGCGTATTTCTGACTAATTATTATATATTTCAACCTCTGATCGCACATAAACAACAATTAGGTTTGGAAAACAATAATCTGACCCTGGAACTACAGGCATTGCAGAATAGGATAAGCAAGTATCAATCTATGGAGCGGGATGAGCGCAAGAGCCGGGATGATTATCAGAGAATGCTGGAAGCACTGCCCCAATCAGCTATGATTTCCAGTATCATTGATTATCTCGAATTGAGTGCAAGAGAGGCCCATGTTAAACTCATCATGATCCGATATAAGGAAAGTGCACCTGGTGACCCTGCTTCTAAGTCTGCGAAGTCCGGAACAGACCTGACGCAGATAATGCCGGTTAACTTTCAAATTGTTGTCAGTGGGAGTCATTTTGATCTGCTTTCCTTCATCCTCGAGATTGAAAATGCCCCTCGTATTTATATTATTAATGGCGGTAAGATATCTCTAGCCAGGCCTGATCAATTTCCAACCGGGATTACCACATCGCCAAATGGTCCGGATATGGCTGCTAGCGATAAACCAATAGAAAAGACCGTTCCTGAGTCCCTGACATATGATCAGAGCAAGTCGGTACTTAGTCTGGATTTTAGCGCTTATTATCACAGGTCACTATCAAATGAGGCTGCCCAACCCTAAACTTTTACTAAATGATTCCAGCTTCGGCAGAAATCTGCGCACCGCTTATGGTAAGCTGGCGGGTAAATAAAATTCTCTTCACGTCAATGGCAATGAACCCCTCGGCAACAGTGGGCTGAATATTTTTGGCCCGCCATACGGTTATTTTACCTACCTCATGAGAAACAAAAAGAGACTCTTCGGCTAAATATGGTCTGCCCAGGCGAACCGCCGGGACCAGGAGATTAGGCTCCTGCGGACCACATCAGCCCCCGCCATAGGTTTGTTCCTGTAAATAGACAGTGATGTGACCGCCTTTCTTTTCGATATACTCATCAGCGGCAGAACTTATCGTAAACATATATTCACCTTCCTCATCATTATCACTATGTGTAAGTAACAATACCTATTCATAGCTTAGCATACCGTGGGGGGGTATGCAAGATGGAGTGATAGATTATAGAAGGTGCAGTGGATATGTATCGGGGCATAATTTACTGGTTATTCAGAAATAATAGGAATAACATCTCTCCCCCAGTAAGTTAACAAAAAGGTCAGATGGATGTTCATTTGGGAGGATTATGCTTATATTGTGTCGAATAACACCAATTCCGGTTAATATCCGGGTGCGAAAAAGCTACTAGTTACTTAACGGTAAAAAACTTAAAATTTCGGACATCGGAGGTTATGGATTGTTAGACAAATATCTGCTGGCCAGCATTCTGGATAAAGCTCTGGAAAAGGGCGGTGACTTCGCTGAAGTCTACGTTGAAGAAAAGTATGTAAGTAACGTTTTCTGTGAAGACGACCAAATAGAAAAAATAAACAGCGGCAGGGAAAAAGGTGCGGGAATCAGGGTAATCAAAGACGGTAAGACGAACTATGTTTATACTAATGATTTGACCTCCGAGGGATTGATGAAAGCTGCAGCAACCGCCAATCGTACTGCTAGCCATCAGGTGAATATTGTGACCCCGCAAACTAACCTCACCCTTCAAGAATCAGAATTTCCCCTAAAATTTCTGCGTTTGCCGGAGCAAGTTGATTTTGCCGAAAAAATTGAACAGGTGTTAGCCGCTGACCATGTGGCTCGTAATATGGATGCAGAAATACGCCAAGTGACTGTGGCCGTAGGCGATATGCATAAAAAAGTGCAGATTGCTAATTCGGACGGGGATCTGGTTGAGGACGAAATGGCCCGGGTGAGACTGGTGGTTAATACGATTGCCTCCCGCGCAGGGCAGATTCAAACCGGTTACGAAGTAGCCGGAGGCGTATGTGGATGGGAATTACTTGAGCAGGTTTCATTGACCGATATGGCGCGTCAAGCGGCCGGAAGGGCGATCGCCATGTTATCGGCTCGTCCCGCACCGGTGGGTAGAATGCCGGTGGTTATGCACTCTGACGCGGGTGGGACCATGATTCACGAGGCCTGCGGACATGGATTGGAAGCGGATTTGGTCCAGAAGGGACTTTCAGTTTACCAGAATCAGATGGGCCAGCAGGTGTCCATGGAACAGGTTAGTGTAATTGATGATGCTACCCTGTCCGGAAAATATGGCAGTTATCGCTGGGATGATGAAGGTTCGCCCGGTAGCCGCACCGTATTAATAGATAAGGGTTTTTTGAGTGGTTTCCTGTATGACCGTCTGACGGCAGGTAAAGATGGGGTAAAATCCAGTGGCAACGGTCGACGGGAGTCTTATATGGAAAAGCCTATTCCGCGTATGAGCAACACTTTCATTGCCCCAGGTGATGATGATCCGGAAGAGATCATCCGAAACACTGCCCAGGGTTTACTGGTCAAGAAAATGGGTGGCGGACAGGTTAATACCACTAATGGTGACTTTGTCTTTGAGGTGCAAGAAGGATATATTATTGAGAATGGGGAGATAAAGTATCCGGTGCGGGGCGCAACCCTTACCGGCAACGGTCCCCAAGCTTTACTTGATATTGATCGGGTAGGCAGAGATCTGGGATTTGGAATTGGTGTCTGCGGCAAGGATGGACAGGGAGTGGCAGTAGGGGATGCTCAGCCTACAATCCGCATCAAGGAACTTACGGTAGGTGGAACCTTCAGCGGCCAGGGCCCGGAAATCAGGCGGATAAGCAGAAAGTAGGTGCCAGGGTATGGAAACAACTTTAAGAAATGCCGGTGAAATGGCTTTAGATTTAGTCCGTAAACAGGGTTTGGAAGGCGAAGCATACCTATTGCATGAGCGTGAATTAAGCATAGAATTGAGCGGGGGCCAGGTAGAAACCCTTAAAGAAGCTGAACAAATGGGGATGGGGCTGCGGGTTTTTAATTCTGGGCGCATGGGTTTTGCCTATAGCAGCGATCTATCAACAGAGGCTTTGGAACAAGTGGTCAGCAATGCGGTGAGTATATCCGCTTATACAGCGGCTGATAAATTCAACCGCTTTCCCGCAGGAGGTCAGACCTATCCCGTAATGCAGACATATAGTAAGGGCATTGCGGCGGTAGCGTTGGAAGATAAAATAGAAATGGCCCGAGAAGTTGAAAGGGCAGCGCGTGCTTTTGACCGCCGGGTAGCACTGGTGGAACGGGCGGGCTACGAGGATTCTGAATTTTCTAATCTGGTGATGAACAGTCATGGTCTGTACGCATTTGGTCAGGGCAGCTACTGCGGTTTAAATGTGTCCCTGGCGGCCTGTGAGGATGATGAAACCCAGAATGGCTTTGCTTTTGCGATTAAGAAAGAGATAGCTTCTCTGGACCCAAGGACGGTGGGGGAGGAAGCGGCGATGAAGGCCGTCCGCAGCCTGCATGGCAGGACTGTTTCATCGGCACACATGCCTTGTGTTATGGAGTCCTATGTGGTAACCCGCTTTATGAGCCTGCTGGCTTCGTCATTACAGGCTGACGCTGTACAAAAAGGTAAGTCCATGCTAGCAGGCAAGGAGGGGCAGCAGGTAGCCTCCTCTCATATTACCCTGGTGGATGATGCAACCTATAGTGAGGGTATAGCCAGTTTTCCTTTTGACGGGGAAGGAGTTCCCTCACAGCACAATGTGCTCATAGAAAATGGCCAATTGCAGGGATTTCTATATGATACTTATACCGGGCTGAAAGCCGGTTTGAAGTCCAGCGGTAATGGAACAAGAGGGTCTTTCCGAAGCCTGCCGGGGGTCGGCACCACTAATTTCATGCTTAATCCTGGGGTAGGAAGTCCGGCCAGTCTGGTTGCGGATATAGAAGCCGGTTTATATATAACTGATGTGATGGGTATGCATACTGCCAACCCAATTTCGGGTGATTTTTCGGTGGGCGCTGCCGGGTTTATGATTGAACAGGGGCAGATGACCTATCCGGTGCGGGGGATAACTATTGCAGGAAATCTATTTAAATTTTTGCAGGATATTGAAGCAGTGGCCAGTGATTTGCGTTTTTATGGCGGCAAGGCGGCTGCTACTATAAGGCTGCATAGTATTAGTATTGGCGGACATTAAATTTACCCAGGACGAACAACGCCCGAATTGGGGGTTGAAAGGATACTGGAAGGAGGAGAGGGTTAATGACCGGGATATTATTTATAAATGGTCCCAATCTGAATATGCTGGGGGTTAGGGAAAAAGAATTTTACGGCCTGCAGACCTTGGAGGAGATTAATGCTGAATTAGGCGTTCTAGCAGCGCAGGAGGGTATTGCCGTAGATTTCTATCAATCAAATCATGAAGGTGAACTAGTGGATAGAATCCAACAAGCCTATAAACAGGTGGAATGCATCGTTATAAATCCTGGAGCATTTAGCCATTACAGCCTGGCCATCTATGATGCTCTAAAGACGGTTCAGATTCCAGTAATTGAGGTGCATTTGTCCAACATATATGCACGGGAAAGTTTCCGCAGCCATTCCCTCATTTCGCCTCTGGCCGTAGGAGGTATATTCGGGCTGGGACCCATAGGCTATAAGTTGGCTTTTTATGCTGCCTGTCAGTTACTAAAAAAGGAATAATCTGAAAGAAGCGGGTGAGTACTTATAAACGAACGTATCCAGAAGCTGCGCGCGTACATAGAGGAAAATGGAGGGGATGCTTTCCTGGTGACCAAACCGGAGAACATTCGCTATTTGTCTGCTTTCAGCGGCGGCAGTGATGCCAGAATGCTAATAAGTGCTGCTGAACAATATATTATTACGGATGGCAGGTACCTCGAGCAGGTAAATAGGGAATGTCCGCAGTGGGAACTGGTTAGGACGAATGGGGCCGGACTTGACAGTTTGGCGAGTATTTGCGATAAATATAATAGCCTGCTGGTGGAGAGCAGCCATATCACCTATGAATTATATAGTCAGTTGGCTGCGAATTTAAAACCGCATTTGGCTCCCACAACCAATGTCATCGAGAAATTTCGAGCGGTGAAAGATGGACAGGAGCTGGATTGGCTCAGACAGGCGGCAGGGATCGGAGATATAGTATTTACCCGTATCTGCACGGAGATACAGGTAGGAGTAAGTGAACGATACATTGCCAACCGTATTGCCTACTTCCTAAAAGAACAGGGCTGCAGTGGGGAATCCTTTGCCACTATTGCGGTCGCCGGAGAGAATGCCGCTCTGCCGCATGGACAACCTGGAGACCGGCTTTTACAGAATGGGGACATGCTGACCATGGACTTTGGCGGGTTCTATCAGGGTTATGCCGGGGATATGACCAGGACCGTGGTGCTCGGTGAAGCTTCTCCCAGATTACGAGATATTTACCACCAGGTACTGGAGGTACAAGAACTAGGTGTTGCGGCCATAGAAGCCGGTGGCGCCTGTAGGGAAATTGACCGCCAGGTAAGGGAGAGGCTGGCAACGTTCGGCCTGGATAAATATTTTGTACATGGAACCGGACATGGGGTGGGGTTGGAAATTCATGAGATACCCAGCTTATCAACGAGTTCAGAGGCAATTCTGGAAGAGAATATGGTGGTTACAGTTGAACCGGGGGTATATATTCCAGGTTGGGGCGGCATCCGTATAGAGGATACCGTAATTGTTAAGAATGGGGGATGTGAGGTCATTACCCGTTCAGATAAGGGACTACTAATTATATGATGGAGGGATAAAATGATCTCAGTTAATGACTTCAAAACCGGTGTAACCGTAGAGTTGGAAGGACAGGTTTATCAGGTGGTTGAATTCCAACATGTGAAGCCAGGTAAAGGTGCAGCTTTTGTTAGAGCTAAACTGAAAAATGTAAAATCGGGGGGAGTGGTAGAAAAAACCTTCCGAGGCGGTGAGAAATTACATAAAGCCCACCTTGATAAGCGCGCCATGCAGTTCTTGTACATGGACGGCGATGGCTATGTGTTTATGGACAATGATAATTATGAACAGATTACCATCAGCCCAAGTGAAATGGGTGATGGAGTGAAATGGTTAATTGAGAATATGAGTATAATGGTACTAATGCATGATACCGAAATTATGGGGATAGAACTTCCCAACTTTGTGGAATTACTGGTGGTTGATACTGAACCTAGTGTTAAAGGGGACACCGCTACCGGCGCTTCTAAGGCTGCCAAACTGGAAAGCGGTGCCACTGTACAGGTGCCTCTTTTTATAAATACTGGAGACCGTCTGCGCATAGATACTCGTGTTGGTGAGTATATGGAAAGAGCATAGTATGAAATAATAATTTTTATAATCTTTGAAGTTTATTTCCTCCTTTTTCAACGAATACTAATAATGTTTAAAAACATTTATGTTATTTGAAAAGGAGGATTTTACTTTGCAGGACATTACAGAGAAGGTTAGCTATCTGCAAGGCTTAAGCGAGGGGTTGAACATCACCGAGGGGAGTCCTCAGGGCAAAATTATTTCTGGAATTCTTAATGTCTTAAATGAGATGGCTGAAGACATCAACGGGCTCCATCTTGATTTTGCCGACATGCGTGATTATATCGAAAGTGTGGATGATGATCTGTTGGAATTGGAAGAAACTGTAGCAGACGAAGAGTTTATGGAACTGGAGTGCCGCCATTGCGGTGAAGCGCTTTATGTTGAATCCGATATACTGGATGACGAAGATGTAATCGAAGTCATTTGCCCCAATTGCAATGAAGTAATTTTTATCAATGACGGCTCTTTTGACCATGAACACATGCCTATGGACGAAGAATTTGAAGTTGGACCGGATCAACCGAGAGCGTAATTTACAGAGAAGAAAAAGCAAAAAAAGGAAACCCTTAGGCAGGGTTTCCTTTTTTATAATCTAATGTACGGGTAATCACATGATTACCGGCCCAGTTGTATTATCAGCGGGTTACCGTATGCACACCTCAGGGTATGACTTATGCCAAGGTGCGAACCGACTTTTCTCGGGCCCATTGACGTGTCTTGGCTGCGGTTATAAATGCATCTTGGTCGTTGGCATCCATGACTCCTGCGTCTGCTACAACTTTCGCAGTTTTTAAGAGCGATTGGCCGCCTTTGTCAGCGGCAATTGCCTTGAGATGACCGAAAGCGTCACGCACAAAATCGATCGCGGCACTTTCGGCAGCCAATGACTTGGCGCCTTTGTCGGATAGAATGACAGCGATTGCGTCAAATAAAACCGAAGGGGTTCCCGCCAATTGTCCATTAGCAACCAATATCGAGCCATCTGCCAGCATCACCCCTCCCACTTTCGGAGCCACAATCTTCACCGCAGCACCTGCATCCGTCGCAGCCTTTTTTATCTTATCAATAACTGCACCGTCCGAACCATCCGTGATCAGGATGCCAATCGCGCGTCCCATGAGTGTATCCTTCATCTTGCCGATGATCTGCAAGGCTGGCGAAGGCGCCATGACTTGTACGGGACTTGCAGTTACCGGCGCATCAGGCATTTTTTCCAATGCCAGGCCGGTTGCGACCCGTTGGGCAAGGTCTTCTTCAATATGCCGTAGATGACCAACTATCCTTTCGCGCACATGCACATGTTCGACCTTGGAAAGCTCAAATACTAAAGCCGAGGCGATGTGGGCCTGCTCATAGGCGGTTTGACTGATATAGAATTGCCGTGCCTGGCTGTAGTGGTCAGCAAAGCTCTCGGCCCTAATACGGCCTTTATCCCCGTTTTCTGTTACCGCAGCACTATGAAAACCGTTAGCCGGAATTTCGCGCGGCGAGTTTTCAGATAAGGAGTTGGGCTCGTACGCTACTTGGCCTGCCGGTTGATCCATCTGCATGTGTCCGTCGCGTTGTTGGTTGTTTAGAGGACACTTAGGTGTGTTAATCGGGATCTGATGAAAATTTGGCGAACCCAGGCGCAATAGCTGCGTATCTTGATAGGAAAATAGACGGCCTTGCAATAGCGGATCATTCGAGAAATCTATCCCTGGCACGATATTAGCAGCACAGTAGGCAACCTGTTCAGTTTCAGCAAAGAAATTATTCGGCCAGCGATTTAATACCATGCGGCCGATAACTTTCAAGGGCACCATTTCTTCGGGAATTAGCTTGGTTGCGTCCAAATGGTCAAACTGAAATTTATCTGCTTCCTCCTGCGTGAAAAGCTGCACCGCAAATTCCCACTCGGGGAATTTGCCCGCTGTGATGGCATCAAACATATCGCGCCGGTGGAAATCCGGATCAGCTCCGGAAATTTTGACGGTTTCATCCCAAATTGTTGATTGTAAGCCGAGTATGGGACGCCAATGGAATTTAGCGAAGGTGGATTTGCCGGCAGCGTTAATCAACCGAAAACTATGCACACCAAACCCTTCGATCATTCTTAGTGAACGTGGTATAGTCCGGTCGGACATGATCCACATCACCATATGCATGGATTCAGGGGTGAGTGAGATGTAATCCCAGAATGTATCGTGGGCGGTTGCTGCTTGCGGAAAGGCGCGATCGGGTTCCATTTTTACCGCATGGATGAGATCCGGGAATTTGATAGCATCTTGGATAAAGAAAACTGGAATATTGTTTCCGACTAGATCCCAATTGCCTTCCTTAGTGTAAAACTTGACCGCAAAACCGCGTACGTCACGGGGAGTGTCTATTGAACCCGCACCACCTGCTACGGTTGATAGACGGGTAAAAACGGGGGTCTTCTCCCCTACCTCGGTAAGTATCTTAGCGGTTGTGTATTGCTGCAACGATTCAGTAAGTTCGAAAAATCCATGCACACCCGTCCCTCGTGCGTGAACAATACGCTCAGGAATGCGCTCATGATCAAAATGCGTAATTTTCTCACGAAAAATGAAATCCTCCAGAAGTGTAGGACCGCGCTGATTAGCCCGGAGTGAGTTTTGATTATCAGCAATAGGTACCCCCAGGTTCGTGGTAAGTATGGGATGCTCGCCTTCTGCGATCTGGTGAAGCTCACCACCAGCAACTGGTTGTAAGTCACCATTGACTGTTGAGCCCTTTTTTTGTTTGCTCTTTCCTGAATTATTCGTTGCATCTTTTTTCGGCATAATAATCCTCCTTAAAATGGTGCTTGTCTTATACTATCAATGTCGATGGTCGCCAAAGCATCGGTACAGTGCCCAAAGCTTTCTATACCTTATAATTATTCCCGGAAAATTAGAAAGTATTTAAGATTACGATATTCCCGGCTCGGCATGAGGAAGGATCGCATTCATTATTATTCGCCCCAAAAAGATATTGGCAGCCTTTAATTTAATCTTTTGACCATGAATATATACCTATTTACTAAGAACTTGAAGTGGGTCCGAATCAACCGAGGGCATAATTCACAGAGAAAAAGAAACAAATCATCAGGAAACCCTTGAGCAGGGTTTCCTTTTTTTATAGTTAAATAGCATGTCAATCAGATTATAAATGGCATATTTTGCTGGCAAGTCCAATATTTATTAATGATCTTGTTATTGTGATTCCAAATATTGGTGGCAATTGGGCAATCATTTGGTTATTTAATCGCTATTGGTAAAGGTGGTGAATTTATGACTATGCGTGATGAAGAAATCATTAAAAAGGATATCATACCTTTTCTATCAGGGCGTATTAAGGAAACTATGTTGAAAATGCCATTGGAGTGCTTTAAGGGCATGGAGGAAATCCGTTTGCGTTTTGGGCAGCCTTTAGCCTTGAAAATCGGTGACAAAGACTATAGCCTGGATGCGTTTGGCAGGATGCAGGAAGATTTGAGTCGTGGATATATTGTATGTGCCGACGATATTTATCGCAGCATTGCTGCCATCAGTGACAATTCTCTATATGCCTTTGAAGAAGAAATAAGTCGGGGATTTATAACTATTCCGGGAGGACACCGGGTGGGTCTGGCCGGGCAAATAGTTCTGGGTGGTTCGGAAATACAGACCATAAAAGATTTCTCCGGGATCGCTTTTAGAATAACCAGGGAGGTCAAGGACTGCTCCCTGACTATCATGGCTAGTATTTATCCACGTGATCTGGAACCGGTTAATACCCTTTTCATATCACCGCCTCGGTGTGGCAAGACGACAATTTTGCGAGATGTTGCCCGTAATCTTTCCTACGGTACAAGCAAACGCCGGGGGTGTAATGTGACAGTGATAGACGAGCGCTCCGAGCTGGCCGGAACTTATCAAGGAAGGTCCCAGATGGATCTGGGACCGCGTACTGATGTTTTGGATTCATGCCCTAAAGCTAAAGGAATGATTATGGCGATACGTTCTCTGGCTCCGCATGTATTGATTACAGATGAGATCGGTCGGTACGAAGATATAGAAGCGATACAGGAATGTGTAAACGCCGGAGTAGCTGTGATTACCAGCGTACATGCACGCAACATCGAGGAAGTTCAGAAACGTCCGGTATTGCGTGAACTTTTAGCGGCGGCTGCCTTTGAAAATCTAATTGTCCTGTCCAGACGCTGTGGGCCGGGAACGATTGAAAATATAGTCAGGTGGGATGAATTATGCTGTGGTTAAAGACCCTGGGAGTAGTATTGGTTGTTTCCGGATTTGGCAGCTACGGATTAATGGGGGCCCGAAGTATGGATCAGAGGGTGGAACAGATCAAAAACATCCGTTTAGCTATGCGCTTTCTGGAAAAAGAGATTGCCTATCTGCATACACCACTGCCGCTGGCTATGGCACGCGCGGCGCAATGCATTCCGGCACCTGCCAGCAGCCTTTTTGAGGATTGCAGCCAAAAATTGCAGGACAGGCAGGGCATCACCTTAAATGAAGCCTGGTCCCAAAGTCTGGAGAAGATACGCAAAAAATCTGAACTGAATAATGGCGATATAACTGTTTTACAGTCGGTTGCCTCGCAAATGGGTATGTCAGGAGCCGATGAGCAGAAAAAGCTATTTGCCATGATTCAGGAGCATCTTCATATTCAAGAAGATAAGGCTCGCCAAGAGGCGGAATCAGGCCGCAAGCTGCGTTCCTATGGTGGTTTTATACTTGGTGCCACAGTGGTTCTGTTGTTGTTATAAAACCTATTGCCCAAGATGTTGTTTATCTGCCGATGTGTTCGACCATAGCTTGCAGATGCTAGGTCGTAGTGCGAAGTTTGCAGGGCGTACACTGTTGCAGAATCATATAGAGAGAGGGGAAGCGGGATGAATATTGATGTTCTTTTTCGAATAGCCGGTATAGGTATATTAATATCGGTGTTATGTATAGTCCTTAAACAGGCTCAGAAACAGGAGCAGGCCGAAATGTTAACTCTGGCCGGTGTGGTAATCGTTCTCATTATGGTGGTGCAGTTGATGAACCAGCTCTTCACTACGGTACGTTCGGTATTTAATCTCTAGGCAGCCGCAGTACGGAGGGGGAAAAGGCAATGGAAATTACCCAACTAATAGGACTAGCCTTAATAACCACCATTTTTCTTCTGGTGCTAAGGCAGGAGAAGCCGGTCATGGCCATACTGCTGAGCCTGGTATTCGGTATCATTGTATTTTTATCAATGATGGGTAAACTGGCATCCATAATTGATGTAATGGGAGAACTCACCAGGCGGGCGGGGATAAACAACTTCTTTCTGGCAACCATCCTCAAGATCATGGGGGTGGCCTACTTGGGGGAGTTTGCAGCTGTAATATGCCAGGATGCCGGCGAACAAGCAGTGGCTAAAAAGGTAGAATTTGCAGCCAAAATAATCATAGCGGTGCTGGCTTTGCCAATCCTGGTAGCCATATTAGAATCCCTTCTGGAATTAATGCCGGGATAATAACAAATAAGTGAGTTGTTGTCGGTGAATAAATTAAGCATAGTTTTTATCATGTTGGTAATGGTACTGTTCCTGTCGGAATATGCCGCAGCCGCCCCGAGCGGTGATAGTGAAGCGGCATTTTCTGTGCAAGACACGATGAAAAACCTGGATATTCAATCATTGGAAGAGTTTAAAAATCGCATGGACGGTGAAGAGAACCTATTTCTGCAAAACAAATCAGTCAAGGAATGGATGGCTGATTTTGCCACCGGCAACTGGAAGCTTGATTTTAAACTGGTGACAGAGGGTCTGATCCGTTTTCTATTCAAAGAAGTAGCAGCTAATTCAAGTCTCTTGTCCAAGTTAATCATCCTATCGGTATTAGCCGCTTTGCTGATTAACCTTCAGAATTCCTTCGCATCAGGAGTAGGCAAGATATCTTATATGGTCTGTTTCCTGGCTTTATGTGCACTTGCCTTAGGATCTTTTAAGGTAGCCCTGGGTATAGGGCACCAGACTATAGACAATATGGCCGATTTTATGGTAAGCATGCTGCCACCTATGATGATGCTGGTGGCTGGTCTAGGCAATATAAACGCTTCCGCTATGCTTTTTCCGATACTTATGACGGCCGCGTCTGCCTTTGCCAACGCGATCAAGTTTATAGTTTTTCCTTTGATAATTATGTCAGCCTTGCTCAGTCTGGCCAACCATATCTCAGAAACCGTAAAGGTAGAGAGGATGGCCAAGTTCTGTACCCAGATTGCTCAAATATCGTTAGGGTTTTTCCTGACCATTTTCGTGGGGATGGTTACCCTGAGAGCTCTCTATGCATCGGTTTTGGATAAAGTGGCATTGCGTACCACCCGGTTCATTACCGACAACGCCATTCCCATCGTGGGCAAAATGGTGGGTGATACGGTTGAAGTGGCTGCCGGATATGTAGTGATGTTAAAAGATGCTCTTGGTATTTTTGGGGTTCTAATAATTATGGGTATTATCATCTTTCCCTTATTGAAGATAGCGGCCTTGGCCTTAATCTATAGGCTAGTAGGAGCGATCGTCGAACCAATGGGGGATACGAAAACAGCAGCGATTCTAGAGGTAATGAGCACCCACCTGATGCTGCTGCTAGCGGCCACTGCCTCAGTAGGATTCATGTTTTTTATTATGATCACTATTATGGCAGGTATGTCCAATAACCTTACCATGCTGCGCTAAGGGGGGATTGCATGGATGTAATATCCGAAATAGTAAAAAATCTTTTGGTTATCATCATCATGTCCAGCTTTCTTGAAATATTGCTTCCGGAAGGAAATATTAAGCCCTTCGTCAGATTTGCCATAGGTCTGTTTCTTTTGATTGCGATTTTAAATCCTACCCTGGCCTATATATATGATGACAAGAACTTCCAGATTTTCGTCTGGGATGATCAGGTGGATGTGAAAACGACGCAAGCGATAGACGCAGGCAGTCAGAAGATCAAAGAGCAGATTACTGGCCAAAGCAACGTGATAATGAAAGAAAAGCTGGCCGGACAAATATCAGCAGTTGCTATTTTGGTACCAGGGGTCGATGATGTCCACACCGAGCTTTCGGTAGGTGACAATGGCAGCCTGCAAAAACTAAAACTAATAGTGAGACCCGGTGCAGATACAAACGCAGACCAAGTTGATCAGGTAAATGTCTTTTCAAGTACTGCCCAGGATGAAAATACAGCCGAACGTGATGAAATCCAGCGCAAGATAAAAAAGGTAATGGGCAATTTATATGGCTTGCAGGCTGACAATATAGTGATTGTATTTGAAGGGGGTTAAAGCAGTGTTGGATGAATGGAAGAGAAAAATATCGGATTATTCGGAACAGAGTCTTGGGGGCAGTTGGGGCAAAAGAGGCAGATATCTGGTAGTGGTTGTGGTGGTCTGTCTGGGTCTTCTAACCATTATGTGGCCGCAGAGCACTAGTTCACCCCCGGCAACATCCGTATCCCCAACTGTGCCCAGCGAAGGGGTAGCTCAGGCTAAGACTAATTTAACCATGGAATTAGAAAATATCTTATCTCAAGTAGAGGGGGCCGGAAAAGTACAGGTAAGTATAACCCTCAGCTCGGATGGGTTGAAAAGTTATGCCCGCAACACCAAAGATGATGTGAAGGAAACCCAGGAATCAGTTAGCAGCAGCGGTACCAGGACTATAAAAGAGGAGAACCAGACCAGCGATATTGCTGTATCAGGGGGGGCAGCGCTGTTGGTTGAGGATAACGCTCCAGAAGTTGTGGGGGTTTTGGTTGTAGCTGAGGGAGCACAAGACAGTAAGATTAAGGAACAGCTGACCGATGCTGCCACGACCCTTCTAAATATACCCCCCTACCAGGTTAGAGTTGTAGCCCGGAAAGGAGATACGCAATGATTATTAGTTTGAATCGGGTTAAGCTGCTGGCAATTATTACAGCTATAATTGTCATTCCGTTCATAGGTATTAATATTATCAATAATTGCCTGAAAACAACCTCCACACCTACCAGTAAAATGACCGCTGAACCGACCAACGGAGGTAATTTAACTGCGATTACCCAACCTACAACAACAGTTCAGGAAAGTGGAATGCTCTCAGAATATCGAATTGAAAGAGAAAGGATGCGCAGCAAAGAGCTGTCTCTACTAAAGGATATCAGCAACAACACCATCAGTACAACTAAGGCTCGAGATGCGGCTTACCTGAAGTTACTGAATCTAATGGATCGAGAGGAAAAGGAAATGCAAGCTGAAGCAATGATAAAGTCGCAGGGCTTCCAGGATTGCGTAGTGGTTGTTACCGATGCTAATACTACAGTCATGGTGGAAGGTAATAGTCTCGCGGCAGCGGAGCAAGCAGTTATTAGGAAAACGGTCAGTATTGCTACTGGAAGTACAGAAAAAACCATTTCGGTGGTTAAACTACAGCAGCCCCAGAAATAGCCGTATTGTATACATACCTTAAAAAACATTGATAAAATTGGCTTTTATTCATATAATGAAAATGTTGCAGTATTAAAAACATACTCAGGTCACAGGCCTGAGTATGTTTTGTATTAGACATTATAATTCAATGAGCGCTTGCGCGAATTGCGCGCCAAAACGCGGGCGCTACAACGCCTTCCCTTCGCGTTTTGTGTGCATCGCGCCGCGAGCGTTGTTATCAAACGCCTCCTCAGTCGGGGACCCAACCCGCCACTGAGGAATAAATCGGGTTATTCCCCACCTATAGAGGAAGGGGTCTTAAGAGGAGTTTGATGAATTTGGATGTATGTTCTATTACTGGGGGTGCGAGATGAGTAAAATTAAGATTACCGATACCAGCCTGCGAGATGCTCATCAGAGTCTCTGGGCAACCAGAATGACAACTGATGACATGCTTCCGGTTTTAGATAAGCTGGATGATATAGGTTATCATTCGTTGGAAGTATGGGGTGGAGCTACCTTTGACGTTTGTATCCGCTATCTCATGGAAGACCCATGGGAAAGGCTCAAGTTCATTCGGCAGCGAATTCGTAAAACCAAACTGCAGATGTTGCTGAGGGGTCAATCATTAGTGGGCTATGCTCATTATCCGGATGATGTGGTAGAGAAGTTTGTTGAGAAAGCTGCTGAAAATGGGATTGATATATTCAGGGTATTCGATGCCTTAAATGACATCCGCAATCTCGAAACCTGTATGCGGGCCGCTAAAAAAACTGGTCAACACGTACAGGCGTGTCTAGTATATACCACCAGTCCGGTACATACTTTGGAGCATTTTGTGCAAACTGCCCTTGATCTCAAAGGTATGGGAGCGGACTCGATTTGCATAAAGGATATGGCTGGTTTATTATCACCCTATGTTTCGTATGAATTAGTAAAATTATTAAAGGGAAAGGTGGAGCTTCCCATCCAGCTTCATACCCACTACATTGGGGGATTAGCGGTTGTGTCGTGTATTAAGGCGGCGGAAGCCGGGGTTGATATCATTGATACGGCCAGCGTTCCCATGGCGTTTGGATCTTCTCAGCCACCGGTGGAGACTATTGTAAGAGCCCTGCAGGGATCAGAATGGGACACCGGCTTAAATATGCATGATTTGTTTGAGATAGCCACCCATTTTGAACAGATTCGCACCCATAAAGGCTTCGAAAGAGGCGTCACCAAAATATCTGATATGAAGGTTTTCGAGCATCAAGTTCCGGGAGGTATGATTTCCAATTTTGTGGCCCAGTTAGAAGAACAAAAAGCTTCTAATCGTTTGGATGAAGTACTGGAGGAGATACCTAGAGTTAGAAAAGATCTGGGTTATCCGCCTCTGGTTACCCCTACCAGTCAGATTATCGGGACGCAAGCCGTCTTGAATGTTTTGCTGGGTGAGCGCTATAAATTATGCCCAGGAGAAGTGAAGGACTACGTACGGGGACTATATGGCAAACCTCCGGCACCCATTGATAAAGATATAAGTGCCAAGATAATTGGGGACAATGAAATTATTACGGTACGTCCCGCAGATTTACTCAAACCGGGTTGGGAAAAGGGCCAGCGGGAAATGGTGGATATTTCTGATAAGGACGAAGATGTTCTTACCTATCTTCTATTTCCGCAGGTTGCTGCAAAATTCTTCGAATATAGAAGATTGCGGGCCAGTGAAGATATACCCCAGATCCTGACCGGGGATGAAGTTAGTCAAGATATAATAGATCCTCATGAAGGGGCTGCCCCACAACGGGCTCCCAAAAGCAAAAAGATGCGAATTATCAGGGGAGATGAAGAGATGAATTTGGAAGAAATACGCGAATTGATGATGATGCTGGAGCAAAGTACAATTTCCGAACTGGAGCTGCAGAGAGATGATTTCAGGATCAGCCTGCGGAAAGCCGCCCAACATAGTACTAATCCTGTATCTAACCACTCAGAGTCCACCGTGATCAGCCGACCTGCTGCAGAAATGAGCAATATTCCTCCTGTTGACGAAAATATTGTGAGTGTCAATGCTCCCATGGTAGGAACATTTTATGGCTCACCTTCGCCTGACGCGGAACCTTTTGTGAAGATCGGTGAACATATCAGCAAAGGTCAGACTCTCTGTATTGTGGAAGCCATGAAATTGATGAATGAGATCAAATCAGAATTCGATGGAACCGTTGTGCAAATAGCTGTAGGGAATGCTGAAGCTATTGAGTATGATCAAATGTTGTTTTTGATTAAAAAGGACTAGGGGTGGTTATTTGTTTGCCAAGGTCTTAATTGCCAACCGGGGCGAAATTGCCCTGCGGGTTATTAGAGCCTGCCAGGAGTTGAACATATCTACAGTGGCGGTTTACTCCATGGCAGATAAAGACAACTTGCATGTGCGGATGGCTGATGAAGCCATATGTATTGGTGGTGCACCTGCTAATCAAAGTTATCTGCACATTTCCAATATCCTGGCGGCAGCTTTGAATTCGGGAGCTGAAGCCATACATCCGGGCTATGGATTCCTGGCCGAAAATGCCTATTTTGCTGAGTTGTGTGAAGCCAACAAATTGAAATTTATTGGCCCCACATCCAGGGTTATTGATTTATTGGGTGATAAGGTAAAGGCTAAAGAGCTAGTTAAAAGTGTCGGTGTGACTGTAGTTCCAGGCAGCGAAGGGGCGGCGGGGACGTTTGAAGATACCGTCCAGCTGGCGGAAACTATAGGCTACCCAGTAATTATTAAAGCCTCGGCGGGCGGGGGAGGACGCGGGATGCGCCTAGCCCATAGCAAATCAGCCCTCAAAGAAGCCTTGGGTATGGCCCGGATGGAAGCCGGGGCAGCCTTTGGCAATGACGAAGTTTATATTGAAAAGTATATTGAGGAACCTCGCCATATTGAAATACAGATTTTGGGCGATGAACACGGCAACATAATCCATCTGGGGGAAAGAGATTGTTCCCTGCAGAGACGTCATCAAAAGCTTCTGGAGGAATCACCTTCGGCATTTGTTGATCCAGAATTAAGAGCCCAGATGGGAGCAGTAGCAGTTAAAGCCGCCGGGGCAGCGAACTACTCAAGTGCAGGGACGGTAGAGTTCCTGGTTGATAAAAACAAGAATTTCTATTTTATCGAGATGAATACACGAATTCAGGTGGAACATCCGGTTACCGAAATGGTCACCGGGATAGACATTATTAAAGAGCAAATACGGATTGCAGCGGGAGAGAAACTTAAATACGTACAGGATGATATCAAAATAAATGGGTGGGCGATGGAATGCAGGATTAATGCGGAAGATCCTGAAAATGATTTTCGCCCTTCACCCGGGCTGGTTACCCAGTATCTGCCCCCTGGAGGACCGGGAATACGCGTGGACTCCTGCGTCTATACCGGCTACAACATACCCCCCTATTATGACTCTATGGTAGCCAAAGTGATTGTGTGGGGACGGGATCGGGAAGAAGCGATTGCCAGAATGAAGAGAGCTTTGCACGAATTCACAGTTACCAATGTTGCTACTACCATACCTTTTCACTTGAAAGTATTGGATAATGCTTTTTTCCAAAAAGGGGAGGTTTATACAAACTTTATTCAGAGACGTATGAACAATATTTAGTCAAAACGGTTCCGGCGAAATAGAAAGATTTGATAAAAGATATTATGGTCTGGTAAAATAACAGCATAATAATTGCGGAGGTGGAAAAAATGGAAAATAATAAACCGGAAATCCCCAATGATTTAGGTGTAATTCGCATCGCGGATGAGGTCGTTTCTACGGTTGCAGGTCTGGCCGCAGTGGAGGTCGAAGGCGTCGCTTCTATGAGCGGTGGGTGGGGTACCGACCTGGTAGAGAAATTGGGTAAAAGAAATCTGGGCAAAGGCATAAAAGTAGAAGCTACTGGAGAACAAACCGTTATTGATATATTTATTGTTATTGAATTTGGTTATGCTATACCCAAGGTAGCTGAGAATGTGCAGAAAGAAGTTAAGTTAGCGGTTGAATCCATGACGGGGTTAACCGTATCTGCCGTAAATGTGCATGTAGTATCAGTTATGACCAAAAAAGCCTCAGGTGAGGAAGCTGAAGGGACGTCCGACATTTTGGCCGATTAGTTTATGCAGAGAGTATGGTGATAACCCACTGTATCAGTAGACCGAGCAAAATAGTTCAAGAGCAAGGCATTAATGGAAGCCCGTGATTGAGGCGTACATATGGTACGTCGATTGAACGGGTTTTCGTTAATAACGCCGCTATTGGACTTTTTTGACGGCCTGAGGGGGTTATCTGTATTATTTAATACTGGAAAGGAGAGGTAAAGATGCCATTAATGGGTCGTTTGGTTATATTTATCTACAACCTCTTAATTCTGGCAATTGCCGGGGCTGTAATTGCGATATCCGTAGGGTGGTCATACCCCCTGACCTACTTGAATGCGATCATCCTAACTCCGGCGAACAACCTTATAATGGGCGCGATTGGTATTGCGGTAGCTATTATTGCCTTTATCATGCTGGTGTGGGGACTAAAGACTTCACCCGGCATTTCTGCAATTGTGGTAGAAAATGGTGTTGCCGGCGAGGTATCCATAAGTATTGACGCCGCCAAGGCCATTATCATGAGGGCTGTCCGTCAGGTTGAAGGAGTAAAGGAATTGAGACCGACCGTGATCTCCACTCCAACTGGAATTACCGTAAAGCTTCATACCATGTTTAATCCCGATCATAATGTCCCTGAAACTGCTCAATTACTCCAGTGTGTAGTAAGAGAGAATTTGGAGAAAACGGGAGGTCTCCAAGTTGCTGAGATCAAGGTGTTGGTTGATGAATTTAACGCAAACAGCAGCAAATAAGGAGGCAATATGTTAGATAAAATATTAGTTTATATATTAACCGAACACCGTGGGAAAACTATTGGTGTTACGCTGGGATTATTAGCCAGCATCCTGTTTATAAATTTTGGTTTCTGGCGGACCATTTTTGTGGTGTTCTGCATATTGGCCGGTTACCAAATCGGTAAACAACTTGATGAAAATACCGATTTGGAGTTTTGGATGAACAATCTGTTTAAACCAAAAAAATAGTTAGATTAAGGAAGGGAGATCAATTTGAGCAGACGCAAAGCGCGGGAACTTGCTTTTAAAGTCATGTTTCAAGTAGACCAGGTCAACGCCGAACCCCGCCAAGCATTCAACTATCTTCTGGAGGAAACACCGTTATCGGGTAAGGACAAAGAATTCGCCTGGACTTTAATAGAAGGCATAATTGAAAAAATGAACGATATAGATGCCATTATTGCTAGTTTCTCCAAAGATTGGACGGTGCAAAGAATGTCATCCGTGGACCGTAACCTATTACGTCTAGCCAGCTATGAGATACTCTATCATAATACCGCTCAATCAGTGGTAGCGATTGATGAGGCCTTGGAAATATCTAAGCGCTACAGTGAACCAGCCTCAGTTGGCTTTATTAATGCCATATTGGATAGGATTCGAGAAGATAAAACATAAAAGCGACCAATCATAAATGATGGTACTTCAAGAAAAAACCATCCTTTTTTTATTTACAGTATAAACTCAGGGGCTATTGGTCAAATAAAATATGTGAGGTACAAGCATGAAAATAATTAGTGGTAAGGCGATAGCAGATGAAATAAAAGCCAATTTAAGAGAAGCTAATACCAGCCAAGGAGTATCGCCGGGTCTGGTGGTAATAGACATAGGTGAAAACAAGGAGAATGCTCTATACATAGGTTTGAAAAAAAACGCCGTAGAAGCTATTGGCGGGCGTATTCGGATAATCAATCTAGCTGCCGATGCGAGCCGGGAAGAAGTCCTGACCATAATTCAGGCCGCTAATCGTGATCTGGCTGTGGATGGTATATTACTGCAGTTGCCCCTGCCTGAAACGTTGGAACCCTACCGCCAAGATTTTCTGGAGGCCATCTCACCGCAGAAGGATGTGGATGGGTTTAACCCTCATAACCGTGGTCTTTTAATGGGGGCTGAACCTTATTTTATTAGTTGCGCGGCTCTGGCGTGTATGGATATAAGCCAGAGCTATATGAAGCCCATATCCGGGAAAAAGGTTCTGCTGGTAGGGGATTCTTTCGATGTTATACAACCCCTGGCGCTTATGTTCATAAAAGAATCCTGCCAGGTTACGGTCATTCCTGAATACCACCCATCCTGTATGGAAGATATGGATATTGCAATTATCGAAAACGGTGCTCCCCTGGTAGTAAACCAGGAGGGGGTAAAAGAGGGCGCACTGCTGATCGATGCCGGCTTTCACTGGCATCAGGATCGGGTATGCGGGAATATAGATAAGGATGCGGTTGCAGGGTTAGATGGATATCTCTTGCCAGTTCCAGGCGGAATGGGACCCCTGCTAATCGCTTCTTTAATGGAGAATCTCAGCCGCGCTGCCCGCAAGGTATAGAAGGGATCGGAACTGTGCAAGATTACATTACAGTGGGTATGTTAAATTCATATATTACCCGTCTGCTCGATCACGATGCTAGGCTGCAGGATTTTTGGCTGAAAGGGGAAATATCGGGTTTTCGTTTATACCAGCAATCCGGGCATATATACTTTACCCTTAAAGATGAGGAAGCATCGGTAAGTTGTGTAATGTTCAAAAGTAAGGGTCAGCATCTTACATTTAAACCTGAAGACGGTATGGAAGTTTTGCTGCGCGGTTACGTCTCAGTTTTTGCCCGACAAGGCAAATATCAGGTTTATGTAGAAGAAATGCAGCCTTACGGAACCGGCGGACTTTTTCTGTATCTGGAGAAATTAAAGGCACGTCTGGCGGCTGAAGGGTATTTTGCCTTGGAGAAGAAGAAAAAGATACCCCGAATTGTTAACCGGGTGGGCGTAGTTACCTCACAGGATGGTGCGGCCCTGCAGGATATCCTGAGGGTGATTAAACAGCGTCATCCTGGCGTAGAAGTGATTCTAGCCCATAGTTCCGTGCAGGGGAATGAAGCACCTCGGGAGTTGGCCCAGGGAGTTCAAATCCTGAATGAATATGGAGACGTGGATGTCATCATTGTGGGCCGCGGGGGAGGATCACTGGAAGATTTGATGGCTTTTAACAGCGAGGAACTGGTTTATGCCATTTACCATTCCTGCATCCCGATTATTTCCGGAGTAGGGCATGAAGTTGATTTTACCTTCAGCGATCTTACGGCTGACCTTAGAGCAGCTACACCTACCCAGGCTGCTCAATTGGCGGTACCCGATTTCAGTCTCCTGCAAAAGGACCTGACCAGCTTGAGTAAGAGAATGGTGCGCTTTATGCAGCGAACCCTCTCCAATCGGGAAGAAAGGCTGGATAGAAGCATGATGACGAAGGTGTGGAGGGAACCGGGAATACTTTTACAGAGGCAACAGGATATCCTGGCGGAAACGGGCAACAGATTAAAAAGAGCCATGGAAGGGAAAATACAAGATAAAACCCATCATCTGGCTCTGGCTGCCGCAGGAATCGATAATTTGAGCCCATTGAAGGTAATGACCAGAGGTTATGCAATTCTAACTAAAGATGAACGGGTAATAAAAGATGTCAGTGCTATTGAGATTGGAGATGTGCTGCAAGCAGATCTGGCTAATGGCCGACTGCAGGTAGTCATCAAGGGCAAGGAGAAGATGAAAAATGGAAAATATCAATTTTGATACCGCCTTAGAAAGACTGGAGGATATAGTTGAACAGTTGGAATCCGGACAACTGGCGCTGGAAGCTAGTCTGGCTCTTTTTGAGGAAGGAGTAAAATTGTCACTATATTGCCAAAAGGAACTGAAAAAAACCGATGGCAGGGTTCAAAGGCTGTTTAAGAAATTAAATGGTGAATTGGAACTGATTGAGTTAGATGTATAGAGAAATTTAGGGAAAGGAACGAACCCATGAGTTTTAACCTTGATGTTTTCGTAAGCGAATTACAGCGACGCAAAGAGTACATAGACAACTATCTCGGTAACTATTTAGAGGGACTCCCGGCCAACCCGCCCCCCATTCATCAAGCCATGCATTATGCGGTTATGAATGGGGGAAAAAGGCTGCGGCCTATACTGGTTTTGGAGGGGACTGCCATAGCTGGCGGGAAAGCTGAGGATGTGATGCCTACGGCCTGCGCTATAGAAATGATCCACTCCTACTCCTTGGTGCATGATGACCTCCCGGCTATGGATGACGATGATTTCCGGCGCGGTAAACCTACCTGCCACCGGGTATTTGGGGAGGCTAATGCCATCCTTACCGGTGATGCCCTATTAACTGCCGCCTTTGAAATGATGGCCAATAATGCTGAGATTGATGGTGTTGAATTAAGAGATGTAATTCGAGTTATTCGCGAGGTTGCTCAAGCAGCCGGCAGTCAGGGTATGATAGGCGGACAGGTGATGGATTTGGCGGGCGAAGATCAGGGGGAACCTTTTGATCTGAGTGTCCTGCATGGATTGAAAACGGGTGAATTGTTTAAGGCATCACTGCGAATAGGAGCCATTCTATGTCGGCTCAGCGATGACGGGTTAGAGGCCCTAACCAAGTATGCATGCCACTTTGGCCTGGCCTTTCAGATCACCGATGATATACTGGATGTTTGTGGTGATCAATCCTTGATCGGAAAACCGGTGGGCAGTGATGCCAAGAATGTCCGCACTACTTATACCAGTCTCTACGGACTGGAGGGAGCTAGAACCAAGGCGCACCAAAGTGTGGAAGCCTGCTTGGACAGCTTGAGTTTATTTGCTGCAGAAGCGGATTTTTTGCGTGATCTGGCCAGATTTACCCTGTGCAGAACGTCCTAGAGAAACAAAGGGGACGGAACCATCCCCTGTTAAGTCTCCCCCTTGCATCTATTAATCTTTGGCAATCAGCACCAGGCATTTTACGTGTTGAAGTATATAATTGGAAACGCTGCCCATAAAGAATCTATTTACACCGGTCCGATTATGAGACCCAACCACAACTAGATCCATGCCTTTATCTTCCGCAAATTGGCTTATCACTCTGCCGGGACTGCCATCCAGGATTTCCGTAAATACTGGGATGTTAGCCTCGCGAACCTTAGCCGCAGCCTCGGCCAGTACTTTCCCCAGATAGGTATGACTGTTTTCCTGCAGATAGTTAATGACGGCGGTGTTATCTGGATACATACCATCGATGGACATCGTACCCTGATAGACTATGGGCAGGGCATACGCCGCAACCAGGTAAATCTCTGCCTTCGCATTGACGGCGATTTCGATGGCCGCATCCAGAGCCTTTTTCGCTTGGCTGCCGTCATCGTAGGCTACCATTATCTTCTTTATCATAATAACACCCCACTTCAAATTATTTATCAGCTTTTGTGATGTAGTAGTATATACCATTAGTTTAGACATAATTGCTTCGACTGTAAAGAATGACCTGAGAGTAAGGGACAGGGGATGGGACAGGGGGATGGGTCCAGTGTCCCACAGTATATATTTGGGGTGGGACACTGGACAGTCCCCCTGTCCCATCCTGGCCCCGTTCCCCAATGACTCGACATTAGGTGAAATTTCTGTATTTAGCTTGTATTTATTGTGGTTGATAAATTGATACTACATATAGTCCGTTTTACTGAAAGGAGAGGCCAAATGAAGAAAAGTGATAATGATAGATTTTATCCGAATGTTACTGATATACCCGCCCTATTCAGGCTAGTAGAACATAGAGATGAAGCTCAATATTTGATAAATGGAGAAATACTAAATTGTGACCACAACACGGAAATATATTCCCCGATATGCTATAAAGAGAATAACGCTACCCAAAGATATCGAGTCGGGCGTTCTCCCATGGTGGGTGAAGAGGAAGCCAATCGGGCTTTAGCCTCTGCCGAGAAGGCTTATGCCTCAGGCATGGGGGAGTGGCCGCAAATGGCGGTTGATGAACGCATAAAGCATGTAGAGGAATTTGCCCGTCTTATATCTGATACAGGCCCGGAGTTGGCTCGCCTGGAAATGTGGGAAATAGCCAAGAGTTATAACAGCTGTCAGGATGAATTTAAGCGCACAGTTGAGTATATTTATGATACTATTGATCGTTTGCGTGAATTAGATGATGCCTCGACTTCCATAAAGAAAATAGAGGGTTTCATTGCTCAGATTCGACGCTGTCCCCTGGGGATAATCCTTATCATGGGACCATATAACTATCCCTTGAATGAAACCTTTGCTATGCTCCTGCCCGCTTTAATCATGGGAAATACGGCCGTGGTTAAACTGCCCAAATACGGATGTCTATGCCAGGAAACCTTGTTTGATGCCTTTGCAGCTGCATTTCCACCTGGAGTAATCAATATTATTAATGGTGACGGACCGACTATAATCACACCCATTCTAAAGACCGGTACCATTGCGGCGCTGGGCTTCATCGGTTCAACTGCCGTAGCTAGGAAATTGGTGGCTGAGCATCCATACAATAATCGTCTGAGAACGATCCTAGGCCTGGAGGCCAAAAATCCGGCCTTCATATTCCCGGATTGTGATCTCAAACTAGCGGTGAAGGAATGTATAAATGGAGCCCTGGAGTTCAACGGGCAGCGTTGTACTGCCATCAAACATATTTGGGCTCATCGAGATATAGTTGACAGATTCCTGGGTGAATTGAACCTGGAAATTGACAAGGTAAAATGTGGTATGCCTTGGGAAGAGGGAGTAATGATTACTCCTCTAGCGGAAGACAATAAATGTGAGCAACTGTCAAGCTGGATTGATGATGCATTAGGTAAAGGGGCACATATAGTAAATACGAATGGAGGAAAATCGGCCGGCAACCTGTTTTTCCCAACGGTTCTGTATCCGGCTGGCAGTGATATGGAGATCTATAACATAGAGCAATTTGGGCCGGTAATTCCGGTCAGCTCATTTTCAACCTTGGACGAAATCCTGAATTATATGTCTAAGAGTCCGGTTGGTCAGCAAGCCAGTATCTTCACTAATTCTCCCCAGTATGCTGCCCCTTTGATAGATATATTAGTTAATCAGGTCTCGCGCATTAATCTAAATGCTCAATGCCGGCGCGGACCTGACGAATTCCCGTTTACAGGGCGTAAGGATTCGGCCGAAGGCACCCTCTCCGTACCCGATGCCCTAAGGGCTTTTTCCATTCGGGCTCTAACGGTTGCCAATGAACAAGGTCGGGAGTTATTTTTGCAGACCATTCAAAGCAATAAATCGAAATTTCTTCGGATATAATATTCGGGTGCCAGGCATCCTTATAATTTATACTCACCCCAGTGACCTTCGTTCACAAGGTCCGAGGGAATGAAACCACCGTGGGGCGGAGAGAACTTGTAGCGCTTTTTAAATTGAGACCGGTTTTCTAAAATATAGGTGAGCCATTTAATCAGATGGTCGACCTCCTCCCGGGTATTATACGGAGCCAAGCTTATCCGCACCATACCAGGGATTTGGTCAAAACGATTCTGCTCGTATAAATCTCCCTGTTTGGGATCAGCTTTGATTTCCAAGAGATGGCGCACATAATTCTGGGCACAGAAACATCCGGTTCGCAAACCAATCCCGGCTTCAAAACACAGGATGGCACCCACCAGGGCATGGGGTAGATCAGCTAAGTTGAAACTGATAACCCCTACGCGGGGCTGCTTGCCATATACTTTCACGTCTTTGAGAGATTTAAGTCTTTGCAAGGTATAATCAGTTAGTGCCGATTCATATTGGGCTAGTTCATCCATGCCCAGGCTGCCCAAATATTTTAGGGTTCGTGCCAGCGCAAATGCCCCTACAACGTTGGGTGAACCTGCTTCTTCCTTATCAGGCAGATCCGCCCACATTATCTGGTTACCCATCACTAATTTAACGGTTCCGCCGCCCTGATACTCGGGGGAGCCCTTCTTAAATGTTTCGCGGGGACCTATTAACACCCCAGCCCCAAAGGGAGAATAAATTTTATGGCCTGAAAAAGCCAGGAAATCAATGTGTTCTGCACTGGAATGAGCTTGCATGTTAAAGCGTTGATGGGGTATTAATTGGGCTCCATCAACAAGAATCTGACAATTATATGAATGGGCAATTTGGGCGAGCTGATGCACATCGTTAATATGGCCGGTAACGTTGGAAGCACCACAAACGGCCAGTAATTTTATACGGGGATGATACCTTTTGAAGAGGCTTTCTAGATTGTTAGGATCGAGCCGGCCCTGGGCGTCTACCGGAAGATGTCTAACCTGGGCCCGGGCTCGCCAGGGCAGTTCGTTGGAGTGGTGCTCCATGCCGGTTATCAAAACTATATCCTGAGGGTATAGTTGCAAGCGATAGGATAGTTTGTTTATCGCCTCGGTAGTGTTTTTGACTAAAATGACGACATCCTTGGCAAGGTCCGCACCTACAAATTTACCGATAATCTCATGACAATCATCATATAGCTGTGAACTTAACAAGGATTTGTAGCCGGTACCTCGGTGGACGCCAGAATACCAGTCCAGGTAATTTTCCATTTCCTGCATTACTGGAACCAGAGGAGGGGTACTGGCGGCATTATCAAAATAGGTATAATTCCTTTTTCTATTTCCCAGTACGGGGACCTTTTTGCCAATGCCTTTAACATCCTGACGCAATTTAGCCGCTGCCGATTTAGGTTTAAACATAGCGCACTCTTTTCATACATAGTTTTATTTATACTATGTACACTAAGTGGCTAAGGTTACTCCCCGTTTAGAAATCTGCCCACTTGGTTAGATAAACAGTTGTATATTGGCTTCCACTGCATCCTGCAAATAAGCTTGAACATCAATGACCTCAATGCCCTCCAATAATTCTTCCGCCTTTAAGCCCATTATTTCAAGAGATAATTTGCAGGCACAGAAACGTACTCCCTTTTTGCGTGCTCCCTGCAAAAAGTCGTGGAGGTGGGGAGTCTGGTTTTCATCCATCATGGTTAAAAGCATACTTTTACCCACTCCCGCCAGATTCATTTTAGAAAGCGGGAGTTTCTCGGCATCGGCGGGTGTAATTGAGGTAAACATTTTTTCATACATGTTTTTATCTTCCAGAGAAAGTTTATCCTTATCTCTAATCACAAATAATCCCCAGAAGGCACAGAACACCGTTACTGTCATACCCATATCCATAGCTCCATTGGCTAAAATTAGTGCTGCTAAACATTTATCATAATCTCCGCTAAAAAGAAGAATATTAAAATGGCTTTTAGTTTGTTCGGGCATTTGCAGGCTCCTTTCGAATTTGATCAAGGTTAACAATTATTAGAATTTCCATGAAAAATGATTACTATGCAAAAGCCTTCCTTTTCCTCCTTAACGCATACATATTTAACTTTAAGAGGGAAACAATATTTCAAAGCCCATAAAAGGAGGTTAATGTGGTGAAGGAGACTTTTTATCAGGAAATGCAGCGCAAAGGGTATTCGCGGCGTGATTTTCTCAGGATGTGTGGAATTCTGACTGCAGTCCTGGGATTGGAGACATCGTATATCTCCAGGATTGCCAATGCCTTAGAGACCAAACCCCGTTTACCAGTAATTTATTTGAGTCTACAGGAATGCACGTGCTGTGCGGAATCCTTTATTAGGACGGCCCACCCTCTATTATCAGAATTGCTTTTCAATATGATTTCCCTTGACTATATGGAGACTTTACAGGCTGCTTCGGGATTCCAGGCAGAGGAAGCCAAAATGAAAACCATGCAGGATTTCAAAGGGCACTATGTGGTAGTTGTGGAAGGAAGCATACCCTTAAACGATGACGGCATTTATTGTACCATAGGGGGTCGGTCAGCCAAAGACATCTTATTGGAAGCGGCCAAAGATTCAGTGGCGGTAATTGCCTATGGCTCCTGCGCAACCAACACCTGCGTGCAGGGGGCTTACCCCAATCCTACCGGAGCCGTACCTGTTAGACACATTGTTGCCAATGTACCAGTTATTGATGTGCCGGGCTGCCCGCCTATAGCGGAGGTTATTGCCGGGGTTATTGCTCATTATCTAACCTTTGACCGCCTTCCGGAACTAACCAACCTGGGACGACCCAAGGCTTTTTACAATCATCGCATTCATGATAATTGCAACCGCCGGGCTTTCTTTGATGCCGGTATGTTTGTGGAAAACTTCGATGATGATGGAGCCAAACAGGGCTGGTGTTTGTACAAGGTAGGGTGTAAAGGTCCGACCACTTATAATGCCTGTGCTATTACCCAATGGAATAACGGGGTCAGCTATCCGATTAAATCCGGCCATCCCTGTATAGGCTGTTCGGAACCAGGATTCTATGACAATTTCCCCATGTATGATCATCTGGCTCATATTCCAGCCACGGCTCTGCCTTTTGAACCGGATAAGATTGGTAAGTGGATTACCGGGGTGACAGTAGCCGGGGTAGCAGCCCATGGGGCGGCCACGGGCATAATAAAGAGGATGGACAAACAACCAAGAAAAGATGAGGAGGCGGGGAAATAAGCCATGGCAGCACAAAGAATAGTAGTTGATCCGATTACCAGAATAGAAGGTCACTTACGTATAGAAGCGGATTTTGATAATGGCAAAATTGTTAATGCCTTTAGTTCCGGAACCACCTTTCGAGGATTGGAAAAAATTATGGAAGGGCGAGATCCCCGTGATGCTTGGGCTTTTGTCCAACGAATCTGCGGGGTTTGTACCCATATTCATGCCATTGCGGCTGTGCAAGCAGTGGAAGACGCCTTGGGTATTACCATCCCGAAAAATGCGGACCTGATTCGCAAGATTATGACTGCGACCCAGTTCGTACAGGATCATGTCATTCACTTCTATCATTTGCATGCCCTGGATTGGGTGGATGTGGTATCGGCATTGAAGGCCGACCCGAAAGCCACTTCAACGTTGGCCCAATCTATATCTAATTACCCGAAGTCCTCAGTCGGCTATTTTACTGATATGCAGAATACCCTAAAAGGCTTTGTGGGCAGCGGCCAGTTGGGTATATTCGCCAATGGTTACTGGGGGCATCCAGCCTATAAATTACCGCCGGAAGCCAACCTGATGGCGGTATCTCACTATCTGGAAGCATTGGAATGGCAAAAGGATATTGCCCGCATACATACCATATTCGGCGGCAAAAATCCCCATCCCAATTATCTGGTAGGCGGCATGGCCTGTGCCATCAATATAGACAATGACAATACTATCAATATGGAAAGATTAGATCTGGTGGCGCGGGAGATAAATAAAGCCATCGATTTTGTTAACCAGGTGTATATCCCGGATCTGTTTGCTATAGGCTCGTTCTACAAAGATTGGACTTTTGGCGGGGGGGTAAGTAATTACATGTCTTATGGCAGTCTGGCTGACGATGCAACTAGAAATACTAAAGATGCGGTTTTCCCAGGTGGGGTGATATTAGACCGCAACCTCAGCCAGGTAATGGATGTGGATCCCCGTGATCCCGCCCAAATTAAAGAGGTAATTGATCACTCCTGGTACGATTACACCGGTGACAAAGGGGGACGCCATCCCTGGGACGGCGAGACCATGGTTAAATACACCGGCCCCAAACCTCCTTATGAACAACTGGATACCACCGGCAAATACAGTTGGATAAAAACCCCGCAATGGAATGGCAAGAATATGGAGGTCGGACCGCTGGCCCGAATGCTGGTCGGCTATGCCCGCGGCAATGATCTAATCAAAGCCAGTGTTGATGGAGCCCTGCAGAAGCTGGGCGTTGGCAAAGAGGCCCTGTTCTCAGCGATAGGCAGAACCGTGGCCAGGGGCTTGGAAACCAAAATCATGGTGGACTATCTCAAGACAACTTTTGATGCCTTAGTGGCCAACATTAAGGCCGGGGACAGCAAGGTTTTCGAACAGAGTAAATGGGATCCTTCCACCTGGCCCAAGTCATGCAAGGGCGTAGGATTTACTGAGGCGCCCCGGGGATCATTGGCTCACTATGTGAAGATCGATAACGGCAAAGTAAGTCTATACCAGGCGGTGGTGCCGACAACCTGGAATGCTGCCCCTGAAGATGCTCAAGGTCAAAAGGGTCCGTATGAGGCAGCCTTAATTGGCACCCCGATGGCTGATCCCAATAAACCACTGGAAATTCAGAGGATCATTCATTCCTTTGATCCTTGTATTGCCTGTGCGGCCCATATAATTGATGTAAATACCGAGGAACCCTTGAACGACAACCACTTCTTCTATTAAAGGGGGTTTTATAAATGCTCAAAAAGTCTGTTTATGTTTGGGAGTCTCCGATAAGGATATATCACTGGGTCAATGTAGTTTTAATTACGGTCTTGGTGGCGACCGGTCTCTTCATCGGTAAACCAATCTTTACTCACTCCGGGGAGGCCTATAGCGTCTTTGTTTTGGGCAAAGTCAGGCTCTGGCACAGTATGGCCGCTTGGTTGTTTATCGCCAATTTTATATATCGCCTTTACTGGGCTTTCGCCGGGAACGAACATGCCAAGTTCAAACCCTGGAGAAAAGGTTTTGTAAGCGACGGGATCGATTCTGTGAAGTATTACCTTTTTCTGACCAAAGAGCACAGCCTCCATTTGGGTCACAATGTAGTGGCCCAATTAGCCTATTTCTTTGTAATGTGGATTGGTTCGCTGTTTATGATACTAAGTGGACTTGCCTTGCAAGGAGAGATATTTCCCGGTGGTTTACAACAAAGGATTGCAGGTTGGATGATTCCCCTGTTTGGCGGAGGATCTTATGCGCTGCGGAGCTGGCATCATCTGACTACCTGGGTGTTTATAGCTTTTGTAGTGGTACATCTTTACCTGGTAATTCGCCAGGATATCCTCGATGATGATGCCACCGTTTCCTCCATCATTAACGGACATAAATTTGCCATGGTAGATGGAGAGGAAAGCCATGAAAAACATTAAAAACTCACAGCCAGTCGTCATGGGACTCGGTAACCCTTTGTTTCAGGATGAAGGACTGGGCATTCATGTGATAAATCAGCTTATGGCCAGTGATTTAGGTGACAGGGCAGAACTGATAGACGGAGGAACTGATGGTCTTTCCCTGTTAGGCACGGTCGAAGCAGCCCGGCATCTATTGGTTATTGATGCCATTGACGGAGGCTTTCGACCTGCCACAATAAAAAAACTTCAGGATCACGAAATAGGCCTTTTTGCCCGCGCCAAGCTTTCTGTCCACCAGTTGGGTTTTCAAGAGGTTCTGGCCCTTGCCAGGCTACGGGGGAGGTATCCCGAGCAAATTGTACTGATAGGGGTTCAGCCCCAATCAATGGAATGGGGTACCAGTCTTAGTTCAGAAGTAGGCAGGGCGGTACCCCAGGTTGTCGACATGGTATATAAGCAAATTGAATATTGGGCTGATATTGCCCGCAATGTAGTATAAATAGCTGAAGCGGGGATTACTTCCCCGCTTCTTTTGTAGTTATCCTCGAAAAATTATCACTGGGCAGCCTGCTTTATGGAGAACCTTACTGCTGACACTGCCCAGAATTAGCTCTCTAATAACTGATATTCCCCGACTGCCCATGACTATCAAATCAAAATTCTGCTCCTGGGCAATCTGGACAATCCTTTCTCCTGGATCATCAAATAATTCGACTATAGTATCAATGGGTAAAGCTGCCTGTTCGAAAATTGCTTTTCCCTGAACCAAAATTTGGTTACCTTGACGCATCAATTTTACCTTAACTGATTCCTCATCAACCCGCTTGGTATTTATAATCGAGTAATCAGCTAATTCTTTTGCGATACTAGCAATATGAACTAATGACACTGCCTTGCCAATACCGCCGCTAAGTAAGTCTCTGGCGAGTTCGATTGCCGCTAACGCTCCTTTAGAACCGTCGGTTGGAACCAGGATTTTGTTATACAATGCTGCCAGTCCTTTCATTACCGATTTTGTTATTATTATATCCTAATAAATAGATCAGCTTCCAGGTTAATCTAGGTCGAAAAGATGCAATTGCATGTAATGATAGATTGGTTATGAAAAAAGGCCGATGTTGATTCAGAAAGTGAAGCTATACGAAGAGATTAGATGTAAATGAATGAATAAATAGTGAAAACTCGGCATATTCTCCGGTAGAACCTAACATAGGTCAAACAGCATAAATATAAAGGTTTAATGTTTTCTAGCTGAAGGACTATACTTAATCATAAGGCATAGATTGTACATTATTTCACATTAAATATGTTTTAATATCAAGTTATAGTCAATATACACCGAATATTTGATAGAGTTATTTGCGAAATCATGTGAATATCCTCACAAGCGGATGATTTAAACGTAAACGCAAACTCTATACTCATAGGAGGTGAAAAGACATGAAAAATGAATGTAATATGCTCAGCAATTGGAGCGATTCTTATCTAAATACCCTGGAAACCCTTTATGGGCCATTTAACCTGCATCTCACCCGGTCGATTGCAGATTTGAGCGAGGAATGGAAAGACTGTTTTCGGACGGATGGCCAATTACAGATAGAATTGCAGCGAAACCAACCTCTTAAGGAGTGGAGCGCATTCTATCTGGATAGCTTGGAAACCCTGTATAAGAGATTTAACCTGTATCCCAATTTGACGACTCAGGAGCTGTGCGATATATGGCAGGAATGTTTCATGTCCGGTAGTAATAACCAGACGGTAACTTCTCTATAGTCCTATAACACAGCATGATATGACTGTTCAGGGAATTATTGCTTATTTACGATCAATATTTGGCCCATTAATCAAAGTGTTATTACGAACTCCCAACCTATAATATGTACCCTTTGCCCCGGTTGATTTTAACCGGGGACTTTTTTTATAAACTTGGTCTTTTCTATGGAGTAAATTGATGATTGGCAGATCTGGAAGTCAGCTTCTTATGATTTGCGGAGCACAAGCTTGCGTATTTAGTCGAATGGAAGCGAAGTATGTAGTAATTGCAAGGTTTAGGAATAAAAATGGAGTATAACAATTATTATCCCCAAATGGTTAGGATTTTCATAGAATATGGAGTTTTTGTATTTATGAACACAGTATTAGAATGTAGGCAGATAAGTGGGCGTGTCAAATAATAAGAGAGGGGGAAGGAGTTTTTTTAAAAAGAACATTGTGAACGTGCTCACAATCACTAGAGAGATAGAGGCGTAAGGCCATCCTGAGGAGGACAAAAAATGAAAAATGTGCAAAAACAGACTATTGTGGAATTTAGCGATCGTTATCTGGACGTCCTAGAAACACTGTACGGAAATTTCAATTTGCACCCGGCTCTAAGCATTGAAGAGTTATGCGAAGAGTGGAATGATCAGTTTGTTACCAGTAAAGACATGGAATCAGAACAGCAAACCCATGATATTGTTGCTTGGCACGAGCCGTACGTAGTAGCATTGGAGTCTTTATATGGGCCTATGTTCCAGCATCCTGATCTAAGCATTGAGGAAATTAACTTGGATTGGATGAATTTATTTATGACAGACCATTACTCAACGGATATTAAGAAAGTTGCTTGACATTAATAGTTTCCTTTCATAATAATGCACCGCTTCATCCTCGGTCTAATACTGACCGGGGATCTTTTTTGCTAACAGGCGCATACGAGGGTTAGGATAAGAGAAATTTATCATTAGTTTTGGCATAGACTATATTCAAGGAATTTAGAGCTTAACCAACCTAATTCGGGATTTGGAGTTATTTATGCAAAAATGTTATAATGGCATCTAGAAACTTACTTACAAAAGGTTGCAGTATTCTAGTCAACCCTATTGATTTTGAGGACGGGCCTAAAAATCCATCAAGGGCACATCGATGAAGCTTCTGGTAGCGGCTTTCGACGCCCAGTCGGGGGTCGCTGCTGGGAGTTAAGGGTGCTGGGGCAATCCGCAATGGCATGCGGGCATGACCCCACATCCATGGAGGCTCAAGTTCATCAGCGATGATGAGCTTGAGAAAACCTGCATTCCGGATAAAGCTGGGTGTAGTGTAGCCTGCCTTGAGTGGCTACGGCGGATAAGCATCTGAGGATAATAATGCTTGGGCCAAAGTATTATTGTCTGCTTTGAAATTGTACGCTGCAAAAGAGGCTAGAAATTGATGTGGGTTGTTGAGGAAAACTCCTAGACTGTGTGCGCCATGGCATGGTTTATCAAGGATTAAAGTGTGTACTTAGTGGTAATCCAGCAACATGTTCGGTGACGACATGAGGCGGGCATAAAGGGAAACCGCCCATCTGGCAACAGAGGGGAGACCTGTAGGGAAAACCTGCTGGACCTATGTCACAACGTTTACTCGATAAACTACCTTTTGTTATTTATCAAACTCCTCTTATGAGGATTTTGATAAATAGGCTCGCGGCGCGATGCACACAAAACGCGAAAGGAAGGCGTTATAACGCCCGCGTTTTGGCGCACAATTCGCGCAAGCGCTCATTGGATTATTAAACTCCTCTTGTGAGGATTTTGATAAATAGGCTCGCGGCGCGATGCACACAAAACGCGAAGGGAAGGCGCTGTAGCGCTCGCGTTTTGGCGCACAATTCGCGCAAACGCTCATTGAAATAGAATATTGGGGATGGTATGGGGATTGTTGGGCTACATTAAAAAAAGTAATGTTATTTCCGGGTTAATCGTGGCTTTTTTCACTTTCTTTATTGCCCTAACGGTCAGCATAGGTACCGAAGCACTTGTTAAAGCGGTACAAAATGTATGGATAGCAATTTTTTTGCTGGTAATAATAATTGCTTTAGGTATATTTTTTGATATTATTGGAACCGCTGCCGCTGCTGTAACTTTGCCGCCTTTTAATGCCAAGGCGGCAAAAAAAGTATTTGGAGCCTATCAAGCGGTTAAAATTGCGAAAAACGCTAGTGCGGTGGCAAATTACTGCAATGATGTCATTGGAGATATAGCGGGTACGCTAAGCGGGGCCGTAGGTGCCGGGATAGTTATTAGTTTAGAAAAAACATTTGCATTGCCTGATATAGTTATAATTGGTGCAGTAATGACCAGTTTTATAGCTGCCCTCACCGTAGGCGGGAAGTCTTTGGGTAAAAACATAGCTATTGCCAGAGCTAACAATATAATTTTTCAGGTAGCAGTAGTACTTGGATGGTGGGAGAATCTGACCGGCCTGGAATTATTTAAGGACAGAAGGTGACCTCTTGGAAAAAGTATTAGAGGGGATTAACTTACCCCGTGATTTAAAGCAGCTTTCTATTGCCGAAATGAATGAATTAGCTGCTGAAATAAGGGGTGTTTTGATTGACAGTGTGGCTGCCTGTGGAGGACACCTGGCTGCCAATCTGGGTGTTGTTGAACTTACGATTGCCTTGCACTATGTTTTCGATGCTCCCCATGACAAAATTATTTGGGATGTAGGGCATCAAAGTTATACCCATAAAATTTTAACTGGCCGGAAGGAACGGATGCATAGTCTCAGGCAATTTGGAGGTATTAGTGGTTTTCCCAAATGTGAGGAATCGGATTACGATGCATTTAATACCGGACATAGCAGCACTTCTATATCGGCTGCCCTAGGAATGGCACTGTCCCGGGATATTCAAAAACAAAGATTCTCGGTAGTCGCTATTACCGGCGATGGAGCCATGACCGGCGGGATGACTTACGAAGCCCTGAATCACGCTGGTAACGAAGGCCGGGATATGATCGTTATCCTGAATGATAATGAAATGTCGATATCCAAAAATGTGGGGGCCATGTCAAGTTATTTAAACCGTCTCCGTACCGATCCGTCTTATACTCGCACGAAAGAAGAAGTCGAGAATGTATTAACCAAGATCCCTGGTATTGGACCGAATATCGCCCGGGCAGCGGGTCGTTTAAAGGATACCGTAAAATACTTGATGGTTCCCGGGATTTGGTTTGAAGAACTGGGCTTTACTTACATTGGGCCAATCAATGGCCACGATCTAACCGCCCTTATTTCTATGCTTAAAAATGCTCGTAAGATGAAAGGACCGGTCTTGATACATACGATTACGGAGAAAGGCCGCGGTTATGAACCGGCCCGTCAGAATCCGGATTTATTTCACGGGGTGGGGCCTTTTGATGTTAAAACCGGCCAACAGTTCAAGAAGGTTATTAAGACTTATACTGAGATATTTGGGAACACCATGCTAGACCTGGCTGCGCAGGATGAGCGAGTGGTTGCCATAACCGCAGCTATGACCAGTGGTACAGGATTAAGCGAATTTGCTCAGCGATTCCCAGAGCGATTTTTTGATGTAGGCATCTGTGAACAGCACGCAGTTACTATGGCGGCAGGTATGGCCAGAAGCGGACTCAAGCCTGTGGTGACCATCTATTCTACCTTCCTGCAGCGTGCTTATGATCAAATAGTACATGATGTCGCTCTGCAGAATCTACCGGTGGTTTTCGCTATTGATCGAGCTGGTTTGGTGGGGGAAGATGGCCCTACTCATCATGGCGTTTATGACTTATCCTATCTGCGGCATATACCTAACATGACCATTATGGCTCCGGCCAACGCGGGTGAATTTGTTGATATGCTGCATACTGCGCTTGCCTTAAATGCACCGGTAGCGGTAAGATACCCACGGGGAGCAGGAGAAGGGTTAAATATTAATAGAGAACCTCAAATTATTCCGTCGGGCACAGCCCAAGTTTTGAGCAAAGGTGAAGAACTGGCTATTTTAGCAGTAGGGCGAGCAGTGGGTATAGCTGCTGATGTGGCCCAATTGTTAGAAGAAAAGGGCGTCAGTGTTGAATTGGTCAATGCCCGCTTTGTTAAACCTCTCGATATAGCCTTAATAGGTGAGATCGGGCGTAGATTTCAGCGGATACTTACTATTGAAGATAACGCGGTAACCAGCGGTTTTGGCACAGCGGTGCTGGAGACCATCTCTGATCAAGGTATGAATAGTGAACTGATTCGGGTTGGGGTCCCTGATGAATTTGTTGAACAGGGTCGGGTGGATATTCTATTTGATCTTTTGAATATGGAGCCGGGCGCCATTGTGGAGAGAATATTAAGCAGGTGGCCTGATCTAGGGAGTCACCGGACTGTGGAGTTGCGTAAAATTGGCAAAAGTTAGACTTGATAACCTGCTTTATGCTCAGGGTTTGGTTGAAAGTAGAGAAAAGGCGCGTGCGATGGTTATTGCAGGAGAAGTCATAGTAAATGGCACCCGGATAGATAAACCCGGTACCAAATTTGAAGAAAATGCCCAGCTGCAATTGGAACCCCGCACCCTGAAATACGTGAGCCGGGGGGGCTTCAAGCTTGAAGGGGCCATACAGGATTTACATATTGATTTTATTAATAAAGTAGTTTTGGATGTAGGGGCGTCAACCGGCGGATATACGGACTGTGCTCTGCAAAACGGTGCAGCCAAGGTTTTTGCCGTGGATGTGGGCTATGGGCAATTAGCCTGGACCCTGCGCAATGACCCACGGGTAAAAGTTTTTGAACGGACTAATATTCGTTATTTCATGTTGGAGCAACTGGGAGAACTAGTTGATACTATCACCATGGATGTCTCCTTCATCTCAACCAGGTTAATCTATCCGGTAATCACTGATCTTCTAAAAGATGATGGAGAAATTATATGCCTGATAAAACCGCAGTTTGAAGCCGGCAAGGATAAGGTTGGCAAAAAAGGGGTGGTGAAAGATCCCGCCGTTCACCGCGCAGTATTGCTGAATTGTATAAGCGGGGCTCACGCAGCGGGATTAAACTGTGTGGGAATAAGTTACTCACATATTAAGGGACCCCAGGGCAATATCGAGTATTTTATTCATTTGAAAAAGCGGACTGAACCTTTGGAACATATCGTAGAAATGGTTGGGGAGGTTGTTCTGAAGGCACATACCATCCTGGAGGGTTGCATTAAGTGAAGATATTATTAGTCAACAACAAAATTCTCGCAAGTACCCTGCTTATGGGAGATAAGATAGCTGCCCGGCTTAGGGCCGCCGGTATTGAGGTGCTGATTGACAGCAGCCACGCTGATATTACCGACGAAACCTTTGATGCAATTATTGTCCTGGGCGGTGATGGAACGATGATCAGGGCTGCCCGTCAATATGTTGAGCGTGATGTACCCATGCTTGGTGTCAATATGGGTACGGTTGGATTTCTCAGTAATATCAGAGCCGAAGAGCTGGAACAATGTTTGGATAGGTTCATCCAAAGTGATTATTCCATAGAGGAACGCATGATGCTAGAGGTAGAAATTTACCAGGGTGAAAACCTTATTGATAGGATATATAGCCTTAATGAAATCAGCCTTAAATCAAATAGTTCTCGTGTCATCAACGTAGATGTCAAAATAGCCGGCCGAGAACATGCGGTCTATCGGGGGGACGGAATAATTGTCGCAACGCCCAGTGGATCCACTGCATACTCTCTTTCATGTGGCGGACCGATTACTGATCCTGCTCTAGATGTGTTTATTATGACTCCGATTACCTCCTATCTATTAAATAAGAGACCTATGATAATTGGTGCGGAAAAGGAAATTGATCTAATACCCCTGCATGGAGAAGAAGCATTGATATCTATTGATGGTCAGGTTAAAATTGATGGGAAGGAAAATTATGTAATAAGGATTAATAAGGCTGAAACCAAACTGAAATTGGTAAATATGAAGCCGCGCCACTTCTTTCAAACCATCATGAAACGCTTACGGCGCAACGGTGAGGACTGGCAGTAAGACAGCTTGAAAATTAGGCTAGAGTGTATTTCTATAATGGGGGATTGCAATGAAATCCAGAAGACATTTTGCCATACGCGATATATTAGGCAGCGAACGCATTAGCACCCAGGAAGAACTATGCGAGGAATTGAAGCGCCGAGGATATGATATTACGCAAGCTACCGTATCTCGGGATATTAAAGAGTTAAGTCTGCTTAAAATACCTGATGAAAAGGGATACCATTATGCCTGGCCCGATACCCGCAGTCCCAAAAGCTCTTCGACGCGGATAAAGCGTGTCTTTCAAGAATCGGTGGTTCGTTTTGACTATAGTGAAAACATAGTGGTAATTAAGACTATTCCAGGTGCAGCGCAATCTATAGCTTCGTTAATAGATTCTCTGGAAAACGCTCATATACTAGGAACGGTAGCAGGAGACGATACCATTTTTATCGTAGTAAAACCTATTGCAGCGGTTGAAGAAGTGTTGCGAGTCTTCCGCGTACTGTTGCCGGAGTAAACGCAATTATTCTTAGAAGGGGAACATTATGTTACAGGAGATTAATATCAGTAACTTTGTTTTGATCGATGAACTCCGTATGGAATTTACTGCTGGTTTGAACATACTTAGCGGCGAAACCGGAGCAGGGAAATCAATTATAATTGATGCTTTAGGCTTACTGATGGGGGATAGAATCAATAATGATTTTATAAGGGACGAAAGCCGCAAGGCGGTAATAGAGGGAGTTTTTGATGTGAGCGATAATGCCGATGCTCGCATTTTTTTATTGGAACAGGGATTAGCCGTCGATGCTGATGACGGTGAATCTATAATCGTAAGTCGTGAGATTAGTCCTAACGGCAAGACTAGCGCACGGCTTAATGGACGTCCGGTGACTGTGGCCACTTTGAAGACCTTGAGTACTTATCTGGTAGATATGCATTTGCAGAATGACCGCCAGAATATATTACGACCCATAAACTACATTGATTATGTGGATAGTTTTGCGGAGTATGGTGAAGATTTACTGCAGGATTTGGCTTCCCTGTATCAGTTGCTTTCGTCCAAGCACAAGCAGTGGGAGGATTTAAAGCTAAACATGCAGAACCGGGTACAGCGTTTGGACTTCTTGAATTATCAGATCAAGGAGATTGAGGGAAGCGGACTGCAAGAAGATGAAGAAGGGGAATTGAAGGAGCTGCGGGACAGAATCAGGGACGCTGGTAAGCTGCTCGATGGCAGCAATCGGATTTTAAAACTGCTGTACGGCTCGGATGAATCATCCAGTGCTTATGACCAGATTTCGGCAGCTTTGGATGTGACAGCTGATCTGAAAAAGGATAGCTTTTTTGCAGAATTGGTGGAACCAATGGAAACTGTCTATTATTCTTTGCAGGATCTAGCTGGACGCATCTCGGAATTTAAGGATAAGCTGGAATTCGAACCTGGACAGTTGGAAGAGGTTGAAAATCGTCTCTATCTTATCAGTAAACTGAAAAACAAATACGGAGATAGTATCAAGGATATTTTGATCTATCTGGAAAAAGCCCGAGCCGAGCGAAAAATATTAGAGGAGAGCGAAGAGGCGCAGGATAAAATCCAAACCGAGATAGTACAGTTGAATTCAGAATATACGCACCTGGCCACAGAACTGAGTCAAAAGCGTGCCCTCGCCGCCAAGGTACTCAAGGAGAAAGTTCATGAAGAGATGATGGATCTTAATATGCCCAATATTAATTTTGAGGTATCTCTGGAGAAAAAAAATATTCCGGGTGTTAACGGGATTGATATTATAGATTTTCTCTTCTCCGCTAACCCCGGTGAGGAAATGAAACCAGTTACCCGGATAGCTTCCGGGGGAGAAATTTCCCGGTTTATCCTGGCATTGAAAACAGCTCTGGCTGGTGTCTATCGTATCCCGACTCTCATATTCGATGAGATTGATGTGGGTCTGGGAGGCTCAGCTTTAAACTCGGTGGCGCGAAAACTGGCGGAATTGGCTCGGGGCCATCAGCTTATACTCGTAACTCATTCTCCCCAGGTGGCTAGTTATGGCGCCAAAAATTTTAATATTGAGAAATACATTGAAAGTGAGAAAACCTATACACGGATCAGGAGTCTGGACAGCGATGAAAAAGTGCTGGAAATCGCCCGCATGCTGGATGGGGAGTCTTACTCCCAACTGACCCTGGAACATGCCCGGGAGATGATAGCTATGGCGGAAAAATATATCACTGAAGATTAATTGCAGGGAATTATGTGGCTCTCTTCCGATCAGTCAGTATATTGTAGCTCGCTCAAGGAGACAATATACTGTACTAATTATCGGGAGGGAAATTATTTGCCTAAAGTACGACCGCTTATTGGGATAATATTATCCATGCTATTCGTTGCCCTGTGTCTGAACCCGCAAGTAAAGGCAATACTCCTCCTGCCGGCCAGCCAGATAATGGTGGTTGGTGAAGCAAATCTTATTAATATTAACCTTCCCGGAAAACTGCAAAAAGAAATTGATATGAAGGTTATAGGCCCAACCCATAGCGTCTTTGCAACTCAGGAAGATCAGGCGGTTACGGTTACGCGGCAGACCAACGGTTATGAGATCCTGGCTTTAAAACCTGGTAAAGTTAACGTTAGTTTAAATCTGTGGGGTTATATTCCGATAAAGTCCATTCAGATCGAAGCTGTACCTACACGCAGGGTTGTAGTAGGCGGCCATTCCATCGGCATCTTCTTACAGTCGCGCGGTATAATGATTGTGGGGTTTGCTCCGATAACGGGATCTAATGGAGATAAATCTTATCCTGGACGCGACCAGGGTATTGAAATAGGTGATTTAATTTTGCAGGTAGATGGTCAGCCGGTTACAACCGAGACAGATTTGGCTGCTATAATTGATAGTGAAGGTCAAAGCGGGCTGCAGTTTACGATTAACCGGAGAGGCAAGGAAATGGTTATTCCCATAACGCCGGTCCACTGCCCGGAAACTGATCGTTATCGAATTGGCCTGTATGTTCGGGATGGGGTAGTGGGGGTCGGAACTTTGACATTCTATGATCCCAATAATGGTCAGTATGCTGCCCTAGGGCACATTATTGTAGATGCGGACACTCACCAGGGGATTGATGTGCTTAAAGGCAAGGTGGTAAGTGCCTCTATCCAGACAGTAAAACCGGGGCGGCCTGGCTGGCCTGGTGAGAAGATCGGAGTTTTTGATGATAAAGGTACTATAAACGGAAACATCACCAAGAATTCATCCTTTGGTATATTTGGTCAGATGGACAAAGGAATAACTAACCCTCTCAGTAAATACACCATAGAGGTAGCCTATGCGCATCAGGTCAAAGTTGGTAGGGCGCAAATAATGACTGTTGTAAACGGTGAAGACATTGAAAAGTTTGATATAGAAATTGAAAAGGTTAATTCGCCACGGCAGAATGGCAAAGATATGGTTATCCGGGTTACTGATCCGCGCCTCCTAAGTCTGACCGGAGGCATAATTCAAGGGATGAGCGGCAGTCCTATTATTCAGGATGATCGATTGGTTGGAGCTGTTACCCATGTATTTCTGAATGATCCCCAAACCGGTTATGGCATTTATATGGATAATATTCTGTCGGAAATGGATAACGGGGCTCCAGATGGAAAAAAAGTTTCGACAATTTTCACAGGAATTAAGCTCCCTTATATTGCAGCTGGGACAAACCTGAGATGGCAAAACCTTTACCTTGACCCACAAGTTTAAATGCATTAAGTTGTATTATTGTGACAAGGAATGCAAAATAAGCGTGTAATTTAGTGGATTCAAAAAGGAGGTAAAATTTACCCTATCGTCGAAAACCGTTAATATAATAACAATGCACGCACTATAAAGGGATGAGGGGGGTATAATCTTAATGATTGGTGAAAGGGATCAAATTAAAGTCCTGGTGGCAGATGATAATCGAGAATTTTGCAGCATATTGAAGGACTACTTTACTAACGAAGCTGATTTCGAAATTGTTGATGTCTGCTCCAACGGTATGGAAGTATTGGATGTGTTGGGAAAGAAGGATGTCGAGGTCTTAATTCTTGATTTAATCATGCCTTATATGGATGGGATTGGTGTTCTGGAGAAACTAGCTGATTTGAATCTGGATCCTCGCCCCAAAATTATTATCCTAACCGCATTTGGGCAGGAAAACATTACCCAGAAAGCTGAGAAATTGGGGGCGGATTATTATATATTAAAACCTTTTAACCTTCAGGTTCTGGGCGATCGAGTTAGACAAGTTGCCAGAGATATTAGACCTTCGCTGGAAAAGCGGGGATCATCTTCAGTTATTATGCCAATACCTGTGCCTAAAAATCTTGAACTGGAAGTTACCCGGATAATTCATGAAATAGGTGTACCCGCTCATGTTAAAGGTTATCAATATTTGCGGGCCGCGATCATGTTGGTTACTGAAGAAATAAACTATTTAGGTGCAGTGACCAAAGAATTATATCCGACTATTGCCAAGAAATATGATACTACGCCCAGCAGGGTGGAACGAGCTATCCGTCATGCTATCGAATTAGCTTGGGATAGGGGAGATATCGATCGAATAAATAAGTTCTTCGGTTATACTATTAACGGCGAGAAGGGAAAGCCTACCAACTCTGAATTTATTGCTATTATCGCAGATAAGTTGAGATTGGCTAGCAAAGTCAGTTAAAACGAATAGGTTAGGGCTCGCCAAGTCCGGTAGCAAATAGATTATCATTTTTGAAAATCTATTATCTTTATACAACAAACAAATTTTTCACCCTATTTAATTATTAAAATTGTTAAATAGGGATTTTTTTTGCTAATAAGTACGGTCACATAAGTCGGTTTGCCATATAGTTGCAATGAAAATTAATCAAAAATGTGTCCATAATTATCATATTGCGGGCAGTTGTTTCATAAAATAGCTTTATCAATAATGGAAATAAGGGTTCAGGGGGATTGCCGATGAAAAAGATAGTTTTGACGGCTTTGTTTTGCCTGCTCATGCTGGGAGGTCTGGCCAACGTGGCATCGGCTGAGATAAAGGTAGTTATAGAAGGGGGCGGGGATGAATATCCACATTATTTGAATATGAGCACTGCTCCGGAAATAAGAGATGAAATAGTAATGGTTCCTCTCCAAGACCTAGCGGATGAAATGGCTTGGTCAGTGACCTGGGATGCAAGTACTTCTAATGTATGTTTACAAGGCAATGGCAGGATTATTCAAATGAGAATAGGGAGTCGACAGGCTCTGATAAATTCATTGCCGGTAGATATGCCGCTCGCCATCTGTATTAAAGATGGAAGTATTATGATTCCCCTGTCTTTTGTATCAAAGTCACTCGGCTATTATGTCGAGTCAAGCAAAGTATGGAATAATTTAGATCAAATATATATTACCCCTTACAGTTTAATCAGTGATGCTGAATTAGCCCGGAGCAATACTAACTTTTCCCAATCAGTCGATAATGATGGCTTTATTACCATGCAGCTCAAAAAGGATGGGAAGACCGGCGGAGGGGTAAGACTGAACAGTTCAATATGGGATGTGTTGCAAGTATATGGAGTCCCACGAAGTCCTCAGCGGACTCTTAATTATTCCGGAGATTGGACTGGCAAATTAATATATTGGGGTACATTTATCCCCAATAGTTGCAGGGGCACCTTCTATGAATTTACCTTTGACCAGGGATTACTGGTTGACCTGACAATTGCTGGTTAAAGGTCTGATAATAAATTAAGCATAAAATATAACAAACTAAACCCACCTATTATTTTTAATCAATAGGTGGGTTTTTTTAGCTTCTAAAAAGATCCTAACATTTTATATATTGACACATTATTCGTTATTAATTATATTATATACATGTTGGGTTATATACGTTTATATAATGTTGAATATCATATCAGACTAATTTAACGAAGGAAATTATTGTGAGTTATATAGTGGCGTTTATTTGTGTTGCGTTATGAATAATAGATAACGCAACAAGATAGAACCGGAAATATGCTCCAAAGTGATTGCCAACCGAAATAAACAATTACCGCCATCACTCTCTTGGGATGTGCGCATGCCGCAATACCGATGCGGTCTGTGTACATCCTTTTAATATTATATGTAGGTCAATTTATTAGGCCTAGGTAATGAAGCAACTGAACTTTCGGGTTAGAGAGTTTTGTAGCCATTATACGAGAAACCTAAGAAATAAGGGGGGATAGATTTGGTAGAAGATATTACCGAGATATTTAGTAAGAAAATTTCTGGTAATGACCGCTTAATAATAGCCGGTTCGGGTAATGTTGCTTTTAACATTTATAAAATTGCTTCAATTTTGGGCTACAGCATAACCGTAATAGATCATAGAGCTGAAACTCTTACCAGAAAAAGATTCCCCGAAGCCAGTGAACTGCAACTGGGGGATATTGTTAAATTATTGGGGGCTTGTAAAATTACCGAAACTACCAGCATAGTTTTGGTAACTTATAACCACGAATTTGATGAACCAGCCTTGCAGGCGGTTATTAAATCTCCGGCCAGATACATAGGGGTGCTGGGCAACAAACGGAAGGTAACCGCTTACTTTAGCAAGCTGAAATCACTGGGGATTTCAGAGGAACTTATTGACCGGGTTCATATACCTATTGGCTTGGATTTAGGAGGACAGCTGGCCGCAGATATAGCCTTGGCAGCAGTAGCGGAAATACAAGCCGTTAAATATGGACGTCCCGGAGGCTTTGTTACTATAACACATATTAATAAGGAGATTGAGAGACATGATGACTTATTTTGAACAGGACTTAAAAAAGGCTCATGAAATTCATGGTCACGTCTGTACTGGCATCATCTTTGGGGTAAGAATAGCTAGAATTGGACTAAAATATTTGGGCATAGAGGACCCGGCCGAAAACAGAGATTTTATAGTATTTGTCGAAGCTGACCGGTGTATTGCCGATGCCGTAGCTTCGGTCACCGGTTGTTCCCTGGGGAGAAGACGCCTGAAGTGGTTTGATTATGGCAAAATGGCGGCGACATTTGTGGACATGAATAATAATAAAGGGATCAGAATTGTTGCCGCTGCCAAACAGCAGGCGGAAGATCTCGATGATATAGTAGCGTTTTGGAGTTCAATCCCTGATGAAGAATTGTTCAAGATTGAACCCGTAACCGTTAACTTAAGGCCGGAAGACCTCCCCGGCAAACCTTTAAGCCGAGTAAAATGCGAAGGCTGCGGCGAAAATGTCATGGATGGCAGGGAGCTTTTGGTTGATGGTAAGACCTTGTGCAGAGCCTGTGCCAATGGCGGATATTATGAAAAGTTGTAAGAAATGGGGCACCATCAGTGTGGAAAATTTATGATGAACTAATTGATTTGATTCCCGAGGATTTAACCGTACTGGATTGCATGGTAGGACTCCATTGGACCCTGATTCGCTCGGCTAAGGGGATAGGAGCAGCAATGACCTTAAAGGGAGGGAGGGCAGAGAAGGAGCTTGCCAACATTACCGGAATGCCGGTCAGAGAGCTGGCAACTTACGTTAAATCCTGGGATATGCTGCAGGCCTCACTTGGTCAGGCTGCCATCAACTCGGTATTAAATACCCCCGGCAATATCATGGCGATTACTGGCCAAGTGATTACTAAAACAGCGGAATCGGACGAGGCCAATGCGTTTGCCCAATTCTTGCCGGAAATCGCTGGCAAAAGGGTTGCCGTAATCGGACATTTCCCCAATATTGAATCCCTCAGCAGAACATGCCAGCTATCTATTCTGGAGAGAGTCCCGCAGGCCGGAGATTATCCGGATCCGGCCAATGAATACATACTTCCTCGGCAAGATTATGTTTTTATTACCGGTACCGCATTTATAAACAAGACCATGCCTCGGCTCCTTCAATTATCCCAAAATGCCAAAATCATCCTGGTTGGGCCCAGCGTACCGATAACTCCCGCTCTATTTAATTACGGGGTAGAAACCTTGGCGGGGATGGTTATTTTTGATGAAAAAATATGCTGGCAAGCAATTCGGGAAGGCGGCAAAACCAAGGCGTTCAAACAAGGCGGGCAAATGGTCTGCATAAGGCGTTGATATCGCCATTGTCAGGGAAGAAGATCACTAATAAGTATTTCAAGCGTCTGGATTTGCGATTTGCCCAAATATTTCTACTGGTTCTACTACCGATAGCAGTGTTTTTATTTTCGTTTGCTATTGGTCGCTATGGGATACCGGTATCCCAGCTTTTATTAACAATTTACCAGCATTATTTTGGCAGCAGTACCGCCCAGGCAACCAATCTGGACACAGTAGTATTCAATATCAGGCTGCCGCGTATTATGGCAGGTATGCTGGTTGGAGCAGCTCTCTCTGCTGCTGGCGCAGCCTATCAGGGGATGTTTAAAAATCCTCTGGTTTCTCCGGATATTCTGGGTGCCTCTGCAGGTGCCGGGTTTGGTGCCTGTTTGGCGATCTTTTTATCTCAGTCGGTATATGTCATCCAGCTTAGTGCGTTTCTTTTTGGCTTGGCCGCAGTACTTCTAGCCTGTCTGATAAATAAACAGCTGGACTACGATCCTACTCTAGGTCTGGTCTTGGGCGGCATACTTATCAGTACCCTTTTTTCATCTGGTACTGGGGCTATTAAATATTTTGCGGATAGCAACGACAAACTGCCGGAAATTACCTTTTGGTTGATGGGGAGCCTCTCATCTATTAACCAGAGGGACATATTGAGCGTTATCATTCCCATGGTGATAGGCTTTACAGCGCTTTTCCTGGTTAGGTGGAGACTAAATGTTTTGGCCTTTGGGGAAGAAGAAGCCCGTACTTTAGGTATTAATACCCGGAGACTAAGATTGATTGTGATAATTGGCGCCACCTTGATAACCACCGCCTCGGTTTCCATTTGCGGAATGATTGGATGGATCGGATTGGTGGTTCCCCATCTGGGCCGTTCCATAGTCGGACCTAACTATAGAACGCTCCTGCCGGTAACCTGTATATTAGGAGCCAGTTATTTGTTACTGGTCGACGATTTGGCTCGCTGTCTGGGGTCGGTAGAAGTTCCTCTGGGAATACTTACATCACTGCTGGGGGTACCGTTTTTCGTTATCATATTCAAAAATAATATCAGGGGGTGGAAATAACACCGAAAATCAGTAAGTACTTAAAAATAATGTCAGGGGGTGGCAGAATGCTGGAGGTTAGAAACGTCAGCTATAGTTACGGTCCCAGCCAGGTAATCCATAATCTGTCCTTCAGTATGGAAAGAGGTGAATTTCTTTGTGTGCTGGGGCCAAATGGCTGTGGAAAAACTACCTTGTTGAAAAATATCCTCGGATTATTAACCCCGTCTTCAGGGTCCATACTTATTGATGGAGAAGACCTGCAAGATTTGCCCTTAACCAGGTTGGCCAAAACGATGGGATATATTCCCCAGGCTCATACCCCACCTTTTCCTTTTAAGGTTTTGGATGTTGTTCTGATGGGGAGAACTTCTTATTTATCCAGTCTGGCTGTACCCGGTAAAGAGGATGAGAAAATATCCTTGGAATCTCTGGAAGAGCTTAATATTGGTCATTTAAAAGATGAAATATACACCAAAATAAGCGGCGGCGAAAGACAACTGGTGCTGATTGCCCGGGCTTTGGCGCAGCAGCCTAAAATACTGATAATGGATGAGCCCACCGCCAGTCTGGACTTTGGTAAGCAGCATTTATTCCTCGAACACATGCGGCATCTTTCCCAAAAAGGAATTAGCATACTTATGGTGACCCATGATCCGGATCAGGCATTTTTCTGTGCCCATAAAGTGGTTTTGATGAAACAGGGCCGACTCTTAGACATGGGTACTCCCGAGGCAACGATTATTGAGAAGTCGATGAAGGAAATGTACGACATCGATGTTAAAATCAACGGCATGAAGCTGGCAGATGATAGAATCATCCGGGTCTGTATTCCGGTTCCAAAACGTTATAAAAGCGTTTTAGGAGCGTAAAATAAGCAGAGCCTAAATGAGCAGGGGGGAACATATTATAATGTTAAAACCAAAGAATTTTAAAAATGCGACTATTATATTTTTGATATCCATATTGATTTGTACGCTTTTTACTGGCTGCAACAGCAAAAATACCGCGCCTTCAACATCTCAACCAACGGCAAGAACCATAACCGATCATGCCGGACGGTCTGTAACCATTCCTATCACCATTAATAAAGTCTATTACACCAGTCCGATTGGGATGATCATGGTATATACCCTGGCCCCAGACAAGATGGCCGGGTCCTCCATGCAATTTTCAGACAATGAAAAGAAGTACCTGCTTCCCGAGGTACAAGCGCTCTCCTATCTGGGCGGGCTGCAGATGAATGCCAAGATAAACACAGAAGAACTGGCGAAGGCCAAACCGGATGTTATATTTTCGATAGGGCCTGATCCGCTCAGTGATACTTCCATAAGCACGGCAGATAAGCTGCAGGAGCAGCTTAATATACCGGTTATAGTACTGGACGGAGATATAAATAGTACTGAAAAAACCCTAACCTTTTTAGGCCAGTTACTGGGAGTTGAAGACCGGGCGAAGGAACTTATAGCTTATTGTAACAAGACTATGCAAGAGATCACGGATATAACTAAAAATATTCCGGAAGATAAGAAAACAAGAGTATATTATGCCGAAGGTCCAAAAGGACTGGCGACTGAACCCAGCACCTCTCCCCATGGATTGCTTATTAATTTAGTAAATGCGAAGAATGTGGCTGAGGTGGCAGCAGCGGGCGGCAGCGGCATGAGCAGTGTGTCTTTGGAGCAGGTCCTGAAATGGAATCCGGATGTGATATTGGCCTGGGGTGCCGATCGAGGCGGGGCCCATGATCTTATCCTTACCAGTCCGGATTGGAAAAACATTAGTGCCGTAAAGAATCAAAAAGTATATGAAGTTCCCAATTATCCGTTCAACTGGTTCGACCGTCCACCTTCAATAAACCGGTTTTTGGGTTTAAAATGGCTTACTGCAACATTATACCCGGACCTTTATAAACCAGACATGGTCAAAGAGGTAAAGGATTTTTATCATTTATTTTACCATGTTGATATAACCGACCAGGATGCGAAAAGCCTGCTTAAGACTCCCATTCAATAGTTAATTAATACTTCCGATTGTTGGCATAATAATGGACCAGCAGTCGGGAGTGTTTTTTTGCCCATTATTACAATAAAACCCAGGTGATTGTGATATAAATGCTTTTTCAGTCATAAAATTCAGATTGCTGTTTGCCAGTAAATTCAACATAATCATTTCTTTCCCAACAATAGCCAAATGTTTTCCTGACCTTAATGATATGATAATATTAATTTGATAAATTGGATGTGGGAATAATTGTATGTGCCAGGTTCGCCCTTAAAAATAATCGCTTGCCAAACAATTGAGAATAATAACTTAGGGCGGAGACTAAATTAATTAGGGAGCGGCAAATAAAATAGCTTGTTTATTTGCTCATATGGAGGAGTGGTTTCCATGGTAAACAAAGAAAGATTGATAGCTAATTTTATGAGAATGGTAGAGGTAGCCTCACTATCGGGCCAGGAAGGAGCTTTTCGGAATTTACTCAGGGCTGAGTTTGCTTTGCTGGGCTTAGCGGCGGAGGAAGATGATGCAGGCCAAGTGCTAAATGGTGAATCTGGGAATCTTCTGGTTAAAATGCAGGGTACGGTTACCAAACCTACACTTTTATTGGCCACCCATATGGACACCGTAGTGCCGGGTACCAATATTAAAGCAGTTCGTGGGAATGATGAGATAATAAGAAGTGAGGGTAACACCATTCTGGGGTCTGATGATAAAGCCGGAATTGCCGCGATATTAGAGGCTGTACAAGTAATCCTGGAAAAGGGGCTGAATTATCCCCCCCTGGAATTACTGTTTACCGTAAGTGAGGAACAGGGACTTCTGGGTATTAAACACTTTGATTTTTCTCGCTTGGAATCTAAGTATGGTTATGTACTAGATAGCGGCGGGGTTCCCGGGACTATAGTAGTACAGTCTCCCTGTCAGAATGAAATAGAATACCGGGTACATGGAAAGGCTGCTCATGCCGGTATTAACCCAGAGGATGGAATCAACGCTATTCAGGTTATGGCCAAAGCCTTAACGGTAATGCCCTGTGGCAGGATTGACGATGATACAACCTGCAATTTCGGTACTATCGAAGGAGGCATGGCCCGCAATATCGTAGCCGAAAACTGCCGGGTCAAGGGGGAGGCTCGGAGCCTGGACCGCCGCAAACTGGAGCAGTTAACCACTGAACTCCTTAATATTTTCGAGAATGAGGTCAGCCAAAACGGTGGCATAGCTGAGGCGGAGGTGGTTCTGCTTTATCCCGAAACCACACTGCGGCCTGACGAGGAAGTGGTTCATATGGCCGTAAAGGCTGCTAGCAAAATTGGGATACAAAGCGAGTTATTGAGTACGGGTGGAGGAAGCGATGCTAGTATCATCAACGGCAATAACATTCGCTGTGCCAATCTGGGCATAGGTATGAATGCAGTACACACCTCAGATGAGTTTATCCGGGTTGAGGATTTGGTTAACGATGCCCGCTTAGTTCTAAGCATTATTGAAGAAGCAGCCAAATAGTAGGTTTTTAGTTCAAATTTAAACTAACAAATTCCTTCAGGGTGGTTTCAGGCGGATAACCGGATAGGATACTTAATAGATCCTGGATCCGACCACAAAAACATAAACCGCTTTGGTATACAAACAATTTCAAATCATATCACCTCAACCTAAGTTTATGCAACTGTGGAAATATTATGCAGGAGGAATATAAGAGGATGGATCTAACCGAAAAAACCATAGGGACCAAGGAAATATTTACGGGTCGGATTATTAAGGTGCGAGTAGACACCGTAAGGCTGCCCGACGGTGGCGAAAGTACTCGCGAAGTGGTTGAACATGCCGGCGCGGTTGGAGTTGTGGCGGTGGATAATGATAATAATATCATAATGGTTCGACAGTATCGAAAACCGGTGGAAGGAGTACTGCTGGAGATACCAGCCGGTACGATGGAGAAGGGCGAAGATCCTCTGCTCTGTGCCCAGCGGGAACTTAAGGAGGAGACTGGTTTTACCGCCGAACATTGGAATAAAATCTTATCCTACTATAGTGCACCGGGATTTACGGATGAGTACCTTCACTTGTATCTGGCGTCCGATTTGACTGGCGGAGAAATTGCACTGGATGATGACGAGTTTGTTGAGACTGTGCGTCTACCTCTGTCGGAAGCCTACCGGATGATTTTTGAAGGGCATATTGCCGATGGCAAGAGTATTATTGGGATTCAATATGCAATTGGCTTGGGATAATCAATAAATTAATAAGCCATCCCCATTCCTTGTACGATTCAATCACGGGATTTTCTTATGTCCTTCATATCTGTTATCCACCTGGCAGCTTGCCGACTTTTACGATAAGTTGAGCCTTCTCAAAATGAGAGGGCTTTTTTGTTTGACAGTGGAGAAAAAATATTTTATACTACTAGTGCATTAATAAACTAGTGCACTAGTAGCGAGGGGGTGAGGTAATGGCTTATGATAGTTCGCGGCCGATATATAGACAGATAATTGACGATTTTCAGAAGCAACTGGTACGAGGAGAATTAAAGCAGGGAGACAAGATACCATCTCAGCGGGAATACGCTGAGAAAGCTCGCATCAATCCCAACACGGTGCAGCGAGCCTACCGGGAAATGGAAACGATGCATATGGTGGAAACGCTCCGCGGACAGGGTACTTATATAATAGTTGCAGAGCCAATGTTAACGGACATGAAAGCTCATCTGGGTCAAAAAATACTGGGCTATTTTATCGCGGAGATGGAATCTTTGGGATATGACTATGCTGGGATGATAAAACTATTACATTCAGAACAGGATCAGAGGAGGGCGGCAAGTAAAGATGATTGAGTTTAAAAATGTATCTAAAAGATTTGGAACTACCGTAGCTCTGGAGAAGTTTGACTACAAATTTGAGCAGGGCAAAATAATCGGTCTTTTCGGGCCGAACGGAGCAGGTAAATCAACCAGTATTAAAATGATCGTGGGTCTCAACCGTCCTGATGCGGGTGAGGTAACGGTAGATGGTAAAGAACCTCGCATTAGTAGAGCTAATATTGCCTATTTGCCGGAGATCGATCACTTGTATCCATGGATGCCTATTAAACAGGCTGCTCGTTTTACTTCCACATTTTATGCTGATTGGGATGAAACCAAGTACAATGAGCTGTTGAATTTCTTAAATCTTGATCCACAAATGAAAATCGGCAAAATTTCCAAGGGGCAAAGGGCTAAAACCAAATTATTACTTACAGTCTCCCGGCGTGCTCCTTACCTCCTAATGGATGAACCACTATCAGGAATAGACATATTAACCCGCGAGGATATCATCGATGCTATCATAAAAGATTACCGGGAAGGGGAGCAGACCATTATTATATCAACCCATGAAATTGCCGAAGTGGAACGGCTGGTTGATGAGGTGGTATTTCTGGATAAGGGAAGAGTCAAATTAGCTGGTTCGGCTGATGAATTACGAGCCGAAAGAGGTCATTCGCTGGTAGAAACCATGAAGGAGGCGTTCCGGAATGTCAACCAATAAGATGAAGATGTTTTTCGCGCTATACACCAAGGATATGCGAGAATCAATTCCTGAAATTACAGTGGTAGCAGCTGTGGCTGTTATTCTTAATGGAATATTTTATCTGAGAGTAATTCGACCTGAAGCAGCGGGTGATTCCAATACGCAATTAGCATTAATAATCCCAGTTCTCATGGTGATGGGGCTGGCAGTTTTCTTGCCTTTATTTTCCTCATTTAAATTACTGAGCAGGGAATGGAATAATAATACGGTCTATTTTATTATGGCTCTTCCCGTATCAGGTGCCATGATTTTGGGATCCAAGCTTTTGGCACTGCTTACTCAGTACGTGGTTGGAACACTAATTGCTGGTATTACCGGCTTGATTCTAGTCTGGAATGTAATTCCAGAGCTTATGAACCTTATATCAGGCCAGCCGCATGGCTTCAGCGTGGTGTTGCTATTATACTCACTGAGTGCGGTCTTTCTAGTATACTTGATTAGTATTAGCTTTTTCAGTCAGATTATAGGCAGACTAAGTTCACGATTTTCAGGTCTTATCACCGGAGGAGTGTTCATACTGACCTTGTATATTGTCGGCAAAATCAATGATTTAACCTCAAACTTAAATATAAGAATGTTTGCTGATTGGTATACAACTCCTATAGGATCTTTATTGACAGCCAACCTGATGGTATTAGTGACTGCAGCAGTCATATTTACTCTGGCAGTTGTTGTTTACAATAAAAAAGTGGAATTATAGAAGAGATATGAGTAAGCAGGGAGCAAGGGCCGTCCTGACCTTGCCCCTTGCCCTGCAACGGTAGTCGCGACAATAATTCAAACCTCAGTCAAAGAGGCATAGACCCGGGTTTACGGTGCGAATGACAGCCAGAAATTGATCAGGTTTCTCCAGGGATAGTAGTAAGCGGTTTACTGCTTTTATTTCATTTATCATTCCCTGAAATGTTTGCGGTTCCTTTAAGGTTATTTCAATATTACATAATTCCCCTAATCCCATGTAGAATACCCCGGGATGATCTTTGGGTACGCGAGGTGCCATGGATCCGCCCGGAGGGGCCAGGGATATCTGACGTACTGTCATTATTTTATCCCAGGGAATTTGCTGACCATAGCGCAGCCCCAACCTGAATTTAATACCAGCCGAAGTGACCAGATGATTGTATAAGCCCATCGAACGGTAATCCGCCCACAGCCATAGAATCGCCCATAATCCCAACACCAGGTGCAATACCTTCCAAAACATCCAGTAATTTGGAAGAAGTACAGTTACAACCACTACCTCCAACAAACATAAAAAAATAAAAACCTGAACGAAAAAGGCGTAGGAATTACGGCGTGTAGAAAAGCTCGCCTGATCATGATCGTCGGGATTTTTTTTATAGGACTGGTAAAGCGCACAATAAAGGCGTGGTTCCATTGTAGCCAGGCGCGCTATCCGGGGTGATACCACCAACTCCAGCGATTTTTGCGCGGCATCAATCGCCGCCCAGCCGTCCTGTCTTAGTCTGTTATAGCTTTTTATTATTTTCGATATATTGATTATAATTATGGTAATTACCAATAGTTCTAACCCTGCTGGTATGAAAAGGCCATACTTCATGTTTTCCAGCGGCATTACCCCCGATTTTACCAAGAATACCGTAAGCAGCACTACCCCTGCCAGGATAAGCAATAAATAGCGCCGAAATTTTTTATGCCAACACATTTAAATCACTTCCTTATTGAAGAATCCACCCCGTCATACTGAAGGTTTTCTTATTCCTCCGGTACGATATACTGACGAAGCAGTACTATAAATCTCATCTGGGCCGCAGTCAGGACTTCACCAAACATTTCGTTTAACAACGGTTCAAGAGTACTATTATGGTTCGATGATTGAGCAAACAATTTATTAAATATGGGTAAGTTTATGATGTAATCTCCATAACTTCGGGCAAGCTCGTCAATAACTGGAGAATCTGGCGTTAAACTGGCTATGGCAGTAATCTGCGCACCATAATCCAAAGATAACTGGTATTGATCGGGATGGTATTTAAAATACTCGGCTACCTCCTGCATCAAAGCCTGGTAATCAACTCCCCACTGAAGATCATCCATGAGACCCCAAAGTTGCTGCTCCTGATTAAACAATTCCGGACAGCGGTTTTTATATGTTTCTTCAGCCTCCGAGCCTAGTATATCTAACATCATTTTAAAAGACTGTGATTCGCAGGAGTATTCGCTAAGGTTAGCATGCTCCTCTTCGATTAGCTTTTGAATTTGACCTGTCCTTTCCTGCAGCGCTTGTATCTGGGCTTTTAATTCTGTTTGTAAAGAAAGCAGTATCGACTGGGTGGAGGAATACTCTTCCGCACAACCCAATATTCCTCTTATTTGTTCCAGGTTTAAACCGAGGTTTTTCAAACGTTTAATGGAAACTACCCGGTTCAACTCCTCCACCCCATAGAGACGATAGCCTCCGGAGGATCGTTCTGGCTCTCCTAACAAACCAATCTTGTGGTAGTAAAGAACGGTTTTGACCGTGATTCCGTTTAGTTTGGCAAATTCGCCGATTTTTAGACGGGTACTCATCTTCATCCCCCCTGCTACTGCAAGTATAAACCCCTACCCAAGGTCGGAGTCAAGAATGATTTTCTGACTAGTCTCCATTGTTTTGTGGGGAAAACCTCCATGAAAAAGATGCCAGTGAATAGATGCCACCCAAATTTTTTACCCCTATAAGCTAGGAGAAAGAACCGTTCCACTTGCCCCTATAGAAGAGATATAATAATGAGTACTAGAATAGTAGATAATAGCTGGAAAGGGGGAGTAGTAATGAGACCTATTGAAATAGTGAATGAAGAAGTGGGATATAAGGGTGGATCACTGCGCAATTATTTTGCCGATCTCCATATTCACATAGGAAGTGCTCGTAGCAAGGCAGTAAAAATTACCGCTTCCCGCCGCCTGGATCTACGGACTATCATTTTTAAGGATGCACCCCGCAAAGGCCTGGATATTGTGGGTGTTGTAGACGCAGGCAGCACGCTGGTTGCTTTTGAAATTGAGGAGATGCTGGCAACAGAGGAACTGGCCGAGGTTAGAAATGGCGGGTTTCTGGCATCCAACGGGGTCTTGCTGATTGCCGCCTGTGAAGTGGAGAGCCGGGAAGGTGTGCATCTAATAAGCTACCTCCCCAACTTAGAATCCATTAAAAACTGGCAAAAATATTTACGACCCAGAGTGCACAACATGCAACTGTCTACCCAAAGAGTTGATGCTAGTTTTCAGGATATTATGAAACTGAGCCTCGATCTGGAGGGGATTTTTTGTCCAGCTCATGCCTTTACTCCTCATAAAGGGATCTATGGCATGTGGACTGACAAACTGTTCAGCAAAATTGGTGATGATGTACATAACATATGGGCCTTAGAAATTGGCTTGAGCGCCGATACTGATATGGCTGACCGCCTGCAAGAAACCAGCAGTTTTACCTATTTGTCTAATTCAGATGCTCATTCATCACCTAATATAGGACGAGAATTCAATCTGTTACAAATAAAATCGAGAAATTTTCAAGAACTGCGACTATGTCTGCAAAACAAAGATGGCCGGAGGGTACTGGCCAATTATGGACTGCATCCCCAACTGGGCAAATATCACCGGACATCTTGTCCGGTGTGCGGTAAGATTAGTGAAGGTGAGCCGCCGGTTACCTCTTGCACGGTTTGTGGCAATTCTAAAATAATCATGGGCGTCTATGACCGTATCGTGGCAATCCAGGACTACGACTGCGCCCAGCCTCCACCTGGAAGACCACCCTATTATTATCGGATACCCTTAAAAGATTTGCCGGGGATAGGACCGCGGATGTATAATAATTTACTGCAGGAATTTCCCAATGAAATCGAGCTAATGGAAAATACACCCATTGATGATATAATGCAGGCAGCAGGTAATAAGGCAGCCGCAGCTATTGATGACATGCGTTCCGGTCGCTTGATTATTAGTCCCGGAGGCGGAGGAAAATATGGAAAGGTCCGTACAAATAAATAATTGGTGGTGTGATAAGTTTGAAACCGGTTTATATAATAGGGCATAAAAATCCGGATATTGACAGTATTGCTGCGGCGATTGCTTATAAGGTATACAAACAGAGTACGGAGAAGGGTCTCTATTTGGCGGCAGCTGCCAGTGAATTAAACGAAGAACTGAAGTGGCTTCTGGAATACCTGAATTTTGAAATGCCTCTCATAATTAATGATGTGGGGACGAGAGTAGAAGATTTGTTGGATGATGAGCCACCCATATATACAGGTACAGACACTACTCTAGTTGAATTGGGCAATTTTATGCGTACCAATAAAATGAAGACAATCCCGGTTCTGGATGAAAAACAAAGATTTTTAGGTCTGATTACTATTGGTGATATTGCTATGTTATTTATGGATGCTTTGGGTACCGGTCGAGAGATCGAACGCAGTCCGGAGATACTGAAGAAACTGCTGGAACAAAAATCAGGCAATATAATGAAGACCAGAGATTTAATCTTGTTTGAACCACATGAGAAGGTAGATGAGGCCAGGAAAAATATGCTGGCCAGCCGCTTCCGTAACTACCCAGTAGTTAACGATGAAAATCGTTACTTGGGGATGATCTCCCGTTATAACCTATTACAAATGAAACGTAAACAGGTCATTTTGGTCGATCACAATGAGAAGAAACAGGCTGTCGATGGCATCGAGGAAGCGGAGATATTGGAAATAATAGACCATCATCGGGTGGGGGACCTGCAGACTCTGTGGCCGATTTATTTTCATAATGAACCAGTAGGATCAACATCCACACTAGTAGCGGAGATGTTTCTGCTGAATCAGGTCTTTATGACTTCTAGTCTGGCTTCATTGCTCTTATCCGGAATAATGTCAGATACTATGATTTATAAATCTCCAACTACTACCCCCAAAGATAAAAGAATAGCTCATGAGCTGGAACTTATTTCCGGTATTGAAGCACTGGCTTGGGGCAAGAAACTATATTCGGAAACCGATCGGGTGGATAAACAGTCTGACGAAGAGGTCATCAGCGAAGACCTGAAGGAATATGTCAGCGGGGATACTACTTTCGCCATCAGTCAGGTGGAAACGGTAGATTTAGCCGCCTTTGCCGAACGGCGTGATAATGTGGTCAAGACCATGGAAGCCAGATGCGAACGTAAGGGCTATGGATTTATGTGCCTGATGGTAACCAACATCTTTGAGGAGGGAACCGAAATGATCGTGGCCGGTAAAAAAAGAGCTCTGGTAGAACTGGCTTTCGAACATGAAAATGTAAATGGCGGAATCTTCCTGCAAGGGGTTCTTTCTCGTAAAAAACAAGTCGTTCCTGTAATTTTTCAGATGCTGCGTAAAGAAAATATAGGATAGATATTTGTGCTATTAAAGTTGCCAAAATGTAAGTGGATTAGCAACAACTCCCCGTGATCTCCTGCTAATCCACTTACTTGCGGTCTATTCTGTTCAAGTCTGAAATCACCTCTTTCTTCACCCTCCATCGAGTTCTGGTTCCACCGTACCCCATTCGGCTTAAAGCCTTCAGTTTTTTGGGCTGGTCACCAAAACCACCTTCCAGGGTGTGCTATTCTTCTTACACTTCTTTCGCTTCTTACACTTATGTTTCTACCTGCATTATATGTATCAAACTTGCTTTTTGTCAATCGATTAAAGCTGGATTTTCGTGACCCCTTTCTTTTTTGCATAAAGTTGGCAACCCCAAAATATGATTGAAAAGAGAGGTCAGAACCATGAATCATTTGCCAGGAAAGGATATGCAATGAGACCAAAGCACCGTTTGCAACAACACATAAGTGAAAACCGGTGGCAGTATTTGCTAATCACGCTTATATTCTTGACCGGGATATTAGTAGGTGACTACAAAGCCCTGGGACTAACCAGCGGGGTCAAGAGCCATTTACTTACTCTTATCGATGATTATTTGAAAGGGGGAGTGAACGTTGGCCTGGATAAGCAGGCCATATTATTTAATTCATTTCTAAACCAGGGCAAGAGCATAATAGCGGTGTGGTTTCTGGGATTAACCATAATTGGCATGCCAATCATTCTAGGTGTGGTATTTTTAAAAGGTTTTTCGCTCGGTTTTACCATCAGTTTTTTGGTCAAGGAAAAAGCGGTATCGGGGGTATTAATCAGTATTCTATCCATTCTGCCCCAGAATCTTATATTCATACCTTTGCTTATCATCTGGTCGGTAGTGGGTATCAATTTCACATTCTATACTGCCAAAGGCAGGTCGCGGAGTGGAATCCCTCTGAGTAAGGGACTGATTAGCTATACCCTGCTAATGCTGATTTCTCTTGTCATAGTGCTGATAGGATCCCTAATTGAAGCTTATCTTTCACCATGGTTTCTGAGTTTTTTTATTTAGCTTAATAACAGGAGGTTGACTAAGAATGATTATTGTAGTGGGAAAATGGAAACAAAAAATAATCCGGCTGGCGACGATTGCAGTTGTCATTGCTTTGTTCGCTGCCGCTATACCTCTGGTATCAGGTATTTTTTATGAAAAGGTGCCGGTTTTTAGCGGTTGGATGAAAGACGAGAGCCCCAGCGGCAACCCCATGAGGGTCGAAAATGTTCCGCAGACTACGGATTTCAACCAAACAGTGGATCAATTTGTGATAAAGATGCAAAACTTTTACCAAACCGAGAAAGAATAAGCTAACCAACCAATGAGTCGGATATTGGGCGAGAATTTTTTTCCTAAGCCCCAGGCAGGAATAATGGGCGGTTGTGTCTAATTAGGAAAAGAAAAACAGGAGGAAGGCTGTGGACAAATATATTATAGCCTTCATCGATTTTATTCAATATGATAAAGGTCTGTCAGCCAATACTCAGGCTGCCTATCGACGCGACCTTGATAAGTTTGCGGAATATCTTCGTAAGAATTATCAGGTAGACCGATGGGAGGATGTAAACAAACGCCAAATTGTTAAGTTCCTGGCCTGGGAGATGGATCAAAAGGCGGCCAATTCTAGTGTAGCCCGCAGCTTTTCCAGTATCAAGGGATTGTTTAAATTCTTGGTTATGGAAGAGTATATTGGATTGAATCCTACCACTGACCTCGAGACTCCCAAGATTAAACGTAAACTGCCGCAGGTTTTGACTATTGAGGAAGTGGACAAACTAATGGAACAGCCCAATGTACTGCTTACGCTTGGCCTCAGGGACAGAGCTATGTTGGAATTAATGTATGGTACTGGGATCAGGGTTTCGGAACTCCTGGCCATGCAACTGGAGGATATAAATATAATGGCCGGATTCCTGCGCTGTCTGGGTAAAGGGAGGAAGGAACGTATCATTCCTGTCAATCAAACCTCTATACTCTGGGTAGAACGATACTTGGCCAGATCCCGCAATATATTGCTGAAGGGAAATATTGACCGCACGCTGTTTCTTAACGCTCATGGCAAAAAAATGAGCCGCCAGGGCTTCTTCAAAATTTTGGCTCTTTATGGTGACAAGGCTGATATTGCCAAGGATTTAACCCCTCATACCTTGCGCCACTCCTTTGCTACCCACCTTTTGGAGAATGGTGCTGATTTGCGCGCGGTACAGGAGATGCTTGGTCATTCTGATATTTCTACAACCCAGATATACACGCATCTTACTAAAAGTCGATTACGTGAGGTCTATCACCAATGCCACCCTCGTTCCTAAAAGTACGGGAAGAGGTAAGATATTCTATATGATGATTAGGCAGGAGGAAATTATTAATGGGTAATAGAGCCATATTAATCGTTCTGGACAGTGTGGGGATTGGTGCTGCTGAGGATAGCTGCCTATATGGGGACCAAGCCTGCAATACCATTAAACATACCGCCTATGCAGCTGGTGGTCTTAATTTACCTAATATGCAAGCATTGGGTCTGGGGAACCTGGAGGATCTGTCAGGGGTTAAGCCGGTTTCCGCGGCTCAGGGAGTCTATGGGAAAATGATGGAAAAATCCAAGGGTAAAGACACTACCACTGGTCATTGGGAAATGATGGGGATAATACTGGAAAAACCTTTTCCTACCTTTCCGCATGGTTTCCCTCCGGACTTGATTATGGAATTGGAAAGACGTATTGGTCGTAAGACCATTGGTAATATAGTTGCTTCCGGCACGGAAATTATCGCCAGCATGGGTCAGGAGCACGTTAAGACAGGTTATCCGATCATATATACATCGGCGGATAGTGTGTTGCAGATTGCTGCTCACGAGGAGGTCATCCCACTAGAAGAACTATATCGGATATGTCGGATTGCCCGTGACCTGATGACTGGTGAATATGGGGTGGGCAGAATAATTGCCCGACCTTTTATTGGTCAGGATGGAAAGTTTGTCCGTACTCCACACCGCCACGATTATTCGCTGGAACCTGGAGAAAACATACTTGACAGCATAATTGCTGCTGGGCAAAAGGTCATCGGGATAGGTAAAATAAATGACATTTTTGCAGGCCGGGGCATAACCGAAACACATTCTACTGAAGACAACCGGGACGGCATGCAGAAAATAATTGGTTTTGTAAAAAAAGATTTTGAGGGTCTACTCTTTGCCAACCTCATCGATTTTGATCAACTATATGGACATCGTAATGATGCTGAGGGATATGCTCAGGCTTTGGAAGAGTTTGATAGCTGCTTGCCCGAACTGATGCGGGAGATGCGGCCCGAAGACATTTTATTTATCTCGGCTGATCATGGTTGTGATCCTACCACCGCGGGGACAGATCATACCCGCGAACAGGTGCCCCTTTTGGTATATGGGAAACAAATCAAAGCTGGTTTTGATCTGGGGGTACGTCATTCCTTTGCGGATCTGGGTCAGACCATCGCCGAATTCCTGACCGTCAAAACAGAGATTAAGGCGGGACAGAGTTTTTATGCCCTCATAAGGAATTAACAAATGACAATGATTATGCAAGATATTATTCTAAAGAAACGCAATGGAAAAGAACTGAGTGAAGCGGAGATCAAATTCCTTATAAATGGTATCGTCGATGGCAGTATTCCCGATTATCAGACAGCCGCCTGGACAATGGCAGTCTATTTCCAGGGTATGACTGAACGGGAGACCAACGCATTAGCGATAGCAATGGCTTATTCGGGTGAGGTTTTGGATTTATCCGGAATAGCCGGCAAAACCGTTGATAAGCACAGTACCGGGGGAGTTGGAGATAAAACTACTCTGGTAGTTATTCCCCTGGCGGCAGCCGCTGGTGTACCCATGGCAAAAATGTCAGGTCGGGGTTTGGGGCATACTGGGGGCACCATAGATAAGTTTGAATCAATACCAGGGTTCCAAACCGAGAGGACATACCGACAGTTTATGGACCAGGTGAATACCATAAAAGCGGCCGTAATTTCGCAGTCCGGGAATCTTGTTCCCGCTGACAAGAAACTGTATGCAATTCGTGACGTGACGGCTACGGTTGACAGTATTCCCCTGATTGCTTCCAGCATTATGAGCAAGAAAATCGCTGCTGGCGCTCAGGGTATAGTTTTGGATGTAAAGGTGGGCAGCGGTGCTTTTATGAAAAGCGAGGCAGAAGCAGCCCAACTAGCTCACAGCATGCTAAAAATTGGGCGGGAAGCAGGCCGTGAAGTCGTTGCGCTTATCACCGATATGAACCAGCCGTTGGGTGAATCGGTAGGAAATGCACTGGAAGTAAAAGAAGCTATTGACCTGCTTCAGGGAGAAGGTCCATCGGATTTAAGGGAGTTATCGCTTGTTTTGACCGCTCATATTTTGCTTTTGGCAGGCCAATACTCTTCCTTCGACCGGGCTCGAGAACGGGCGGAAAAAATCCTGATATCAGGAGAAGGTTTTGGGAAGTTTAATGAATTAGTGTCCGCGCAGGGTGGAAGGCTCGAATATAGCTTGCCCAATTATGGACTCCCGATGGCCACTCTGCAAACCGAAGTAAAATCAGGGGGAGAAGGTTATGTTGCAGCAATTGATGCGATGGAGGTTGGCCGTTCCGCAATGCAACTGGGTGCAGGCCGGGAAAAAATTGGTGATGAAATTGATCTGGCCGTTGGTATTTGCGTCCTGAAGAAAAAAGGTGATTATGTTAAGAGGGGCGACGTTTTAGCAATAATTTACGCCAATGATAACGAACGGATTAGACCTTGCTCTGAAAGACTGGCAGCCAGTTATCAATTATCCCAAGAAAAACCGCTTCCTCAACCTTTGATTATTCAGACAATAAAGGCAGATTAAACCGAGGTTGACTTAGAAATATAATCAAAAAGAATAATTTTATAAGCCAATTATAAAGGATGAAGCTTTTTAATCAAAAGGCTTTGTCCTATTATTTTATCCCAGGTTATATAAAATTAGGTGAAAGTGGCTGAAAAAAGTATATTTATGTACGATATAGAGTTACAAAGGGTTATACCGAAATTAATATACATTTCCAAAGAGGATGTGGGCTTCAATGGATAATTTCATAGAGGTAGTCGGCATAAATGAAGAAAATTGTATAAATTGCCACCAGTGCATTGCAGTCTGTCCGGTTAAAGTATGTAGTAACGGCAGTGGGGATGTTATAAAATTCAATAATCATTTATGTATTGGTTGCGGCAGGTGTATCGAGGCTTGTATAAAAAGTCACGGAGGAGTCGTGGAGAAGAGTGCGCGCTTCCCGGTTGATGATTCGGGGGATTTTATCAATTCTTTGGAAACCATGGAAATTATCGCCCTTATCGCACCCTCAGCTCAGAGCAATTTTGATTTAAAAAAATTAATAAGTGCATTGAGAATTATGGGAGTCAAAGGGGTCTATGATGTATCACTGGGCGCTGAGATTACCGTTGCTTGCTACCATGAAGCAATCGAATCAGGCCAAGTAAAATTACCGCTCATCGCCCAGCCATGTCCGGCTATTGTAAAATATATAGAAATACATCATCCGGCTTTAATAGAATACCTGGCTCCTATCGGCAGCCCGGTACATGATGTGGCCGTTTATGTAAAATCATTGCATCCTGACAGCCGGTTGGCATTTATTTCACCATGCCTAGCGAAAAGAAGAGAATTTCAGGATAGTAAATTGATTAACTACAACGTTACTTTCCAATCATTGCTGAAGATTTTTAAGGACAGAGACATTAATCTGCAGCTCTTAGACAAGTGTGAATTTGATAATTATATTCCCGCCGGGATTGCTGCTAACTTTTCAACTCCGGGAGGACTTAAGGAATGTTATTTATATAAATATCCGGAAACCCCTGCCAGTGCTATAAGTACAATCGAGGGGCCCATTGTGTATGAAAAATATTTGCGGGATTTAGAGAAGGCGATCAGAAAAGGCCGTCCCAACTTGCCTTTGTTAGTGGACATACTAAGTTGCGAAAAGGGATGCAATATGGGAGCAGGCTGTATTAATCACCATAAATCAATTGATGAAATAGAAAACGCTGTTGCCAGTCGTTCCGAACAAGGTATCAAAAATGAAAATGTGAACCAGAAATTACAGGCATTTCTGACCCAGGCCATTCAGAATCACGATTTTTCTTATCATTACTATAAGGATTTATCTGCCTACAACAATATTAAAATCCCCAAAGGAATTGAATTGCACGAGATTTATACCAAGATGAATAAGGTGGATGAAAAGGATTTCAGGAATTGTGCGGCCTGCGGATATAATTCTTGCTGGCACATGGCCATTGCCATTTGTAATGGTTTGAACAAGGTGGAAAATTGTCATCTCTATCAGGAAAAAGAACTGTTACGGGAACAAGAGATATTAAACAAAATGATAGGGCAATCCGTAAAGCTGAATGAGAAACTGCAAGAAGAGATAGCGGAGAGAAAACAACAAGAACAATTATTGGTGCAGAATTCCAAATTATCTGCTATGGGTGAGATGATAGGCATGATTGCCCATCAGTGGCGTCAGCCTCTATCTTCTATCAGTACTATTGCAGGTAATTTGAAGGTTCTTATTGAGCTGGATATGTATGATCAAAATCAGTTTGCCAATTTGCTGGATGAAGTTAATAACCATGCTCAATACCTTTCTAATACAATCAATGACTTCAGGCACTTCTTTAAACCGGATAATCCCAAGAATGTAGCGTTTATTAATGATATTATTGATGCTACCCTAGGCATTATAGGCAAGTCGATGGAATATAGAAATATCACTCTAGAAAGAGATTATTTATTTGTTGCTCCTATTTGTACTTATCCCAATGAGCTAATGCAGGTGTTTCTGAATATTCTTAAAAATGCCATAGATGCCTTAACTGATAACAAGGTATTGGATCCTGCTATTTCCATTAAGGGCTACGAAAAAGAAGGGTGCCAAATCGTTGAAATAATGGATAATGGCGGAGGAATCCCCGAAGAAATCATAGGTAAAATATTCGATCCTTATTATTCAACCAAAGGGCCGGCCATAGGAACTGGACTCGGTTTATATATGTCTCGAACCATAATAGAAAAACATTGCGGAGGAGAACTCAGAGCCTTTAACCATGACCGGGGAGCCTGCTTTACCATAACGCTTCCCATGGTTGACAAGGAGGAATATGGAAGTGATTAATGCCAAGGAACTTAGAGAAGCTGCCCAAGGGCTTAGAGTTTTATATGTTGAAGACGATCGAGATCTTCGGGAAAATACTACCAGGCTTCTTACCAGCTTTTTTACCAATGTTACATCTGCCGAAAATGGTCAGGTAGGGTTGGATAAATACAGGGGAGGCAGTTATGACATTGTAATTACCGATATTAACATGCCAGTTATGAGTGGCGTAAAGTTGTCCCAGGAAATTAAAGCAAGTAATAAAAAACAGGTTATCATTGTTATTTCTGCCCATGATGAGGCTAAGTATCTGTTGGATTTAATAAATATGGGTGTGGATAATTTTGTTTTGAAACCCTTGGATATTGGACAGTTTTTAGGGGTGCTGCACAAAGCTGTAAGTCTGGTAAGATTTGCTAAGATGGAAGAAGAATACAAGCAGAAGCTGGAAGAAACCGTGGCAAAACGTACCCGGGAACTCCAGGAAGCCCTGTCTTTAGTTCAAGAACTTAGTGGCGAAGTCGTTCAGAGACTGACTGCAGCTACCGAATTAAGAGATTTGGACACCGGTTTGCACAACCGTCGCATGGGAATGTTTGCTCCTACTCTGGCCCGGGCTATGGGGCTGTCGGATGAGTATGCGGAATCCCTAGCCTTTGCTGCTCCGCTGCATGACATTGGTAAAATTGGCATATTGGATAAGATACTACTCAAGCCAGGCCCTTTAACAGAAGAAGAATTTGAAATTATGAAAACCCATACGATTACCGGAGCCAGTATCCTTTCAGGTTCAATCCATGAAAAGATTAATATGACTGCCTCCATTGCCCTCAATCATCATGAGAGATGGGATGGGAGTGGTTATCCCAATGGTCTAAAGGGAGAAGATATTCCACTTGAGGGTAGAATCGTCTCAATATGCGATAATTATGACGCATTGAGAAGTAAAAGGCCCTATAAACCAGCCTTAAGTCATCAAGAGGCGATGAAAATAATTATAAACGGAGACGAGAAGAGCAAGCCGGGTTGTTTTGATCCCCAGATATTAGAGGCATTTATCAGGATTGCTGATGAATTTGATGAAATATATGTTTCGCAACAGGACTAGTCTTCAAGGGGCTAGCAAGAAATAAACCCGCCATTTACTCCGATCTTTTTCACACTATTCTTCGTTATTAAACCTTGTACCCTTCACCCTTCATCCTGTGGAGACTACTGGTGTTCGCTATTGCTCGCTAATAATGTTGTAATACGTCCAGTATGACTGCGCTTTGATGTCTTGCCTAGCGTGAATTATCCTTGGAGTATTCTGCCTTATTTATTCCTTGATAGTCCCTAGGACAACTGAATGACATAATACCAGCTGTACCTCAATATAATTTATAAGTAGTTATACGATAGGGGGAGGTACATGCGGGATGAGAGGTAGACTTAAAGCCAAGGTAGTCGGGTTGCTCTTAATGTTATTTATGTTCTCGTGGATTGGAACGGTCGCGGCTGAGCCTAAAATGGAAAACGTCAAGGCGGATGCCTATGTATTGATGGATGCTGATTCTGGCAAAATTCTAGCTGCACACAATGAAAATAAGCGGTTAGCTCCAGCCAGTATGACCAAATTAATGACCCTGATATTGGGTGTAGAAGCCCTGGAACAAGGCAAAGCGAACCTTACTGACAAGGTTGTAACTAGTGAAAATGCCTGGAAAATGGGAGGTTCTCAGATTTATCTGGAGCCAGGCGAAACCATGACTTATGAAGAAATGATGATTGCTATTGCGGCCGGCTCGGCCAATGATGCCTGTGTTGCAGTGGGCGAATTTTTAGAGGGAACTCACCAGAATTTTGTGGATAAGATGAATGCCAAAGTACATGATTTAGGATTGGAAAATACTCACTTCGTCAACGCCTATGGTTTACCAGCCGAAGGGCATTACAGCTCAGCTTATGATATGGCCGTAATCGCCCGTTATGCTTTGTCTCACCCTCGCGTACTCGAATATACCTCAATAAAGGAATATAATCTTCGTCAGGGCAAATTCAAACTGTACAACACTAACAAATTGCTCTGGTGGTATCAGGGTGCGGACGGTTTCAAAACCGGATGGACCAACGAGGCGAAATACTGTTTAACATCGACCGTAAAACGGGACGGTTTACGTTTAATAGCGGTTGTAATGGCTTCTCCAGAGGTTAGGGGGCATTTCCGGGATTCAATGGAACTATTTAATTATGGTTTTGCCAAATATGCTTATAAATCCTTCTTCACCCGTGACAGTGTTTGCGGCATGGTGCAAGTTGGCAAAGGAGCCGAAGGCGAGGCAGAAGTGCTGGCAGCGGAAGATGTGGGATCAATATACCTCAAAGGTGAAAAGGACAATATAACCGACCAAAAAGAACTCCTTCCCTATATTAGTGCACCGATAACGAAGGGTCAAAAATTGGGAGAAATACAAATATTCAAAGATGGCAATCTTCAGAAAACCGTAGACCTTGTTTCGGCAAAAGATATCGCCCGAGGTGGCCTTATTAAAGAAATAATGAAAATGTATGCCGAAACTTTTCTTTTATAAATGGAATTTTGTGGAAGGACTTGTCCCCTGTTTGTAGAAGTCTTAATTAGGGCAGCGAAATAATAAAATCAGAGAGGCAAAGTTGATTTTTGTTGTTTTGTTATCCCCGTAGCCGTAAGACTAACAAGGAGGGGACTTTTGCGTGGATCTAGAATTTAAACAAATTAGAAATACACTATTGGTAAGGATCCAAGGTGAAATGGACATGGTGGTTGCGGAAAAGCTCCGCCACGAAATAGACCGGAAGCTGGAAACCAAGAAAATTAGCAATTTGATTATTAATCTCGAAAAGGTTAGCTTCATAGACAGCTCGGGGTTAGGGGTAATTATTGGCCGATATAAAAAAATTACAGGTTTGAGCGGAAGAATGTTCATAGTTGGTGCCCGTCCATCAGTCCATAAGATATTGATGTTTTCGGGTATCAATAAGTTGGTTTCCATGTATAATAACGAACAGGATATTATTAATATTTAGGGGAGGTGAATACCAGCTCCAAGGGGCTAAGTCCCTCGGCTGGACAGGCCATGAATATGAAGAATTATGTGCGTTTTGAATTTCAAAGTTTACCGGAAAACGTTTCCTTCGCGAGATCATGTGTGGGCGCCTTTGCTACCCAATTAAATTGTACGCTGGAGGAAATAGAGGAGATTAAACTGGTGGTATCAGAAGCGGTATCCAATAGTATTATACATGGATATGAAAATAAAACTACGGAGAAGGTCCTGGTTATGGCTACTATTTTAGATGACAGTACCATGGAAATAATGATTGAAGATTATGGCCAGGGGATTGCTGATATTGAGCAAGCCATGGAACCCAGTTTCTCCAGTGACCCCAATCGAACTGGACTTGGTTTTACTCTAATGAAGTCTTTTATGGATGAACTCGAGGTCATAAGTGAGCCAGGCCAGGGTACAAGCATCAAGCTTAAGCGTTATTTCGCTGCTAAAAACAAAGAAGCACTAGCTTAATAGGGGGGAATGTATATGCCCCCCGATAAATATCAGAAAAATGACAGCCTTCTCCAAAGGGCTCAAAGCGGCGACGCTGATGCCAGGTCCAATTTTTATGAAGCCAATCTGGGGCTGGTATATATGGTCCTGGAACGCTTTAAAAATACCTCTTATGATTACGATGATCTGTTTCAAGTAGGTTCTATAGGCTTGATTAAAGCCATCGATAAATTTGATTTTTCCTTCCAGGTTCGTTTTTCAACCTATGCGGTACCGATGATTATAGGGGAAATCAAAAAGTTTTTGCGGGATGATGGAATCGTTAAGGTACAAAGGGGCTTGAAGGAAAATTACGGAAAAATACGCTGGGCTCAGGAAAAACTGCGCGGAACTCTAGGCAAGGAGCCCACCATTGCTGAGATAGCATGTTTATTGGCCATGGACAAAGAAGAAATTGTTATGGCCATGGAAGCCTGTCAGTCTCCCGCATACATATATGATACATTTCAGGGAGAAGAAAAAGAGCAGATCTCCCTTATTGACAGACTAGCGGGCGATGAAGGCAATATTATGATGCTCGAAAAGCTGGCCTTGCGTGAGGCATTGAGTAAGTTGGACAGCAGAGAACGAGAAATCATCTTGAGACGGTTTTTTCGCGATGAAACTCAATCAGCCATCGCTGATGATATAGGAGTATCGCAGGTACAGGTTTCGCGCATCGAAAAAGGTGCCCTCTTGAAACTGAAAAAAGTGCTTGAATAAAAATTCCTTTCAAACGTAATAATAAGCCTAAACAGATTTGAAAGGAGATAGTAAATTGCAGATAAGAGTTGCGGAATTTGTAGGAGAATCCCATAAAGATTGGCAGGATGCCGTTAACAGCGCCATTGTTGATGCATCCAAAACCTTTACTAATATTTCTGGAGTAGAAGTACAGAATTGGACAGCCAGTGTCCAGGGCAACAAGATAGTTGATTATAAGGCCAATATAAAAATAGCTTATACTGAGTAGGTTTTGCAAACTATACAAGATACACAAAGGACGGTTCTCGTGTGCGAACTCTTTCGTACACCATAACCGTCCTTTCTCATACCTTGTGGCTCTGAATTTACTGCGGATTTTTATGTATAAACGGTAATGCTATAGCCAACAATAAGGTACTAAGGGGGATTCGAGCATGAATATGGAAAACAACGAAAAGCTAAAGACTGCACAGCAAGAAGAGTATCATCATCTGGTTAACCGGACCAAGCCTAAACCCCCCGTTGTGCAAAACTGCCTGTGGGCCTTTGTGGTGGGCGGGTTGATATGTGTCATCGGCCAGCTTTTTCTTAATTACCTGCTGGGCCTGGGTTTCAATAAACAGGATGCTGGATCTCTGGATGCCATAATAATGGTGTTTTTAGGGGCCCTATTTACCGGTCTGGGTATTTACGATGACCTGGGACAAAAGGCGGGAGCTGGTTCTATTGTACCGATAACAGGCTTTGCCAATGTTATTGTAGCTTCGGCCATGGAGTTTAAGAAAGAAGGCTATATTTTCGGAGTCGGTGCCAAGATATTCAGTATAGCCGGACCTACGCTGGTATTTGGCTTCGTAGCCTCAGTCACGATCGGTTTGATTAAGCTTTGGCTAATTCAATAATAAAAGAGGTAGGGATGAAATGCCTGCACTAAAGAAAAAAGGTCAGCAAACTTTAATGTTTAAAAATCCGCCATTCATTACTTCCTGGGCTTCTTTGGTTGGACCCAAGGAGGGGGAGGGACCCTGGGGTCCATACTTTGATACGGTTTTTGCCGACTATCTGCTGGACGAAGAAAGTTGGGAAAAGGCAGAAACCAAAATGCTGCGCGAGGCTGTAAAAATGGCTCTCAGCAAACAGGGGCTTTTGCCCGGAGATGCCGAGCTTTTTTTGGCCGGTGATCTGATGAACCAGATCATTTCTTCCAGTTATGCAGCTCGGGAGATAAATATTCCCTTCCTGGGACTATACGGAGCTTGTTCCACCATGGCCGAGTCGTTAGCAGTAGGAGCGATGATGATTGATGGAGGTTTCTATCAAAGGGTAGTGGCTGCCACCTCCAGTCATCACTACACGGCTGAGAGGCAATTCCGTTCTCCTATCGAGCAAGGGGTACAGAAGGTCCCCAGTTCGCAATGGACAGCTACTGCGGCCGGGGCCCTGGTCTTACAATCCACTGGGATGGGTCCTAGAGTTAGTTGTGCCACGGTTGGGAAAGTAGTTGATATGGGTCAGACTGATGTAGCGAACATGGGTGGGGCAATGGCACCAGCGGCTGTTGATACTATTAAAATGCATTTTCAGGATACTGGTCGCAAGCCTGATTATTACGATTTAGTTGTCACGGGAGATTTGGGTGCAGTGGGGACGGCCTTAGCCCGCGAACTGTTTATTAAGGAGGGACTAGTACCAAGTCCAAACTACAGCGATTGCGGGGTGCTCCTTTATGATGGAAAGCAGGGAGTTGATTCCGGGGGAAGCGGCTGTGGCTGCGCCGGCTGTATGCTGGCCGGCCCTTTACTCCATAAGGTGAAGAATGGTGAAATCAACCGCTTACTGTTAGTAGCTACGGGTGCCTTGATGAGTCCCACCAGCACCTTCCAGGGAGAGAGTATTCCCGGTATAGCTCATGCAGTGGCCATAGAGAATATGTAAATAACATCACGGAAATTTTCTCTAAGGAACACCTATTATAAAATACTTTAAAGGGAGATTGAGTTAATGTCGCTCTTAATGGCTTTTCTGGTTGGGGGCAGTCTTTGCCTGATTGGTCAATTAGTCATGGATTTAACTAAACCAGGGATAACCCCCGGGCATATTCTGGTAGGATATATTACCCTGGGTGCATTGCTGAGTGCATTGGGATTGTACCAACCTTTAATAGACATTGGAGGAGCAGGGGCCACTATTCCCCTCAGTGGATTTGGTCATAGCCTAGCCCAGGGGGCTATTGCCGGGGTGCAGGAAAAAGGCTTGCTGGGAGCATTTAGCGGCGGGGTTTCAGCTACTGCCGGCGGTATTACGGCTGCGATCGTTTTCGGGTATCTAGCTGCCGTACTATTTAATCCTAAAGATTAGAAGCGACAACTCGGTGGGTTATTCTTAAAAAGGCAGTTTTAGGTCTGCGTAAGTCATATAGGTCCGCGTTGTCCGCGTCTATTTACAAAATTTAATCAGGAGTGTGAACATCGTGAAGGTGGGAATACCTCAAGGACTTTTTTTCTATTACTATTATCCTTTATGGAAGACATTTTTTCAGGATCTGGGAGCAGAAGTAGTAACATCTTCCGTAACCAACCGGCAGACCATAGAAAAAGGAATTGAATCTGCGGTTGATGAGGCATGCTTTCCTATTAAGGTTTATTACGGACATGTACGGCAGCTTTGCAGCGAGTCACTTGATTACATATTTATCCCCCGCCTGGTGAGCGTTGAACACCGTTCATTTATATGCCCGAAATTTATGGGATTGCCGGATATGATAAAAGCGGTCCTATCAGCAGATTTGCCGCCAGTAATTGATATAACTGTTGATATAAGCAGAACTGAACGATTTCTCCAGCGGGACATTATCAGAGTTGGTCAGTTGTTTACCTCCCAAAAAGGTCTTATTCAATCAGCCTATCAACATGGAGTGAATGAGCTGATTAAATGCAAAAAGTTGTGCCAGGGTGGTTATAACATGGCTGAGGCGATTAGGATTTGGGAAGGCGAAGAAATTATTTTGCCATCGGCATGTGATTTAACCATTGGCGTTTTAGGCCATGGGTACTCATTATATGATCAAACCATAAGCATGAACTTGATTGCCAGACTGCGCCAAATGGGCTGCCGCGTCCAGGTAGCAGAGACTTTGGATCAAGCCGCAATTGAAACAAATGCTGCATTGATACCCAAAAGGGTATTCTGGACCTTGGGGCGCAAACTGGTGGGCAGTGCGCTGCTCATGGAAAAGCAGTTAAATGTAAACGGAATAATATATCTGGCCTGTTTTGGTTGTGGACCAGATTCTATGATCGGCGAAATCATTGAGCGTAAGCTGAAAGCTAAACCATATATGATGATGACTATAGATGAACATACCGGCGAAGCTGGTATGGTAACCCGATTGGAAGCATTTTGCGACATGCTGTTAAGAAGAAGGGGGGCTGACATTGAAGGTTACGTTTCCTCACATGGGTAATATGCATATAGCAATTAAGGCCTTAATGGACGGTCTTAAACTGGATTATATACCTCCCCCTCCGATCAGCAAGCGCACTTTTGAACTCGGGATTAAGAATTCACCTGAATTTGCCTGTATGCCCCTCAAAATTAATTTGGGTAATTTCATAGAAGCGCTGGAAAACGGTGCAGATACCATAGTGATGGCCGGAGGATGGGGCCCTTGCCGTTTTGGCTATTATGCGCAGGTCGAAAGAGACATACTGGAAGGTCTGGGCTACGATTTCAAAATGATTGTCTTGGAGGCACCTGATTCAAGAATTTATGATCTCGTGCAGCAGCTTAAGTCCTTGGGCGAAAATGTGTCATTTTGGGAAGCGGTAAAAGCCATTAGATACGGTTGGAGCAAACTGAACGCATTGGAATTGGTTGAAAGACATTTTGACCATTGTTTGCCGCGGGCTGTGGAGCAAGACCGAGTCGAAAAGATTTATGATAACGCGTCCGTGATAATCGACCAAGCCGTCAGCAAGGAAGAGGCTCTAATAGCTGCTCGGGAAGCCATCCAAGCTATGAACTCCTTGGATTTCAAACCTGAACAACCTTTAAAGATCGGTTTGGTAGGGGAAATATACACCATGCTGGAACCTGCCGCCAATTATGATTTCTGCCGCCTCCTGGGCAGGATGGGGGCTGAAGTGTGCCGTTCCACCTACTTAACTGATTGGCTTAATGATAATCTTCTGGGTGGTTTAGTTAAGAAATCCGTTCGTAAAGGTTTAGTTAAGTATGCAAAACCTTATTTGAATTATGAGGTAGGAGGACATGGGCTGGAGACGGTAGGTCATGCAGTTCACTTTTCCCGCTTAAAACTTGACGGAATTATCCAATTAGGACCACTGACCTGCATGCCCGAAATCGTAGCTCAATCCATATTGCCTTCAATAAGTAAAAATGAAGGAGTACCCAGTATGACTTTGTGGTTTGATGAACTTTCAGGTACAGCCGGGCTTAATACACGCCTGGAGGCATTTGTGGATATGGTGCAGCGACAGAAAATAAAGGCTGTTAAACAATTTAAGGAGGCATAAAAGTGGACTGTTATCTGGGAATTGATATAGGCTCAGTGAGCAGCAACCTGGTTTTAGTAGACAGAGATTATAACCTGGTTCAGAAGATTTACTTACGCACACAGGGAAATCCAGTTAAAGCTATAAGAGAAGGTTATTCAATAATTGCGGAAGATACCAAAAATAAGAATATTCTCATAAAAGGCGTTGGAACTACTGGCAGCGGTCGGTATTTGGCGGGGGTATTAATAGGAGCGGACGTTATAAAAAACGAAATAACTGCCCATGCGGTGGCTGCTGCACACTTGTATCCAGACGTTAAAACAATAATAGAAATAGGTGGTCAGGATTCCAAAATCATTATTATGCGCAACGGAATAGTAAATGATTTTGCCATGAACACAGTGTGTGCAGCCGGTACCGGATCTTTCCTGGATCAGCAAGCTGCACGTCTGAACATAAATATACATGATTTTGGAGAGATGGCGGCGCTTTCCAACCAAGCGGTCAGGATTGCCGGGCGTTGCGGAGTGTTTGCTGAATCTGATATGATTCACAAACAGCAAATGGGTTATCCTATGGAAGACATCATTATGGGGCTATGTGAAGCTCTTGTTAGAAACTATCTAAATAATGTAGGTAAAGGCAAGAGAATTGAGGACCCGATAGTATTCCAGGGCGGGGTAGCCGCTAATGCCGGGCTTAGACGAGCCTTTACCAAGGTGCTGAACATGCCCATAAACATACCTCTGCATTATGACGTAATGGGTGCCATTGGAGCGGCAATATTAGCGGCGGAATATATGCAGCGAAGTCGGACTCCCAGCTTGTTTAAAGGCAATTCTTTTATTCTCGAGGGTGATTTTAAAACCAGCAGTCATGAGTGCCAGGGATGTCCAAATATCTGTGAAGTAGTATGTATAAAACGTGACCGGGAGGTTCTGGCGTTTTGGGGTGATCGCTGCAAGAAATGGGAAAGCAGCTTGAGTGAAAAGCAAGGGTCTGGTTTAAAAGTTGTTTAAAAAATAATACACTTGTTGCATACCCAAGCCTATGATAAAATCAAGCCTATATATTATGTTTATCAGATGAGAGGAGCAATGATTTGAGATGAGTAGAGATCTAACTAAAATTATGCTGCCGGAGGACAAGATACCGAAATTCTGGTACAACGTTCAGGCTGATATGCCCACTCCGCTTTCTCCCGGGTTGCACCCTGGAACCAAACAGCCCCTTGGCCCAGCCGACCTGGCACCACTGTTTGCTATGGGTCTAATTGCCCAGGAGGTTTCCACGGAGAGATATATTGAAATACCACCTGAAGTAAGGGAACTATATAAAAAATGGAGACCTTCTCCTTTGTTCAGAGCCCATGGCTTGGAAAAGGCTTTAGACACTCCCTGCCGCATCTATTACAAATATGAAGGGGTTAGCCCGGTGGGCAGCCATAAGCTGAATTCCGCACTGCCGCAGGCATTTTATAATAAGATAGAGGGCATCAAACGTCTGACAACAGAGACCGGAGCAGGTCAATGGGGAACCGCCTTATCATTAGCCTGTAAGCTTTTTGATCTTGAATGTATGGTATATATGGTACGGGTAAGTTACGATCAGAAGCCTTACCGACGCATACTTATGGGAGTATATGGAGCCGAATGTGTACCCAGCCCCAGCAATCTTACTGAAAGCGGGCGGGCCGAACTGGCCAAGAATCCTAATACTCCAGGTACGCTGGCCATTGCTATCAGTGAAGCAGTGGAAGATGCGGCTAAGAGAGAAGATACCCACTATTCCTTGGGAAGTGTTTTAAACCATGTGTGTTTACACCAGACCATTATTGGTCAGGAAGTGAAAATGCAAATGGAAATGGTCGATGATTATCCGGATGTTGTAATAGGTTGTTGTGGCGGCGGCAGTAATTTCGCCGGTATTGCCTTACCCTTCATTCCCGATAAATTAGCTGGCAAGAAAGTACGCCTGTTGGCCGTTGAGCCAGCGGCCTGCCCGACTCTTACCCGAGGTGTATTTGCTTACGACTTTGGTGATGTCGCTGGATTTACGCCTCTATTGAAGATGTATACACTAGGTCATGATTTCACTCCCGCCGGTATTCATGCAGGCGGATTAAGATATCACGGAGATTCCCCTCTAGTAAGTCAGCTGTACAATGATGGACTTTTTGAAGCCACGTCTGTGATGCAAAACGGCGTTTTTGAAGCGGCTATGCTATTTGCCCAGACTGAGGGTATATTACCGGCTCCAGAGTCTTCGCATGCTATCCGTGCTGCTATTGATGAAGCTTTAAAGGGTAAAGAAGAGGGAGTATCCCGAGCGATTGTGTTTAACCTAAGCGGTCACGGGCATTTAGATCTTAATGCTTATGAAAACTACCTGTCCGGCCATACGGAGGATGTGGAGCTTAGCGATGAACAAATCCAGGCTAGTTTGAAGACATTACCTATCGTATAAATAAGAATTATGTTGCTTTGGCCCGGGTATCTCTGGAGGTACCCGGGTTTTAATTATCCAGGCCCGTACAAGGAGACAAATGCTATGACTGGTGTACATAAACGTTTAGAAATGGTTGCGGAAATGATCGAAGCAGGACAATCAGTGGCTGATATCGGTGCTGACCATGCCTGGCTGGCTATTTACTTGGCTGAGAACCGACTGGCTCCCGCCGTTATTATCGGTGAATTGTCAGATGGTCCCTACACCCGGGCCTGGGAAGCGGTAAGAGGCAGCGCCTTCGGAGATAAAATTGAAGTACGGCAGGGGAATGGGCTCCAAGTCCTGGAGTTGGGTGAAGTTGGCTGCGTGGTTCTGGCTGGAATGGGCGGAGAGACAATAGTCGATATTTTAGCTTATGATTGGGATAAAGCCGGCAGTTTCCATAAATATGTTTTTCAACCTATGAGCAAAGCCGAGATATTAAGACAGCGCCTGGCCAGCCGGGGGTGGATCATTGATGATGAAAGGCTGGTGGAGGAGCATGGTTATATTTATTTAGCCATAACCAGCCATCCCGGCAATTGCCCTTACCATTTAAACAGTTTAGAATTAGAACTAGGGCCGTACATTATAAAAGCTGACAACCCAATAAAAAGGTTATACATTACAAGATACATGCAAAAATGTCAGCGAATATATATGGAATTGCTAGGTTCTCCCCTGCACCGGAACCAAGTTTTGGCCGATGAATACCGGGAGAAAAATATAGCATTAGGGGAGGTACTGAATGCAAACCACAGTTAGAGATATCGTGAAAATTGTTGAGGATTTTTTCCCCGTAAACCTGGCCGAGAAATGGGATAATGTCGGATTACAGATTGGATCATTTGAATATACGGCGAGAAGAGTCCTGATTGCTCTTGATATGGATAATGAAGTACTTCAGTATGCCATCGAACAAAAGGCAGACATGGTCATAACCCATCATCCGTTGTTTTTCAGTGGTATTAAGTCAATAAATTATGATCAACCTGCAGGGAGTTTGTTGAAGGGAATAATTAAGGCCGGAATAACCGTTTATGCTGCTCATACCAATTTGGATGCGGGGAAACGGGGGCTGAATCAGATATTGGCCGAACGTATAGGTTTGCAAAATATTATGCCGCTGGATAAGGGCCATAGTGAGGCACTTTACAAGTTAGTGGTTTATGTTCCGGTTGAGCATGAGAATACGGTTCGTCAAGCTATTTTGGACGCAGGAGCAGGCCATATTGGGAGGTACCAGGATTGTAGCTTCAGGGTTCGAGGAACCGGAAGTTTCCGCCCTTTGGCAGGCAGCACACCCTATATTGGGCAGGAAGGTCTGCTGGAAGAGGTGGAAGAATACCGCCTGGAGACCATAATGCCACAATTGCATCTTGAAAAAGTACTGCAAACAATGCTCCAGGCCCATCCTTACGAAGAACCAGCCTATGATGTCTATCGTTTAGAAAGACCGGGGCAGGTCTTCAGCTTGGGACGGGTAGGCCGTCTAGCCGCAGAACTAAGTCTTGGAGAGTTTTGCGATGATGTTAAAAGGCAGTTGGGAATAAAGTTCTTGCGCATAGCTGGAGATATAAATCAGCCGGTAAGCAAAATTGCGGTTGTCAGCGGCGCCGGAGCGAGTTTTATCGGTAAAGCTAGAAGCCAGGGGTGTGACGCCCTTTTAACCGGAGATTTAAAATATCATGAAGCCAGAGAGGCTATTGATATGGGCATAGCAGTGATTGATGCCGGGCATCAGGGAACGGAACAAATAATGAGCAGTTACATATGCAGCCTTTTGAGTGATGAGACACGGAAGAGAGACCTTGAAGTGGAGGTTACATCCATTATGAATAGGGAGTGTATTGTTACCGTATAAGACATATAATACGATGATATTTGCCTGGTTTTGGCAGTTTGGCTGTGCTGCCAGCTTTTTTCTGAAATAGATACCGATAAATAGGCATTAATTGCTGTAGGTATGTATAAATATCTATTAATATTGGTAAAATGAAACTAAATAAAAAAACTTTAAGTTGTACTCTATACTAAAAAAACTGAATAATTTTATAAAAATTTAAGAATTTTATAAAAAAATTTAGTTTTTTAGCAGGATTTGCCGATTTTATGGGGAATGTACAAAAAGGTAAAAAATTAAAAGGGAGGATTATGTCGTGAACAAATCGGAACTTGTGAAATCACTAGCTGAAAAAGCAGGATTCACGCAGAAAGATGCTGCGAAAGCCCTGGAAGCACTGGTAGGTACCATTCAAGGGGCATTGGCAAAGGGAGACAAGGTACAGATTATAGGGTTTGGTAGCTTTGAAGTACGTGATCGTAAAGAAAGAAAAGTTATTAGTCCAGCAACCGGACAAGAAATTACGGTTCCAGCTACTAAAGTTCCTGCATTTAAACCCGGCAAATCCCTAAAAGAAGCCGTAGCACTTCCGAAAGTAGTTGCACCTGTAAAAGGCGCCAAAAAAGCTGCTGCTAAGAAAAAGAAATAAATTTTAGTAAGATTAAAGGGAGGTATGCACTTTGGTATACCTCCCTTTTTTTGTCGTTATTAAGGTTATAAATAGCCTACATCTCAATTTTTAAGGTTTTCCCAATGCTCGGAGAGTTCGGCTAGTTCGGCTAAAGACAATCCCAAGTCTTCCGCATCGATTGAACCACCCAAACGGGCAATATTTTCTTTGATACCGTCTATAGCATCCATCTCGGCGTGAAATTGTATTCTGGGTACGACTTTTTTCCAGGCCAAATCTAAACGCTGTAGATCTTCATGGGCAATATCCCAACGCTCAGCTTCTATATCACTTTCAACCTGATTAATATATTGAGGAATTGCGTCTTTATCTGATCGGGAGGTAAAGAAATAGCAACCTCCCTGCATAATAAGTACAAATACGATTAAAGAAACAATTGGGATAAGATAGCACGCCCACTTCTTCATTGCAGAAAACCTCCGATCTAATTTTATAACTGATATTTAATGCCTGGAATTATTGTGGTTTTTCTTTGTATGTATCCAGGTATAGAGCCCCAGAGCTGTCCAGGGCAGCAAGAAACACTTCGGATATACTGTTAATGCCTTGTTTTTCTAACTCTTTCTCCAGCCATAACTGATCCACGTTAGCCTGTTTGAGGTTCTCCTCAATTAATACACCATCGTAAACTAATTCAGTGCTAAGACCTGAACTTTGAACGGTAAGCTTCAGATCCCGGGGGGTCACGGCGAGGAATTCAGGTTTTAATAATACTGATACCTTGCCGTTAGTTTCAACAACCGCAAAACCAACCTGCTTTAAATCAAAAACTCCTTTGTCTCGCAATTGCTCCAGTACATCAGATAAGGTATAACGTATGCTGCGCATGGCATCTTCCATAATCTGACCATTCATAATTACCACAGTTGGCTCTCCTACAATATATTTGCCAGCGGACCGGTATTTTAAGGTAACCCATTGTAAGGCCCAAACAATTAGTGCCCATACCATTAGTCCAACCCAATGAGGCCAGGCCCGACTGCTCAAATCTACCGAAAGAGTAGCGGCAATAGAACCAATCGTAATACCCAGCACATAATCAAAAAAGGTAAGTTGGCTGATTTGCTGTTTGCCAAGAACCCGTGCCAATATGAGGAGTGTGAAAAAACCTATAATACTGCGGACTAATACTACCAAACCCTCATTCATTCTAAACACCTCAAACTATCAATGCGATACTATTATTATTACCTATTTAGAGATGGCCAATTCCATTTTAGAATTATTAGCAGGCAAACTGACTGCCTACAGCGATCAAGGGGACGGTTCTGTTGATCGGGACGAAATTAAAGTGTAACCCGATCAACAGAACCGTCCCCTTGATCGGCTGCCTATAAATACCAAACACTTCCTGGCTGTTCAGAGCATATTTTTAACATAGGCAATGACGCCGCAGAGAGTATTTTTCTGCGCGTATTTTTTTTCAAACGCCTCGTAAGCACCCTGCCTCTATAGGTGGGGGATAAACCGGATTTTCCTCAGTGGCGGGCTCGTCCCAGACTGAGGAGGCGTTTGATAAAACGCTCGCGGCGCGATGCACACAAAACGCGAAAGGAAGGCGTCATAGCGCCCGCGTTTTGGCGCACAATTCGCGCAAGCGCTCATTGAATTATACTGTTAGGAGTGGAGTAAATGTGTGGAATAGCCGGTTGGATAGATTTCAATAATAATATTGCCGAGCAGCGAGCCGTTTTGCAGACAATGGTAAACAGTCTAATTCCCCGAGGACCAGATGCCGAGGGCATTTGGTCCTCGCCTCATGCCCTGCTCGGACACCGTAGACTGGTAGTGGTGGATCCCGAGGGTGGGGCGCAGCCTATGACCCGCAGCGGCAAAGGGGCTAACTACACCATCGTATATAATGGAGAGTTATATAACACCCTGGAAATTCGGAGAACTTTGGAAAATTGCGGATACTGTTTTAAAACTCGCAACTCTGATACTGAGGTTTTGCTAATAGCCTATATAGAATGGGGCGCTGAGTGCGTTAATAAATTTAACGGTATTTTTGCATTTGCTATATGGGATCAGGAAAAAGAGCACCTATTTATGGCCCGGGACCGTGTGGGGGTAAAACCTCTTTTCTATACAAACCAAGGGGGAAGTTTTCTCTTTGCTTCGGAAATAAAAACCCTTTTAACTCACCCCGACATAGAGGCAGAAATTGATGAGGAAGGGCTGGCCGAAATATTTGTCATGGGTCCATCCCGTACCCCTGGACATGGAGTATTTAAGGGTATATCCGAACTCAGACCCGGTCATACATTAACTCGCGATCAACAGGGAATGCAAATAAAACGTTATTGGTCTCTGGCCAGCTTTCCTCATAACGAGGATCTGGCTGCTACCAGCTGCCATCTGCGGGAATTGTTTGAGGATACGGTCAGGCGTCAGCTAGTAGCTGACGTACCGGTTTGCACCTTGCTATCGGGAGGGCTGGATTCCAGCGCGATTACTGCGGTAGCAGCGCAAGCATATCGTGAACAGGGACTCCCTCCGCTAAAGACCTTCTCCGTAGATTATGTGGATGATGATAAATACTATAAACCTAATTCTTTTGAAACAAGTTTTGATGCACCTTGGGCCCGGAAGGTATCAAATTATTGGGGAACAGAGCATCATGCGGTTTTTATTAATAATAAGGAACTTGCCGACGCTCTGCTGCCATCTTTAGAGGCCAATGATCTGCCGGGTATGACCGATATAGATTCCTCACTGTATCTATTCTGCCGGGAAATACGCAAAGAGGTAGTAGTGGCTGTATCGGGCGAGTGTGCTGATGAAATCCTGGGCGGATATCCCTGGTTCAGACAACCGGAAGTAGACTCCTTCCCCTGGATTAGAATGTTGGATGAAAGAATGGCCTATTTGTCCCCAGACTTGGTTCAGAATATAAATCCGGAGGTATACAACCGGGAAAGATATCTTGAAGCTTTAAAAGAAGTGCCCTATTTTGAAGGAGAAAGTCCAGCCGAGGCCCGGGTTCGGGAAATGTTTTACCTAAATATTACCCGTTTTATGCCTACATTGCTTGATCGCAAAGATCGCATGAGTATGGCCTGGGGACTCGAAGTCAGAGTTCCTTTCGCCGATCATCGACTACTAGAATATATATGGAATATACCTTGGGCTATGAAAACCCATAACGGGATGAGTAAAGGTATATTACGGCATGCTTTAAGTGGATTGCTTCCTGATGATGTCTTGCAAAGACAGAAGAGCCCATATCCCAAAACCCACCATCCAGTTTATACTGAGGCAGTACGCAGAGAACTGAAGAAAGTTCTGGAGAATCCAACTTCTCCCTTATTGGCGCTGGTTAACCTTAAGGCTCTCCAGGGCGTAATGGATTCGGGTCAGTCTTTTCTGAAGCTGCCCTTTTTTGGTCAGCTTATGGGGGATGTACAGTTCATGGCGTACTTACTGCAAATCAATCGCTGGTTACTAAAATATCGGGTGAGGATTAAGATATAACAGTACTGGGACAAGGGGACGTTGGGACAGGGGGACGGGTCCCTTGTCCCACCCCCAATATATACTGTGGGACAAGGGACCCGTCCCCCTGTCCCAACGTCCCCCCTGCTTCCCCGGTTTACTTGCACAAATAGGGACGGCTCATCAAGCCGTCCCCATTTGTGCAAGTAAATCTATAAGCGGAGTTCTGTATTCGATAATCATCTATCTAGGATGCCAGTTGCCTGACACCTCAAGCGACCTAACCCGGGAGCGGGGCGGGCAACCCCAATGCTCCTCTATTCGGTCTTGCTCCAGGTGGGGTTTACCTAGCCAGACAGTCACCTGTCTGCTGGTGAGCTCTTGCCTCACCGTTCCACCCTTGCCAGAGAACGAAGATCGCTCCCGGCGGTTTATTTCTGTGGCACTTTCCTTGGGGTCACCCCCACTGGACGTTATCCAGCACCCTGCCCTGTGGAGCTCCGACTTTCCTCAGGTATCCCTCGATACCCGCGACTATCTGATTTACTTGCGTTCCTAATTATACATGAATAAATAACCCGCAGCCAGATGTTTTATCTCTCTATAACTGAATAATTTACTAATTTCTTTAAGAAAATTTAAAAACATTGCAGGATATTGTTATGCATTGGAGAATAGTTTA
>Ga0310040_1000050_pt1 | contig 151549 bp, 148 predicted proteins | sample EPASupsiteHSE623_FD_200237 | JGI IMG/M metagenome (GOLD analysis project Ga0310040, IMG submission 200237) | Bioremediated contaminated groundwater from EPA Superfund site, New Mexico - Sample HSE6-23 (v2) (version 2) | ecosystem: Environmental > Aquatic > Deep subsurface > Groundwater >...
CAAGTGAGAGGATCAAATCTACGTTGCAGGCTTATTGCCTAAGGGAATGGACAGATTCACTCTCACTGACCTGACCGGTGTCCTTGTCTCTTTAGCATACCCCTAATATACAAGGGAATGGGCTTGCCCATTCCGCGTACCCTGGCTTCGACAAGCTCAATCATAGATTGCCCTGTGGGCAGCCAACGGGTCCTTACAAGCCTGGCGAAACGTTTACGCAATCCCTGGCTTCGACAGGCTCAATCACAGATTGCCCTGTGGGCAGCCAGCGGGTTAAGTGTTCCTTTACTGCTCCTGGCTTAATGTATACGCGAGCCCTGAGCTTGTCGAAGGGCAGTCTCTAGGCCTTGACAGGCTCACCCAGCGGGCCAGGCTGTTCTCTCACCGCCTAAACCAACACATCCAGAACCAGCGCCAGGAATATGAACGCCAGGTACATGCTCGAATAGCGGTACATCATCCACGCCACTTTGTTCCCCGGTTTACGTAACACATTCCAGGCGGCATAAATCAACCACATGCCAAGCACCACGGCTGAAACCAGGAACAGGCTGCCCGTCATTTTGAAGAGCGGCATCAGCAAAGTGAGCGCGACCAGTTCGAGTGTGTAAACAAAGATCTGGATGCGGGTGTGCTGCTCGCCTTTGACTACCGGCAGCATGGGCACGCCGGCGCGGGCATAATCATTCTTGCGCACAATGGCCAATGCCCAAAAATGCGGCGGCGTCCACATGAACACGATGGCGAAAAGAAACAGCGACGGCACGTTCAGTGATCCTGTTGCAGCAGCCCACCCCACCAGCGGCGGGATGGCGCCTGCACCGCCGCCAATGACAATATTTTGCACGGTTGCATGCTTCAGCCACACACTGTACAGCAGCACGTAATAGATCATTCCTGCCAACGAAAGCACTGCGGCTAACAGGTTAACAAAGCCCGCCAGAATGAAAAAGGCTGCCAGGCAGGCTCCCAACCCGTAAGCCAGCCCCTCGGCAGCGGTCAGCGCGCCAGAAGGCAGCGGACGGTTGGCCGTGCGCTGCATGTTCCCGTCGATCTTGCGATCGATGACCTGGTTCAATGCAGACGACCCGCCTGCCGCCAGCGCTCCGCCCAGCATCGTCCAAAAGGCCAGCCAGAAACCAGGCATTTGTTTGCCGCCCACCACCATTCCGGCAAAAGTGGTGACCAGCAGCAGAACGACAATGATCGGTTTGTTGAGCATCAGAAATGCTTTGAAGCGTTTTAAACCCGCCGGACGGGCTGCTTGCTCGACTGGGACAGCATTTTCCTTTTCCCCGACTGCAGCGATGAGGGTCATTACCAGCGCCGCCCACAAAGCAGCTGTAGCCGCAGCATGCAGCGCCACCAGATCAAGAGGGTAAGCGCGGCTCACTTTGAGCGCGCTGATAAGTACCTGCCCGGCAAACAGCAGCCCGACGGCCGTGGCGCTGGTGAGAATAACCGGCTGCCGGAATTGGCTGCGCCAGGCGGTTATAAACAGAGCAGCTACCAGAACGCCGGCTGCCAGGGTTAAAACACGATGCGAGAAGGCCAGCCAGCCAGTCGCGTTGTCCGGTAACCCACCGGAGCAAAGCGGCCACCCTGCGCAGGCCGGTCCGCCACCTGCAGCCGCCAGCCACGCCCCGGAGACCATTAACATAAGTACTGCCAGGCTGGTGATCGCGGCCAGCTTCGCGAAACCCGAGCTGAAGGAAATAGGCGTCTGGGCTTCACCGGCAAAATTTCCCAGCCCGGCAGCCGCGGTGACCAGAGCCATGATCACCAGCGCCAGGCCAAGATGCAGGATGGACAACCAGGCAGCAGTCAGGCTGCTGACCAGGCTCCCGCCTAATACGGTTTCAGTGAGGATGCCACACAGCGCCGCAGCCAGCAAAATTCGTACACTACGGCGCGTCGCCCGCCGGGTAAATGCCCAGGTTGTAATTCCCAGCCCCGTCAGCGCCGCAGTAGCAGCCAATACTCGATGAGCCATTTCCAGTTGAGCGGCCAAACTGGTCGGTATGCCCCACTGGCCGTAACAGGTCGGCCAATCCGGGCAGGCGCCCTCGGCTCCGTCAAATCTCACCAGATAACCCGCCATAACGACTAAAAAAGTCAGTACCGCTGCGGCAATCAAGGCCCGTTGGAACGGATCTTTGTGCTGGTTCACGATATTCATTTCTTTCATCTCTTTAACTCCCCCGGCCAACTTCGGTTTGTCCGGTAATGACTTTCGGCTGGTTTTCAACCTGACGGGATTGCCTGGCTAACTGCCGGCGCACGAAAAAGGGATACCCCAGGCTCAGAATGGTCGCAAATGTGAACCATTGCAAGGCATAGCCCAGGTGCGGACCTTCGCTGATTTCAATTTCCGGCAGGCTGCGGTATGGCAGGCCAGTCCAGGCAATATCGGGCGCCTGGTCGATATAAATCGGCAAAAGCCTTAATCCAGACTGTGCCGTAACCCGTGGCACATTGACCACGTTCCAGGCGTCCAGGCGCGCCTCGCCGGGCGACAGAGTTGGGTCGGGGACACCGCCAAAATCTGGCTTTTCCAGCGAGCGCCGGATCATGCCCTGCACAGACACTGTGCCTGTCTCATAATATTTTTCCCGGTCAGCCGCGTCTTCGAATGGGATCCAGCCGCGGTCAACCAGCACGTACCATTCCGTGCCGGAAACTTGCAGCGGCGTCAGCACATGAAACCCCAGCCGGTTGTCCCACACCTGGTTGCGCAGCAGCACTTCCTGGCTAAAATCGTATCGACCTGTCACTGTCACACTGCGGTATTCCATGTCGTACAAATCTTCCACCGGTTTGCTGGCATTTAGATCCAACGCCGGTGCGGTCATTTGCGCAGTGGCACGGGCATTGAAGGCTCGCCGCCACTCCAATCGGTCCAGTTGCCAGATTCCAAGGCGAATCAAAACGCCCACACCGGCAATGACCAGCAGCGTCGTAATGATCCAGCGAAAAGTGAGCAGGCGTTTCAACATGATCCGGTCTCAAGGCTCCGAGGCAGGTTGGGTTGGGTTTGCCGGCATGGGAATGGCGATCAGCGAATACAGCCAGACCAGTATCCAGGTTGGCAGCCCAATGGAAAGGATTCCCATTACTCTATCGGACGCTTTCGCACGCGCAACCACCTCGATATCAACGCTCTGCGACGCCTGAAAGGTGCAGGACAAGCTGTATTTGCTCGGCCGGTCGAGGGTGAGCACACTGGATGAATCGGCTGGAATCCAAAGCGGGCCCAGTTGGTGACTGACCGAATCCATGTTGCGCACGATGATCTGGTCATCCTCGGCAAAACGCATATCAGGCAGCGCCGGGCCGGGTTTTCCCCGGGCAATTTCCGCAGCAGTGCCGGGTGGAATCAGAATTTCGATCTGCCGCGGGGCGCGGTCAGACTGGTTTTTGACCATCTGGTACGACAACTCCGCCACCAGGTAAGCAAAAGCCATGCTGATTAGCAAACTGATTCCAAGGCGGATTAAGGCGGCGCGCACCAGAGGGCTCATTTCATTTTTCTTTCAATAAAAAACGGATGTCAGCCGTCAAATCTTCAACCGGTGTGCCGTAAGGGTAAGTCACGCGCAGCCGGTTGGTGGTATCCACCAGATATACGCGGGACGAATGGTCCACCTGATATCCAGCCGTGCCGCCGGATTCTGTGATCTTCCGGTAAACCCCATAACCCTGCCAGACCGGTTCAAGCTCGGCTTCGCTGCCCGAAAGACCAATGAATTGGGGATCAAAACCGGCGGCATAAGCCTGTGATGCTTCGGGTGTATCGCGCTGTGGATCGACAGTGATGAAAACAAATGCCATCTGGTCAGCTTTTTCACCCAGGTCAGCTTTGACGCGTTTAAAGTCCGCCAGCGTGGTCGGACAAACATCCATGCAGGAAGTGAAGCCAAAGAAGAGAAGCACGACCTTGCCCTCGAGCGCGTTCATCTGAAACTCGGAACCATCTGCGCTCTTCAGGTTGATTGCCGGCGCCGGCACATTGGATGTGATTTCCGAGCCATGCAGTTCGTATGGGCGCGCAAACGCCGTTGCCCAGACCAGCAGCATCACTGCCAGGAACCCCACCACTCCAAACAAGATTGTGCGCTGCATTTCTTACCTTTCTAATGGGTCCGGCAACTCCCCTCGTTCGCCGGATAACAATTCTGGTTAAACCGTCCCGATCAGGTACAGCGCCGGGTAGAAGAAAATCCAGATCAGGTCGACAAAGTGCCAGTAATTGGCAGCAGCTTCCACCGCCCAATGCTTTTCAGGGCTGTACCGGCCTTTTATGCCATTGCGTAGAATGATAAAAAGGAAGACCACTCCGGTGAGCACATGAAAAGCGTGCATTCCGGTCATCATATAGAACATCGCGCCTTCAACGCCGTCCGCCGGGCCAAAGGGCGCCAAACCCCATTCGAAACCAACCACGCCAACGAGGAAAACAATCCCAAGCAGCATGGTAATCAATGTGCTGGTTACAAAAGCTTTACGATTGCCTTGCGAAATTTGCACTTCAGCGCGATTCATGAAAAAGCTGGAGATCAACAGCACCGAGGTGACGATCAAACCCAGGCCCCGTTCCAAGTGCGGGCGCTTGTCACCTAACAGGTAGAAACGCGACACCAGCAGCGCTGCGAACACAAACGCGTCAGACAGGAAAAACAGCCACAACCCAACGCGGGCGGTGCCAATCTTATAAGCCCGTTTTTCTAGTGTGGTCGCAGGCGTATTCATTCATGGCCTCCTTCGCTGCCCGAGAGGCGGGCGATGTGCATAAAATAAACCAGTACCAGGGCGCCTTTGAAAATGGCAATCACCCATAAGAAGATGGTCGGCGCTTCGTTCGTGCCAATGACGTACTCCACCGCAGTGAGGATCGCCAGTGCCAGGAAAACCATCACACCACGGCGTAATTCAGACATCGGTTTATTCTTATCCATGAGTTCCTCGGGCTTTCTGATCCACGGCCTGCAGCGGAGCTATTTCGACAAATTTCGAGCCTTTCAAACCGTAATCATAGGGATCGCCGACCACGTTGAAAGGTTGAGCGTAGTTGTGTTCCGGCGCTGGTGATGGCAAAATCGACCATTCCGGGGAACGTGATTCCCAAATATTTCCCTTTGCCACTTCGCCCTTTTTGGCGCTGACAAACAGATTGATAAAGAAAATCAATATTGACAGGGCAACCAGGAAGGCGGCGATGGTTACGATGAAGTTGGTTGGTTGGAACCCTTGTGCCGGGTCGTAATCCGCGATGCGGCGGCGCATACCCAACAATCCAACTGCCATTTGGCCAAAGGTCATTACCAGGAATGATGGCGTCATCAGGTAGAAATGAATCTTGCCAAGCGTCTCATTCATCCTGCGGCCGGTGATCTTTGGGTACCAGAAGTAGATGGCGGCGAATAAAGGGAACATGTAGCCGCCAAAGAGCGTGTCATGGAAGTGTCCAACCACAAAGTAGGTGTCATGCAAATGCAGGTCGGTCGCCACCGTCCCCAGCGGGGGACCGGTCAGCCCGCCTAACAGAAATACAATGATGGCACCCAGCGTAAAGAGCATGGGGGTTGCAAAGCGCATACGGCCCTGCCAGATGGTAGCCGTCCAGGAAAAGAACTTGATGCCGGTCGGCACTGCTACCAGCAGGGTGGAATACATGAACGGAACGCGAAGATACTCCTCCATGCCGGAGGTAAACATATGATGCGCCCAGACCATAAAGCCAACCAGGGCAATTCCTAACGAGGACATGGCTACCCACTTGTAGCCAAATAAAGGCTTACGCACGAACACCGGCAGCAGCTCGCTGATGATGCCCAACCCGGGCAGAATGAATACATAGACTGCCGGGTGCGAATAGAACCAGAACAAGTGCTGAAAAAGCAGCGGATTACCGCCTTTGGCTGGATCAAAGAAGCCCATGCCAAACAAGCGTTGGAAGCTGACCATTTGGAACGACGTGCCGATTAACTGAGTGGCAGTCAAGGCTATCAAGGAGGTTGCCAGCACTGCCCAGGCGAAGATCGGCATGCGGAACATATTCATTCCCTGTGCACGCATGCGCAGGATGGTCACGATCAGGTTCAATGCCCCAATAATGGACGACCATCCGGCAAAAAATACGGCCACGAAAAACATTTGCATGCCAAGTGGAGCACGTGCCGAGAGCGGCGGATAGCCGGTCCAGCCGGTATCGAAGCCGCCGGTGAAGATGGCTGCCACGATTACAATCGAGGCCGGCACTGCCAGCCAGAACCCAAAGGCATTCAAGCGCGGGAAAGCCATATCTTTGGCGCCAATCAGCAAGGGCACCAGGTAGTTGGACATGGCTGAAATGCCAAGCAGGATCGAAATGATCAGAACCATGCCATGCATTCCGATCAGTGTGTTGAAGAAGTCAAGTGAGATGAACTGCATGCCGGTTTGCGCCAGTTCAGCCCGAAAGATCAGGGCAAAGGTGCCACCCAGCGCCATCAGCAGCAGTGAAAGAATACCGTACTGCACGCCAATCACTTTATGGTCAAGTGAATACCCCCAGTACCGGATGATGCCAGGTTGGTCATGGAACTCCTCCGCTTCAAAAGTATCTTCGCCTTTTGCCCAGGTGAACCAATCGCGGAAGCCGCCAACTCCGATCATAAAACCAACGATGCCCAGAGCGGCGCCCAGGACAGCAGCAGGCTCGGCTTTGGGGGCAAGGCCCATCAGGGCACGAATACCGGCCAGTAAACCGATCCCAACCGCCGTGCCAATGATTTGACCGATAATGCCGGTGACAAATCCAATCGATAAGAATTTTTTCATATCTGCGCTCCTCAACAACCGGACTTATTGGAGTGTTTTGATAAAGGCAATAATGTCCGCAATTTGATCGTCAGAAAGGCTGTCCTTGTATGTTTGCGGCATCACATTGGGGATGGAGTCTTTGGCAACCTGTGTATTTGGGCTGGTGATGGCGGTGTAAAGGTAGTCATCGTCAACCACGACAAAGCTGCCGTCCATCAATTCCACCGTCTTGCCAAACAATCCACGCCAGGTTGGCCCAACACTTGTCGTTCCATCCACCGAGTGACAGGAGCGGCAGCCGTTTGTACTGGCCCAACGTTCGCCGCGCGCGGCCGGATCGGTGCCGATGGCTGCTAATTCTCCCTGCACCCAGGTATCGAAATCTGTTTGCGATACGACAATCACCGGACTTTCCATATAGGCGTGAGAGGTTCCGCACATTTCCGCGCAGCGTACTTTGTACTCGCCGATCAATGTCGGGGTGATGCGCAACTCGCGCACCAGATTTTCTCCCGGTAGGAGATCCTGCTTAACGCGGAACTCTGGCACCCAGAAAGAATGAATGACATCCATTGAGGTCAGCGTTAATTTAGCCTGTTGATCGACTGGCATGTACATCTTGTCGGAAACAATGCCGTATTCCGGATATTCAAAGCGCCAGAACCACTGCCCGGCTACCACCTTGATTTCCAACGGTGCCGGATCCGCCTGACGGGTCTGCCCAAGGGTTATGGCGCCAAAATAGGAAAGCCCGATTACTGCACTCAAGGGAATGATTGTCCAGATAATTTCCAGCGGGTTGTTCGATTTGAAATAGGCGCCATCCTCTTCCTGCCCGGGTTTGCGCCGGAAAACTATCAGGCTGTAAGCGATGAAAACTACAATCAAGGAAAATAAAAACGAGATAGCAATGATCTCGAGGTCAAACAGGCGGTCGATTGGCTGGGCTTGCAGGCTGGCTTGAACCGGCAGCAACCGGGTGGTCGAGAGTAAAAGGTCAACCAGGAAGGTTAAGACCAGCACCAACACCCCGGCAAAAACAAAATGCTTCATTGAAAAACTCCTCCTTGAAATAAGGGCTTCGGTTTGAGGTGCAATTTGCGGCGTGCTCAGCCAATCCTGCGCCTGTGCGGGCGTTAAGGTACGGCGGTCATAGACCACGACGGCGCCGCTGGCCTGCAGCGACACCAGCATGACCTTCATTGGCAGGTCGCCAGCCACGAATTGATGCAAAAATTCTGCGCGCGAAATGGATTTATCGTCATAATCGACAATGACCAGATCGGGCTGCCAGCTTTCCATCAGCTCAAGCGTTTCGGATGTCGTCGTAGTCGCCCGGACGATGGTCGATTTCCCATAACGGCCTAGCACCATTTTTTCCAATCCCTTGCGAAACAACGGATTGGCTGACGCAATCATGATTTTATTTTCGGCTGGAGCGGGCGAATCGGACATGGTTCGTTCCCAATAAACAATAATTAGAACTTGTGCGTAATTCCCACAGGTTCTAATTTACACTTTTTCAGTCCAATTTACGTCCACCTACCCCCCTTACGAATAGGTTAAATCAAAGTTAACGAGCGGGTGATTCGGAAATCACCCGCTCGTTTAACAAGAAAAGGTTTTTATACCCGCTCAAACCGGAATGGCTATGTTTCTTTGCCGCTCACTGATTCGAAAAGGCCTAACCAGGCGGCTGAGTTCTCAAGGAACTGGGTTTAAAGTCATTTGTCCGCTGCCATTTTTTACGTCTTTTGAATCAGACCCAACTGAATGGCTTTGCTCACGGCTTCCGTGCGATTCGCGGCTTCCATTTTTTCCAAGATGTGCCGCACGTGGGTTTTGACCGTATTTTCCGAGATAAACAGGCGCGACGCGATTTGGCTGGTAGTCTGACCATCCGCCAGGCAAGCCAACACTTCCAACTCGCGATCCGAAAGCGGCGTCTGATTGGTGATTTCCGACTGGCGCGCCAAAGCTCGCATCACAGCACCGGTGACCTCGGGTGAGAGGGTGCCCTCGCCGCCGGCAACCCGTAAAATGGACTTTCTCAGGTCATCCGGCTCTGTATTTTTTAGAAGATAACCGTCGGCGCCCATGCGAATGGCACCCATCAAATCTTCTTCGTGCTGCGAGATCGTTAACATCAGAATATGCAGGGGTAAACGCAGTTTGCGCAGCGCTTCGACGGTTTGAATGCCGTCCATTTCAGGCATATTGACGTCCAACAAGACAACTTCGGGTTGGCTGCTCTGAATCATTTCAAGCGCTTCGTGGCCATTACTGGCCTCTCCGACAACTTTAAATTCAGGCATGTCATTAAGCAAACCCACCAGACCACGGCGGAATAAGGCGTGATCATCAACAACAGCCAGGCGGAGGGGCACGATTCTCATGCTGGAGTCTCCTGAATATGGATGGGCACTTCGATATGGATGGTCGTTCCGCTGCCGGAGTGGCTGGTGATTTGAAATTCAGCCCCGATTAATTCAGCCCGTTCGCGCATGCCTCGCAACCCGTGGCGCGAGAGTTCGGGTACGTCTTCCGCTGAAAAACCGACGCCGTCATCGCTCAGATCAAATACCAATTCGTCGTTCCATTCGCGTACATTGATCCAGACCGTGGTGGCCCGGGCGTGTTTGCGAATATTACTGAGCGCTTCCTGAATAATGCGCACCAGTTGCGCTTGAATTTCAGAGTTGACCTGCGGCAGCATCGCTGGCAGCGCTGTCACCACTTTCAAGCCGCTGGATGCCTCGAAGCTGCGAGAAATCTGGCTTAGCCAGGAGACCATATCCTGCTGGGGGGCAAAACGCAGATTGTCAATGGCCTGCCGGGTCTCCAGATAGGCGTCCGATAGCGCCTCATGGCTGTGTTGGAGGTTTTGCGCCAGCCGCGCCAGATCGCCCTGTGCCAACTGGGTCTGCATCTGTGCGGACGTGAGCTTGAGATAAGCCAGCGTTTGCGCCAGGCTGTCATGGATTTCACGCGCCAGCCGCACCCGCTCCTGAATTACCGTGCGATATTCAGTTTCAAGGCGGCGGCGTTCATTTTCCACCAGCATTGCCACCTGGGTAGTGACCGTTTCGATCAATGCAGTTTGACGCGGCTGCAGCGAGGTTAAACGCGCCCCCGTCATCAGAACTGCGCCAATAACCGTCCCTTCCGGCAAACAGAAAGGTAGAACGATCATCGCGGTTCCATCTTCCCTGGTGCGCATCTGAACGGAACCAAGAACGGTGCAACCCATGTTAGCCATCTGATTGAGGATACCATTCGCCTCTGTTGATTCGAGCCATGGGTCGGAACCGCTTGACAGCTCAAAACCGGTAAAACGCGGTTCGGCCGGCCGGAGTACTGCTCGAGAATTCTTGAAATCCAGCACTTCGCACAAACCATCGATCAGGTTACGCACGATCGTGCTCAGATCTTCCTGCTGGCTGTTCGCCAGTTGAAGTTGGCGTAAGGTGACCAGTTCCTGGTTGCGCAGGCGGGTCATTTCCAATGCCAGCGTCATCTCATCGAGCAGCATCACCAGGTAGGCATGCAAATCCGGTTCGATTTCGCGATCAGGAGTCAGGTATAAATTGACCACACCGACCGGATGCCCGTTCCGTATCAGCGGCAAGCAGTATATCTTCGCGACATCGGTGAATGGCGATTCGAGCAGCGGACAACCTGAGGTAACCTCGCTGTGCATCCGGTTGCACGCCTCGCAACGCTGGCGGATGGCTGGAGCGGCGAGATGATTTATCCAGGCTTGCAGCCCGGGATTGGATTGGGAAGCGTATACATAGGTCTGCAACGGCTGGCCCCAATCGTCATAGGGGACAAATGATCCTCCGTCACAGCCGACCACACGGGTAATAATTTCCAGCGCTCTTTCGACCAACTCATTTTCACTTTGAGCACTGATGAGAAGCTGATTGAGCTGCACCATGCCATCCAGGCGGCTTTGCAGCGAATCACGTTCAACCAGATTTATATCCTTGAGCTGGCGAGACGTTTGTAGATTATTGTTTTTACGTACAAACAAACCTGCCAGCACAGAAAGGCTGATTGCCAATGCTGCCGCAATCGCCCAGAAGGCCAGTTGCAGCCCAACCGTCTCATCTACTCCCCCTACCCAATACCAGACAAGCGCTTCCAACCCCAAAATGGCAATCATTACAATCGCGGGAATGAGAAGATGCCTTCCCTGAGTCTCGCGCATGGGTCGTTTCATGTCTCAATTTTACCAGAAACAACCCTTCTGTGCTTTTTCCTGACCGTCAACCCTGCCTGTACAGCGACACCAATTGGTGGTAAATAAAAACCGTCAAAGTGGCATCGATCTGCTCTGACGGTTTTCGACCGGTAAATATAGAAATTCGGTGCGTTTTACTTGGCCAGGGTGCGGATAAATGTCACCAACTGCCAGACCTGGTCGTCTGTCAGAATACCCTTCTGGGCGGGCATGGATGAATTGAATGGCTCCATCGCGCCGCCTTCCATAATGCGCCAGAAGAGAAAATCATCAGCCTGGTCACTCGCCACTGTAGCCAGGTCGGCGGGTTTCGGGTCTAAAGCCGCAGCCGCCGGACCGTCCCCGGCACCAGTTGCGCCGTGGCAGGATGCGCAGCGTTCTGCATATAAAGCACCGCCAGCAGTGGCGGCATCCGCCTGGCCAGCAAATGGGTTGGTTTTTCCGGCATATTCAGCCGGAACTTCCGGTTCAGTTTCAGCAGGAGCGCCGCCGCCGCAGGCGGCCAAAATAACCGTGCTCAGAACTAAAACCGTTATCAGTAAGAAAAGTGTACGCTTCATTTTTGTCCTCCATGATGTGAATGTGCCGTTCAAAAAAGCTTGAATATATTATAACTATGTTTATTGATTAATGTTAGGTTAAACCTATATGAACATTATCAAATATATATGAATAATTACATCTCGAGATGTTAACAATGTCACTTACGATAACTTTTCTTTTCTATTATCCTTTAAGTAATCTTTACTTTAGAGGTGAACAATGTTTCGAATAAGCCGTCGTCTTGATTATGGGTTACAGTTGATGATCGCCCTTGCTGCCAGTGATGGGGATCGGCCGGTACCCAGTGCTCGCCTGTCCGAGCAGTTGAATATCCCCCTTCCCTTCCTGCACCAGATTGCCCATACTTTGATGCAATCCGGCCTGATCAAAGCTTCTCCCGGTCCCCGGGGCGGGCTGCGTTTGAACTCCCCGGCTGACACCATTACTGTGCTCAAAATCGCCGAAGTTCTGGAAGGCCCGATCAACATAACCCCAGGCGTTGAAGTCAATGACAATAATTGTGTTCGACAGGAAAGCTGCGCGACTCAGTCGATGTGGGATGATCTACAGTCCAAGATCATCAATTATATGGTAACTCACACATTGGATGTGTTGGTAAAACGATCAGTGCAGCTAGAGAACTACGTCGTGCCCGGTTCTTCGACCGAGCAAAACAAAACGCCCATCCCTGCTGATTAATTTATTTTTCGCACGGCAACTTGCCAGACCGGATTGATGATCCATCCGGTCTGGTTAGGGTTTCACTTTTCGGTCAATTCTTCAGTGCGGCCAATACCTCGGCAGAGTGACCGTCTGGTTTAACGTTGGGGAATATCTTCTTTATCATTCCGCGTTCGTCGATCAGAAATGTGGTGCGAAGGACTCCCTCGTATTCGTGCCCCCATAATTTTTTGTTCCCCCAGACTCCGTAAAGGTCGCAGACCTGATGTCCATCATCGGCCAGCAGCGTAAATGGCAGGTTGTACTTGGCTTTGAATTTGGCATGCGACTTGGGTGAATCCGGGCTAACTCCCAAAATCACAATGCCAGCTTGATCATAGACGCCATAGTCATCGCGGAAACTGCAGGCTTCTTTGGTGCACCCGGGAGTATCGTCCGCGGGGTAAAAATAAAGAACAACTGGTTTGCCCAAGTAATCGGTCAATGAACGGGGAGTTCCAGTTTCGTCCAGCAATTTGAAAGCCGGAGCCGGGGAATTTTCGGTTACCATGTGGTTATCTCCTTGATGTTTATGTGGCGGTTTCAGCAATCAGGGTTCCCATGCGGGATATGTCATATCCAGGAAGGGCAGCTACATCCCGTTTGAATGTTTCATTATGCATGATTTCAAACAATGGGGCTAACAGTGGACCGGCGGCAAATTCAATCGGGATGATCAGGTCATAATGTTCGTGAAACAGCGGTATGAAATCCAACCCGAGCGCCTGTGCTGCAGCAAGAATGCCCAATCCGCAATCAGCGCGCCCCGATGCCACTGCGGCTGCCACAGCCAGATGGGTAAATTCCTCCAGATCATAACCGTGCACCTGGGTAGGCGTGATCCCTGATTTTTCCAACTGATAATCCAGCAGGACGCGCGTGCCAGCTCCGCGTTGGCGGTTGATAAAAATCACATCCGTGCGGGCCAGGTCGGTCAACCCCTTGATGCCCTTCGGGTTACCCCGCGTGACTATCAGCCCCTGCTCCCGCCCAACCCAGCCGTAAATGTTGACGCCAACTCCGGCTAAATATTGGTGTACGGCAGCCAGGTTGTATTTGCCGCTGGTCGGATCGAGCAGGTGCGCGCCAGCCAGGTGCGCTTCCTTGCGGCGCAGCGCTACCAGCCCGCCCTGACTGCCTGCATTGGCAGAAACTAACCGGCGGCTTTTCGTAGCCAGGGCTTGTGCCAGCAAATCCAACGTCACGTCATGCGACCCGATACAAAAGATGGTCTGCTCCAGTTCAGCAGGCGCGCGATACAATCTGACTCGGATTTTGGCGCCGGCCTCGACCCCCTGGGTGCCGCGCGGCAGAACGGTAAGGCCGTCAGCGCGCACCAAAGAGGTAATGACTCCAGCCCCACGCGCCAGCGGCGCTGCCAGCAGGCGCTCGCCAACCCGGCCAACCACCACCCGGATGTAATCGTCGTCGCCGGCTGGCGAAGTAATTTTCCGGGTGATCGCTGCCTCTATCTCGATCGGCCTGGCGGGTGATCGGCCAGTCCAGCGCGCCAGCAAAGGTTCGACAAAGATTTCGCCGGTGAGAGCAGCCGAAACCGGGTAACCCGGCACGCCAATGATTGGAATCATTCTACCGTCGCTGCGCCGCAGCATACCAAGGATCACGGGATGGCCTGGCCGGACGGCCACGCCATGCACCAGAACCTGACCCAACTCCGCAATTACCTGAGCCGAAAAATCTTCCGCTCCCGCCGACGATCCGGCATTCAATAAAATCAGGTCATGATCCTCAGAAGCGGCCAGCACCTGCGAACGGATTTTTGCCAGATCATCCGGAATGATGGGAAAACGCTGCGGGATTCCGCCCCAACTATGTACCTGCCCTGCCAGAACCAGCGAGTTGGACTCGATAATGTCGCCATGCCGAACCTCGCTGCCCAGAGTCACCAACTCGCTGCCGGTTGGGATGATCGCAACCGTAGGCTTTTTGGCTATACGCAAAGCTTTATGGCCGCTGGCTGCTGCCGCACCCAGGTCAACGGGCCGCAATACATGCCCGGATGGCAGAATCAACTGAGTGGCGACGATATCCTCCCCCATTGGCCGAACATGGCTCCACGGCGGCAGCGCGGCGCGCAAGCGAATTTGCTCCGGTTTTCGGGCATCCGCTGCGGGCGCGCCGTTCAGGTTCAAGGGCTCTACATTCTCGATCGGGACGACGCAATTCGCCCATACCGGCAGCGGGTCGCCGGTATCGACATAAGCTGCCTGTTCACCGACAGCCAGAATCACCGGCGCAGTCGGCATGGCATTGTGAATGGTTTCAGAGCGCAGGGCGAAACCATCCATGGCAGCCGAATGGTAATTCGGCGAGGAGGTTAGCGCCCAAACAGGCGCAGCCGTCACTCTCCCGACTAAACCCTCATCCAACTCGACTTCTTCCGACCCCAGCACTCTATTCATCCCGGCGGATTCAAGTGCCTGATCAAAACGCTGCCAGGCCTGTTCCAGCGGAATGTCATGCAGATAAAAACTATCAGATTGTGGCATTTAATACTCCGCAATGCAGGTCAGAGGGTTTCCACGTCCACGATCATGCCGGCGCCAAGCCCGGTTGCATCTGCTGGGATGCGTACAAGACCATCGGCGCGCGCCAACATGAAGATCAGGTTGGACTTATAGAAGATTGGGTCGGCAATCAGGCCTTCAGGCGTTGAAACCAACTTTACCGGGACGTAGTCCTCGCGGCCGGCTTGCGAGGCTAAATTGACGGTCAGATGCGCCCGGGTGATTGGCCTTGAATGTTCCATCGTCAACCCGGATAACTTCCCAATGACCGGCATTAAAAATATTCTGGCAATAACCAGCGCAGATACCGGGTTACCCGGCAGTCCGATTACAGCTTTGCCATCACATACGGCCAGAATGGTTGGCTTGCCGGGCTTTACATTGACGCCGTGAACCAGCACGCCAGGCTGCCCCATGCGGTTGACCACGTCAGCAGTCAGGTCGCGAGCGCTGGCAGACGACCCGGCAGTGACCAGCACCAGGTCGCATTCAGCCAGCGCCATGCGTAAGGCTGCATCGAGCGCAGCCGCCTGGTCCGCGACGATGCCATAGCGTACCGGTTCTGCCCCGGCCTGAGTAACCAGCGCGCTTAACGAGTAGCTGTTGATGTCACGTACCTGTCCTGGGCGAACAGCTTGATTCGGTTGCACCACCTCGTCACCGCTGGAAATGATACCAATTCGCGGCCGGCGTATCACTTCGATCTCCGTCAGACCCAGAGCCATCAGTCCGCCGATTTCAGCCGGGCGCAGCCTGACGCCCGACGGCAGCACTTCCTGCCCGATGGCCACGTCTTCGCCTACTTTCAAAATATTTTCGCCTGCTCCCACCGCGTGCAGTACTTCCATTTCGCCGGGGCGTGACACCTGAGAATATTCCAACATGAGCACCGCATCCGCGCCGGGGGGAAGCATACCGCCGGTATGAATGCTGGCGGCAGCGCCGGGCTGTAAGGCGAATTGTGGAGCAGCGCCCATAGGCACTTCCCCGACCACCGGCAGATAAGCAGGCAGTGACTCGCTGGCGCCGTAAGTATCAGCAGCACGCAGGGCATAGCCGTCCACAGTGCTGCGGGCAAATGCGGGCAAAGGTTCCTGGGCCAACACTTGATTTTTTAGCACCCGGCCGAGCGCTGAAGCCGTATCGATCGTTTCAGAAAGCAAGGCAGGGGGCGGCAAGTGAGCCAGTAATTTATCCAATGCGGCTGCCGGAGGTAGTAGCTCGAGGAATTCAGGCATGGCTTATCCCACCCACAGGGTAAAGGCCTGTAAATATACAGTGATGGCAAAGGTGGCAATGGCCGTAATGCGCAGCAACTTCCAACGAGTTTTGCCCCCATTACCAATTTGCCAAATTTGCCAGAATTGGAACAGCCCAATCGGCAGAGTCAACAAACGCGGCCAGGTCAGCGCCCAGGCCATGCTCAGCAGCATGCCGATACCGATCAATAAATAGGCAACCAGAATAAGCACGTTATGTAAAAACATGCCGCGCTGCCAACCCAGCCGGACCATCAAAGTTTGCCTGCCGGCTTTGATATCCGCATAATACGATTCAAGGGAGAGCGCCAGCACCATAGCCAGGTAAAGGGCTGTCAAAGGGAAAGTCAGCGTTCCCAGCAGGCTGGTCATTTCACCGGTCTGCAGCAGATAGCCCAGCGCCGGCACCAGATTGGTCAACAAGATGGCCATGACCAGCTCACCATAGCCTGTATAAACCAGCCGAAAAGGTGGCACGGCATAAGCAAAGGCCAATATAAACGCCAGGCCAAGCACCAACACCACCACTGGCGTCAGGGCACCTGCGGCAAGCAACAATACCGTGATCATTGCTCCGGCGGTCAGCGTGGTAATTGCCAACAGCAGAAGCATGCCGCGCGACAAGGGGATCCCGCCGCCACTTGAATCTTCACCGTCGGCCGTCCGGTCCAACATGAGTGATTGCAGACGGGTGTAATAGGTTGTCAGGTAAGCACAGCTAAGCTGCAGCAAGATGACCAGGGCCAGCCCAAGCCAGAAATTCCGCCAGTCGAACAGGTCGCCGCGGTAGACAACAATACCTGCTCCCAGCGCATATAAAAACGCGCCCGCCAACAAATTCGGCCAGGAGGAGATGGATAGAAAATCAGCCTGTGGGGTTCGATGCGTAGAAGGCATATCAGTCGTTGTTATATGAGTTGGTATCCGCCATCGACGATCAGGGTTTCACCGGTGACGTAGCGGTTCTTGATCAAGAAAAGCACTGCCTGAACAACATCCTGCGGCGCCCCCTGGTGTTTGGCCGGTAACCGTTGCACCAGACGCTGCCACTCATCAGGTGAGGTATCTTCGGAGGGCAAAATCAGACCGGGCGCCACCGCGTTGACCCGGATTCTGGGTGCCAGGGAACGCGCCAGCAATCGAGTGAGAACTTCCAGTCCGGCTTTGCTAATCGTGTAGGCTGGAAAACCAGTCCAGGTTTTATGCGCACCGCTATCGGACAAATTAATAATAACTCCATCGCGGTCTTGCATCAATTCTGCCGCAGCCCGGGCGCACAACCAGGGCGCGCGTAGATTCACAGCCAGGGTATCGTCCCATTCTGTGACAGGCAGGCTGCGCAAATCGCCGCGCGGCATAACCGAGGCGGAATTGACCAGGACGGTCAGGTGCTGCGGCAGCCCGGAAATCTTCGCAAAGCAGGCTTTGATCTGCTCAGGCTCACGCAGATCTGCTTGCAGCAGATAGGCGGGGACGCCAAGTTTCTCGATCTCGCGGGCGGTCTTTTCAGCCTTGTCCGCCGAGGAATGATAATGCAGTGCAATTGCGTAGCCCTCACGCGCCAGCGCCAGGGCAATTTCGCGCCCCAGGCGCACCGCCCCACCAGTGATCAGGGCCAGATCGTTGCGGGGGAATTCTGTCAATTCAGCCAGTCCTTTACTTTTGGAAAAAGCTCGAGACGAAAAACCAGACATTGGCTGGCCGTTCCGCCAAACGGCGCATAAAATAAGGGTACCAGTGGGTGCCATACGGCACGTAAACACGCACCGAAAAACCAGCTTTCACCAGTTCTTGCTGAAGATCGCGGCGGATACCGTAGAGGAATTGAAATTCTACTACCCGATCGGGCAAATCCAGCCTTTTTGTTGATTCCCGCGTGTATTTGATCCGCAGCGGATCATGGGTACCAACCGCAATCAGCGGCGGGAATAGCCCATCGGCGCTGCCGCCGGAGTTTCCGGATGCCTGCCCGGCTTGCAGCAAAATATCAACCAGTTGATCGAACGCGGCATCGACATCTGCTTTTTTAGGATAGGCTACCGATGCTGGCTCTTTGTAAGCACCCTTGACCAACCTTACCCGAATGCCCGCCTGCGCCAGGCTGCGCGTGTCTTCGGGACTGCGGTAAAGGTAAGATTGGATGACCGTGCCAACATTCTCGAACCCCGCAGCCCGCGCCCGAAACACCAATTCGAGCGTAATGCCTACCAGGCTAGAGTCTTCCATATCGACCCGCACGAAGTTACCAACCTGGCGCGCCCGCTCGAGAATGGTCAAAAGGTTGGTATAGGCCAGTTCGGAGTCCAGCACCAGACCCAACTGGGAAAGTTTGATGGAAACATTCGAGCGTAAACCTGCCGCGTGGATGGCATCCAAAATTTTCAGAATATCCGCAGTCGACTGCTCTGCAGCGGCTTGAGAATCCGTGTTCTCTCCCAGGTGATCCAGCGTCGCCAGGATACCCGCTGCGTTGAGCTGTTCGACAGCCCGAATCGCGTCCTCCACTGTTTCCCCGGCGATAAACCGGGAAGCCATTTTCCAGGCGAATCTCCATTTCGTAATCAACCGTTGCGCCCAACGGGCTTTGGACAGAGAAATAAACAACGCTCGCAGCATTGAACCTCGAAGTCAGGCCTGTATTCGGACAAAAATCTACCTAATTCTAACATAACGCCTGTCTCCGGTCGCGGCTGATAGCGGGAGAAGCATTAAGCGGGATCGAGTTGCAATTTTTTGCATGGAATTGGGATAAAATGATCCTGGCGACGCCGTTAAGTTGCCTTAACCCATCGGAAAACAATTAACGAGGAAAGAATGGCTGCTTCCCAACTCCCTCTAGCTTATTCACAATCTGTTGCCCGTGCGCGGGCAGCGGATTTGCCTCTGGTCGCACTCGAATCTACGGTCATTACGCATGGCCTGCCCTTCCCTGAAAATATAAATTTGGCGCGCGACATGGAAACGAATGTGAAGGCGGAAGGAGCTGTTCCTGCCACCATTGCCGTCCTGGACGGCAAAATCCAGGTCGGACTTAGCGAAAGCCAGTTGGAAATGATCGCGATGGCAAAGAATGCCATCAAGGTCAGCCGCCGGGATTTTGGACTGGCGCTGGCGCGCCGCGCGCCTGGCGGTACGACGGTAGCCGGCACCCTGCATGCCGCCATTCTGGCAGGAATTCAAGTGTTTGCCACCGGCGGGATCGGCGGCGTTCACCGCAATGCGCCTTTCGACGTGTCTGCGGACTTGATCGAACTTGGCCGTACCCCATTGGTGGTGGTTTGCGCCGGCGCCAAGTCAATTCTTGATCTGCCGGCCACGCTCGAAGTTTTGGAGACCCACGGGGTGATGGTAATTGGCTACCAGACGGATGAATTTCCCGCCTTTTTCTCGCGCTCAAGCGGTTTGCGGCTTAACGCCCGCAGCGACAGTCCGCAGGAGATTGCAGCAATCGCCAATGCCCACTGGCAGGCAGGCGTAAAATCCGCAATTTTGGTCGCCAACCCGCCGCCAGTTGAAAGCGCGCTGCCCTATGCTGAAATTGAAGCAGTTATCCGCACTGCGCTCAAAGATGCGGAAGCCCAGGGAATACACGGCGCGGCAGCGACGCCTTTCCTGCTCTCGCGGGTGAACCAATTGTCGGGCGGAAAGAGCATGCAGACCAATCTGGCGCTGCTTCGTTCCAACGCCCGGCTGGCAGCTCAAATTGCAGTTGCACTGGCTGCACCAAAAGGCCAGCTCGCTATATAGCCGTAACCCCAAAGATCAAACGAATGTTGCCTTGATTCCGCGGTTAGTACGTCGCAGTTGGGGCGCGAGTAGCGGATGGCCTGGGAGTCGGCGTTGCGGTGCGGGTCTGCGTCACGGTCGCTGTCGGGGTAATGGTTGGTCGCAATGTAGCGGTACCCGTGGGTGTAACGGTCCAGGTGGCAGTTGGCGTGCGCGTCGATGTGCTGGTCGGGAGTGGCGTTGGTGGGCTGCCGCTTACAATGAAGCGCCCGGAACTTTTCCACTCGGTGCCAACAAATATTTGCACCTCATATTCACCCGCGAGCCATTCATCAGATGATGGCTCGCATTCTGTGTACCCGTATCCGCCTGAGCCACCATCCCACGGCTTGGATTCGAAACACAACAATTTCTGGTCGGCCAGGCGGTACCACAGCGCTGCCCAATGCGAGCCCGGTATCATTTGATCGTAGCTGAACGTGCCAAACAATTTGGTAAGCGGGTTGGCGAACTCGGTTTGTGGATCAACCGGCTGGAAGTTTTCGTCGATCTCACGCGCAATCAAAACCGGGCTGAACACGGCCTCCGGGTTGGGGGTAATGGTGGTTAAAATGCCGGAGCGGATGCTGTCGGGCAGCGCCGGGGTAAATGTGATCGAGGGGGTATTGGTGATGGTTGGCGTAAGAGAAATCGTCGGCGTGAGGGTAATCGTCGGCGTCAGCGTAATGGTTGGCGTCAGCGTAATGGTTGGAGAAGGCGGAAAAAAGCGGTAGGCAACCGGTTCCGCGTACCGGTTGAGCATAAACGCGAAGCCTGCCAGTATCATCCCCCCGAAAATCGTCCGCCAACCGCGCGAGACCATTTCGCGGCGCTTGCGAAAATATAAGAGACGTTTTCCTGAGCGAATGGTGCGGATGCCTGCAAAAATGCTCAGAAACATCCCCAGGAGAATCAAGACAATCAGTGTTTGTACTGCGGTGCGAATATCCAGATTCATCATAATTCAATAGGATCCGTGCTGAAGTGATTATAGCATGTTCGTGATTTCGTCTATCCTTGTCAGGAATCCAACCCACGAAGAAAGAAATCATGTCACGGCATCACATTTTGGGTTATTTCTGCACCTGTTCATTCTACCGGTTAAATGGCTGATCTCATTGCGTATATTTTTTTTCAAGAGTAAAATCCTTCTATATGACGCTCACTCCGGGGACTCTTCTCAACAATCGATACCGAATTGTTTCCATCCTCGGCCAGGGTGGAATGGGGTCGGTATATCAAGCTTGGGATGAGAACCTGGGCATCTCGGTCGCGGTCAAGGAAAATCAATTTCTGACCGACGAGTATGCGCGTCAATTCCAGCGCGAAGCCAACATTCTGGCCAGTTTACGACATCCCAGCTTACCACGGGTAGGCGATTATTTCTCCGTGCCTAATCAGGGCCAATACCTGATCATGGATTTTATCGAAGGGGAGGACCTGCGCGAGCGTATCGAGCGCATCACCACCCTCCCCGATGAAGAAGTTATTTTGATCGGGGCAGCCATTTGCGATGCCTTGAATTATCTGCATCACCGCTACCCACCGATTATTCACCGGGATATCAAACCGGGTAATATCAAAATCACGCCAGAAGGTCAGGTTTCACTGGTCGATTTTGGCCTGGCCAAATTGATGATCGGGACGCAGCAAACGACCACCGGCGCCCGCGCCATGACCCCCGGTTACTCACCGCCCGAACAATACGGCACTGCACCCACCGACTCACGCACGGATATTTATTCTCTGGGCGCCACTCTCTATGCCGCCTTTACCGGCGCCATCCCGGAGGATGGCTTGGCGCGCGCCACCGGGAAAGCAGATTTAACCCCGGTACGGGCATTAATGCCAAAGGCCAATCGCAAACTAGCATCTGTCATAGAGAAGGCGCTGGAAGTTGACCCGGATGACCGCTACCAAACGGCGGTTGAATTTCGCAAAGCTTTGCTAAATGCCGGAAATATGGAAAGGCTGCCCGAAGGTCAGTCGCTGGTAACGCCGCCGCCCTATACCCCGCCGCCTGAAGAAATGGAACCCGCGGGGGCTACCCTTGCATTCGGCTACAATTCTACGCCTCAGGACCCGATGGTGGCGCGCCGCTTATCACTCCCGGTTTCCCGTCGCAATCGGGCGCGGAAAATGATGCCTATATCGCTGGTCATTATAGGGGTGATAGCTCTTATCGCTATTTTGCAACCCGGAATCCCGCAAACCGTACTCGGGTGGATCATCTCGCCGCCTGCCGCTACGTCCACATTGGCTGCGGCAAACCCGGAGGTGACTCTCACGAGCAGCCCGCCAGCCGGAACCCCGGAAGCAACCTCAGAAAATCCCTCCCCCACTGATTCGCTCACAGGAAACGAATCGAAAACCCCGGCCCCGGTTGAAAATTTAACACCCACCATTACCCCGACCCCCACCCCGACAAAGGTTGGCGGTAGCGCCGGACAAATCGCCTTTTCTTCCGATCGCACCGGCAGCATGCAAGTGTGGCTGATGAACACAGACGGCAGCCAGCAGCGACCGCTGACCAACCTGCCGGATGGGGCCTGCAAGCCCGCCTGGTCGCCGGATGGAGCCAAACTGGCATTTATTTCGCCCTGCAAAGAACGAAAGGACCGCTATGACGGTTCGAAAATTTTCGTATTGGATGTTACCAACGAATCAGCCCCATACCCACTACCCGTTCCCCCAAGCCCGGCTGAAGATTACGATCCAGTCTGGTCGCCTGATGGCAATCGAATTGCATTTTCTTCCACCCGTGCCGGAAACCCGGACGTCTTTGTATTCAATCTGAAAGACCAATCTCTGATACAACTGACCAATAACCGCGCCCCGGAAAAATACCCGGTCTGGTCACCCAGCGGAACCCAGATTGCATTTGTGCGCGATATTTCATACTCGCAGCTCTGGATCATGTCGGACACGGGGCAATATCAATCCCGCTTCTCGGTCAGCGGTGAAGTCAACGATATGTGGCCCAACTGGTCGCCGGATGGGAATTACATCCTGTTTTCACAGCTCAATTCGGCCAATGTACCCTGGCTGGTATCGTTACGCTACGAAGACCGCAACACAACCAATTCGACCCGGATTCCCCCGCGCGGCCAACCGGATGTCGGTCCAGTCGCTCAGGCCAACATCTCTCCGGACGGTAACTGGATTGCTTATGAAAGCTGGCCTGACGGCAGCAACCATGACATTTATCTGATGACGATTAATGGATCGAACAAAATGCGGTTGACCACCGATAAAGATTTCGATTTTGGCCCTGCCTGGCGACCTGTTCCTAAATCCTGATGCCTGAGAGCAATGTCAATCGCTGTTGTATAACATGCGAGCATAAGGTTCGGCAAATAACGCCGGCGCACCCCCGGTATGCCAGAAAAGCAGCCGATCAGTCGGTTTGAAATAGTTTTTGCGAATAAGGTCGATCATGCCAGCCGCAGCCCGTCCGGTATAGACCGGATCAAGCAGCAGCCCTTCGGTTCTGGCAAACAGCTTTATCGCTTCGATCTCAGGTTCACCCATCACTGCGTATCCACCGCCTAAATATTGGTCATTGACGAGCACTTCTTCTGGCGTGAGCTGAATGGGTTTCCCGAGCCTTTCTGAGGCCTCGCTTGCCAGCCGGGCTACGTCCGCCTGCAATTCCGCAGCGGGGTGGTCGATGCTGATGCCAAGTACTTTGCCGCCCCAGCCGGCCAACTTGGCCCCCAATGCCAGCCCAGCCTGAGTACCCGCAGATGAGGATGGCACAATAATCCAATCTACGCTCACTTGTTGCGCAATGAATTCCTCAAAAGCATTAACATAACCAATTGCTCCTGATGGAGTTGAGGCGCCGAGAGGAATTAAGAACGGGCGATTCCCTTTCTCCCAGGCAACATCGAATGTGTATTTTGCCACCCGATCGCGTTCTGCGCGGGTAGTCCAAACCAGCTCTGCCCCAAACAGGTTGTCCAGCAGGACATTCCCATTCGGATTGTCGCTTGGCTCGCCAGAGAGCACCAGGATACAGCGCATTCCAAGTCGCGCTGCCAAAGCTGCCGTCTGGCGGCAGTGGTTAGATTGGATGCCTCCGACTGTGATCAGCGTGCGTGCACCGCCGGCCTGGGCTTCGGCCAGTACATATTCCAGTTTACGGGCTTTATTGCCGCCAAATGCCACGCCCGTCTGGTCATCGCGTTTGACAAACAGGCGCGGACCGCCGAGAGCTGTGGTAAGCCGCGGCAACGCTTCCACCGCAGTGGGCAAGTGAGCCAGAAGGATCCTTGGAATCAAAGTGAAACCTCCTGTTGGGTTTGCTTTTTTCCCCTGCGCCGCATTATACTCAACAACTGCGGTAATAAATGTGTATATACCCGATAGATAAACGGGCGCGCCGGGTAATCCCAGGCGCCGATAAAGCGCATCACCTGCCCGCCCAACCCTTCCTTGAAGCGGAAGACGCCCCACATCGAGTCGCTTTCGGCGAATACATCCGGAGCGCCCCACAGGTCATATTGCGTACAACCCAATCGCTTCGCGTTGCGCATGGCTTCCCATTGCAACAGGTAATTCGGCATTTTTTCGCGATGGACTTCCCGCGACATGCCGTACAGGTACCAGGCGCGGCCGGCAGTGAAGAACAGAATCAGGCCGGCAACCGGCTCCCCCTCCACTTCAGCAAGCAGCACCTCGGCCATTCCTGCATCCATAAAATATTTCCAGGCGCGCAGGTAATATTCCTCCGGGCGGATGACGAAACCATCTCTTACCGAAGTTTCAGCATACATGCGGTAAACCGCCGGCAGGTCGTCAACCTCGCCATGACGAATAGTGACGCCTTTTTTCTCCGCCAGGCGCAGGTTATAACGCGTTTTTTGTTTCATGTGCGCCAACCAGTCCGCTTCGCTGCCGCTCAGATCAATCCAGACGGTATTGCGGAATTGAATCTGATCCTGCGAATAGCGCCAACCGCGGGCTGCGAGGTCCGCCTGAACCACCTTCCCGGATTCTGACTGATGTTCATCGGGTGAGCCGGGAACGCCGGTGCCTGAAAAGACTTCGGGGTCGATCTTGATAAAAATTGCTTTTTCTTTTTTAGCCAGATCTTGCAGACCATCCAGAACGAGCTTGCGCTGGGCTGCTTTATCCCAGTCCAGCAGCGGCCCGCGCGGCACATACAGCACCTTCAGGCGCGGCCCGAACGGAGTAAGTCGAACCGTCCGCTCCAGCACCATAGCCGCCGCCTGCACCTGACCATTCTCTGCCCGCCAGAACTGGGGTAAGGGACGCCAGCCATACATGGCCTTGAACTGTGCCCATTGCCAGGTTTGCAGGATGTGCGCACCGGGCAGCGAAGCGATCGTTCCATTCCATCCGTTCCGAGTTTCCTGACCTGCTGTCATGTTAGCCTATCCAGCATTTTTCTTCTAGTTCTGCGCCACATCGAAAATTGGTTGTCATCGGAAGGTTTACTCTCCCCCACGCCGGCGGGCATAAAGCCGGTAAGCCTGGTAAAGAATCGGCTGGAAAACCTTATCCCAGGCGCCGGAGGATCGTCGCACGGTGCCGCCAAACCCACGCTTGAAACGGTACACCCCCCAAAGCCCATCTTCACGCCCAGAGAATTGCTTTTCGAGCGCTTCTTCGTCCACGTCAGGGATGCCCCACAGGTCATACACCTGGCAACCACGCGCAGCCGCCCAGCGCATGGCCTCAAATTGCGCCAGATAAGCCGGCATGCGGTTGCGCTCATCATTCCCGGAAGCGCCGTAAAAATACCAGGCCCGCCGCCCATGCGCAAAAACCATCACGCTTGCCAGCGGTTTGCCGAAGTATTCCGCGGTAAGCAGCGCACAGGCTCCTTGCGAGGCGAACAGGTCATAAGCGCGTTGGTAATATGCCAGGCTGTGGACGCCGAATTGATCCCGGTTACCCGTCTCTTGCATCAGGTGATAGAAACCGGTCACATCGGCGTTTTCTTTGACCACCACTTCCTTTTTCTCTGCCAACCGTACGTTATAACGGGTCTTTTGCCTCATACGGGACAGCCAATCCTCCGGACCGCCCTCCAGGCTGACCTCCACGGTGCGCCGCGGTTGGATGGGATCAGCCGGTGATGAGCCTGGCAACTCATCACCGGCAGAAAAGGGCTGTTCTTCCCAGGAGTCCGGCTCGACCTTCAAGAATATGGCATTCTGCTGCCGGCAAACCTCCTCGACCTCGGGCCAAAGAGCCTGCCAGCCGCTGCCTACCGGGCCTTTGGGAATATAACCGACTGTTAACCCAAGAGGAAGCTGGCGAAACAGAATCTGCGCACCGCACGGACCCGCCTGAACCCGAACGGGGCGCCAGCTAAAGGCCGCTTTTAATTCTCCCCAGGCTGCGGTTTGCAAAACGTGAGCATCAGGGTGATCGGCGAGAAAGCGCTCCCATTGTGTAACGTCGAGGATGGACATTAAATAATCGAGGTGATTTCTGGCGGGGGTGTGGCGCGTACAGCCGCGCCGGGGATAAATTTGTCCAGCAGGTCAATGATTTCATCCCGGCTGCCGTCATTGGAGAGCTGAATCAATTCATCAACGGCCTGATATAAGCGTTCACCCTGCAAAGGTTCAGTGTTATCCAGCCGGAAAATGTCCGGGTGTTCGGTGGATTTGAACTGGAAGCCTTCGTCCCATAAATCTTCGGCTAACTTTTCCCCAGGGCGCACCCCGGTATACACAATTTCAATATCCCGTCCGGGTTCCAGCCCTGAAAGTCGGATCAAATCCTCTGCCAGGTCAAGAATGCGTACCTGTTGCCCCATGTTCAAGACAAACGTCTCACCGCCAAGACCCATTCCGCCTGCCTGCAAAACCAGATAAACCGCTTCGGGGATGGTCATGAAATAGCGCTTCATGTCCGGATGGGTAATGGTAACAGGCCCGCCACGCACAATTTGCCGATTGAAGATCGGAACGACACTGCCGCGACTGCCAAGTACATTGCCAAATCGTACCACTGAAAACGGCCGGTTCGTGCGGCGTCCGGCTTCCAGGACGACCATTTCAGCGATCCTCTTGGTGGCGCCCATGATATTGACCGGGCGAATAGCTTTGTCAGTGGAGATCATGACCAACCGTTCCACCCCGTGCTGCAGCGCGGTATCGACCAGATTTTTCGTCCCCTGGATATTATTGGTAACGGCTTCCTCGACATTGACTTCCATCAAGGAGACGTGTTTATGCGCGGCAGTGTGATACACCACCTGGGGGCGGAACTGGGCGAAAACATTGTGCAAACGCATCGAATCGCGAATGTCGGCGATCACTGGATGGACAATGAGCGATGGAAAAGCCTCTTTGAGCTCCAGTAATGCGTCAAAGATGCTGTTTTCACCGTGCCCAAGCATGATCAATTCGTCCGGGCCCCAACGGGCAATCTGGCGGCACAGTTCGCGCCCGATCGACCCGCCTGCCCCGGTCACCAGCACGACTTTACCGGAAAGACCTAACCCAACCTTCTCATCCCGGATGCGCGTCGGCTGGCGGCGCAGTAAATCGGAAATATCCACTTCGCGCAGGCGGCTGACGCTCACTTTACCGCCCAGCAATTCATAGATCCCGGGCATGGTACGATATGGAATGGCTTTCAAACGGGCTATGTCGGCCACGGTGCGCACCACCCGGCCAGGCGCGCTGGGGATGGCGATAATTACCTCATTGACCCGCAGCCGGTCGAGCACCCGGTCCAGGTCGGTAATGGTACCCACGATCGGTACGCCATGAATTTGTTGGCGCTGCTTGGTGGGGTTATCATCCAGGAAACCTACCGGAATTAAATTTAGCTGCGGGTTTTTCTGGAGCTCCCGCACCACCATTGCCCCGGCATCACCGGCGCCCACCACCAGCACCCGCTTTGCGCGCGTGCTGGTCTGGCCAGCCGTTTGATTTTGCTGCATTTCGGCAATCAACCGCAGGGTAAATCTCAGCCCGCCAACCGCCACCAGCGATAACAACCAGTCGATGACAAAAACAAAACGCAGATACGAATCGACAATGTTCAACGTGTACAACAGGAGCATCGCCAGCGCCAGACCGACCGAAGCTGTTGTCACTGCCACGGTGATCAGCTTAAGTTCCTGAATGCTGGCATAAGCCCACAAACGCCGGTAAAGCCCGAAGAAGTAATAAACAATCGGCTTAACCACCAGTGCGGCGCCGATCATCCAATAGGAAAAAGGCAGATACTGAAAGTAAAGCGTGCCAAGCTCAAAGCGCAGGACGAATGTGCCCAACACTGCGATCGGGATGAGAACTAAATCGCCGATCAATATATAACGATTTCGGATGTTAATTTTTCCGCGCATGGACTAACGACCTCTTAAGCCGATCACGGTCCCCACCGTCCGGATCATAATATTAAAATCAAGAAGTAAATTGCGGTGTTTGATGTAATAAAGGTCATACTCGAGCTTGACGCCATTGGTCTCAAAGTCGTTGGCATACCCGTAATTGACTTGCGCCCAACCGGTCAGGCCGGGCTTGACAAACAGGCGCGCGCGGTAAAACGGGATGTGCTCCTGCAGTAACCCAACCAGTTCGGGACGTTCTGCGCGCGGCCCAACCAGACTCATGTCGCCGCGAAGGATGTTCAAAACTTGCGGTAACTCGTCGAGGTGAGACATACGCAAAAATCGGCCAATAAATGTGGCGCGTACATCGTGGGCGGCTGCCGGGCGAGCAATTCCGTCCGCCTCGGCATCCTGGACCATGCTGCGGTATTTGATCATATTATACAGGCGGCCGTTTTTGCCAAGGCGGGATTGCAAATAAAAAATGGGCGCGCCAGTCTCCAACAAAATCGCCAATCCAATGAATGGAAACGATAGTCCCAGGGCGATGGCACCCACCAATCCGCCAATAATATCGATCAACCGTTTTGCGAGTTCGTAAAACCCGCCTACATGGGCCTGATCGACAAACGAACGGAGTACCCAATCTGATTTCAACAAAAAAATCGGCACGCGGCCAAGCAGCTCTTCATAGACCATTGGCATGGTAGTCACTTCGATGCCGCGTTCTTCTGCCTCCAGCACCTTTTCGAACACCGCCGCATCCATGTCACCCATAATCGAAAAGATCAGATCCGTTACCTGGTGCTCGCGAACAAGGTCGAATAGGTCCGCGTTCGTACCGAGAACCTTAAGACCTGAAATTTCAGTACCAACTTTCTCGGGGTCATCATCCACCAGGCCAATGGTATTAAAAGGTGGCGGCCACATGCCGTGAAGGATATGAGCAAGCTGCACGCCTGACTTGCCAGCCCCTACGATGATCACCCTGCGCATAAATTGCGGGGCGGTGAACAAACCTACAAAGATAAAACGCCAGATTAATGTCAGAACATAAACAAACCCGATAAAAAGGATAACACCCCGCCGGGGGAGTGAATCGGGGGTTGAAACGAAGAAGATGATCAAATATAAACCCAGGCTGACGCCGGCAGCCAGGCTGATTTCTTTGAGTGACTCAAGCCGGGCAGACGACCTTCGCATATCATAGGATTCGATCAACAAGAGCAGCCAGATCACCGGCATCAGGTAGAACCAGGCGGGAACCCTTTCTTGCAAAAACACCCAGGAGAAATTCAACCACTCATTACCCTGCGTCCAAAAATACAAGGCCAGGAATAAGGCTATGATCGAAGCCAGCAGATCGCCAAAGAATAGCGTACCGCGTCGTTCCGCCGGACGTAACCGCCAGGAAGGTTTAATCAGAGGAGCGTCTGTTTCCATTTTGCTCATGAATTCCACTTATCCATTCGAATGAAATATACTCCAAATAAACCCGCTCCCCCAGGAAAAATGCATGGTCGCAATGGCCAGCGGAATCCCGGCCAATAAGCGTAATTCTTTTAGGCGGCGAGCGTAAGGCAGGGATGCGCCAACCAGCAAGATCAGGTATAACCCGATCCCAGCCGCCAGCAAGATTCTGGCGAATGTAAACCAGATCGAAAGCGCCAAAAGCAGCATGATTCCCGACACAAATACCGGTGGTAAAGCCTGCCGCCAGCGCAGCGTACCGGGAAAGCGCCGCAGCATGCGCCATTTCCAATAGCCGTAGCGCCAGTATTGCTTCCCAAGGGCACTCAGCGTCTGGCGGGCGAAATACTGGGTGCGAATGGCCGGGTCAAAAAAAATCTTACCACCATTCGCCCGAATGCGCGCGTTGAATTCGTAATCCTCGTTGGAAAGAAGCGTCTCATCGTAATACCCGATACGCTCGAAAAGATTTCGTTTGTAAGCGCCAAATGGGACAGTATCCACCTCGCCGGCAATGGTCGAGTAGCGGTAGCGCGCGTCACCCGCGCCCAGCGGATGCCCGGCAGCCAATGCGATGGATTGCGCCATCCAACCGGGTTTCCCGGGTTGAATGATCCACAGACCGCCAACATTCTCCCCGTCGCCGGCCTTCAGGTGATCGATGCTGCGTTGGATATAAGTTTCTTCGGGAACGGAATGCGCGTCCAGCCTGACGATGTAGTCGCCGCTGGCTGCCTGGATGGCCAGGTTTACCCCGGCCGGGATGAACCGCTGCGGATTTTCCACCAGACGCACAACCAGTTCGGGGTGAGTGGCTTGAAACTGTTGAATTTTTTCGCGGGTGCGGTCTGTTGATTTTCCATCCGCCAGAATGATTTCCATTTGCGCGCGCGGATAAGTCTGGCGATAGATTGCCTCGAGCAGCAGTTCAATCGTCTGCTCCTCATTGTAGCAAGGCACAACAACCGAGACGGTTTCAGTTCCGGTCATCTCAGCGCAATGACCTGGCAACCCGGCAGGATCGGTAAATTGATCGATAGGGATAAAAACATTCAGGAAAATGAACCGGAAATTTAGTCTTGATGCTTTTCACAGGGGACCAGGGCAACCGTTTCGATTTCAACCTGCGCGCCCTTGGGCAATCCCGCCACCTGAACGGCTGACCGGGCCGGCGGGTTGGTTACGAAGAATTCTCCGTAGACCGCATTCATGCGGGCAAAATCGTTCATGTCCTGCAAGAATACCGTCGTCTTTACAACCAGATCTAAAGATGATCCGGCTTCTTCGAGAATGGCGCGCACATTGGTCAGTACCTGGCGGGTTTCAGCTTCGATCCCGCCTGCCACCATCACACCAGTTTGCGGATCCAGCCCAATTTGACCGGCAGTAAATACAAAATGACTGGCTTTGACGCCCACGGAATAGGGACCAATTGCTTTTGGCGCATTATTCGTTTGCACGATTTCTTTTTCGCGGCAATGATGCACGTTTGTCCTCCTGAAAGAATGTTTCCTCATTTTAAACGAACTGACCGGAATGGTAAAGCTCCCAGGCGGCTCTCAACCTGGATAAGGCTGCCAGCCTGGTGAGCTGACACGGACTTAGTAATGCAGGTCAGACGGATCAGCAGTGATGCGCTTGCGAAAAACCCAATAGCTCCAGCCCTGGTAGACCAGTACAATGGGCACAAAAATCAATGCCACAGTGGACATAATCCGTAAAGTCTGAGGACCAGATGCGCTGTTGTAGATGGTAAGGCTGAAATTGGGGTCGAGGATCGAAACCAGCACACGTGGATAGAGAATCATAAAGGAAGTCGCTGCGGTAAACAAAATGGCCAGGCTGTTAACGGCAAATGCCCACCCATCTCGTTTTTGATGAATGAACCAGCCGCACACCAGCACCGCAGCAACCGCCCCAATTGGAACCGGCCCGGGATTGACCCCCAGCTTTTGCAAAATGTCGGTGAAGAAATAGGTTGCAATGACTGCGGCTATCAAAACCGCCGTCGCAACGACCCAGATGCGGCTGGCAGCATACCGGGCAATCGACTGGATGGGTTCAGCCGCTTTCAACGACAGAAAAAGCGCACCTTGCAGCATAAACCCGGTCAAAGTGACCAACCCGCCCAGCAATGAATAAATATTGATCAAGTCCCAAAAGCTGCCCACAAAATTCTTGGTTGCGTCTATCGGTATGCCGCGGATAAAGTTGGCAAAAGCCACACCCCACAACAAAGCCGGCAACAGGCTGCCAATGCAAATTGACCAATCCCAGAAGGAACGCCAGCGCAGGCTGTCATGCTTGCTGCGAAACTCGAGCGCCACCCCGCGGACGATCAAGGCCAGCAGCATGATCAACAAGGGCAGGTAAAAACTGCTGAACAAGGTAGCATACCAACCCGGAAAAGCGGCAAACATAGCGCCGCCGGCGGTGATCAACCAGACTTCATTGCCATCCCAATGCGGCCCGATGGTGTTGATGATCATGCGCCGGTGGGTATCATTTTTGCCTAAAAATGGCAGCCAGATGCCGACTCCGAGGTCAAAACCTTCCAGGATGAAGTAGCCGACAAATAAAATCCCGATGAGAATAAACCATAAGGTGTTCAGATCCATTTCAGCTCCTATTCCCAGTAGGTCTCTTCTTCGACGGTGCGTTTCTCCCCGGCTGGTTCAGCGCCGGCGCGAGCATATTTTGCCAGCAGGAATATATCAGCACCCATCAGCAGTCCATACACCAGCGTGAAGGAAACCAGGCTGGCAATGACCATTCCGGGAGTGAGGGAGGGTGAAAACGCATCGGCAGTGCGCATATAGTTGTAAACCACCCAGGGTTGGCGTCCCAATTCTGTCAAAATCCATCCACTTGTGTTGGCCAGGTAAGGCAGAAATAAGGCGAACGGAAAAATTCCCAGCAGCCAGGTTTTCGCGGTGAGCTGATTGCGCATGGTGCGGTACAAAGCGTAAGCAGCCAGCAGCAGCATCAAAAAACCGGTGCCAACCATCGCCCGGAACGCCCAGTAGGTTGCCCAGATCGAAGGGATGTAATTGCCGGGGCCCTGTTGAACCTCAAAAGCGGCCTGTAATTCATTGACCCCTTTTACCTCGCCATCCAACCGGTTGTATGCCAGCAAACTCAAAACGCGCGGAATACGAATGGATACCCTGGGGGTTAATGTCTTTTGGTCGATAATGGTCAATAGCGAGAAGGATGCCGGATCTTCCGTTTCGAGTAATCCTTCAGCGGCTGCAATTTTCATCGGCTGCAGTTGAACCATGCGCTGCGCCTGGTTATGACCTACCAGCACAACCAGGAAAACTGCGATCACACCGAACACAGCCGCTATCTGGAAGGAACGCTTGAAAAGATCGGATTGATGTCGACGAAGGATGTGGTATGCACTGATCCCAATGACAAAGAATGCGCCGGTAGTGTACCCGGAAAAAATCGTATGCGGGAACTGTCCCCAGACATACGGGTTGGTCAGCAGCGCCCCAAAATCTTGCAACACCAACCGGCCATTCTCTTCGACGAAACCGACCGGTGATTGCATGAACGAGTTGGCTACCAAAATCCAGTAAGCGGAGAGGGTAGAGCCAATCGCCACCAGCCAAATCGCAGCCAGATGCATTCCTTTGGATAGCTTATCCCAGCCAAAAATCCACAATCCCAGGAAAGTTGATTCGAGGAAGAAAGCCAGCAGCGCTTCGATTGCCAGAGGCGCGCCAAAAACATCCCCTACATAGCGTGAATACTCCGACCAGTTCATGCCAAATTGAAACTCCTGCACAATACCGGTCACGACTCCCATGGCAAAATTGATGATAAACAGGTTGCCCCAAAATTTTGTCATACGTTTGAACATCGCCTGCTCGGTGCGAAAATACATGGTCTCCATGATCGCAACCAGAACAGACAAGCCAAGCGTCAGTGGTACAAAAAAGAAATGGTAGATGGAGGTAATGGCAAACTGCCATTGAGAGAGAATTCCGGTGGTCGGATCCATACCTGCTCCTTAACAAGTGCTGATGCGCTGCCTGCCAACCTGAACAAACCAAATAAAGTAGCCCAATCCTTTGGTCGGTTACGGGAGGGCAGCTAAAAATTCATGCAGATAGATATTGGAATAGAATCTTTCCCCTCGCATGTATGTTGCAGGACGTCGCAGTTTCCCCCCTGGCTGTGGCTTTTTCCCCGCCGAGAACTTATTTAATTTGAGTTTAGCATGCCTTTAAGCGGTTGGCAAGCTGAAGAAAAAAGTGCTTCCCTGCCCCGGGTAGCTTTCCGCCCAGATGCGTCCTTTGTGTCCTTCGATAGTGTGGCGGGCGATGGACAGTCCCAGGCCGGTGCCCCCACCGGAGCGCGATTGGTCAGCTTTGTAGAAACGTTCGAAGATCCGCGCCAAATCTTCTGGCTTGATTCCGATTCCGGTGTCATGTACTGAGAAAATCACCTGTTCGCCATCTTGCCGGGCGCTCACGACAATTTGACCGCCGGGTTTGGTGAATTTGATGGCATTATGCAGTAAGTTCACCAGCACTGCCTCGATTCGTTCAGCGTCAGCTATGACTTCAGGCAGCGGTTCGCTGGCATCTATTTGGATGGTCAACCCCCCGCGTTCCGCCTGCAACCGCATCCGCTCGACTGCATTGCCCATCATGATCAACGGATTTGCAGGGCGGCGATCGAACGGCACGCGTCCCGACTCAATTCGGGAAAGGTCCAACAGCTCACGCACCATTTGGGTCAGATTGTCGATCTCATCTTCCATGCGCTGCAGAAAGCGCCTGGCAGCGGGAGGATCTTCCAGAGCCCCTTCCTGCAAGGTTTCAGTCAATGCCTTAAGGGAAGCCAGCGGGGTGCGCAGTTCATGAGAGACATTGCTGACAAAATCGCGCCGGACGGTTTCCAGCCGGTGAATGCGGGTTAAGTCCTGGAAGACAAGGAGGGTGCTCCCCGGCAGGCTGGATTCCAAAGGAGTTGCTGTCCCCTGAACGAAATAGCGTTCGGGACTGGTTTCTATCGTCGATATTTGTTGTTTTCCACTCTCACGCGAAACTCGCCATAACTCCACGAACTGATGTTGGCGGACGACCTCAACCAGAGAACGTCCAAATGTCTGGTCGATGTGGGTATGGAACAATTGCGCTGCAGCCGGGTTGGCCAGAATTACTTTTCCGGTTTTATCGACAATCAAGACCGCATCGGTCATATGACGTAAAACAGCTTCCAGTTTGCCGCGTTCCTCCTGAAAATCTGCCATTTGCGTAGAAAGCTGTCCGGCTACCTGTTCGAATGTCCGGCTGAGCAGGCCAATTTCATCTTTCCGGCCTGATGGCAAATCGATGTTCGGGTCCCCCTGCTTCAGGCGCTGGACTTTACTGGCAAGCTTGCGCAGCGGCCGAAGAGTTCCTTCTGCTACCAGGTAAGACAAAAGGATAGCCAGCAGCGTGATTGCCGCTCCGACCCCCAGAATCCCAATCCGCAGATTGCGCAATTCGGCTTCGATGACCGATAAGTCACGCGCCAGGCGGATAACGGCAATTGTTTTACCATCGGACAAAACCGGTAATGCCAGATAGTAAAACCTGCGCTTCAAGGTGTCGCTGAAACGAATCTCAGCTCCCTCGGGCCCCTTCAAGGCTGCTTTCACTTCCGGACGGTCCAAATGATTACTCATTGTCTTTGGATCGGCCATTGAATCGGCTACCACAACCCCATCGCTGCGGATCAATGTTATGCGAGTCTGGGTTAATTCGGCGTAGGACCTGATCACCAACGCCAGGTCATCATAAGAAGCGCCATTTTGAATGCGTTCCGCGATATTCTGCGCCAATATACTGGCAGAAGTTTTCAGGCTTTGATGCAGATTGTCGGTGTAACGCTGTTCGGTGTAATTAGTGAAATACAGGCTTACACCACCCACCGATAGCAAAATTAAAACGATAAACGGAATCGCTATTCGCCAGACCAGGGATCCACGCATGGTTTAGCCTTCGAACCGGTAGCCCGCGCCCCGTACCGTTATAATGCGTTTCGGTTGCGCCGGATTGGGTTCAATCTTCTCGCGCAGCCAGCGCACATGCACGTCCACAGTGCGGCTGTCGCCTATATACTCCCATCCCCAGACGCGTTCCAGGATAAACTCACGGCTAAGCACCTTGCCACGATGCAGGGCTAAAAAGTGCAGCAATTCAAATTCTTTTGGTTTGAGCGCCTGCACCTGGTCTTGCACACGCACCTCACGCCGGGTAACATCGATGACCAAATCATCAAATGTTAACGGCTGCACGGTAACTGGCGAGGCCGCCAGGTTGATCTCCTCGCGCACCAGCCGGACGCGGCGCAACATGGCTTTAACTCGCGCCATCAATTCGCGCATGCTGAAGGGTTTGGTCATGTAATCGTCAGCCCCGACCTCCAACCCCACCACCCGGTCGATCTCATCGTCACGGGCGGTCAGCATGAGCACGGGTGTAGTCATTTCCTGGCGGAGGACCCGGCAGACTTCAAAGCCGTCCATACCGGGCAACATCAGGTCGAGGACAATCAGGTCCGGATGAGCCTGACGGGCTTTGTCCAGCGCGGCCAGCCCATCACCTACCGCTTCGACCTCATAGCCCTGCTTTTTGAGATTGTAGGCCAGAGTCTCTTGTAAGGACAGTTCATCTTCGACGACCAGGATCTTGTCGGCCATGTTTTACCTAACCATGTCTTCCAACAGAAGGTTGAATTGCTTTGAGGTTATCATTCGATTGTACCGTTTTTCCACGGCAATTCGCCCGGCAGCGCCCAACGCTTTCGTAAGGTCCTTATCATCAGCCAGACGGCGGATTGCAGCCGCGAGCTCGGTTGGGTCTCCGGGTGGGACGGCCACGCCTGCGTTTTCCTGGTTGATGACATCGCAAATGACCCCGCCAATCGCCAGAATTACCGCCCGGCCGGCCGCCATATAATCAAACACTTTGTTGGGGTATGTGGTTCGGTAAAGCTCGATTGGTTTAAGAATAGCAATGCAGGCGTCCGCTGCGGCCAGAACATTGGCCATCTGGCTTTTCGGCTGCGAGGAGATGAATGAAACGTTCTTCAATTGGAGCTGGCTGGCCTGGGCAACCAGGGCAGGCTTTTCCTTGCCATCGCCGACAAATACCACCTGAATATCCGGGCGGTCGATCAATTGAGATGCTGCTTGAAGCAACACGCCCAAATCGTTGGAAAGCCCGTGCGCTCCGGCATACATGGCAATAAATTTATTGTCCAACTGATTCTGCGCCAGGAATTCCCGGCCGTCAGCGTCGGGTTTGAACATATCGGGGTCAGCGCCGTTTGGCACCAGCTCCACAAAGCGCGCCCCACGGGCCGTCACATGCGGGATAAACCCGGGTGAGTTAACCACCACCCGGTCAGCGTGGCGGTAGAGGAATCGTTCGAGCCATTCGGAGAGCCGGATTAACATGCGGTTTTTGAGCACTCCCACCGCCACTGCAAAAGCCGGCCACAGATCGCGCACCTCGAATAAAAATGGCACCCGTTTGAGCCGCGCCAGCAGCCAGGCGGTCACTCCCTGAAAAATTGGCGGTGATGTGCCCCACACCAGATCGATGCCACGCACACCCAACCCAACCATGAAGGAGGAAAACATAAAGCTAAAGAAACTGAACACCCGGTGAACAAAACTTTTGTGCAGCGCCGGGATGGTGTACGTACGCAGGATTGTGATGCCAGGCTCGGGTTCCTCACGGCTTTTCCAGGGGATTTTTTCCCCGCGGGCTCCGCCGGTCAGGTAGCTGACCGAACTGGCAATAATGGTGATTTTGTGGCCCTGGGCGACGAGAAAACGCGCCATTTCGTGATGGCGCGTCCCACCAGCCTCATCCAATGCTGCAAAGGCTTGATGAATCAACAGGATATGCATAAATTCATTTTAATCCATTAACGCCCGGCAGAAACGATCGAAATAGGGAAACTAGGATGGGAAAATTACAGGCTCGAGTTGGATATTGGTGATGATCTTTACCGGTGCTTTCATGTGGATTTCGACCTGATACGACAAAGCTTCAACCTTGCTGCCGTAAGTGGGAGAAAACCAGCCGTAAGTGTCTGGATAATCCAATTTTCCTGCTAAAACACCCCCGCCCCGCACCAGGCGCTTTTGCGAACCGTCGAGCATATCAGCCGGATCGGTCTGAATGGAAACTGACACCTTGAACTGGCTGCCGGTCAGAATCAGTTCACTTTCATCCAACGACCATTCCCAGTCCGGAAGCAGCCATTGGAGCGAGGCGCGGTGTTGCTTGACCTTACCTACCGGTGTAAGCCAATCCGTTACCTGCCAGCGACCGGGCGCCCGCCATGCCAAAGCTCGCCGGTGCCGGATGCCAAGAGGTTGATAACCATCATGTTCAGCGGTTAAAAGCTTGCCGGGCTGGCACTCGTTTTCGATCCAGTGCGCCTGGTCCCACTTCAGCCACAAGAACCGCCCGGCGCGCAGCATCGGTTCCAGATCATCGATTACCGGCGAATTATGCACCCGGTTATTCACCAACCCATTATTCCAAATCCTTTTGTGAGTGTATAAGTATGTGCCGGGGTCAAGCAAGACATTAATGCCCCGGTACCATAAATCCACCTGCAACTGGTCAGCATGCGCCGGCCGCGAACGGAAGCGCACTCCTCGCAATGTCGCCCATTCTTCTGTGTTGCCCAGGCGTTGGATGGCAGGACTGTCCACCGGTTTAGGCACTTCAGCCAGTTCAAGCGGAGCGATTCCCAGCCAGGCGGCCATTTCGTCCCAGGGCCCGGGCGGCAGGCAGCGTTCTGCCAGAAATGCGGCGGCAGCCGCCTGTGCTGTTGGAAGGTGATCACGGAACTGCCTGGCTCCAAAAGGCAGGATATTGGCGCCATCGTTATTGCCAAGATTGGACGCGTCGCCTGAAGTCCAGTCCACCTGGGCCAGCAGCCAACGGGTTGCCGCGGCCAGCCGTTGCCTGGCTTGCGGCGAAAATTCCTGCTGTGCTGTTCGCGCTCCAGCCTGCGCCAGCAACGCCAGGTGCAGCACCATGCGATGATAGTTCAGGCTGTGCTGCACATAAGTGCCATCGGGATCGATCTGGCTGCGGAAAGCATATTCCAGCCACCGCCAGCCTGTTTGCTTCCACGCGGCAGCATGGGAATGCTCCGGCAGAGCCACCCCGGCCAGGTACAGCCCGCAGGCTTCACTCACAAGATGGTTATTGTTCTGTGCCCGGGCATAAATCATCGTTGGCGGGATGCGCTCCGCATGATCAGCCACAGCCTTTAACAATCCTGCTTTACGGCCTGGGGTGCTGCGAGCGGAAGGCTCGAATACCTGGGCGGCGAACAGATAGGCGATCAAACGCAGTGCGACTTCCTGCCCGGATTCCCAGTTTGGGCCGCAGTTCACCGGGTTACCGGCAGTGAACTGCTCCCAATGCTGCCAAAAAGCCTCGGGGTAACGTTCATCGCTGGTGAGCAAGTATGCGCGGCCAAGGTTAAACGCCCAGCCGAAGCGGGCCGGTTCCCAGGTGAATTTGATGTCTTCTCCGGGGTGGAACCTCGTCCGCGACCAATGCCGGTCTGCATCCGGCGGAGCGAGGTTCAAAGCTGCCGGCGGTCCGCCAAATATGCGCACCTGTCCGCTGACAATCTCATCCGCTTCGCGAATGATCTCCTTGCCCGAACCGCCGACCCAACCAGCCATTTCGTCACGCGTTGGGATGACAAAAATGGGATGAAGCTTTAATTCCTTTGTCGAGACCGCCTTTGGGCGGGCAGGGGTACGCAGCCGAAAGTAGCCGCTCGCTAACCCCAGGCGGTAAAGCGCATACAAACAGACTTGTTCGACGCCTAAATCTTTTAATGCCAGCCAGCCAAGCCGGATTTTCCTCAACATGCTGTAACCACTCTCTCCTGCGGTTGCATCACCCATCATGCCGGATTTTCGTTAACCTGGGCCAATGCTGCATCCAGAAACTTTCCAAGGAACTGCATGGCTTCGCTGAATCCCTGGAAAGTTGCCCGATCATTACCCGGCACTTCCAGTGAATGGTTGGCGTCTTTTGCAACATAAGCGGATGCTTGCGGTTTAGCCGTCAATATTTGCCGTAACCGCTCCAGAGCAAAGGTTGAATCCGCATCGCCGCACAGGTAAACCTGCGGTCCGCGGGCTGACAGCGCGGCCTTGAGCACCACATCCCACTTTAGCAGCGGCGTAAGCCACACCAACGCAGTCGGCAGGAGGCTCTGCGCTTGCTCCACAGCTCCGGCTATCGCCAATGACCCGATGGATTTACCGGCCAGAATCAGCCCACGATATTCACCCTGGACAAGGCCAGCCTCGATCCCGGCCAAAACGTCAGCCGTGAGCCAGGCCAGTTGCTCCACCTCGGAAGCGCCCTGAAAGGCAGCCGAACGCGTTACTGGATTGAGATTGAGGACATCCACACCGCGCCAGAGCAGCATCCGGCGGGTAAAAAACAGCAGCGGCATGTCGCTGGAGTAATCCAATCCTGGCAGTAACACCGCCAATCGGCCAACTGCCTGATCCGCGGTCCAGAATTGGTTAGCCATTGCCTGCCCATGGTAATCCGTCAGGCTTAACGTCCGAGGGTCACTCATCTCGATCTCCCTCAGGAGATATCTTCTACAATTCCGCTGGCCATTGACCGCACAGCCGTAAAAGCAGCTCTGGCTCCAGCAAACAATTGGTCGTACGGAATTGGCGGCTGCCCGCCGCTGCGAACTGCCTTCAAAAAGTTCTCCCAACCAGCGCGGTGACCTTTATCCTGGCGCAAAGTCGATTGCATCCGTTCGCGGCGGCCGTTGGTTATCAATTCCAGTGTGCGGAAATCATCCAGCACCGCCACCTTTCCGCCGCAGAAGACCTCGACCCGCTCCTTGGGAAACGATTTGTCGCCATTCGCCAGGTAGGTAACCGTGCCAATCGAACCGTCCGGGAAGGTGAAGGTCATCACCACATTGTCCTGATGGTAACGGCCGCTATCTGGCAGCGCCGCCGCAAAGACTTTGACCGGCAAAGACCCGGTTAAAAAGATCAGGTAATCGATGAAATGGCAACCCTCGCCGATGATGCGCCCCCCGCCCACCAACGGATCGTGCAGCCAATGGTTTGCAGGTAAAAAGCCAGCGTTGACCCGGTAATGGGCCGCCAGCGGCTCTGTACGGTTCGCCAGGAAGGTTGCCAGCCGTTGTGAGAAGGGCGCAAAGCGGCGGTTGAAGCCAACCGTCAACATTGGCGTAGCGGGGGTCGTCAGGGCATGCTCGACGAGTGCCAGATCGTCTGGGTTAATGGCTAATGGCTTCTCGCAAAATACGGCTTTACCGCCTTCCAGCGCGGCAGCGATCTGACGCGCATGTTGATCGTGGCGTGTAAGAATAGCAATCAGGTTGATGCGCTCGTCCTGCAACACTTCCTGTTCGGACGAGCTGGCATAGGTAAAACCGAACCGTTGGCCTGCATGGCGCGCGCTCAACCCGGTCGCCGAAGCAATCCCCACGCGAGCCGCGCCGCCAACACTTTGCACCGCCGGTAAGAATGTGGCGCTGGCATAATTGCCGGCGCCTAACACCCCAAGTGTCAATTCGCCGGATTGGGGGGCTGGCAGAACCGCACCCGGCAAGCTCACGCGGCTGGCTGGAACACCTGTGTCTGCCTGGGGGTAGGTGATTAACACACCCAGGAAAGGTTCGTTCCGCTTGCCGGATATCAATTCATAGGCTTGATCCGCATTTTCGATTGAGAAGCGGTGGGTGATCAGCGGTTGAACATCCATGCGCCCGGAGCCGATCAAATCGATGACGGCCTCAAGATTGCGCCCTTCCGTCCAGCGCACATAGCCGAACGGATAGTCCTGACCTTTTTCTTCATAAGCCGGATCGTAACGCCCGGGGCCATACGATCTCGAAATAAAGACCTGCAGTTCCTTCTCGTAATAAATTTTGCGCGGGATATCCAATCCAACCGCACCAACAGCCACGACTGTGCCCCGGTCGCGGGCAAGTTCACCTGCCAGGGTGATCGGATCATCCGAGGCAGTGTCCGCGCAAATCAACACACTGTCGAAACCGCGACCCTGGCTGAAACTACGGCCGGCTTCCTCGGCCCCGCTGCGGGAGACTGCCGTCGCCCCCAATTTCTGCGCCAGCGCTACACGGTCTGGGTCGAGGTCGATGCCAAAGACGGTACAACCGGCAGCCCGGGCGATACCCACGGTAAGTAAGCCTAGAAGACCAAGACCGATAATGGCAACCCGTTCACCGACCTGCGGCTGCGCTAGGCGGAAACCCTGCAGGGCAATTGCACCCAGGGTGGCAAAAGCAGCCGATTCAAAATCAACTTCAGCCGGCAACGGAGCCAATAAATTTTTCGGGATCAGGGCATATTCGGCATGGACGGCAAAACCGCCGCCAGCGCAGGCCACCCGGTCGCCAATCTGGTAACCGTCCAACCCATCGCCTACCGCAACAATTGTTCCGGCGGAAGAATAGCCGAGCGCCATAGGTTGATCCAGGCGGTTGAATGCCGCCTCGACCGTCGAAATAATTCCTTCACGGCGCGCTTTGTCCATCACCTGACGCACGAGGTCCGGGCGTGATGCAGCTTTGCCGACCAGACTCTTCTCGGCAAATTCAACCACCATGCGCTCGGTGCCGACCGACACCAGCGAGGCGGCGGTGCGTACCAGCGCCATGCCGGGTCGGACTGCCGGAACGGGAACATCGGCTATCAAGGTCTGCCCATCGCGCATATTTTTTAAGAGTTGTTTCATTCCGCGACCTTCGAACTGGAATCGGGACACAAAACGTTCGTCCCTTGCGTTCATTATAAAAGCATTCGTCTAATTTAGGACATAGCCGTCGATCAGAATTTTTCGCACACCGGTCAAGCTTGCAGCCTGACTAAATTCTGTTAACTGAGTTAATTTCCATCCCAAGCCGAAAAATATAAACCCCCGCTTACGAAGACCGTTGGGTCTTGTAAGCGGGGGTTATGGATGCATTGAGAAATTTACTAGCGGGCGAACTCGACTGCGCGTGTCTCGCGAATAACGGTAACTTTAATTTGACCGGGGTACTGCATGGTCTCCTCGATCTTCTTGGCGATATCGCGGGCCAGTCGGGTGGAAGCCAGGTCGTCCACATCTTCCGGACGAACGATGATGCGTACTTCACGGCCGGCCTGGATGGCGTAACTCTGGTTGACGCCTTTGAAGGAATTGGCGATGTCTTCCAGGGCACGCAGACGCTTGATGTACTGCTCCAAATCCTCGCGTCGGGCTCCAGGACGGGCGCCTGAAATGGCATCCGCCGATTCGACAATGACCGCCTCGATGGTTTCCTGCTCCACCTCATGGTGATGCGAAGCGATCATGTTCACCACCCGGGCGGGTACGCCGTAGCGTTTGGCAAACTCAGCGCCTATCATGGCATGCGTACCATCGGTATTGTGATCCATTGCTTTGCCAAGGTCGTGCAGCAAACCGCCCATCCGCGACGATTCAGGGTCAGCGCCCAATTCAGCAGCCAACACTGCGGATAATTTTGCGACTTCCACCGCATGGGCCAGTTGATTCTGACCGTAAGAAGTGCGGTATTTCAGGCGGCCAAGCACCTTCAACACCTCGGGGTGCAGCCCGGCCACACCGGCATCGTAGGCAGCTTCTTCGGCGGCCTCGATGATGGTTTTGTCCACTTCTTTTTGTTCTTCAGCCAGGATCTTCTCGATGTGAGCGGGGTGAATCCGTCCATCGATGATCAGGCGCGCCAGCGACCGGCGGGCAACCTCACGGCGGATCGGATCGAAGCAGGAGATGGTCACAGCCTCGGGGGTGTCATCCACGATCACATCCACGCCGGCGGCCTGTTCAAAGGCGCGAATGTTGCGCCCGTTGCGGCCAACAATGCGGCCTTTCATTTCCTCGTTCGGCAGGGTCACGACGGAGGTGGTCACGCTGACCACGTGATCGGAAGCAACCCGCTGGATTGACTCGGTAATCAGCTCACGAGCGCGTTTTTCACCCTCGGAGCGCGCTTCAGCCTCGATCTGGCGGATGATGCGCGCCATATCGTTTCGGGCTTCCTTTTCAGCTTCCGCAAGCAGCAAACTACGGGCTTCTTCAACAGACATCTGCCCAATGCGCTGCAACTCTTCGACATGCTGCTCATACATCTTCTCGATGTCGTTTAGGCGCTTGTCTAAAGCGCTCTGGCGCTTATTCAACGTCTGCTCGCGCAGTTCCAGGCGCTCGACGCGGGCATCCAATTCTGCCCGGCGTTTTTGCAGGCGGTCTTCCTCGCGTGATGTTTCTGCCCGGCGGCGGTTGACCTCATTATCCGCCTCTTGCAGCACTTTCAACGCTTTATCTTTGGCTTCAAGCTCGATCTCGCGAGCCTTTTCATTCGCGGTCAGCAGCACGGTATCTGCCCGTGACTGCTGATCCTTGAGGAAGCGGTTGGCATAATAGCGCGATATAAAAAAGAAGGCGACGGCGAGCAAAATAATGTCGCCTAAGATGATCGAAATGATTAAAATCGGTGAATTTCCCATAGATCCAATTCCTCTTTCCAGAGTCAGGTTTATTGCTCAGCGGGACGGCTCTCATCCCAGATCTGGCGCAGAACCGGGGCAATCGTTCCGTAAGAAAAACCTCGGCGGGCTAAGAAACCACCCAGGCGTTTGCGAAACACTTCCCAGTCGAGCCCTTCCAGCCGGCGGGCATATCGAGTGCCTGCCTGGTACGCCAGCTCTGGTTCGTTTTGTGCCTCCGCCAGAGCCTGTTGAATGAACTCCTCTCCTACCCCTTTTTGATGTAATTCGTAACGCAGCATACGATGGCTGCGAGGGCGAAAAGTACTGCGATCGTCGATCCACATCCTGGCAAAGCGGTCATCGCCCACCAACTGCGCCGAGCGCAGCCGTTCCATCACGCCCTCGATGACCTGGGCATCAGCCCCTTTTTCGTACAATTTCTTCGTTACTTCTGCCTCGGATCGCGGTCGATAAGCAATATAGTGCAACGCTTGCTGGTAAGCTGCTTCTTTGGCATCCAAAGACTGAAGCTCAGTTATTTTTTCTTCGCTCAGTTCCTGCCCGATATGCAACCATGCTGCGACAATTCGAGCCAGGCCAAATGCAAATTCGCCGTCCAGGTAGATATTTACCCGATTGGGATTGCGTTTTTGGACCTTAAGTGCCGTAATCTTACCCATCGAATCCGCATACCGCCAACGCAGCATATCTGGCCTGGCATCAGATGTTGGATTTACAGGTGTCTGGGTTCGCTAAGACCTTACGAAAAACACAATCCCGGGTCTATACCTTGGCTCGAGTTAACCTGTTTTCAGATTTGCAGTTTTTCACAGAATGCCTTGATTTTCGTTGCTGCATGGCACCATACTTTTCAGCGGAACACATCTATTGTGATAGGATTTGAGTTCCCCTGCTCCTGTGAAATGGGCATCTCTGCGCCCGATTAGACTTTTACCAAACCTCCCGGCGGGAGGGAAAACGCCCAGCTTTATCCAGACGATCTTATTGCCTGAAGACAAACCTCATTCAGCCAGTATGCCAAAGGGGGTTAGTAGTTCTTTAAGATATTATACTAGATTTTTTAACAGTGTGTTTAAATTTGTTAACTTTTTTGGACACTACGCAAACAAGCTCAAAACTGGATAAATTCCAATATATCCGCCAGTGCAGCAGCAAACACTTCATCCATGATCTCACCGGATGCCAGGTAGGCGCCGCCAAACATACCGTCGCCATAGAGCGCACGCGTTTCTTCAGCATTGGGGACGCCAATCACCTTCGGTGGAATTTTTGCGTCAGCGGGTAAATTGGCAACGCGGGTAAAAGGAAACGCCTCCATCCAATTTGCATGGGCGGTTTTGAGTTCATGCTTCATGGCAATCGCTTCGATGCTGTGCGACTCCCACCAGGAGTACCAGACAAATTTCAGCCCGTCCATCTCGTTTGCAAGTTCGGTAAGACGGGTACGCACGCCGCTGTTTCCGCCATGCCCATTCATGATAAATATGCGGCGAAACCCGACCCCGTACAAGGATCTTACAATGTCTTCGACAACTGCCAAAAAGGTGCTGGTGCGCAAACTGATCGTACCGGGATATGTGGAAAAATAGGGCGAAACGCCGAAATTCAAAGGCGGGGCCACCAGCACACCCGTGCTGGCGCTGGCTGCGTCTGCTAATGCCTGCGGAATCTTAACATCCGTCAACAAACTGAGGTAGCCATGCTGCTCGGTGGCGCCCAACACCAAAATGATGCGGTCTTCCTCGGTTAAATAGGATTCGACATCCATCCAGTTCAGTTCTTCGAGTCGCATCGGCTACCTCTTTTGCCTGGTTTTGGTTTGATCATTTTTTCTTCAGCCAGCAGCTAAACAACGATATTGATCAGCTTTCCGGCAACATAGATGATCTGGCGCGGCGTTTTGCCTTCCAGATGCTTCTGGACGACAGGCGACGCCAGTGTATGCGCCCTGGCGTCCACCTCGCTAATGCCAGCCGGGAGTTGAATCCGGTCGCGAACCTTGCCATTGATCTGCACCACCAGCGTGATCTCGTCTTCACGCGCGGCTTCCTCATCCACTTTTGGCCAGTTCTGGGTGTGAATCGAGTATGGTTTGCCGATGCGCATCCACAGTTCCTCGGCAACATGCGGGGAAATGGGTGCCAGCATCAACAGGTACAGTTCAACTGCTTCCTTCCAGGCGGGCGAATGATACAGCCCTTGCTGTTTGGCTTTGAGCATTTCATTCGCCAGCTCCATCAGGCCAGAGACAATGGTGTTGAACTCGAATTGTTCGAAGTCGCGGGTGACCGCTTTGAGTGTTTGATGCACTTTCCGGCGCAAAGCCCGGACGGCAGCTTCATCTTTCGACCCTTCCGGGCCAGGTTCGACGATCATCGCCCAGACGCGGCGTATCCAGCGGTTGACGCCTTCGATGCCGCCCGAACTCCATGGTCCGCCCTGATCCCAGCGGGAGAAAAAGATCAGGTAAGCGCGCACAGCGTCTGCACCATAGGTTTGTACCAGGTCGTCGGGCGAGAGCACATTCCCGCGGCTCTTTGACATTTTCTCCGAATCTTCGCCCAATACCATGCCCTGGTTGCGCAGTTGCAGCATTGGCTCGTCGCCTTTGGTTATGCCCATGTCGCGGCAGGCTTTATGGAAGAAACGGGTGTAGATCAGGTGCATGTTGGCGTGTTCGATGCCGCCGGTATAGGTATCTACCGGCATCCAGTAATCGTATTCCTTCGGATCAAACGGACCCTGCTGGTAATGCGGGCTCAAATAGCGCAGGTGATACCAGGAGGAGCACATGAAGGTGTCCATGGTGTCGGTTTCGCGTTCAGCCGGGCCGCCGCACACCGGGCAGGTGGTGACCTTCCAGGTGGGGTGCAGCTTGAGCGGCGACTGACCGGTGGGCATCCATTCGACGTCATCAGGTAACAGCACCGGCAACTGATCGTCTGGCACCGGCACCGCGCCGTGGGTCGGGCAGTAGATAATCGGGATCGGCGCGCCCCAATAACGCTGGCGCGAAATCAGCCAGTCGCGCAGGCGATAATTGACGGAATACTTCCCCTTGCCGTTTTCCTCCAACCAGCGAGTAACCTTCTTCTTCGCCTCGCTTCCCGGCGTGCCGCTGAACTCACCGGAATGGATCATCGTACCGTATTCGGCGTGGGTCAAGATATCCCGGTAAAACTCGCAACCCCACAGCATTTCCATCAGCGTGCGGGCGGAGTTCACGCCGGGGTTGATTTCTTTGCACCGACCCAGTATGCGTGCTCCTGAATCAACCGATTCCCAATTCCAAATTCCATTGTCGAAGGTGAACTGCCAGCGGGCGCCCACGATCTCGTTCCAACTGCCTGATTGTAAGTTTTCCTGCGCAATTTTGACGTAAACATCCACTTTGTCGGCCGGAATGGTCACCTTGACTGCGCCGTTGTTCTCAACAAAGGGAATCCCCGCCGCCTGCAGGGCAGCCACAAAACCGGCCGCCATCGTCCCGGCCGGGGCGTAGGATTTGGACATGCCATCAGGACGGTCGATCACCGGCTGGATTGGCAGCCCGAACTTAATCGCGAAGGCAAAGTCGCGTTCGTCATGCGCCGGGACAGCCATAATGGCCCCGGTACCATAGGTCAGCAGGACGTAATCCGCAATCCAAACCGGAATTCGGCGACCGTTGACCGGGTTGATCGCATAACCGCCGGTGAACACGCCGGTCTTTTCCTTGTCGGTGGCCTCGCGCTGAATATCCGTCATGCGCTGTGTTTCCGCGACATAGCTTTCGACCTGCGCTTTCTGTTCAGCGCTGGTCAGTTTGGCTACCAGGGGATGCTCGGGCGCCAGCACCATGAAAGTTGCGCCCCACAGCGTGTCCGGGCGGGTGGTAAAGACTTCCAGCACATCGCCCTGTTCAGTGGTGAAATAGACGGCAGCGCCTTCCGAACGCCCGATCCAGTTGGTTTGCAGCGTGCGGACGCGTTCAGGCCAATCGATGGCGTCGTATTTCAACAGTTCATCGGCATATTGGGTGGTCTTAAAGAACCATTGCTCCAGGTTCTTCTTGATCACCGGGGTACCGCAGCGCTCGCAATGCCGGTCTTCGCCCCACACCTGCTCGCGTGCCAGGGTTGTATTGTCATGCGGGCACCAATCCACCAGCGCAGATTTGCGATAGGCCAGCCCGTGCTTGAACAGTTGAGTGAAAAACCACTGTGTCCAGCGATAGTAATCCGGATCGGCGCTGACCGCCTCCCGCCGCCAATCGAACATTGCGCCCAGGCTGCGGAACTGCTTGCGCATTTTCTCGATGTTGGTGTAAGTCCACTGCTTGGGGTGAATGTTGTTCTTAATGGCGGCATTTTCAGCCGGCAGGCCAAAAGCGTCAAAACCCATGGGGAACAGCACGTTATAACCCTGCATGCGCTTAAAACGCGCGCGGGCGTCGGGAGGGGTCATGGCGAACCAGTGGCCGATGTGCAGATCGCCGGATGGATAAGGGAGCATGGTGAGCGCATAATGCTTTGGCCTGGAAGGATCGATGTTGGAATGGTACAGGCCATCATCATCCCACTTCTTTTGCCATTTTCCTTCGATTTCTGCCGGGTTGTAAATCGGGCTATTTGCGTTCGACATGATCTTGTCCTCCAACGGCTGCTTTGCTTTAACAAAAAATCCCTCGTCCGATCAGGGACGAAGGATGAACTCCGCGGTACCACCCTGGTTGCCCGGGAACATCCCGAACCACCTCGATCGCGATAACGGGCGTACCCGATTCTGGCTACTGTTATTTCACCAGAACAGCCTGCCTGATTTTCAGGCGAACAGGCGAGTTCGATCTGCACGCTCCGCGGGCGCATTGTCGGGCTCACACTTCGCTTTCCCGGCTCGCTGACGGATGATCTACTACTCCTGTCAAGACTTTTCAAAAAACGAGCCCGGAACTTAATTCGATGCTCGTTTTTGAGTGGACCCAGAGGGATTCGAACCCTCGGCCTCCTCAATGCCATTGAGGCGCGCTCCCAGCTGCGCTATGGGCCCAGTTTGTACACTCGATTGGTAAAGTCCGCTGTTTGCGGGGTGTATTGGGGCTGACTGCCCCCAGTGGACCTGAGGGGATTCGAACCCCTGACCTCTTCAGTGCGATTGAAGCGCGCTCCCAGCTGCGCTACAGGCCCTTTTTCGAGGGTAACGGTATTTTACTTCGAAGCCGATTGCATGTCAAGGACTGCCAAATTCAGCGCTGCCCGGCAGCCAGCCGGTCACTTCACGCCAAGATTAGGCGTATAATTCGCGCAGGAGAACTACTCATGACCGCTGCCCGCCTTGAACGCCTGTATCAGTTGATGTCTTCTACCGGACTGGATGCAATAGCCATAAACCCGGGGCCAAGCCTGTTTTACCTGACCGGGCTCAATTTTCACCTGATGGAACGGCCGACCGTGCTGCTGCTGGCGCCGCCAGCTACCCCGGTGCTGGTCATGCCCGAACTGGAATTGCCTAAAGTAGCATCCTCGCGCCTTCCGCTGACCCCCTTTGCGTTCGGCGATAACTCACAAACCTGGGACAAGGTGTTCACGCTGGCTGCTGCGGCGCTTCACCTGGATGGGAAACGCGTCGGCGTGGAACCCACCCGACTGCGTTTTTTGGAACTCTCTTATCTGAATCATGCCGCTCCCAAAGCAATTTTTGTCTCCGGGGAGAGCGTTTTTAGCCAGCTCCGCATCCAAAAAGATGCGGAAGAAATCACCGCAATGCGGCAAGCAGCCATCATCGCTCAAAAAGCTCTGACCGCCACACTGCCAATGGCCAAACCTGGCGTGACTGAACGCGAGCTGGCAGCAGAACTGGCCATTCAACTCTTGCGCGCCGGCTCGGACTCTGAATTGCCTTTCGCTCCGATTGTCGCCAGCGGCCCAAACAGCGCCAACCCCCATGCAGTCCCGAGCGACCGCAAAGTCGAGAGGGGGGATTTATTGCTCTTCGACTGGGGCGCCTCCTACCGGGGCTATGCATCCGATATCACCCGTACCTTTGGCGTTGGCCAGCTTTCTGACGAACTGCGCCAGATTTACCTACTGGTCAAAGAAGCCAATGCCGCCGGGCAGGCGGCCGGGCGCCCGGGGCTGCGCGCCGGCGACATCGATCATGCTGCCCGCGGTGTCATCCAACGCGGCGATTACGGACCATTCTTCACACACCGCACCGGACACGGATTGGGTATGGAAGGCCATGAAGCGCCGTACATGTTCGCAGAAAACGATCTGCTATTGCAAGAAGGAATGGTTTATACCGTGGAACCGGGAATTTACCTGCCCGGTAAAGGCGGCGTGCGCATCGAAGATGATATGGTCATCACCGCTGACGGTGCCGCCAGTTTGACCGATTTTCCACGCGAACTGACCATCCTGTAACATCAACCTCAAGGAATTATCCTTATGGCTCTTGAAATACATACTTACGCGCTTGGTCCACTGGCCAACAACACCTATGTGATCGTCGAACCCACCACAGGACAGGCAGTAGTGGTTGACCCAACCTTCGACAGCCGGCACGTCATCGAAGCTGTACAGAAGGCTGGCTGGAAAATCACCCAGGTATGGCTGACCCATGCTCATTTCGACCATACCGCTGGCGCTGCTGAGTTCACCCGCCTGGCAAATCCCCCCTTACCCATCGGCCTGCACCCGCTCGACCTGGATCTATTCCACAGCGGCGGGGGAGCCAGTCAATTTGGCGTGGTCATGCCCGATCTGCCCGAGCCAACCCTGCTTCTTGAGCACGAGCAACTGCTTTCCATTGGCGCGGAGCAAGTGGAAGTGCGGCATACTCCCGGTCACTCTCCGGGTCACGTCGTGTTCTACCTGCCGCAGGCCAACGCTGCACTGGTAGGCGACCTCATTTTCAAAAATGGAGTCGGACGCACCGATTTAATGGGTGGGAATTCAACCCAATTGCTGCGCAGCATCTATAACCAGATATTCTCGCTGCCGCAAGAGACTCGCCTTTTACCCGGCCATGGGCCAGAGACCACCGTGGCAGACGAAAAAGAATACAACCCTTATTTACAGTAATCAGCAGCTCTTTGCGGATGACGGTCGCAAACCCGGAGATTTTGAACTTTTTTCGGTAACAGTTCTTTCCGGCTTAATTTGTCTCGACTGTACAAACCTGGCCGGCGGCCCCTGCCCGGAGAGATAACGCAGATAAGAGAGGCGTAACCAGTGGCCGGGGTGGGATTGGGGTTATGTGTAAATCCAGCGTGGGTCCGGAACCGGGCTCCGCGAAGGCAGACGAAACCCTGGTTGAGGAATCCCATGACGTAAAGATACCAGTCAGCCCTGCGCTGCCTGCGGTAGGAACAGGCGTGGGTGCAATGGTTGGGGTAAAGGTTGCAGTAGTGGGCGTCATCGCATTGACGGCCGGTTTGGTTGGTTTGGGGTTTTTGGGGGTTTCGGTCGGCACATTGTTCGTAGGCGAGGGCATTTCCGGCGTTGGTGTTGGCGCCAGGGTGGTTGGCATGGGCGTTTCGGGTGTAGCCGTCGGTACCGGGTCTGTTGGCTTTGGCGGTTTCGGTTTATCCGTTGGCGCTACATTCGTTGGCTTTGGAGTTTTTAGCGCTGCCGTTGGCTTATGGGGGTTCAACGTAACGGTTGGCGCCTGGGTCGTGGGCTGAGGTGATTTTGGTGTAGCTGTAGGCGCCACGGTTGTCGAGTTCGGAGTTACTGGCGTTGCGGTCGGTGCGGTTGCAGTTGGCGTAAGCCTTGTGGCGGTTGGAGCAAGCGATGTCGGCGGTTTATGGGTCGCGGTGGGCTGCAGATTTGTCGGGAGACCGGTAGGCGGCGGTGATACCATACGTGTCGGCGTGGGATGTGAATTTGTTGGTTCTGCCGGAGTCAAACCGGGGGTTGGGAAAACCGTTGCAGCCAATCCCGTTGCGATCGCTTCCGGACCACCTCGCTGGGTAGGGATAAATAGACCCACCGCCAGCGGCGTTTTACTAAAAGCCCGATCCGGATTGAGAAATATATTATCCCGCCATAAATCATCCAAAATTCCAGGCAAAATAGGTGCCAGTAGTGGGGCCTCATCAAAAGAGTAATCGGCTGAAGATTTGGATAAAACCTGCACGCCGAAAAACACGTGATCTCTGCCTGGCATGGTCAGAAATGCCAGCATCAGAATACCAATCACAGCGGTTATAAAAAGGAGAAGGATTACCAGCCCCAGATAGCGCCGCGCCCGCTGAGATGCAGTATCGGGTACTTCAATCTCTGGAGCAGGGCTCATAGATTCCTTCACGCTTATCAACGTCTGGCGGGCAAATGGGTTTTACCAGACCAGGATAGGACTTCTTAATGACATCCCAGAAGACATCAACGACCTGCGGGTCGAACATTTTTCCACGCTGATCGAAAAGATACGCAATAACTTCCTCAGGGGACATGGCACGCCGGTATGGCCTATCTGAGGTCATGGCATCCCACACATCAACCACAGAGAATATGCGCGCCGCCAGCGGAATCTCTTCCTCCTTCAGCCCGCGGGGATAACCGCTTCCATCCCAGCGCTCATGATGCGAGTAGGGAATATCCAATGCGGGTCGCAGATATTCGATCGGGTACAGTACATCATGCGCCACTTTAGGGTGCGACCGCATAATGACCAACTCTGCGGGCGTCAATTTGCCCGGTTTCTTTAAGATCTGATCTGGGACGCTCATTTTGCCAATGTCATGCAGCAACGCTCCGCGCCGCACCTGCACGATTTCTTCCTCGGAAAGATTATATTGACGGGTCACTTCGAGGGTTAATTCAGTGACACGCCGGGTGTGGCCTTCCGTGTCATGGTCGCGCTGGTCGAGCATAGTCGCCCACCCGGTAATGGTTTCATCGTATGCCCGGATCAGATCCAGCCGTGACTGGTTAAGATTGGCGACCATTATGTTGAACGTCTCCGTCAGATACGCTACCTCATCGTTCCCGCCAGAAGGCAGGCGGACGTTCAAATTACCCGATGCCACTTGCGATGAGGCCACCACCAGGTTCTTCAATGGATAGGTGATGCGGTCGGCGATTTCCACACCGACCACAAAAACCAGGAGAATCAACAGAGTGACCAGGCCACCTACTTGAACTCTGGTCAGCGTGCTGGTAGTTACCCAGTAGTTATTGATCATCGATGCGCCAAGCAAGCCAATCACATTACTATTGCGTATCTGCCAGACGCCGATAAGCTCGGTGTATTTCAAATCCAGAATGTCGAATGTTCGCTGACCACTCTGCTGGCGTTTGAGGCTCGAGGTGTCTTTACCCGCAATGATTTCTCCAGCCAGTTCTGCCGGTAAAGATTGCGGCGCAGACAGGGTGGTCGCCAGGATCTTACCGGAGGTGTCGTATAACGTCACCTGCGCCAAAATTTCCTCACGCAGTTGAACTACGATGCTGTGCAGTGATTTACCTACCAGCGTAACGCCTGCCAATTGCTGCTGAGAATCCCGTAACGGTCCGGAAACATATAAATAGTAGTCGTTGTCGTGATAGGCTATGCCGCTGAATTTATCGCCAATCTCATCCTGCTCGCCAGCCAATACCCGCTTCACAAAGGGAAGCGCAGCAAAATCAGTTCCGTTCCCATTCTCCATTAAATAATTGGCAAAAGGTACTCCCCGTTCTTTATGCAATTCAAGCACCACCTCCCCGGTCTCATCCAGGATGATCACCTGCTCCTCACCCTGGGCGGCGGCAATGCTGACCGCCAGGTCGCTTAAACGCTGCAAATCACGAGCTTTAACCGCACTGTTCATGCCTTCAGTAAAGGAAAGCATCCGCAGGGTTTTTAACAAGCGGTTTTCCTCTCGCACCATCCACTCGGAACTTAGTTTTTCGGTCTCGATCAACTGGTTGGAAAGCCGTTCATCCGTGGTATCGAATACGATACGCATGACCACGTATGCTGCCCCTATCGCCAGGCCGATTGCCAACAGCAGGTAAGGCACGGTGATCTTTACGCGCAGCGGAATACGTACACGAGCTTTCGAGGCGATTTTTGCGTTGTGAGGAGGGGCGGTAGTGTCAGCCGTCATGGAAGTTCCCACTTTGTACATGAAACTGGTAAACTAGTTTTTATTGTGCAACTTTCAGGCCACCCACAGGTAACGGGTAACGATTCGCCGAATTTCGAGAATACGAGAGCTTAAAATGCCCCCTTACCATGCAATCGAATGGAAAAATAACAGCCTGATCCTTTTGGATCAGCGCCTTCTACCCCATGAGACGGTTTATGTCACCCTGCAGGATGTGAGCCAGGTCGTCTCAGCGATCAAGGATATGACCATCCGCGGCGCCCCGGCCATCGGCGCGGCTGCGGCTTACGGGCTGGCACTCGAGGCTGGAAAACCCTTTCGCGATCTACATGAAATACTGGATGCCGTCGATCAAGCTGGAAAACGGCTAATGGCTGCCCGTCCAACAGCGGTGAACCTGGCCTGGGCGGTTCAGCGAGTTTTGAAAGCCGCTCATTCCCCCATTTCGCCGGATGTTGACGCTGTGCGTCGTGCGGTCATCGCCGAAGCGCATACGATCGCAAATGAAGAGGTTCAAAATAATATACAGATCGGACAGAATGCTTTGCCGTTATGGCCAGAAACCGTTACTTTTTTACACCATTGCAATACCGGTGCGCTGGCAACCGTGGATTACGGTACAGCTTTGGGCGTCATCCGCGCCGCGCATGAACACGGCAAGAAAGTAATGGTTTATGTCGATGAAACCCGTCCCCGTTTGCAAGGTGCCCGCCTGACCGCCTGGGAGCTAGAGCAGCTTGGCATCCCATACAAGATCATTGCTGATGGCGCATCCGGACATGTGCTCAGGCACTGCGGCGTCGACGCTGTGACGGTCGGTTGTGACCGGATTGCAGCCAACGGCGACACGGCCAATAAAATCGGCACTTACAATCTGGCGATTGTCGCCAGGGCCCACCGGGTGCCCTTTTATATCGTCGGTCCGACCTCGACGATTGACCTCAATACGCCAGACGGTGCCGCTATTCCCATCGAGGAACGCAGTGCTGAGGAAATCACAAAGATTGGAAATGAATGGATCGCCCCCAAAGGTGCGCCCGCCTACAATCCAGCCTTCGATATCACCCCGGCAGAATACATTTCGGCAATCATCACTGAACAGGGAATTGCTTACCCGCCCTTTGCCCGTTCCCTGCCTGAAATGGTCGCAAAAGCCCAGGCCGTACGCAGCGCAAACCTGGGACGGGATTTGGCGCGCTAAGCTGCCCGCCCAGCTTTGAGTTTCGCCTGCAAAGCTCGCAGATCATCAAACTTTCCGGCCGCGGCTAATTTGGCCTGCTCAGGCCAGGTTGCAGGGTTGGCAATGCGGTTGCCAGCAGCGGTTAACATGCGTTTAAGCTCGTCCGGGGTGGCCTTTGCCAACTGCTCCAGGCGGTGGATGCCAGCAGCTTTGAGCACACCCGCAATCCTCGGGCCAATGCCCTCGATCACGGTCAGGTCATCTGGAGCGGGCAGGTTGCCAGTTGGCATCGTCTCCGGCAAAAGGATAGCGCTAACCGGCGTTTTATCATTTTTCACCACAGGCGGCGGGAGATGCACACCATATGTTGGCCAGCGCCGGCTGCGCAGGATGAGGGCCAGAATACCAGCCAGGAAGATAATCAGCGCTGTGAAAGCGCCGTAGGGGACGTTCGAGCGGGAATCTTCAGTCATATTGGACGCTCCTTTTGTAATACTTCCATTATAGTGAAGAATACGCCGTACGGGTTAAGGAGTTAATACCCCCTCCGATCTCCCCATTTTCTACAAAAATATGGGGGGCGCAAATCCCCGTGGCACCTGGCACATGACCCAGCGTTTTTTATCCCACCTCGAACGCCGTCACTCGATTGCGTCCGCCCTGCTTGGAGGTATACAACGCCTTATCCGCGCGCTGCAAGAGCACCTCCAACGAGACGTCCGTCGTGTCATAGCTGCTCGAGACTCCCACGCTCAAGCTGACCGGCATATCCATTTCCCCCATTTTTTCGACCGTTTGCGCCACCGCGGCCCGCAGGCGTTCCGTCATGCGCCGCGCCCCCTCCTGGCCGGTCTCCGGGAGCAGTACAACAAATTCGTCGCCGCCGTAACGGCCAAGAATATCGGAACGGCGCAGCACACTCTGCATACGGCGCGCAATATTGGTGAGCACCTGGTCCCCGGCGGCATGACCGAAGGTGTCATTGATGTGCTTGAAATTGTCGACATCGATCATCACCACTGAAAGCGGACGGCTGTATCGCCGTGCCTGGTAAACGGCACGTTCGGCCAGCTCCAGGAAATAGCGGCGATTGGCCAGTCCGGTCAGCGTGTCGATAGTCGCAAGACGTTCCAGTGCGGTTTGAGCCTGCTTGCGCTCATCCACCTCGCGTTGCAATTCGACATTGCGCAACTGGTAAATTTCAGCGTCCTTGCGGGCGTTCTCCACCTGGTGAACGATTTCGATGGTCTTCAGGCGGCGATCCGATTCCTCGTCAAAAAGCAGTCGCTCATTGCGATAGAACTCTTCGAAGTGTTCCAAAGCGGCCGGCGAATCCCCCATTTGTTTATAAACACCGCTCAACTCGGCATGGCACCGGACAATCTCACGCTTGGCGCCGCTCTCCTCGGCGGCCTCGAAGGCGCGCTGCAGGTATGTAAGCGCCATTTCCATGCGTCCTTCACGGGCATGCAAGGTGCCAATCCGCCGCAGGGCCCGCGCCACTTCCTGCCGCCTGTCGATCTTTTGCGAAACCTCAGCGGTAAGCTGCAGGAAATTAAGCGCCTGAGTGTAATCGCCCATCTCCAGGTACAAATCCCCAATCGAACTGAGCGCCTCGGCCTCACCGGGGTGATACTCGATTTCCTGGTACATTTCTATGCTGCGCAGCCCGTGAGTGCCGGCTGCCTTGTCCTGACCGGTCATGCGCAGTGCATTGCACAGGTTGTCGTGGATTTCCGCCTCAAGGCGGCGATTGGTAGTCACCCGCGCCAGGTCAAGCGCCAGTTCCAGGTGGGTGAGCGCTTTGGGAGCATCGTCCAGGAGCAGATACAGGCGGCCAACGTTCGAGCGAGTGGCTGCTTCACCTGTCTGATCACCCAGGTTGTTATAGATCGTCAACGCATGCAGCAAGTGCTGTAATGCCTCGGGGTAGGCGCCCATGACCAGGTAACCACCACCCAGGCCGTTGAGCGCGGTAGCAATCAACACGTCATCAGCACCAGGGGCAAAACATTCCAACGCCTTGAGAAACGCCGGAATGGCCTGGTCGTAGGCTTCCAACTGGATACTCGCGCTACCTTCCAGGAGCAAGGCGCGCCCAAGCGTTCGCCGACCTTCTGCGCTTCCCGAATATTCAGCCGGATTCAGGTCTGCGAGCTTGCCCTTGACTGCGTTTTCGCCCAGCATGGTCAATGCCTGGCGCGCCAACGATAGCGCGTGCTGCGGGTCTGAGCCTGAAAACAGTTCGGCGGTACGCAGATAAGCGTCCACCTTTTGCGCCAGGGCTTCCTGGCTTAATGGTCCGGTACGAGTTATGGGCGAAGGTTGATACACGGGGTTTCCCTTGATATCCCATTTCTGTTGCAACTTTGATACCGGGACAGGAGCACGTGCCAGGTGCCACGGTGCCACGATGCCACGTGTCACGGCGGAGCACTGGCGGTCACTGAGCTTGTCGAAGTGTCGACAGGCTCAGCCGGCGGTGAAACCTGCAAAAATTAGGGCAAGTCTGGCGACGCGCGGATGGGCGGGCTGCGTTAAAATAGGGTATTCGTTTTCGTTTTTAAAATAAATAGAAACGAATATGGTTTTTATCGGGCAGTGTAGTAACAGGACACTGGTGCTGTGGCCTGACACGGCGCGTGCATCTGCAGGGTAATAACCAAGGCAGCGTTTAATGGGTTGTTAAGGTACAGGCGCAGACGGTCATATTGTAGAACTTTATTTCTATTATGTCAAGATAGAAAAAGAGATAGAAAAAGAGCCGGAGCAGACAAATCATTTGAAACCCCAGTTTTCGTTCAATGAATTTATCCAATCCCTACCGACCGTCTGGAAATGGGGCAAGCGAGTTGGCTTCAGCATCCTGGATCAGGGGTTGTTTTCGGGCGCCAATTTTGCGCTTAACATCCTGCTAGCCCGTTGGCTCACACCTGAAGAATATGGAGCTTTCGCAGTTGCGTTTGTAATATTTTTGTTTATCGCTGGTATTAGCACTGCATTTTTTATTGATCCAATGGCCGTTTTTGGTGCGCTCAAGCCCGCATCAATTAGATCATCCTATCTAAAAACCTTAATTTCAATGCAATTTATTTTTGACTTGGGTATAAGCTTAATTTTTATTCTAATAGGTATCTTGCTTAATAATGAAATTAAAACACCCATGACAGGGATGGCAATAAGTACTCCCTTTCTATTAGCACTATGGCTTATCCGGCAATCATTTTACATACAGTCCGAGTCCCATAAAGCATTTGTGATAAGTGGCATTTATTCTTTTACTTTAATAATTGCCCTAATTGGTTTGGAAATACTAAAGCTGTTAAACATTCAAATGATTTTTGTGTTATTGGTATTTTCAACATTAATACCAAGCATTGTTGGAATAAAACTACTTGATCTTAAGAATAATTCAAAAGTCAATAAATTTATGGCAGGACAAATAATAAAAGAAAATTGGGATTACGGCAAATGGGTTGCTCTTACAGCAACTTTACATGGGGTCACCACATTATCATTCGTGCCAATTATTGGAACTCTAATTAATCTTAACGACGCAGCAGCTTACAAGGGTGTACAAAATTTAATCAACCCCATGTCACAAATATTAGTGGCAATTGGATTGTTTTTAGTCCCAAATTTATCAAAATTCAATAAAACTGAGGGGATTAGAAAAAATAAATTTTTTAGATGGACATTTCCAATTACACTTATTCCTACATTACTATATATTTCTCTTATCATGGGTTTTTCAGATAAATTGCTTTATTTTTTTTACAAACAAGATTTTTATCAGAATTACCGGTGGCTGATCGTGCCATTTTCTATATATTTATTAGTAACTGCGATCATGCTTAACTTCTCGATGTTCTTGCGAATAAATGGGAAAACAAAGGTTGCTTTTATTGCCAAAATAATTTCTTTTTTAGCATTAATGCTTACCCTGCCGTTCCTTTTCTTGCGCCCAACCTTGTATAATCTTATGATTGCGTTTGTAATTGTAATATTATTAGAAGCCATACCACAGGCATATTTTATAGCAGGAGTTGGATTAAAAAACGATAGTAAACCAACACCCCTTTCCCATTAGATTTGATAAATAGGAAAAGCGATGAATTCCTTTCCGAAGGTTTCAGTTATCATCCCGACTTATAACCGTCCAAAGACCTTACTGCAAGCGTTAAATAGCGTTCTAGTGCAGAATTATCCAGACATTGAGATTATCGTTGTGGACGATGGATCAGATATAAATAATAATAAGTTCATTGTTGAGCAATTTTCACAAGTTAAATATATATATCAAGACAATAAAGGACCAGGAGCGGCTAGAAACAAAGGTTTTATTGAAAGCAGGGGAGAATTTATCCAATTCCTTGATGATGACGATCTACTTTTACCAGAAGCAATTGCTTATAAGGCCCGGTTTCTGATCGAATTTCAAGATTATGGCGTGGTTTATTCTGATCTATTATTAAGAAATAGGAAAGGAGGCACAAAAGATCTATTCACTCATGTTCGTCGTCCACTTCCAACTGGGGATATATTTAATATTCTAATATCCCATAATTTCATCCCAATTCATTCACTGATGTGGCGTCGCCCAATATTTGAAGAAATCGGCGGTTTTCCAGAAAGCTATGGACATGAAGATTGGTATAGCTTAATAAAAGCTTCTGAAATCACAAAATTTGGATTTATTGATATTCCATTAGGAACTTACACAATTCACAAAAATTCTTTGACCAACCAGTTTAGTACCATGTTCATAGGAAAACTCAAAATTCATGAAATTATCGTTAACTCCCCACGTTTTCAAACTTCATCGCCAAAACTCAAAGCTAATATCCTTTCCAAGTTCGCAATCCAAGAATGGGCTTATGGCGATCAAACAAAAGCAAATGAGTATCTTCTTAGCGCCAAACAACTTATATCTCAAAACCTCTACATAAAATTTATTCGGGGATTATTTGCGTTGGGAAGGTTTCCAGCAAGAAGTTTGTTGGTTGCTTCTTGGCTCTTAGGAATTTTTCGTAGAACTGGATTACGGATCTAGGTAAACTTATTAATCATGCCTACACTACTAGCCATCACTCCCTACCCCAACCTGTCAGCGGATACTCGATACCGGGTTTCCCAATTCATTCCAGCCTTAAATAAAGCGGGGTGGAAAGTCACCGTTCGGCCATTTATGTCGGAACGACTGTTTCAAATCTACAATCGCCCTGGAATGATTATTGAGAAAACATTATCTACTCTTCGCAGTCTTTCATCAAGAATGTTCGATTTAGCAGCAGGTGATTACGATGCGATCTTATTGCATAAAGAAGCCTTTCCATTTGGCCCACCAATTTTAGAAAAGGTATTAAAAAACAAAGTATCCCTCCTCATTTATGATATGGATGATGCATTCTGGGCTCATCCCCATCAATTCAAGCAAATCGGTTCCCGCTTTCGCGACCCCGAGCGGATTGCAAAGATGATTGGGCTCTCCACACACATTCTGGCAGGTAATGAATTCCTGGCGGATTATGCCAAAAAGTACAATTCGTCGGTGACCGTCTTCCCCACTGTGTTGGATACCGAACGCTATATCCCGCGTGAAGAAATCGATGATGAGATTGCCACTATTGGGTGGGTCGGGCGCTGGTCAAGTGAAGCGTATTTGGCCAATCTTTTTCCAGTTTTCCAGCAACTGACTCTGAAATATCCTAACATTGAATTTAAATTTATCGGCGCTACCCCGGATGCTTTCCCATCCAGTTTCCCCGTAAAGGCGGTCCCCTGGCGGTTGGAAAGCGAGATCGAGGACATTGCCAGCCTTGACATTGGGATTATGCCGCTGCCAGATGATGAATACAGCCGGGGAAAATGCGGGTTTAAACTTTTGCAATATATGGCCTTGGGGATTCCCGCCGTGGCATCACCGGTGGGGGTCAATAGCCAGATCATACATGATGGTATTAATGGTTTTTTGGCTATTAATGACAGGGAATGGGTGGGGAAATTGAGTCAATTGATTGAAGATAAATCTAAACGCTTCGAAGTGGGAATGAAGGGCAGACAAACCGTAGAGGAGAAGTACTCGTTATCAATGGCAGCCCCAATACTCTTGAATATATTGGATTCCGTATCTGGTAGGAAAAAGTGAAAGCACCAGATTTTTCTGTTATGACACCGCATAAACCTGTCCAATTGTTCGGAGTACGGATTGATCCTATTTCTCTAGATGGCTTGCTAAATAGAATTCGAAGCAGAATATCCACCGACCAAAAAGTAATTTTTTCTAATGTCAATATCTATGCATTAGATTTGTCCTACGGGCTTCCCTGGTTTCGTTCATTTTTAAATCATTCAGACATCGTTTTTTGCGACGGCTTTGGCGTGGTCCTCGGCGCGCACCTGACCGGTCAAAAACTGGGGCATCGCTTCACCCCACCGGACTGGATCGGCAAGCTATGCGAGATGAGCAGCCAACAGGGATTCTCTTTGTATCTAATTGGATCTCGCCCGGGCGTGGCGCAGAAGACGGCATCCAGGCTGCAAGAGCAGCATCTCGGGTGCAGGATCGTGGGAACTCATCATGGGTATTTCGATAAAACCACCGGCAGCGTCGAAAATGAGCAGGTGCTGGCTGAGATCAACCGGCTTAAACCAAACATCCTGATCGTCGGGTTTGGCATGCCGCTGCAGGAGAAGTGGATCCAGGAGAATTTTGAGCGGCTGGATGTGAATGTCTTTCTCCCCGTAGGGGCAGCATTGGATTACATCGCTGGCGAAGTGCGGCGCGCGCCGCGCTGGATGACCGATCATAGGCTGGAGTGGCTGGGGCGGTTAATCATCGAGCCGCGCCGGTTATGGAAACGCTATTTATTCGGTATTCCAGTATTTTTCTGGCGAATTCTACTCCAGCGCCTGGGATTGCTGCGACTCGACGAGGATTCTTCTTCCCATTCTTCCTGAATGCATAATACACCGGGTTTGGTTTTCTTAAGCAATTCTAAACCTTTGCCCGGCGACAAAAATAGCATTGCCAGTACAATCAATTTGAACATCCATATAAGGCAAGGGTCATAATGTGGATTCCATGACGCTTCAAATAGGTAACATTCGCTGGAAATACATTTTTGTGACCAGCGCTGTCTTGTTGGTAACCGGATGGGCGGTGGTCGGACAGAATAATTTGCCAGGCTTTGCTGTCCCACTGCTGTTAACGCTCGGTCTTGGCGCCTGGTGGTTTACCGACCGGGGTCAAGCCAGCCGGCTTACCCTGCCGGTGTTTGTGTTCTGGCTGGCGCTGTTGGCATCTTCAATACCCTCGATCGAGCCGCATCGCTCGCTATACTGGCAGACGGTGATCGGCAGCGGGTTGCTTTTTACGCTATTGATTGCCCGATTTGGCCAGAAGGTTGCGATCAGCCGAATCATTATTAACGGTGGCTTAGCGGCTGGCGTCATCAGCGTGGGGCTGTTTTATGCGCACGCGATTAACTGGTACCTGGTCTGGCTGCGAGCGTATCCTGGCGAATGGCTGCCGTGGGTGAGTTACCGTTTGCCAGGAGGCAATCTCAGCGGCGCTTATATGGCAGGGTGTGCCGTTTTGGCGGCTGGTCTGGCATTGAAAGAAAGGAAAATCACCTGGCGGATGCTGTTGGGAGTGTATGCGCTGCTAGCGGTGGGACTGGTCTTCCTGGCTTCATCGCGCGGGGCGCTTGTTGGTCTGGCAACGGCCGCGTTGGTTTGGGCGGTAATCGAACGTCACACCTGGATGCAATGGTTAGCCCCGCTGTTAAAATTTTTTAACCGACGAAAGGCGCTGGGGGCAGCGGTGCTGGTAACCATAACCCTAGCCCTAGGTGCAGCGGGTTGGTCGCTGCTGAATATTATGGCCAGTCACCCGACCCATGGCGGGGCAGTTTTGAATGCGCGGGCGTTGTTCTGGTCGGTTGGGTGGAGAATGTTTCTGCAATCGCCTGCGTGGGGGAACGGCCCATACTCCTTTAGCGCTTTCTTCATGCAAGCTATTTCTGTTCCACCCTGGGATATTTTCCTACACCCTCATAATATGCATTTGGATGTCCTCAGCAGCAGCGGGTTGATCGGCGCGGCTGCGTATCTGTGGCTGTTATGGGCTGTTTTTCGGGCACTGGCGCGCGCCCGCCGGGCTGCACCGCCTGAAAGCCAAGGGATTGTGCTCGGCGCCACCCTGATGCTGGCAGGCTACCTGGGGCACGGTGTGTTTGATGCACTCTACCAGATGCAGTTGGCGTCAATCAACCTGGCGCTGGTGCTGGGAGCGGCATTGGCGTTCGACCCGCCAGTGGAGCGGCGCATGCCGCGCTGGGCTTTCACAGCGTTGGGGATAAGCGTATGTCTTTTGGCCTGGAGCGCGGTCGCTATGCGCGCACCTGCCTTTCAGGCCATTGGAGCTGCAAATGACAGAAATTGGCAGGAAGCATCCGAAAAGATGGAGAATGCGCTCGAGTTCATCCCTTTTTCTCCTTTTTACCATGCGCAGGCGGGGTTGATGGCGGCCAATGCAGCCGTGAAGGGCAGGTCGGATGCACTGGGGACCGCTGCGACCCACCTGGAACAGGCTGTGCAGTTGGATCCTTATTATGCAGCGCATCATTTCAACCTGGGGGTAGTGTACCGCGCGCAAGGCCAGTTGGCCAAGGCGCAGGTGGAGTTCGAGGAAGCAGCCCGCCTTGCCCCGCGTTGGGATTTAGCCGCGCTACATACAGGGTTGGTGGCTGAAGCGTTGGGCGAAACCGACCGGGCGCTACGTGCTTATTGGTCAGCGGTAGATTTGAACCCTGACGCTGTGGATGATGCTTTCTGGAAGGGTAGCCTTGTACGTCAAAAGGCGTTGGACCTGTTCCGCATTGGCACTCTCGCGACGACTCAAGCAGACGAGTTGACCGATGAAGCGATCATCCGCCAATCGTATGCTGGTCCGATTCTTGAACGAGCCGACATAGCACTGCAGGCAGGTGAGCTGGATCGTGCGCGGGCGCTTGTCAGCGCGGCGGGATTGGCTTACAGCAGCAATGGGCTGGAGATAATGGAACTCACATGGCTGAAAGCCGAGTTAGCAGCGGCCAAAGGTGATTTTACTGTAGCCAGCCAGTTAGGGGTGAAGGCTGTGGATGGGCTGGATGTGCAGGGACTGAAAGGTCCCGGAACAGCCGGATGGGCGTTGTACGGCAGCGGAATTTATAAAATGCCGGAGGTGGAATCTGAACTGGCACCGCAGGCAGTGGTTTTCCGCACATTTGGCAAATGGCCAGAACGCATGGAGCAGCTTGCGACCTGGCAGCAATTGGCCGGAGACGCGGCCGGGAGTGCCGCGACGCTGGATCAGCTAAAGAGCTGGCAGGAATAATGCATCTAGAAGTGATTGAGTACTATGGTCGGGAATTTCCTTTACAAAATCGACCCTACTTACCTTCCCCACTTTCTTCGAAAATAGGGAAGAGGCAATAACTTGACACCAGGCGCGCTCTTATAATGTTCCGACGGTTTTCAACCAACTTTGCCCTGTTATCCATCGCCATCGATGCACTGCTGACTGCCCTTGGACTGTTCCTGGCAGCCTGGCTACGGCTAGCATTTAACCCACTGCAGGTGGTGCGCGACCTCCCCGAGCCTGTCATAATTCCACCCGAACTTTATTTTATCTTCCCTGTCGTTTGGATTTTGATAAACCTGCTATTTTCAGTGTATGACGGCCGGCGCAACCTGCGGGTAGCGGATGAATTTGGCAGCTTGACACTGGCGGCACTGCTATCCAGCGTGACCATGGCAGGCGTGCTCTACCTGACTTACCGCGACATTTCACGCTTTTTGTTTTTATTATTTGTAGCGCTAACTTTTATCATGATGCTTCTGTGGCGGGCAGGCGCGCGCATTTTATTTCGGCTGCGTTGGTTAGGCCCAGTTCAGCAACGACGCATTTTAATTCTTGGCGCTGGCGCGATCGGCCGTAAACTGGCTGAGCACATTACCGGCCAAAGAGACCTGGGTATGCAGGTAGCCGGTTTTTTGGATGACGACCCTCAAAAGGTCAGCCAGCAGCCGGATGTTCTAGGTACGCTGGATCGCGCCCGGGCGGTGATCCAGCAACTGGGGGTGGAAGATGTAGTACTCGCGCTGCCCCCCTCGGCGCATGCCCGGCTTAGCCAAGTGGTTAGTGAACTGCATGATCTTCCAGTGCGCGTCTGGGTCATCCCGGATTATTTCTCGCTGACCTTGCACCGCGCTTCGGTGGAGGAATTTGCCGGAATGCCCATGCTCGACCTGCGAGCTCCGGCGCTCAGTGAGTACCAGCGCATGATCAAACGCGCCTTTGATCTGGCAGTAGTGCTACTCACCCTGCCCTTCAGCCTGCTGCTCGTGGGGAGCATCGGCCTGGCCGTGGCGTTCGACAGCCGCGGACCGATCTTTTATCGCGCGCGGCGAGTGGGGGAAAATGGGCGCCTTTTCACTATGTACAAATTCCGATCGATGGTGGATAACGCTTCCGCGCTGCAGGCAAAAGTGGGCTATACCGACACCAACGGTCAGCATGTACACAAGGTTCGCAACGACCCGCGCGTCACGCGCATCGGTCGGCTGCTACGGCGCACCAGCCTGGACGAGCTACCGCAATTATTCAATGTATTGGCTGGCAATATGAGCCTGGTCGGACCACGCCCAGAGCTGCCTGACCTGGTGGAAAAATATCAACCGTGGCAGCGCAAACGCTTCACCGTGCCGCAGGGTATCACCGGCTGGTGGCAAGTGAACGGACGTAGTGACCGGCCAATGCATCTGCATACCGAAGACGACCTCTATTATGTGCAGCACTACTCTCTTTGGCTGGATGTGCAAATCCTGCTGCGGACGGTCTGGGCAGTGTTACGCGGCAAGGGTGCGTTTTAATCCGGTATAATGGGCCGAAATAAACCGTATCTACCCATTGCGCTGCTGCACGGCGTCAGGAGCATGGATGGAAGCTAAAAACATCTGGATCATCGTTATCGCAGTCACCGTCATTTTTTGCGTTTGCCTGACAACCGTTCTGGTGCTCACAGGAGTGCTTGCCTGGCGGGCGATCGACTCGCAGGGCGGATTGAATGCGCCCATTCCCTACCCCGAACAATCTAACCCGGACGAACTGGTCCCGAACCCATTAAATCCCAATGAAGTGCCCGAACCCGCCGGTGAGGGAGCTTTTGAGACGCTGAGGAATTTGCAGACGGCACAGGTCCCGGTGAACAACCCGCTCGATCTGGCAGAACGGCTGCTTGGCATAGCGGATATCCCCGAGACGGTCACGCCGACCGGTCCTTATCAGGTTGGCGACAAGCAGCGCTTCTGGGTTTCCAATACGGAGACCAATGAGACTTTCCAGGTGGATGCTGTGCTGCGGCAGGTTGTAGATAGCGCCTATTTTTGGATCGAAGAAGGAATCACCTACCAGGAATCAGACCTGAACCGCCTGGCAACCACCTTCAACGATGAAATTTACCCGGTCAATCGGGCATTCTTTGGCAGTGAATGGTCACCAGGCATCGACGGCGACCCGCGCTTGTTCATTTTATATGCCCACAACCTTGGCGCTGGTACAGCCGCTTATTACTCCAGCATCGACTCGGTCAACCCGCTGGCACACCCTTATTCCAACGCTCACGAAATGTTCATGGTCAATGCGGATTCTGTCGGGCTAGACGAGGAATACACCTTTGGGGTTCTGGCGCACGAATTCCAACATATGATCCACTGGAATAATGATCGCAATGAGGATTCATGGTTGAACGAAGGTTTCTCTGAGCTGGCGGCTTTCCTCAACGGGTATGATCCCGGGGGATTCGATTACCTGTTTTCGTTGAATCCCGACATGCAATTGACCGATTGGCCGCTCGACCCCGATGCGCGCTCCGCGAATTACGGTTCCTCATTCCTCTTCGTCTCCTACTTTCTGGATCGTTACGGCGAGCAGGCTACCCAGGCGCTGGTCGCGAATAGCAAAAACAGCATGGACAGCGTGGATGCTGTACTCCAGGACCTCAGCGTGCAGGGGTTGATCGACCCGCAGGCTGGCAGCGCCGACGACCTGTTTGCCGATTGGACCGTTACGAACTACCTCAACGATCCCGAATTTCAGGCCGAGCGCTACGCCTATCACCGTTATACCGGTCTACCCAAATTTCACGAGACGGAAACCATTTCAACCTGCGATGGCACCTGGGAAACACGCACGGTCAGCCAGTACGGCGCAGATTACATCGCCATCGACTGCCCGGGTCAGGTCAAATTGACCTTCCAGGGCGCCAGTGAGGTGGGCGTACTTTCAATGGGCGCCCATTCCGGCGATTTTGCCTTCTGGTCGAACAGCAGCGATGAATCCGATATGAGCCTGACGCAAACTTTTGATTTCCGCAACGTAGCAGCTCCGCTGACCTTCGAATATTCGGTGTGGTACAACCTCGAGGTCGATTACGATTACGCCTATCTGTCAGCTTCCACCGACGGCGAGACCTGGGAAATTCTACAAACACCCTCCTGTACTCTGGACAACCCATCAGGCAACAGTTACGGCTGCGGCTTCAATGGAGCATCCGGCGGCTACCGCAACGAGTCGGTTGACCTTTCCCGGTATGCCGGCAAGCAGGTGACGCTGCGCTTCGATTATGTCACCGACGCCGCCATCACCGCCGAAGGGCTGCTGCTCGACGATGTCACCATCCCGGAAATCGGTTATGCCAGCGATTTCGAGCAGGACGACGGCGGTTGGATTGCAGAGGGTTTCGTTCGCATCGAAAACCGTCTGCCGCAGACTTTCCGGGTGACGGTTGTGCAAAATGGCCGGGAGCCGTCCGTGCAATACGTGGAAATTAATTCGACCGGCACAGCCGAATTAAATCTGGACAATCCGCGCGGCAATCAGGTAACGGTCATCGTCAGCGGAACAACCCGGTTCACGCGTGAAAGGGCCGCTTACGCATTCAGCGTAACTCAATCGCAGTAGGACTTAAGCATGAATCAAAAAAGCGGAAATTTCTCCGCTTTTTTGTTCGACTACTCCAATTTAACCTGCGGCTGGCGCAATCTTTCCAGCTCGTTCTCCAGATCCATTCTGCGTTCTTCCGCAGCCCGGCGCACTTCACCCGCCAGGCGATCAACGGTATCGGCTATCTGTTGCTGCAAAGCCTTGCCAGAATTGGGGGCAAACATCAGCGCCAAAACGCCGCCAACCAGGGCCCCTGTCAATAAACCCGCAAATAATGCAACAAACCGGCGCATCGTTCCTCCTCTTTCCATTGATTTTTAAATTGGCAAATTCGTTTTCATATATGATTATACCGCGCTGCGCGGCTTTGCCAGCCCTAACCTGATAAACACCAGTGGCGCCAGCCAAATTACCCACAGCCCGATCAAAGCATACCGCAGAAAACGCAACCCATAGCTTACCAGGTCGGAGGTGCGCGGAAAGAGGGCACCCAGGCCAAGGTAAAGGATCAACAAGCCGGTAATCCCCAACAGGTAGCGCAACACGCGCTGCATCCGAGGTCCGCGCGGGTCATGGGCGCCACTACCGCCAACCAGCAACGCTGCGCCAGCCAACATGCCAAACCAGGTTCCACTGACAGTGAAAATGCCTTCGTATGCGAACGGATTGACCGGGTTATCCGGAGCTGCCTGCAATGCGGTTTGATACCAGGATTCGGGCAGCATCCAGTCGGATTGCCCGGCATGGACCGCCAACCCAGCCGCGACCATCACCAGCGCGGTCGTAAGGGAAAAACCGAGACGGTAGGCCAGGTTTTGCGATTTAAACCAATGAACCAGCGATTTCTCGAACATGATCATTAGGATCAGCAGCAGTGCGCCTATCACCCAGCCAAGAAGCACATCCCGGAGAAAATGCACGCCAAGGTACATACGGGAAAGACCCATCAGCAGGATGATGAGCGCCGCGAGCCAACCCCTCTTGCGTTTGATGCTGGCAGCCATGACGCCCCAGACACTCATGGCATTTTGAGCATGCCCCGAAGGTAAACCAAAGCTGGGTTCTGAGGAATAGGCTTGCACCCGCGGGTCAATCCAATAAGGACGCGGGCTGTGGAATAATATTTTGAAGACAGCGTTGCTGCTGTTGGAAAGCATCAGGATGATGCCCATCCGCAGCCCAAGGCCGGTGTCAACACACCAGTAGAGTATGGTCAGCAGCAGAATATAGAAATTTTCGCTGCCCAGCCAGGTGACTGCCGACATTACCGGCAGCAGCCAGGTTCCAAGTCCCTGCAGAAAAAGGTTAACCGTAATTTCCCACTGCGTCAGTGCATCCATTCAATCAACTCCGGGTAACATTAAAGGGGGTTTAGGGTTTGCAGAGCGGTTGACGACTCGGATTGTTTTATTGTACACTCAAAGATATGAAAATTGCACCAAACCGCTGGTGGGACTGGACAGCCGTCCTGTGTTTTCTGGCAGCCCTGATCATCGTTTCTTACCGGTTGAGTGACACAAAATGGACTGAAAACCTCAACCTGGTCACTTCGCTGACGATATTAGGCGCGGTGACCGGACTCTTGCTCGGAATCAGCCGCTTTCAGCGCTGGGTGGCTACCTTGATCGGGTTGGGTTACACGATTGTGATCCTCCCCTGGCAGTTGATCAAAATTATCCCTGGCGAAGTGGCTTTTGCAGAGAAGCTTGCCAGCCTGGGCAGCCGCCTGTGGATCAGCTTTAATCAGTTCCTGCGCAACCAGCCGCTGACCGATTCGGCGTTATTCCTGGCGAACATGGCGCTGCTCTTCTGGCTGGCGGCTATGGTTGGCGGTTACTCGCTGACGCGGCATGGCAAACCCTGGCTGTCGATGATTATTAGTGGAATCGCAATCGTTATCATCGACATTTACCATCCGGCGGTTGGTAACCGTGGAATAGCCATGGCGCTTTACATTATCCTGATGCTGGTGCTGGTCACCCGAATGCATTTCCTGCACCGTAAACGTGAGTGGGACGGTGAAGATGTGTCTGTGGATACCGACACAGGCTTTTCCTGGTCTCGCGGCGCCTTGATCACCGCTTTTGTGTTAGTCATTCTTGCCTGGAATGTCAATGCGGTCGTGAAAGCGGTTAATCCGAATGCACCGGAACGTCACCGCGGAGTCACCCTGTGGAATGACATCCGTTTGAGGTTCGAGAACGCGGTCAGACCGCTGCGAGGCACTACTGTGGTACCACGCGAATATTTTGGCGATCAATTTTCCCTGGGGCAAGGTTCACAACTGTCCGATTCTCAGGTTTTTGCAGTTGATCCCACGATTACAGGCAGGATTGGCGTACCATACTACTGGCGCGTGCGCAGCTATGACCGCTATGAAAACGGCCGCTGGTCAACCTCTATTAACAATGAAACGCCGCTGGCCACGAATACAGCCGTCGTTTCATCTGAACGCTACACCAGCCGCATTAACATTGGCTTCAAATTCCGCCCGGAACGCAACCTTAGTATGCTGTATGCGCCTTCCATCCCACTGACTGTCAGCCGGCCGGTAACGTTGATGTATGACGAAAACGTTGGCAAACTGGTCGATGTCACGGTGGTTTCGGTTGATCCGATGGTGCGAGCCGGCGAGACTTACGAAGTCGTTTCGATGATCGCTGCCCCAACCGTGGCTCAATTACGCGAGGCAGGCGTCGAATACCCTGAATGGGTGACGAATAAATATTTACAGTTACCCGTAGAAATGCCCGCATCGATTTCCAACCTGGCACTCGAAATCACCAGCGGTATCGAAAATCCTTATGACAAAGTTGTTGCGGTGACAAACTGGCTGCGGGAAAACATCGAATACAGCCAGATACTGCCCCAGGTACCACAGGGAGCAGATCCTATCGAATGGATGCTTTTCGAACAGAAACAGGCATTCTGTAACTACTATGCCACCGCTGAAATATTGATGCTGCGCATTCTGGGCATCCCGGCTCGCTGGGTGGTTGGCTACGCCCAGGGTGAATACGACCCAAACGCGCGGGCTTACATCGTACGCGAACGCGACTCGCATGCCTGGCCGGAGGTCTTTTTTCCGAAGTATGGTTGGGTGGAATTCGAACCAACTGCTTCACAGGCAACCATCAACCGTCCATCCGGGGCCGGCAGCAACACAACCGGCGGTCAGCAACCCGGGGCAAGCGCCCAGATCGACGAAGGGGATACAGCCCTTGATCGGACAGTAGAAGATGATCCCAATGCCGAGCGCTTTGGCAGCCAGAATGGCTTAGCAGCCAATGGCTGGGCAGCGTTGCGGGTTATTGCCGCTATCGGTGCGGTATTGTTTATCCCCTTGTTCGCCTTACTGATGTACTTGTTAGGACGGCGAAACCCCAATCATGCTCTGCCGGTCGTGATCGAGAAGACACTGCGCAAGCGCGGCATGAAAGTGCCAGCCTGGCTGGGATTATGGTCGCGTTTCACCCACCTCTCACCCATTGAACGCATCTTCATCCAGGTCAGTTGGCAGCTTAAACTGCTGCGCAATCCAGCCCGGACTGGTTCCACGCCCCTGGAGCAGATTATGCAACTGGTTGATACGCTACCCTCCGGCGCTCTGCCGGCTCGGACGGTGCTGGAGGAGTACCAAAAAGCAGCCTACAGCCCTTATCCTTCCGATTACCAGGCGGCGCAGGACGCCGCCAAAGCGCTGTGGAAATTAGCCATCAGGAACCGGCTGAGTACAGCGGGGGATTGGATCACCGGCAGTCATAGGTCAATCGAAAACGCGCGTTTTACCCGGTCGCGTTGAGGATCGATCATTCCTCTGGCTGCCAGATGCGGTTTATAAAGCTCCACAACTGTTCCAGCCCTAACTTCAACGGTTCGATTTCGATGGTTTCGCGGAGCGTGTGCGGGAAACCGCCGCGTGTCAGGCCGATGCAAATTGCGGGAAACCCACGGCTTAAGGGAAAATTTGCATCCGTTGAGCCGATTTCCAGCGTGACGGGTATATCAAGAGACTGAAGGATATTTGCTGCCAGCTTGACCAGCGGATGCCCGGCAGGAATCTCGCCGGCGGGGCGGTTGCCGATTATTTCAAGGGTGAAGTGCACGCCAGGCTTTTCTTGAGCCTGAACCATCTGCCGAACGCGATCATCCAGCCGCGAAAGCGCGTTCTGGTCTTCTGCCCGCAGATCGAGGTCAAAATGCGCCTGCGGCGCGATGGTGTTCACTGAAGTCCCACCCTGAATGATGCCGATATTCAAGCTCGATCGCGGTCTGCGAGAGGGGGTCAATTCGGTCAAATCAGCCATGACCTTGACCAATTCGTGTATGGCGGAAGGTGTGCCATAATCCACCCACGAATGCCCGCCAGCGGTTTCGGCAGTGATCCGGTAGCGCATGACGCCCAGCCCTCTGTGGCAAACCTGACCCAACCCAAGACCTTCAAGGATCAGATATGCTTGAACCTCACCTTGAAACCGGTTCACCAGTGCCTGCATCCCGGCTAAATTGCCAAGACCTTCCTCGCAGACATTGGCCGCCAGCCAGATATCGCCGGGGTGATGAATGTTCTCTGCGGCAAATTTTTCCGCCAGTATGAGCAGCGCTGCCAGGCTGGTCGAATTGTCGGCTACCCCGGGACCAGTCAGGCGAACATCGGTACGTTCCAGCGGGAGAGGCGCAGCACTGCTGTGAACGGTATCCAGGTGGGCGCTGATAACCAGCGGCTTTGCATTGCCACCGGGCCACCGGGCCAGGACATTGCCAGTATCATCCTGAATTACCTCCGATATTCCCAGCCGGACGAATTCGGACTGTATATAAGCCGCCCGCTGACCTTCGTGGAAAGTCGGCGCAGGGATTTGCTGGATCGTGCCGATCCAATCCAAAAACCGGTTGAACTGAACGTGCGAGAACGAATTCATGCCCGGCGCACCAGCGGGCGCATCGATTCCAACCGCATTTGCACCAACGAAGGCAGAGTATCCTGCGCATAGAATGGCGTCACGCCTTCGATCACGATGGATGCGGAGATATTTCCGCGTAAGGCAGCTTCCAACGGATCATAAGTTTCCCGGAACCCCGCCAGAAAACCCCCGCAAAAGGCGTCACCGGCCCCGGTGGGATCCACTACGCGCGCCGGATAGGCCGGAATCATCCAACGAGTGCCGCGGGCGTGGTCGAGCACATATTGCCCCTGGATGCCGCGTTTGATCACCACCAGCTCGCAGCCATAGCCGGCAATGGTGTCCGCCATTTCCCACAAATCTGTACTGCGCCCCTGAAAAAGCGAGCGCATCTTATCTTCGGAAGCGTGAAAAACGGTGATTCCACGCAGTATTCCCGGGATTTCGTCCCAGAAAATGGGCGTCATGTAGCTGGCCGATGGGTCGAGGGTTATCGTGGTGATGTGCCCCTGGCGGAAAGCCGGCGGCAACAGCGTGTGGCTCAGAAAATCGAGCGGAGCGATATGCGCGGCGGTTGCATCCAGATAATCTTCCGGAAAGTCGGTGATTCGGGCAGTAATATCACTTGGCTGCAAGCGGCTGTCAACAGCTTGCCCGGGCTCCACATACCCCAGCAAGGATTTGGGATACTTCAACCCGCGGTGGGCAAAATGGGCCACCGGGTTGGTGAGCGAACGAGTTTCAGCATCCGGGTATGCGGCAAAAAAGCGCAGGTCAACCGCCTTGGTCAAAATGCGAATACCGCGCCGATCGAACCCCAACTGTGACAGCTTTTCCAACCAGTCCTGCGGGTAATCTTCCCCCACCCGGCCAATCAACCCGATTTCATTTTGCCATAACTTCAGCCCAAAACCGGCATACAACAGGCTGCCTCCCGGAACATCCAGCGCTTCATGCCCGGTAACCGGGAGGATATAGTCGCGCTGGAGCTTCCCGGCAACTAAAAATCGCAGCAATGATGGGCTTTTCATGGGTTGATTTTCAATCAGCTTCGAAAGGTCGAACGATAGGAAAACATAATTCAGCGAGTCATGGTGAACCAGCTTCGGGTGCCTGTAGGCTGATAGGATCTCTCCCCTATTGGGCGCTCAGTATGGAACGGTTACATTGCGGGCGCGGTATAAGTATGGAAAGGACGCCCAGCAGATTACTTTTTGCTGCCAATTTCCGAAATCAATCTAAGCAAACCCAGCACGCCTAAACCGACCTTCACTCCGTCACCCGCGGTTAATTTGGGTGATTGCTGCGCCTCTTCTGCGCGCTGGACCAGGATCACCGCTGCCATTGCGCCTGCTACTGCGCCGAGCAGCGCTCCGATGATGATCAAATCTCTTCTTTGCTTAACCATGGTTGTGTGATCCTCCTGTGACCGTATTCAGGTTCAAAAGCGCGACCGTTACAGGCCAATTTTTTTCCAAAAAGATCGCCATGCTGCCCAGCGGCTGAGCATATTGATCTGTGGCTGAACAACTCGATGTAGTATCGTATCCACTTTAACGCTGAAGATTTGCAAATAAAGTTGAGCCAAACGGGTATAAGTCGGTATGCTTCGTAAAAGGCGAGCGAACAAGAATATCATGCCCGCAATAAAAATTGCAAAGAACAATCCGGTGAAAATCAGGGGGATGATCAACCAGACGGTTGCGATATTGGCCCACGTCGCGGAGACCGTTGATCCGCGGGTAGATGCGATCGCGGCCAGCACGACCAGGGCGATCACGCCTGCACCTGCCAGGATGACCGGCAACAGGATTTGCCAAAATACCTGCCGGCGATGGCGCAGGGATGACCTGGTGCGGGTTAATTCAGGCGTGGAATTCATTGGATAATTGTAGCATGGTTTATAAGTGGTAAATCTGTAGCGCGAACTTTAGTTCGCTTGAGTGAAACTGAGTAGAGGCGGCTCGCGAGCCGCCTCTACCATCTGTCTTATATCCTTAATTCCCCAAAACCGCCCGGATCGCTTCAAACGAAATGGCTCCCTCACGCAATATGCGCACATCCGGAATGGTGCAATCCACCACAGTAGAAGGCACCCCGCCCGGGCATGTTCCGCCGTCCAACACCAGTTCGATACGCCCGCCCAACTGGTCGAGCACATCAGCGGCGGTTAGCGGGTTATCAGCGCCGGACCGGTTGGCCGAGGTGGTCGCCAGCGGACCGCTGGCCTGCAGCAAATTCAAGGCAAAAGGATGATCGGGCATGCGCACGCCAATGGTTGGCAACGCGGATAATTGAGCCGGCAGTTCTGGCCGGCGTGAGACGACCAGGGTCAAGGCGCCAGGCCAGAAGCGGGCTGCCAGTGCCTCGGCTTGCGTCGGCAGTCCAGGCGTAATTTGCGCCAATTGCTCCACCTCACCTACCAGCACGGCAATGGCCTTGCTCATGTCGCGTTCTTTGGCAGCATACAAGCGTTCAATCGCCACCGAATTGAATGGATCTGCTGCCAACCCGTATACGGTATCGGTGGGAAAGGCCACCAACCCGCCATTTTGCAGTACCTGCAATGCAGCTTGAATCGCCTGGGGGTCGGTGGTCGATAGAATTGTCGTTTCCATACGGCATCCTCGATTTCAATTCAGGTTTATTTGACTATGCGCAATACACGCGGTAACCCCGCCAGATCAGTCAGCAGGTTCACGGCGGCAGATGGTAAAATCCTGTTCGCCAGCGCAGGCGCGCTTTCCCCGTGCCCGGCCTCGACTTCGAGCAGCATCAAACCTCCCTGCGCCAGCCAGCGTGACGCGTCGGCCAATAACCGTTCGATCAACCTCAGCCCGTCAATTCCACCGTCCAAAGCTTCAACCGGTTCGTAGCGCGTGACTTGCAAGTCAGTCAATTTTTTCGAAGGGATATACGGCAGGTTGGCCACCACCAGATCAAATGGTCCGTGGCAAGCCGATAACAAATCCATTTCCGCCAATTCGACCCGGCCTGTCAATCCTAAACGGCGCACATTTTCCTGTGCGACCCACAGCGCCAGTCGTGACCGGTCGGTGGCGCAAACCCACAGGTCGGGTACGTGGGTTGCCAGCGCTGCGCTGATCGCACCAGAACCAACCCCTACATCGGCAGCCCGGCGGCGGTCTGGGTGCTGCTGCAACCACACAAGCGCTTCCTCGACCAGTAATTCCGTCTCCGGGCGGGGGATCAGCACCGCAGAATTGACCATAAAATCCAATCCGTAAAACTCCCAGTGGCCGAGGAGATAAGGCAAAGGTTCACCGGCTAAATGGCGGTGGATGAGCAGGTCAAGTTGCGCTAATTGATCCGGTGAGAGAATGCGCTCGGGATGCGCTAAAACCGCAGCGCGATTGAGCTGCAATACCGATCCAAGAATAAGCTGCGCCTCCAGCCCGGGTTGCTCGACACCGGTTAGCCGCTGGCGCGCAATTTTAAGCCACTCGCCGGCGTCAGTCGTCAAACTCTCCACGGGTGGACAGGCGGTCGGCTTCGGAGCGAATGGAAAGTTCATCGATGAAGATATCCAGGTCACCATCCATCACACCAGGGAGGTTGAACGAGGAAACATTGATGCGATGATCGGTCACTCGATTTTGCGGGTAGTTATAGGTACGGATTTTCTCCGAACGTTCACCGGATCCCACCTGCGAACGGCGAGTTTCATCCAACTCCGCCTGACGTTTGGCTTCTTCCATTTCAAACAGGCGAGCGCGGAGGATACCCATGGCGCGCAGCCGGTTTTGCAACTGAGAACGTTCATCCTGGCAGGCTACCACAATTCCGGTTGGCAGATGAGTGATGCGAACCGCGGTGGCGTTTTTTTGGACATTTTGCCCACCAGCGCCAGCCGAGCGATAAATGTCAATTTTTATGTCCGAATCCGGGATCTGAATATCAATTTCATCGACCTCAGCCAGGACAGCAACAGTCACGGTGGAGGTATGAATGCGGCCTGAAGCTTCCGTCTGCGGGACGCGCTGGACACGGTGAACACCGGATTCATACTTCAAGCGTGAATAGGCTCCCTTGCCTTTGGCGGTGAAGATCACTTCCTTGTAGCCGCCAATACCGATTTCATTTTCAGACAGGATTTCGACCTGCCAGTTGCGGCGTTCCGCATAACGGGAGTACATACGAAACAGGTCAGCGGCAAATAAGGCGGCTTCATCGCCGCCCGTACCGGCGCGCACCTCAACAATGACGTTGCGATCATCACGCTTGTCTTTGGGCAACAACAGCGCCCGGAGTTGTACTTCCAATTCTTCCAGGCGCGGCGAAAGGTCTGCCAGATCGAGCTGCGCCAGTTCACGCAAGTCGGCGTCCTCGGAATATTCGAGTTGGCGCGCCTGCTCGATGCGCTCGGAAATGGAGCGATAGGCTTCGGCCTTGGAGACAATTTCTTCCAGGTCGGAGCGCTCCTTCGCCAGTTCGGCGGTGCGCTGATAATCGTTGACAGATTCTGCTAACATCCGGTTCAGGTCGCTGAACCGGGTTTCGATTTGGGCAAGTTTTTCAAGCATACAGAATAATATCTAATCGCTTTCTTTTAACGTTTGCGAGTGAATTATACCAGAAGGGACAGGAAGTCGGGGGCCTAGCGTCTGGGTGAACAGGTTTTTCAATCCGTCACGGGTTAGGGAGCGATGCACCTGCTCTTCCGAGATTAAAGTCAGGTGCAACGCACCAAAACCAGGTGCAATGCACCCAGGTCAAAGGTAAGGCCAAGATCAGGTGCAATGCACCGAGATCAAAAGCATAAGGCTCATCTTTACCATCCGTTCACAATACGTTAACTTACCCTTCGCGAAGGGTTAATCCCGGCGAAGTACGATAAGCACATGAAAAAAACTATCACAGGAGAAGAATCTAAAATGCGCCGTGTATTTACAGCCGTATTGTTTATAGCCGTTCTTAGTGTCGTTATGGCAGCCTGCGCGCCGACTGCGACCCCAACCCCTGCAACTGCTCCAACCGAAGCCGTTCAGCAACCCGCGCCGACTGAGGCCGTTCAAGCTCCAGTCGATCCATTCGACATCAACCCCGCTGATTTCAGTGGCGACATCACCATGGCGGGTTCCTCCACCGTGTTCCCGGTCAGTGAAAAAATCGTCGAGCTCTTCAAAGCCGATGGCTATGAAGGCATGGGCAATATCAAACTCGACTCAATTGGCTCGGGCGCCGGTTTCGAGCGCTTCTGCACTAGCGGCGAAACCGACATCTCCAATGCGTCCCGCGGCATCAAAGACTCTGAAATCGAAGCCTGCAAAGCCATCAACCGCACCCCGATCGAATTCCGCGTCGGCACCGATGCTCTGGCTATCGTCGTCAATCCGGAAAACACTTTCGCCGCCAATGTGACCCTGGAAGAGCTTGCCAAATTGTTCTCGAACGAAGCCCAGAAGTGGTCGGATGTCAACCCGGCCTGGCCGGCTGAAGATATTCACCGTTACATTCCGGGTACCGACTCAGGCACATACGACTTCTTTATCGAGTTCGTGATGCAGAAAGTTTTCAGCAAAGATACCGGGGAAGAAATCTTTCTGGGGGCTGCCAATTTGCAGGCCTCTGAAGACGACAATGTGCTGGTGCAGGGTGTAGCAGGCGATCCGTATGCCATCGGTTTCTTCGGCTTCGCTTACTACAAAGAGAACGAAGACAAACTTGGCATCCTCTCGGTTGACGGCATAACGCCCGATTTCGACACCGCTGAAGCCGGTACATACCCGCTGGCTCGCCCGCTGTATATCTACTCGGACGCCGCCATCATGAAAGCTAAACCGCAGGTTTCTGCCTTCATCGGCTACTATCTGGCCAACGTCTCTGACATCATCGACGAAGTCGGTTACTTCCCTGCCAGTCAGGAAGCCATCGACGCAGCCAAACAAGCCTGGCTGGACGCACAACCCTGAGTCTGGTATCAGGGCGCCTTTGATATCAGATGGCTGGCGGTCCCACAATACCGCCAGTCATCTCCACATGAAAAAAAACAACCGTAGTAGGAAGCTTGGATGGAAAATACGGCACGTATAACCGGAAAACGAACAGCAACCGCCTGGAAGAAACCTGTTTCTTATAATTTGCAGAAAAAGACGCGGCCTACCGAAGCAATTATTCAGGCCTTTTTATTATTCTGTGGGGTCGTGTCCATTTTGACCACGCTCGGGATCGTGTTGGAGTTGGGCAAAGAGGCCTGGCTTTTCTTTGGTGATCCAGAGATCAGCGTGATTTCTTTCCTGACCGGAACCGAATGGCAGCCAAAAATTGGCAAGTTTGGGGTACTGCCATTATTGAATTCCACCCTGATCACCAGCGTGATTGCCATCGTGGTGGCGTTACCGCTTGGCATTGCCACAGCAATGTTCTTGAGCGAGTACGCATCGCCGAAAATGCGCTCGATATTAAAACCCATTCTCGAAGTTCTGGCCGGGGTTCCAACTGTGGTTTACGGCTATTTTGCGCTGACCTTTATGACTCCCCTGCTGCGCGGTATTTTTGGCAATCAGAACGTGGATGTGTACAACATGGCCTCCGCCGGCCTGGTGATGGGCATCATGATTTTGCCTTTGATCAGCTCCATGAGCGAGGATGCCCTCAGCGCGGTGCCGCGTTCGCTGCGTGAAGCCGCCTATGGGCTGGGTGCCACCCGGCTGGAAACGGCATTACAGGTGGTGTTGCCCGCAGCGTTATCTGGAATTATTGCCGCTTTTATCATCGGCGTGTCCCGTGCGGTTGGTGAAACCATGATCGTCGCCATCGCTACCGGATCAGGCCCGAATTTCACCTTCAATCCGTTCAATGCGGCTGAAACCATGACCGGTTATATCGCCCGCATCAGCGGCGGCGATCTTTCCTACAATACGCCAGATTACAACAGTATTTTTGCCATTGGCCTGTTGCTTTTCCTGGTCACATTTGGGCTGAATATTCTCAGCCGGGCAATTTCGCGCCGCTTCCGTGAGGTTTATGAATGAAGCAGATGGAGCCAAAAACCTTCGGCAGCAATCAAGAAATGCAGGATGCTGAGAAAAACTTTCTTCACCGGCGCCATCAACGCGCCCGCCTGGCACAGTCAGTCTTTCAGCTAACCACCCTGCTGGCGGTAATTTTTCTGGCAACCCTGCTGGTCACGGTCGTCAATAAATCCATGGGGTATGTGGTGGTCGAGAACAAGGTTGACCCGTCCACCCTATCGGACCGCCCGCTTTCCGAGCTGAACAACACTGAACTGGCTCAAATGCTGCGGGAAAACCTGCGTAAAAATCGGGTGCGTACACTCGAACGGGCTGGCTTCCTCGAGGACCAATCGCAAAGCACGTTGGTGCAGTTGGTCGAGACCGAAATCATCCAACCCGAAGTGGTTGAAAGCTACAATCTGTTCCCCTCCCTGATCAATAGCAGCAAAATTAAAGCCGACGCAGCATCTACTTACCCAAACGCTAAGGTTGAGTTTCGCTACTGGTTGAATGGAACCCTCCTGACCAACAGCATGGCCAGCCAGCCTGAATTAGCAGGGGTACGGTCAGCGCTGCTCGGATCATTACAACTCATTTTGATCACCATCCTGACCGCCTTCCCGATTGGGGTGGGCGCAGCCATTTACCTTGAGGAGTACGCATCACATAAGTCCAGGATCAACCGTCTGATTCAAACCAATATAGACAACCTGGCCGGAGTGCCGTCGATCGTTTACGGTATTCTCGGCCTGGCGTTATTTGTGCGGGCACTCCAACCGTTCACCAGCGGCGCGCTCTTTGGTGTGGACGGGCAAAACGGCCGCACCATTTTATCCGCCGGTCTGACCATGGCGCTGTTGATCCTGCCCATCCTGATCATCAACGCCCAGGAGGCCATCCGATCCGTACCCGATTCCCTGCGGCAGGCCAGCTATGGACTGGGCGCCACGCGCTGGCAGACTATCTGGCATCACGTGCTTCCGGGAGCCTTGCCCGGCATCCTGACCGGTACCATTCTGGCTATTTCCCGCGCCATCGGCGAAACCGCCCCCTTAATTGTGGTCGGTGCTTCGACCTTCATCACCAGCGATCCGACCGGGCCTTTTTCCAGTTTCACTGCGCTGCCCATTCAAATCTATAACTGGACCACCCGCCCGCAGCCGGCCTTCCAGCACATCGCCGCGGCGGCCATCCTGGTGTTGCTAATTGCGCTGTTGTCCCTCAACGCTGCCGCCATTTTGCTGCGTAACCGCTTCGCCAAACGTGTATAATTCATGGAAGATATGAACCAACCCTCCAAATACGCCATCGAAACCCGCGGGTTGAACATTTTTTACGGTGATTTTCAAGCCGTCAAAGACATCAGCCTGCAATTCGAACGCAACCGCATCACTGCCATCATCGGCCCTTCGGGCTGCGGCAAAAGCACCGTTTTGCGGGCGTTCAACCGCATGAACGACTTCGTGCCGTCAGCGCACGCCACGGGTGAAGTGCTGTACCACGATCAGAACATTAACCACCCCTCCGTGGACGCCGTTCAACTGCGCCGCTTAATCGGCATGGTCTTTCAGAAACCGAATCCCTTCCCCAAGTCGATTTACGATAACATCGCCTGGGGCGCCAAAATGAACGGCTTCCGGGGCAATACCGACGACCTCGTCGAGGAAACGCTGCGCCAGGCAGCGTTGTGGGATGAGGTAAAAGACAACCTGAAGAGAAGCGCCCTGGCATTATCCGGCGGTCAGCAGCAGCGGCTGTGTATTGCGCGCGCTTTAGCCGTCCGTCCTGAAATCATTTTAATGGATGAACCCTGCTCGGCGCTGGACCCGATTGCCACCTTGAAAATCGAAGACCTGATGCGCGAGTTGTCACAAAACTATACCATCATCATCGTCACGCACAACATGCAGCAGGCAGCGCGCGCGTCGGATTACACCGCTTTCTTCACCATGGATACCGATCGATCAGGCATCATGGTGGAATACAATGAAACCAGCCTGATTTTCACCAAACCAAAAGATCAGCGAACGGAAGATTACATTACGGGACGTTTTGGGTAAATCTGACCAGGAAGAGGAAATCCTATGCCGCGTAACACTCTCAATCGTCAATTAAATATGGTTCAGGATGAAATCCTTATCCTGGGAAGCATGGTGGAGCAGGCTACCCGGGCAGCCGTGGGAACGCTCAAATCTCGCGATCTGCGCGAAGCCAAATTGGTGTTCGAGCAGGACCAGATCATCAATGAAAAGCGTTTCGCCATAGAAAATGCCATTTTAATCTTGATGGCAACCCAGCAGCCTATGGCGCGCGACTTGCGTACCCTGGCAGCGCTGTTGGAGGTCAACACGGAACTGGAACGCATGGGAGATTATGCCAAGGGTATCGCCAAAGTGACGCTGCGCATGGGTAATGCCGAGGTTAACCTGCCGATGGTGGAAATCAACCAGATGGCGGAACTGGCGGTCGGGATGCTGCACCGCGCCCTGGGCGCTTTCATCGAAGAGAATGCTAACCTTGCGGTGGCCATCCCCAAAGAAGATGACCGCATCGACGAGCTGTTCAATACGGCCTACTCCAAAATTCTGCATGAAATGGTTGCCAATCCCAGCACGATTGACAATGTCAACCTGGCGCTGTGGGTCATCCACAACCTGGAACGGATGGCCGATCGCGTGTCGAACATTTGCGAGCGCACAGTTTTCATCGCCACCGGCGAATTGTTCGAAATGGACGGAATGGACGAAGAAGATCTGGATGTCTAGGGAAGAAATGACCGGCCAGGGATGAAATTCAAGGCAAACCCGAACTTGCAAATTTACGGCGCTGTCACCATGATGACCCATCTGACAGCGTTGGTGCAGGAAATGGAAGGAGTTCGGCTGGCCAGGGACATCGAAGCCGTCCACCGCATGCGAGTGGCTTCGCGCCGGCTGCGCGCCACTTTACCTCTCTTTGGGCAGCAACTGGCCGGCAAGCGGCATTTGGTCTGGATCAAGACCATGCGCGGCATCACCCGCACGCTGGGCGCGGCGCGCGACAGCGATGTGCAGATCGAGCATGTCAGTAAATTCCTGGAGCCGCTGCTGCCCCCGAACCGCAGCGGCGTGCGGCGTTTACTGCTGCGCCTGCGCCAGCAGCGTCTGGCATTGCAGCCGCAGGTGATAAAGGAACTCAATAAATTCGAAAAAAGCGGCGTGGTGGCTGAAATCGCGCAAAAGCTGGCACCTTTTGATATCTACCGAGACCGGTTGGACGTCAATGATCCCGGGCTGCTCAAACTGGCCAATCAGGCCATCCATACCCGCCTGGGTGAATTTTTAGATTTCGATGCAATCGTGGATCAACCTGAACAGATTGAAGAATTACATGCCATGCGCATCAGCGCCAAAAGATTGCGCTACACCCTGGAGACTTTTGCACCGTTATTCGATGACGGCTTAAAAAATTACCTGAAGGCCATGCGCAACGCCCAGGACATGTTAGGCGCCATTCACGATTGCGATGTCTGGGCAGTGTACATTCCGCAGTTTATGGATGAGGAACGCCTGCGCACCGCTGAATATTTTGGAAGCGTTCGAACATTCAAACGACTGGTGCCGGGGCTTCCCCTGTACCAGAATGCCCGCCGCAGCGAGCACGAATCGATGTATGCCACCTTTCGGGGAACCTGGGCAGGTTGGAAGTCGGAAGGCCTTTGGGAAAACCTGACTGCAATCCTTGAAGCGCGATTGACTCCGGTAGTGGAGCCCCCACAGTCGCCAGTTGAAAATGCTGCTGAAATCTCTTCCCAGGTTGAAGTTACGCTTCCCGGAGACCCCGAGCAGAAATCGGCTGCCAGTTCAGAGACTTTGTAATCGCGCTGTCAATTCGCGTTAGGCAGCGGTTCGAGCTGTTTTGCCAATACCAGCCCGGCAATTATCCACGGCAGCATGGCGAAAAGCCCAACCATGCCTGGCCCCTCCAGGTCGAAAATGAAATCGACCCACACTGTACTGATGCCGGTGATGGCATAGGCGTAGATTGCCCAGGATGCAGGGATCGCGGTGGTATTGACCGGCTGCTTGATCAACCCGACAGCCAGAATCAGGTAAATGGCCAGTGCGGTAAAAGTCGTCAGCCACCAACCCCAAAAGTTTTGCAGCGGCACGCCAAAATAGACGCCCGGTGTTTCCCAAACCCAGTTTCCCCCGCCCACCATCATGGGATCCATTGCCAGGTCCCAGGCAGTCATGATTATCCCGGCAGCGGCAGCTACCAGCAAACTCCGCGAGGTGGGTGAACCGTAACCAGCCGGTACAAGCAGGTCTGCCATCAAATAGGACGCATACATCATCATGAACCAGGCGACTGGGATGAGCAGCGGTACTAACCCAAGAAATTTCGGCCCCAGCAAGTCGGTGTAGTGATAGGGGCCGTACACCTTACCGGTCGCTACGCCGTAGCATTCGAATGCCAGACTGACCGCGCTGACGGTGATCACCATAAGCAAAATGCGTTTCCAACCGAAGCGCTGCGCACCGTGCAGTACTGCAAAAGCAAACAGCACCAGCGTATTGACCGGCGTCAGCCAATTCATGACGCGGTGAAAAAAGGTGGCATTGACCAGCGCAATGCCGCTGAGCAAACCGGCAGCGAATAAAAGTCCCAGTGTAATTTTGCGGAGCGACATGCGTTTATTCCCTTTTCAATCCATCTTTCCAAACCAATTCGACGCCGAAAACATTGCCAAAAGATATCGCAGCCTGCTGAACGACCTGCTCCATGGCTGGGGTCGGCGTTAACAGATCAGCAATTGCAGCCATGGGGACGTCACCCAAGCCACAGGCGACAATTCCCTGCCAGTATTCCATTTGTGGCGCAACATTGAGGGCAAACCCATGACGGGAAATCCCCCTGGCATCTACTTTAACGCCAATCGATGCAATTTTCCCAGGCTGGGAAGAGACGTCGTCAGCGGAAACCCACACGCCGGTCAACCCGCTGCGACGTCCAGCCTGGATATCAAATGCAACCAGGGTTTGAATGAGAACTTCCTCCAACCGGCGGATGTAGCCGACATAATCTGCTTGCGGAAGACGCTCACCATGCCAATCGGGCGCTGCCAGGCGCAGCAACGGGTAACCGACCAACTGCCCCGGTCCGTGGTAGGTGATGTCGCCGCCGCGGTCCACTTCCACCAGCGCGACGCCGGCCTGAGCGCGTTGTTGTTCATCCCACAATACATGATCTCGACCACCGCGCCGCCCAATGGTAAAGGTATGCGGGTGTTCCAACAGCAACAGGATCGGAGCTTGCGTCCCGCCAGCGATTTCGGCCGCCAGCCGGTTTTGCAAGTCCCAGGTGGCCTGGTATTCAACCTGGCCCAGCCAAACGACTTCGACAATCTCGCGTTGCGGATTCATATTCCCCATTTTAGCTGATTAAAGATATTCTTCAGCGAGGAATAATGCTTGCAGATGAGGTCAATCCACCTGCCAACCCAACAAATCGATTGGCATTTTGTGGGCGGACCCGTGTGTCCGCCCAACATATGAATGTCCACCTACCTGAAAACCAGGGTCGACACGTGGGTCGACCCCTACTTCGTTAAATTATTTGGATTTTCCTGATCCTCTTCCCATTGTTGTGGGTTGGACTGGATGTAAAAATATATTCGCTCATAATCAACATCGTTTCGAATTATATGCTCATAATAATTGCGTTGCCACAACCTATGATCAAACGGTTCCCACCCAGATCGTTTTACCTGACGAATATATTCATTCGTCGTCATGGTCTTGAACCATTGTATTACCTGACTGAGGGTCTGTGAATTATCTCCATTTCCATAAACTGGGACGATTTCAACTACTTCGTCGTCAATTCTGGCATTAGAAAGGTGATTCGTTGTAAATTCAATGATGCCATGAAAATGATTAGGCATTATGATGTACTCTCGAGGTTTGACCTTTAAAAATTTTTCTGCCAACATATACCACCAACGTTCCACCATTTTTCCGGCCGGAAATAAACTGACCTCTTCCTGATTCACCTCGCTGAATAATTTTGCACGTCCTTGCGTTACCAATGTTACAAAATAGACCCCTTCTTGTGAATAATCAAAATATGGTAACCGCAATATCTTGCGCATCTTGTTATCAGGCATTTTCACCCCTTGCTTACACTGATCGGAAATTGTAAAAGAGCACATGTACAGTAACATTTTATAATAGAATCTGGCAAGCAACCTATTGGACCAAGTTTGGCCGTCCAAAGGCCTGTGTTGACAGATTGGGTGACCTCTACGAATCAATTGGTATTTCGTAGAGGCGGACCCGTGTGTCCACCCAAAATATGAATATCCACCTACCCGAAAACCAGGGTCGACACGTAGGTCGACCCCTACGAATCAATTGGCATATTAGAAGACGTAGAGCTACTTGGTTCCGTTTATAAACGGCGCAGCGGGGGCAGTTCGGCAATACCCTGAAACAGGTCGTGCTCCACCTTGCCGTCCGGTGAGGGAACGGCCCGCATGTAGATTTCCTTGGAAGCCAGCATGCGCCTCAGCCAGGCAAATACTCCGCCTGTCAATGAACTGGCCGATTGGCTGGCATGACAGGCTGCCGCTTCGTCGCGAATATCCGCGACAGCCCGGTAATCGATCACCGCATCGGTTGGGAAGTCCACCTCAGCAATGGCAGCCAGATCGATATCCTTGTTTTTGCCGAACTTATGCGGGTCATGGCCCAACAAACGCATAATGCGCATCATCAGGCGCATGAATTTACGCGGGATGGTTTGGTAATATAGTTTATTCGGCATGAAGGCGGGTAAATCCTGCAAATTTGCCGCAGTTGGATCGCCGGCGAGGCTAAAAGCATGTACAGTTGCCTGGTGAATGGCAATGTGATCCGGATGGTGGTAGCCGCCAATCGGATCGAAGGTGACCACCACCAACGGTTTGAGTTGACGAATGTGCCGGGCAATCTCTTCAGCTACCCGTTCGCACGGCTGGGCAACCAGCGCCCTTTCATGATGGTTGTCCGGCGAGCCGGGCATGCCGGAATCGCGGTAATCCAGGAAAATGACCTGTCGCAGTCCGAGTTTGCCTGCAGCACAGCGTAGTTCTGCTTCGCGCCGTTCGGCGATGGATTCGTAACCTTGAAGCATGGCTGGGTCCACGTCGCCGGCTTCACCGCGCGTCGCGCAGATCAAATAGGTGTCCACGCCACGGCGTGCGTAATAGGCAATGGTTCCGCCCATGCCAAAAGTTTCATCATCCGGGTGCGCCAGAACCGCCAGCAGAACCGGTCGTTTCTTCTCCGGCAAGGAATTGTCCGCAGAAATTGACTGAATGGTCGTACCGCCTTGCTGTTTTGAAGCAATCATGAGGAAGTCTCCGATTCCATGTCGCTTAGTATTGGTACATGTCCGGATCGAACTGTTCAGCCCAGGCATTTATTCCGCCAAACAGGTTGTAAACATGGCTGAAGCCGGCGGCTGAAAGCTGATGAACGCCGCGCGCCGAACGAACGCCGGTACGGCAGAAGAGGACGTATGTTTTGGTTGGGTCGAGTTCCTTGAACCGCTGGTTTAAGCGTTCCAAAGGGATGTTCACCGCATTCGGCAATGCAGAAATTTCCAATTCAACCGGGTCGCGCACATCCACCAGTTGCAGCGGCTGGCCGCGGTTAATCCAATCCGCCAGAGTTACCGGGTCCAGGTCGCGGCCTCCGCCCGCCAGGCCGTCGTTAACCACCCGGGTCGGTACGCCGCAAAATTCCTCGTAATCGATCAGGTGGGTGATCTCCGGGTTGAGACCGCAAACCTTACAGTTCGGGTTCTTGCGCAAGTTGACGATTTGCTGACTCATGGAGAGCGCATCATACAACAGCAATTTACCAATCAACGGCTCCCCGATCCCAAGGATCAATTTGATCACCTCGGTCGCCTGAATGGTGCCGATGGTGCCCGGTAATACGCCAAACACGCCGGCGTCGCCGCAGGCCGGGACGCTGCCGGGCGGCGGCGGGGTTGGGAACAGACAGCGGTAACAGGGTCCAATCCGGGCGTCGAACACGCTCACCTGGCCCTCGAACCTAAAAATGGAGGCATACACGAACGGTTTACCGGTGAAAACAGCCAGGTCATTGAGCAGATAGCGCGTGGGGAAATTGTCGGTTCCATCCACCAGAATATCGTAACCGGCAGCGATGCGTTCGGCGTTTTCAGAGGTAAAGACCTCGTTGTAAGCGTCCACCTGGATGTACGGGTTCAAGCCGGTCAGGCGCTGGCGCGCCGATTCGACCTTCAATTTGCCGATTGCCTGGGTGGAGTGCAGCACCTGGCGTTGCAAGTTAGAGTTGTCAACCACGTCGTAGTCGATGATGCCGATGCGCCCGACCCCGGCGGCTGCCAGGTAGAGGGTCACCGGCGACCCCAAACCGCCAGTGCCAACCACCAGTACCGAAGCATTTTTTAGTTTGCGCTGGCCCTCCAATCCCACTTCGGGGATCAGCAAATGCCGCGAGTAACGCAAAAGCTCTTCTTGTGAAAGATTCGGAAGTGTCATATGTCCTCCGGGACAAGAGCAATCATACCAAAACACGAGGGCGAAAACAAATGATTGCGGGCACTGCGAAAGCGAAGGGAAGACCTCCAGTCGGCAGGAGCGGTTGGTCGCAGAGCGACCGGCGCGATTAAAGATCGACCAGAGGCGTTTGCTTAGAACATTCAACATTTACGAATGGCGCAGATCGCTTCGTTCCTCGCGATGACTATAAAAACCGGCGGTTTCACCCACAGGGCGCAAAAACTGCGATACAGGAACGCACCCTGTCTGCGCACCTCAACCTTCGAATTGCAATATCTGTTAATGGCTTTCTTCGCGTTCTTTGCGGTTTAATCCTGAATAAATATCTGGGATGATCTCAGGGATACCATCCAATAAACTAATAATGGTGCGTTCAAGTCCGGTATGCACTTTGCCGACAATGTTACAATAATTCCATGCATGTGATTCTCACGCATGAACAAGCTGACTTTGACGCTCTCGCCGCGTTGTTGGCTGCCCGCATCTTAAACGAACGTGCGCTGGCAGTGCTGCCGCGCAGGGTCAACCGCAATGTGCGTGCCTTCCTCAACCTGTACGGCGCAGAATTACCCTTCGTCGAAGCCCGCGACCTGCCGTCCGAAACGATCGAAACCATTACCCTGGTTGACACCCAATCGCTCATCACTCTCAAAGGCCAAACAAAAAAGACCAAAGTGCATGTCGTCGACCACCATCAGTTGCGTCCCGATCTGCCTGGTGATTGGACCGTCGTCAACGACCAACTTGGCGCCTGTACCACCATCCTGGCGGAAGACATTCGTGATCACAACGGACCTTTGAATGTCCTGCAAGCCACCACTCTACTGCTTGGCATTTACGAAGATACTGGCTCGCTGACCTATATCAGTACCACCGCGCGCGACGCGCGGACAGTGGCTTACCTGCTCGACCAGGGCGCCAGCCTGCGGATTGCCGGCGAATTTCTCAACCCGCCGCTGTCAGAAGAACAGCGTGAGATTTACAATTCGCTGCTGCAGTCGGCTGAGACGGTCAATATTCACGGGCAGAGCATTGTAATCTCAACCGCAGAAGCGCCCAGCCTGAACGAAGAAATCTCGAGCATTGCGCACAAACTGCGCGATTTACTCGACCCGGACGCACTTTTCCTGCTGGTAGGGACTGCTGAAGGAGTTCGTCTGGTTGCCCGCTCCACGACTGATCGGGTCAACGTTGCCGAAGTGGCGACCCGCTTTGGCGGCGGGGGGCATGACCGCGCCTCGGCTGCGCTGGTGCGCCAGCAAATATCAGAACCAACCGTGCCAGTGCCGCTGGAAGCTGCTTACCAAAAATTATTGGCGCTGCTGCCGGAAATCGTCGAGCCGGCATTGACCGTTGGGCGAATCATGTCGCGCGGTGCGCGTGTTCTAACGCCGGAAACCCCGGCGCAGGACGCCGGTAAATTAATGCAGCGTTACGGCTACGAAGGCTACCCGGTGGTCAAAGACGGCAGAGTCCTTGGCTTGTTGACGCGCCGCGCGGTTGACCGGGCGCTGTCGCATCGTTTGAACCTGCCGGCGGCCAGTTTGATGGAAGCAGGAGAGATCACCGTCACCCCAAAAGACACCATCGAGCACCTGCAGCGTTTAATGGCGGATAGCGGCTGGGGCCAGGTGCCTGTAGTCGCGCCGGAAGACGGACATATCATTGGCATCGTCCCCCGCACCGATCTATTAAAACCCATCGGCGGTGGCGAAGCGCTGCTTGCCGAGCAAAACAACCTGGCCGAGCGGCTGGAAGCAGCCCTGCCGCCGGTCTGGATTAAGTTCTTGAAGTTGATTGCGGAGCAAGCTTCCAACCAGCACTTGCCCATTTACATTGTTGGCGGGTTCGTACGCGACCTGATCATCAACCGGCCGAGTATGGACTTTGACATTGTGGTCGAGGGGGATGCCATTCAACTGGCGCGTTCGCTGGAAAAGTTATTTGGCGGACGGGTAGCCAGTCACAGCCGCTTTGGTACCGCCAAATGGCAAATTAGTGAGGTCAAAAATTCTCTGGCCCGGCGTTTCTCGACCGATGCAGAAAAAGATGCGCTGGACCTGCCCGATACGTTGGATTTCATCAGCGCGCGCACTGAATTTTATAATTACCCAACTGCCCTGCCAACCGTAGAACGCGGCAGCATCAAGCTCGACCTGCACCGGCGAGATTTCACAATCAACACCCTGGCGCTGCGGTTGGATGGCCGGCATTACGGGAATTTATACGATTACTGGGGCGGCTTGAACGATTTACAAAAAGGACTTGTGCGGGTTTTGCATTCGCTCTCTTTTGTGGATGACCCGACCCGTATGCTCCGGGCGGTGCGTTTTGAACAGCGTTTTGGTTTCGTAATCGAGGCCCGAACGGAACAATTGATGGATGAAGCACATGACCTGCTCAAACAAGTCTCCGGCGACCGCCTGCGTCACGAGCTGGATTTATTGATGGCAGAGGAACACCCGGAAAACGGCTTTGCCCGCCTGGCGGCCATCGGGTTGCTGCGCGCCATCCACCCCTTACTCGACTGGAAAACCGAGTACGCCCCTGAAATTCTGACTGTCCTCAAGCAACCCCTCCGACAGGGCTGGGAGCTGCCTGAGACGCTGGGGGCGACCCCGGTTCGACGGGCGCTGGCTTACCTGATCTGGTTTGGGCATTTCCCCGAAGAAGTCGGACAGAGTATTGCCAACCGGCTGCGCTTGTCGCACCAGTTGCTCACTGCCATTCACGATGTCGGGCATTATCTTCCCAGCCTGCCTGAATTGGTTGACCGCAATCCAAGCCGGATCGTATCCGTGCTGGACGAAGTTTCTCTGCCTGTTCTGTATGCGATTTATGAGTTATGCCCATCCCCGCCGCTGCGTAATATCATCAATCAATATGTAACCCGCTGGCGCCACGTCCAACCCACCGTCGATGGGTATGCCTTGCTTTCACTGGGTCTTGAACCAGGGCCGGCGTACCGCCAGATCCTCTGGTCGCTAAGGGCAGCCTGGTTGGATGGCAAGGTGAATTCCAGCGATCAGGAGGCTGCTCTGTTGCAGCAAATGCTTCAGACCTTCAAGATATAATGGTGCTGAGGGCTTATGGATACTGATTTGATTCCCGATCTGGTACAGCAGCTCACCATCCGTCAGGCAAAATTCGAAGATCTTCCTGCCATGGAATGGGAGGGGGAATTTAAGCACTTCCGCAACCTTTATTCTGATGCCTTCCGCCGGTCGCAGCAGCAGTTAAGTCAGATTTGGCTGGCCGAGTTACCCGATCAAGGTCTGGTCGGGCAGGTTTTACTGCAATTGAACTGCGACCGCCCCGAGCTGGCTAACGGGGCAGATCGGGCTTATTTGTACGGTTTCCGCGTCCGGCCTGCTTTTCGCGGAATGGGTTTTGGAACGCGCATCGTCAACCATGTGGAAAACGACCTCCGCTGGCGCGGTTTTTCATGGCTGACGCTCAATGTGGCGGTCAATAACCCGCTGGCGCGCAGTTTGTACAACCGGCTCGGCTTCGTGGTGGTTGCCCACGAACCTGGAATCTGGTCCTACATTGACCATAACGGACGCCGGCAGTGGGTCGAAGAACCCGCCTGGCGCATGGAAAAGCATCTTTAGCGATCAGGGCGTGAGCAATTTATCGAACAGGTCTGACCCATGCAGCCCTGCATCCAACGCCGCCTGCCCGGTGCTGGTCTGGAACCACAGGCTGATGATTTCGCCGAAATTCGTGGTGAAATTGATCTGGATGTAACCGCTTTGCGTCCCAACCAACGTGTTGGCCGGGATATCCTGGACGAAATTGATAATCCCTTCCGTCAGTTCGCCCAGGGTCTGCCTGTCCTCGATATCCGTAACCGGTACTTTGAAATATAAATCGGTCTGCATGGCAAGAAAACGCGCTACGCTGCCATCTACAAGGACGCAATTTTCACCATACGCGGCAGCGTTGACCTCTGCCGCCAATACCTCCTGTTTTTCCAGGCGCTGCTGCAATTTGGCGCTGAGTTCCGGCAACGGTTGAGTCGCCCAAACATAAGCACATTGCGTATCATCGATCGCTGCCTGGTTGGGGTTGAACATGTCCGCCAACCCCTGCAAATTGCCGGTGAAATATAAAATAGCCAGCCCCGCCAGCACCAGAACTGCTAAAAATAAAATAAATTTTCTCATTATCCTTTTTGCTCGAACCACAACCAGACCGATGGTCTACGGGCGCCCTCCTGCCCATTCACACGCTGCCGCAGCTCAAGTATCTCTCCCATTTCGTTGATATCGTCTTCTGTCAATCTGTGCCCCTGGTTGCTGCCCACCTCGCGGCAGTGCCCATAGATCATCCAGATACCGCCGGGCGCCAACAGGCGTTTCAGGTTCTTCTGGTAAGCTTTGCGGCCGTCCTGACTTAGTTGGTGGTAACAGCCAATATCCAAAACGTAATTATATTCATCCTGTACCCCTGTCAAGCGGGTGACATCGTCAACCCGCACGTCCGCCGTTAACCCGGCAGATCGCAATCGTTTGCGCGCCGTTTGAACAGCCAGCCGCGAAAAATCGACTCCAACAACCTGCCAGCCATGCTGCGCCAGATAGAGCAGGTTGGTCCCGGTGCCGCAACCCAGATCGAGCGCTCGCCCGGGGGAATGACTGCCTACAAACGCTTCCACTTCCGGGGGGACGATGCCGGTGTCCCAGCGGGGTTTACCCAGCAGGTAACGCAGGTTAAATTCAAGCCGCTTCATGCCCATCATTCTCCAACCGACTGGCGGACGCGGTCAACATCCAGCCCGCCGACCTGACGCCAGAGTTCTGCGCCATCTGCTGAGAAAAGAATAAAGGTGGGGGTGTATTCAAATCCCATTTGATTTGCCAGTTCGCGCCCGCCCCGGGTATGGATATCGACCCGGATGACATCCAGCCGGCCAGACATTTCCTTTTCCAAACCGTCCACGACGGGTTTTATCACAGTGCAACCCAGTCAGTAGGGTGAAAGAAATTCAAGCAGAACTGGCTTGCCGGAACCAATCCGGTTGAGGAACTGTTCAGCGCTTGTGTTTTTCAACCCCGCTGGATGCAGCATCATCCAGGCAGCCACCAGCAGCAGGGCCAAAACCCCCAGCAGGATCCCTCGCCCAAGGGTTAAGCCGCGCCGGGCGATGAGCGCAACCGCAAACCCGAAAATGGCAACGCCGCCCAGGATGAAGGAGAATTGGTTCAATATTCGATCCATAAGTCTTCCTCCACCTGATATAATAGGGGATGTTTTGCTGGTTGGTTCCAGGGTTCTTTTGACAAGAACCATGTCCAGTCTTAACGATCCCAGACTGGCGCCATCACTTCCACAAAAGGGTTTGGTTAATGAAAGAGTATACCACTGAGTCCATCCGCAATATTGCCCTGGTCTCCCATAGCAGCGCGGGTAAAACCATGCTGGCCGAGGCCTTTCTCCACTTCACAGGCGGTTCGACCCGTCTGGGACGAATCGAAGACGGCACTACCGTTTCCGATTATGACGAGCAGGAACACAAGCGCGGGATTTCTTTGTACACCACTGTAATCCCGGTGGAATACAAAGAGGTGAAACTCAATTTTCTAGACACCCCTGGCTATACCGATTTTGTTGGTGAAGTGGTTTCGGCCTTGCGCGTTGCAGATAGCGCCGTGGTTCTTATCGACTCCGTATCGGGCGCCGAGGTTGGGACTGAAATCGCGTTGAATTACGTAAATCAATTCAACCTGCCTCGGTTTATCCTGGTCAACAAGATGGATCGAGAAAATGCCAACTTCCAGAAGGCGCTGGCATCCATCAAAGAATATTCCGATATTCGCACGGTGCAGGTGCAAATTCCCTGGGGAGAAAAAGCTGATTTTAAGGGCGTCATCGATCTGCTCAGCATGAAAGCCTATAAGGGCGATGGAAAAACGGTGGTCGAAATCCCGGCCGAGTATAAAGATGCCGTTGATGAAGCGAGAGTGGCTTTGGTCGAAGCTGCCGCTGAAGGCGAAGACGCTTTGCTCGAAAAATATCTCGATAGTGGGGAACTCACTGCAGAGGAAATCATTCGCGGCTTGAAAGCTGTGGTTTTGAGCGGCGCCTATGCTCCGGTATTCGTTGCCGCCGGTGGGCATGAAATTGGCCTGGCGCCCTTACTGGATGCCATGCTCAATTTCTTCCCCTCTCCTGCGGCAATCGCTCCAGTCAAAGCCGAGACGAAGAATGGATCAGAAGAGATTAAAGCAAGTGACGCTGGCCCGCTGGCGCTATATGTCTGGAAAACCACCGCAGATCCTTTTGTCGGCAAGCAAACCTTCTTCCGGGTTTACTCCGGCATGGTCACTTCAGACAGCCGCGTTTGGAACCACAACAAGAACACCGAGGAGCGCTTTGGTACCATCAGTATTCCACGAGGCAAGGATACCACCAGCGTCAAAGTCATCCACAGCGGCGATCTAGGCGTGGTTCCGAAACTTTCCGAGACCGTCACCGGTAATACCCTGGGCGATAAGGCTCACCCGCTGACCCTGCCAGTCCCAGCTTACCCAAATGGGCTGTACCGCGTTTCGATCCTGCCCAAGACTCAGGCGGACTCGACCAAAATCAGCCCGACCTTGACCCGTTTGTGCGAAGAAGATATGACCCTCTCCTGGCATAACGAAATGGCGACCAATCAGACCATTCTGCAGGGGATGGGTGATCAGCACATCGATGTTGCCATCAAGCGGGCCGAAACCAAGTTCCAGGTGAACTTTATCGTCGGTGAGCCAAAGGTCCCATACCAGGAGACCATCACCAAGAAAGCAAACGCCATGTACCGCCACAAGAAACAAACCGGCGGATCTGGTCAATTTGGCGAGGTTCATCTGCGCGTCGAGCCGCTGGCCGATAAAGAGTACGAATTTGTCTGGGATGTATTCGGCGGCGCCATTTCCCAATCCTATTTTTCTTCCATTCAAAAAGGCATCTTAAGTGTCTTGAAGGAAGGCGTAATTGCCGGCTACCCGGTGCGCGGGGTGCTGGTAGCCGTTACCGACGGAAAGGAACACCCGGTCGATTCCAAGCCGGTAGCCTTCGAAATCGCCGGTCGTGAGGCCTTCAAGCTGGCTTTTAAGGATGCCAGTCCGGTGCTTTACGAGCCGATCATGATAGTAAACATCATCGTCCCGGAAGATCACATGGGCGACGTACTGGGCGATTTGAACACCCGCCGCGCGCGCGTGCAGGGGATGAACAGCGAAAAAGGCCGCTCGATCATCACAGCCACGGTGCCATTGGCAGAAATGCTGCGCTACACCACCCAATTGCGCTCGCTTACCGGCGGTCGTGGCATCTTCAACATGGAATTCTCGAGCTATGAAGTTGCTCCGGCGCACATTCAGGCCGAGATTGTTGCAGCCCGGCAGAAAGAATTAGCAGAGAAGAAGGAAGAGTAAGCTTCTTCAAGGGTTACACAAAACCAAGAAAAATTCTGCCCGATCGGGCAGAATTTTTGTTGCTGCGACGGTCCAGTTATTCAGCTATGACTGCTGCTACCCTCAGGCTAACTGTCATTACGACGAAGGAAGCAATCTACGCTGGTCAATCCGAGTAACCTTCTACGGAATCAGTTTATGGTGGGTCGGCCTGGATTGCTTCATTCCACTGCGATGCAATCGCAATGACCAAATTTTAAGATAAAATATTAAACTATGAATGCAGATCCGTTGGAAATCTTATGGGATGGATTACTCTCGCGCGATCCTGAGCGCATCCGGGCTACCTATTCCGGCCTTGACCCGGAGTCGCAGCAGGTTGTTATCGAGCATCTGCTGCGCATGACCAGAGAAGATGGCTGGCATCCGGAACAAATTCAGTCCGCACAGACAGCCCTGGATACGCTGAACTCTGAGCATTCCAACGCCGATTGAAATCGAGGAATGCATGGAACTCAGTGAGCTAACTACAGCGATGCACAGGTTTGTGCAAGCAAAGGGCTGGTATAATCCCGCCAGTCCAAAACCGCAAACCATGCGCAATATCGCCATTTCGTTGAACCTGGAGGCCAGCGAAGTTCTAGAGCATTTCCAGTGGGGCGATACACCTGTCAGTCAAGAAGAACTGGCCAGTGAGCTGGCAGATGTGGCGCTGTATCTGCTGCAGCTAGCCAGTGTGGCCGAAATTGATCTGGAAAAAGCGATCCTGACCAAGCTGGAGCAAAATTACCAGCGAACGTGGGATGTGGATGAAGTAAAATAAAGGCTGCGAGCATCGAGATGCATATTACCGTATTTGGCAGTGGAAAACCGCGCCCGGGCGACCCGGATTATACGACAGCGCAAGAACTGGGTGGGCTGATCGCCAGAGCAGGGCACACTGTCCTGACCGGCGGGTATGTGGGCACCATGGAAGCCGTCTCGCGTGGAGCGAACGAAGCGGGAGGCCACGTCATCGGGGTCACCTGTGATGACATCGAGCGTTACCGCGCTGGCGGCGCCAACCCCTGGGTAATCGAAGAATGGCGCCGCGTCACTTTGTTCGATCGCTTGAAAGCGCTAATCGACGGCTGCAACGCCGCTATCGCTTTGCCCGGCGGTCCGGGCACTTTTACCGAAATTACGCTGTATTGGAACCTGCTGGTTATCAACGCCATCGAACCCAAGCCCCTGGTTCTGATTGGAGACGGCTGGCGCCGGGTATTCGCCGAATACCGCACTACCCAGGGTCATTACGCCAACGATGCCGACTGGCGCTGGTTGATTTTTGCGCCAGACAATCACGCCGCGCTTGACCTGGCGGTCAATCACAAAATGAAATAATCCTCTTTTGCCCTTATCCCACGCCGATCGGAATTCAACATTTACATGAACACTGATAAACTTCCAACCCGCAGCGAAAACTTCTCAGAATGGTACAACCAGCTCATCCTGCGCTCTGAAATGGCCGATTACGCCCCGGTGCGCGGCTGCATGGTCGTTCGGCCTTACGGCTGGGCGCTCTGGGAAAATATTCAGAGTGCGCTGGATAAGCGCTTCAAGGAAACCGGCCATACCAACGCCGCCTTCCCGCTCTTCATCCCCATGTCTTTCCTTGAAAAGGAGAAGGAGCATGTGGAAGGGTTTTCGCCGGAGCTGGCAGTGGTCACCATTGGCGGCGGCGAGAAGTTGGAAGAGCCGCTGGTTGTTCGCCCCACCTCCGAGACCATCATCGGATACATGTACTCCAAGTGGATCAAGTCTTACCGCGACCTGCCGGTTTTGATTAACCAGTGGGGCAACGTGGTTCGCTGGGAAATGCGCACCCGGTTATTCCTGCGCACGCTGGAGTTTTACTGGCAGGAAGGCCATACCGCCCATGCCACCGCCGAAGAAGCCGTAGAAGAAACGGTGCGCATGCTGAACGTCTATACCGATTTCGCTGTCAATGAGGCGGCCGTGCCGGTTATTCCCGGCCGGAAGAGCGAAACCGAGAAATTCGCCGGGGCGTCCGATTCCTATACCATTGAAGCCATGATGGGCGACACCCGCGCGCTGCAATCCGGCACCTCCCACTTCCTTGGCCAAAATTTTGCCAAGGCCTTTGATATTCAATTCCTCGACCCAAACAATCAGCAGCAGCACTGCTGGACTACCTCATGGGGGTTATCCACCCGCTTTATCGGCGCGATCATTATGACCCACGGCGACGATCAGGGTCTGGTGTTGCCCCCGCGCCTGGCGCCAATTCAAATTGTGATTGTGCCAATCTTCCGCAATGATGAAGAACAGGCAAAAGTGATGCCGGTGGCAGAAACTTTGAACCGCCAACTGGCCGAGTTCCGGGTCAAACTGGATGCGCGCAGCGAGGTAACACCGGGCTTCAAGTTCAATGACTGGGAAATGCGCGGCGTCCCGCTGCGTATTGAAATTGGGCCGAAGGATGTTGACAACGGCGTTGTGACTGTTGCCCGCCGGCACCTGCCAGGTAGAGCCGGGAAATCCACCTTGCCGCTCGGAAGTGAAATTGCGGCGCAGGTCCAAACGGTTCTGGATGAAATTCAGGCAGCCATGCTCGTAAAAGCGCGCAACTTCCGTGATGCGCACATCCACGAGCCCAAAGACTACGAAGAACTAAGACAAATTGTGCAGGATGGCTGGGCACTGGCTTACTGGTGCGGCAGCACCGAATGCGAGGCCAGGGTAAAGGAAGACACCAAAGCTACCACCCGTTGCATTCCGTTGGACCAGCCCGAAGGCCAGGGTAAGTGTATCGTTTGCGGCCAACCTGCGAAGATTAAAGTGTATTTTGCCCGAGCTTATTAAGCTAATTCCATGCCGGCGGTCCAGCTAACCAGTTTAAACCAGCAAATCGATGCGCTGGCGCAGCGTTTCCTCGAACCAGTTGATTTTCAGAACGGCCTGGGGGCATTGCTCGTTCGGTATGCTGATCTAACGTATAAACCCGGCCAGGCAGTGCGCCAGACCGGCTTACCCTATTCGAGCTACCGCACAGCCCCCATTGTGATGCGCGCGCTGGAAGAGCGCCTGGCATTTCTGGCGCCGCGTTACCCTGAACCTGCAATCACCATTGCCGAGGGTTTATGGAAAACCGAAAAGACGGAGCCGCGCCGCCTGGCAGCGGTTTTACTTGGGAATCTCCCGGCAGAGCATGTAGATAGCGTATTGAGCCGCCTTAAGACCTGGTCTGTTCCCGGAGTGGAATTTGGCCATCTGGAAGCGTTGTTTTCGCTCGGGTCAGCCCGATTGCGCCGGGAGGATTCGCCAAAATGGCTGGAAATGATTCACACCTGGCTCAATTCGACCGATCAGGCAATTGTACGGCTGGGCGTCATGGCCGTCACAACCCTGGCCCGTGATCAAAATTTCGAAAATTTACCGGCAATCTTTACCTTGTCCGGCCCATTACTGGCTCAATCGCCTGGTGAGTTGCAAACCGAGTTGCGGGCGCTGCTCGTTCAGTTAGCACGCCGCTCCCCGGCCGAAACCGCCTTCTTTTTACGCCAGGTGATCGGATCACGGCCTTCGCCGATGTTGCTGCGCATCGTCAGGCGCTGCCTGCCCGAGTTTCCTGTGGAATCGCAGGCCCGGCTGCGCAGCCTTTTGCAGGCCCTGCCACGCGAAGATAAGGGATAACGCCGCCCACTCTGTTGCACGCAAATTTCCAGATCTACCTTCTACGAGACTCCGGCCCGCTTTCGCTGAAAGCAGTATCGTAACACGAAACAGTTTAGCCCTTTTTTATCCCTCACAACATCCTCATTGTTCGATCGGTTTAGTAAGCTTTAATAACGTCAGACGACATCAAACTGCTTTATGTAGAAAGAGCAAACCCAGCCACTAAAGTTGCAGTCATCAAGAGCAGCAAGCCGGGCAACACTCTGAATATGGACTCATGGGAAAGGAGTGGCTTGCCCGCATTAAGCAAAGCAAGTAACACACCATTCAGGCCGATTAAAGCCCCGCCAGCACTGACGAAAAGGTAGCGGGGTAAGGCGCGTCCGGTTAATACCAGGATGACCGGAAGAAGAAAAATTGTCAACCCGGCAATCCCATGCACGACTATTAGCACGAACAAGGAAAGTTTATTGGAGGCATGAAGTACTCGGGTAATAACAATTATCAGCAACCACAAAATAGCAAAAACAAGATACTGGACCTTGAAAAATGGGAGGTGATGCCAGACAAGCCCTGTGGCAAGACTGAGAGGAATGAGAGATGAAACGATGGCTACAATGGGCGAATCCAGTACCTCCAGTCCAAAGATGATCAGTAACAATCCAGCTACCAGGATAACACCAAAGGCGATGGAGTACGCAATCGTAGGCACCGTACTCAAACCGTCAATTCCTACTGCAACCTGGTAGGCAGCGAGCAGGGTAGCAATGAGGAGCAGAATACGATCCAGAATAGACATTTTCATGCTGTTCACCCCTCAGAAGATTTCGCTTGGAATGCCCGCGTGAAATTGGCAAAGTAATGTAAACTGGCAGAGAACAACCCGCCGCCGATTCCCAGGTACAACGTCGCCAGCACGAATTTTGGGATCGGGGAATAGACACGCAGATAGATTCCAAGAGAACTCATGAAGGCTATCAGCGGATAACTCTTCCATGCCTGGAATGCGAACAGGCAAACTTTTTCATCTTTCAAGTCACTTATTCGGTTGATGTTCTTTTTGGCAAGTCTTGAAAAGCCCAGGGCATAGATGCCTGCTGCAAGCAGAACTCCTGCCGGTACCAGCAGTAACCTTGTGGAAATATCAACAAGTTTCAACCAGCGTGAAGCAAAACCGATCAGCATAAGGCCCCCACCCAACCAAACCAGACCGGCAGAAAATTGCAGCCATATTTTTCGAACACCGGGTTTAAGCCCGGCCAGAAAGTGAAGTCTCGCCGCCATTACAACACCATCAGCATCATGGAAGACAGCATGTACAAGGAAGCATATTTAAACAACCCAAAGTTGACCTTTTCTGACGGCCGAAAGATCATGGTAAAGGCCAGTAAAAGTAAGCCTATCGAGAGTACGCCAAGCAAGCGCAAGAACCCCCAGGTCATGCCGATTCCCCAGGCGGCGCCGACCATTGCCAAAGAAGCCAGGACACTTGAAATTGCAATTGTCGCCCGGGTGAATGTAAATCCATAGACGGATGCGAAAGTAGGGACACAGGCGGCTTTGTAATCAGCGAAGTAGCGCATACTGAAGGTGAGGATATGCGTTGGAATCCAGAGCAGGATGCCGAGCGCAAGCACGATTCCAATCCAATCGATTGAACCCAAACCCAACGCGCGGCCGGCCAGAATGGGTATTGCACCCGAAATTCCACCCCAGACGATGCTCCAGCAAGTACGCCGCTTAAGCCAAATAGTATAGATGACCACATCAAAGAACAGCCCGGCAAAGATGATCAGGCCAAAGAGGGCATCTATCGTGGTTGCCAGACCCATCCCGACGAAGGAGAGCACCAACCCGACCACCAAAGCCTCTCGCGGAGAAATTTTATTGGAAGGAAGCGGACGCTGCTGCGTACGTCTCATTTTGGCATCAATGTCACGATCCCACCACATGTTAAGAATGGTGCTTCCGCTGATGGAGGTGACAAGGCTGATGAACAGTCCGACCATGGTGGGCAGATTGAAGACAGGGCAACGAACGGTCATGTACCCTGCCATACCCGTAGCAACTAACAACCCGGTTTGCAGGCTCTTGATCAGCGGCCAGTACAATTGAATTTTGGTAAGGACTTTCTTCATTTGCTCACTCGATTCAATCAAAGTGGTTGTGAACTGCATTTCCAGTCCCACTTTGCATAACTAATTTTGATCGCGGGCGCAGCGAAATCCTACGCCAGGGCTAAAATAAGTGGGCGTGGCATTGTTCCGCACCCAGACACGCAAATCCATGTCATAAGTATCCTTTGAGCCGCCGCGCATGAAGCGGTAATGCATGCCCTCATACACGTTCCCAGTCCATTGCCAGACATTACCTGCCATGTCATGCAATCCAAAGGGGGAAGCAGAATCGATCGTGCTGTAGCCATCATAGGTTTTGCCATTGTAAAAACCAACAGGCGTTGTTCGGGAACCGAAGGAACGCATGTCTTCAAATGGGTCGCGGCTGGCATAGAAGTTTGCATTTTCACGCTTGATTTCATCACCCCACGGGAACGGACGTGTATCTGTGCCGCGTGCGGCTTTCTCCCATTCCATTTCTGTGGGCAAACGCCAGCCATTGTAGTCACAGTAACCCCATGCCCCGAACCAGGACACCATGGTCATCGGTTGGTTCTCGTAGCCTTGCTGAACAGTGAAGGCCGTTCCGTCGAACTGAATACGTTGTGAGGGATCATTCAAAGGGATGAATATCCAATCACCGGCTTCGATTGGCTCTTCGTGTTTGACACCATGAAATTCATCCCCGGGATAGTAGCCAACCATTTGATCGCCCTTGGCCTTGATGGAACCGTCTGCAAGTGCCTCATTAAGGAAGGAAGCATACTGCGCGGTGGTTACATCGGTAACCATGATTTCGTACGCATCCGTGGTTTGAATGTCATCGTGCTGGCCATAATAAAATTTACCGGCAGGAATTTGCGCCCAGGCATCAGGGTCCACGCCAGTTTCAAAGCTGGGTATTGGTGCGTTCAAGTCGGCGGGCGTGCACGCGGTCAACAGCAAAGTAAGCAAAAAAAAGATCAAGTAGTAGCGCTTCATTGAACCACCTCTTGCGATAGTTCCTGCCCTATCTCTTTAGTCCACCGTCCTTTTTTCTTGAACAAATCGGACAAGCGCCAGACCATGACACTTGCCAGCAAGACCAGCAACATACCCAGGCCAAAATCGATGGCATACATCAAACCATTGACCAAAGGTTGCTGTTCGGCCTCAGTGATGAAGAGACGTTTCATCTCGAAAACGGTCACTCCTGCAAGGGCGATATCGGAAAACAAGATAATTCCCCAGCCATATAGCTGGCGAAATCTTCCTTTCAGCCCGATCATGTCGCCATAGTAAAACAGGATGATTGTGGCAATGATGGCCGACAGTGCGTGCCAGTGACCGGTGAGCTCGATGCGTTCCTCGCGGGCAGGCCAGACGCGGAAGATCTCGTCGAGTTTGATCGCCATGAAAATGCCGATGCCGCTGGTGGTGAAATTCATAAATAGCATTTGCCAGGTTGGGCCAAACTTAAGCGGATCGCGCACCAATGCGCCTACCTTCTGGAAAAATTTTGGTTTCTGCAGATGGGCTGTGCCATCGCGGATCAGCTTCCCCCAGCTCCATATCAGCAACAGAAGCGCTGCCAACATGGAAGGGGTCGCCCCTACATAAATGATCATGTGGGCAATGGGTTCAAGTGGCGTGGTTACACCCCACACGCCAAGGTTGAGCACAATCACGCCCAGGGTCATTAGTGGCATGGCAATTTTGTGCAAAATGCCTTTAAAGTTCAGCCAGCGCCCAATAATCAGCGTCAGCATAATTGCGATCAGTGCAAGCATAATGTGAAGATGCCCGATTACAGAATATTGCAGTGTGGTCTTCTCAGGGTAGCGGATGATGTTTTCGGCCAGAAACACCTCGAAGCCATTGCCAAAAAATGACCCCGGTACAGCTCCGAAGAGTGCTGAGATTACCGTGGCAAGTGCGGTTGCAAAAAAGGCGACCCGCTCCACATCCACACCTTGTTTGGTTCGGGCGTAAGTTTTATCCAATTGGTGATAATCTCGGTTCCGTGGCCAGAGGGCAATGACCAACAGTACACCAGCAAAGAAGACAAGACTTAAACCGGTGATAAACAGCCCATGAAAAGCCCAATTGTGCCCCCAATATGCAAAAGCCATCCCAAAGATCATGGTGAGTAAATAACCAACTGTGATGAGCACTTGTACTGCCGTTTTATAGAACACCTTCATTTTCAGCAAACCTGTGATCATGTAGGTCTCTATAGCCATGACGGCCATTGCGATTGAATGGTACAAAACGATGACGCGGCCTTCGCGTTCAGCCTGGACAAGATCCATCTTTAAGGTTCGGATGACAAAATCACGTACGCCCATTTCCGCCATTGGACCGGAAAGCATTCCCCAAACACCAGTGACAACGGCAATCATGGCAATCGCCACCGTGATCAGTCCTTTTGTGGACTTAAAAAGGTAATTAAACCGATCTTTGATAAATTGCATGCCCGTCTCCTTGCAAAAGAACAAAGGCAGTTTCAATGATGCTAAAGAACGACCCAATTGCGCCATGATAGTGTCGTTGTGAGTAGCATGGGTGAACATTTTCATTCCTACAGGAAGAAATATTCTTTTGGGGCATCTCACAACGACGCTGGCTGATTTATTGGGTTGCCACCCGGCCTTTCTTGCCCTTGACAAACCCACACACGAAGGCCAGGATCATTACGAGCAAAAGCGGGGTGATAGAGGTTGGATTGAAGAAAAGCAATTGCGCTCTATCCATTTCAATTACCTGACACATTTTCTTGCTGACCAACAACTCTCAGTCTGCAGCAATCCATCGTTCCGTCATTTTTCGCGTGCCTGGTAGTAGTAGGTAAATTACTAGACCTGTGCTAAGAAGCGGCGCCGGTAGAAACATGGAAAAACGGTGTACTTCATACAGCGCATTGTTAATTCCCAGAGGATAACCGGCGATCATCGACATAACCCCTGCAAAAATACCTACCGGGATCGCCCATGATTTCTTCTTCAGCAGTGCAAAGATAAAGATCGCCCAGGCTGCAGCACCCCACCAGCTAACCTGCTGAGACATGACATACATACCATTCCAGAAGGGGTTGTTGTGGGACGTAGTGTACTTGGAAATCGGGGCGACGCCGTCGATAAAAGTAAGCACGTAGGCCAGCCCGGCGACAAAAGCAAGTATTATGATGTTTTTCTTCACGCCGCCGATGAATAGCATCCCGAACCACAGGATCGCACCAAGAATGAATACCACCATGGTCGAGGGAGGCAGATTGCCGTCCATGGCGGGGATCATCGGAAAGAACCCGGCTAACAACTGGATAGTCGCAGCAACAGCACCCCAGAACCAGGCCCATTTTTCCTTGTGGAGGAAACCATAGAAGACCACTGCCCAGATTGCCCCTGTGGCGGTGCCAATCCAACCAAGCACCGCGAAGGTGATTCGGACCGAAGTCGCCTCATCTGCCCGCCCTATAGCCATATGAGCGTCAATGCTTGGGTTATATAGGACTACGATCAGATAGAAGAAAAGCAAACCGGTCAGAATACCGAGAACTGAAAACACAGCTCCCAATTTTGCATTGTTTTTCATCATTTAGCTCCTTTTTTGGTTTATTGTCTTGCAACTCGAAAACGAGTTGGTCCCATCCATGTTTTTGCTACTACCCGGACAGTGGCCTGACGAATGCGGCAATTAAGCCACTGGAAAATAGCACGGCAATCGCCAGGACTGCATTAGCGATCAGAAGCTGAAAATTCAACCGTTCTTTTTCCGGTGTCATTCCTCCCTGCATGCGGCCGAGAACCAGGGTGCGATAGAGTGTGATGCCGATCATGAACAAAACCAGAATGTGTTTAATGGATAATGCAGCCGAGAATGGGTTGCTGAAACCGAGCAAGTTCTCGAATTCCGGGTTGCGTTGGCTCATAACCAAGCCGGTCAATATCAACCCGGCCATACTGATGTATACCCAAATACTCTGTCGCTTCTGGAAGGCAGTCATTATTTTCTTGACTTGTGGACCAGGTCCTAGGGCTTCTTTGACGGCAGGCATGTAGCTAATCACCGTGACAATCACACCGCCTATCCAAATCGCAGTGAACAGATCATGGGAGAACGACATTAATGCAAACACAATTGTTTTTCCATCCATAAAACCTCCCTCGTGGCGTTTATTGTTTTATCGGTTGGCAACTGTTCCCCGCTGGGGTTGGTCGCTTGCCGGCTGGGAGCTGGTTGCCTTCCTCCTCCGCTGCCCTTTGATAATGTAGGGCAACAGGAACAAATATGCTCCACTTATTGCCATGATTAACATCAAGATAGAGGGGATTCTTTCCAGTTTCCCCCACGCTTCAACGATTTGGGGATTCCCAACCAACTTTATAACGAAGGCAAGCGGGATTGCCAGGGCAGTCGGAACGGCGATCCAGCGGTGGAATTTACGTAACCATTTGCTAAAAAACTTGATCATGTTTTGATACCTCGTGAACGGATAATTCGCCTCTCATTTTTTCAAATTTAGATCAACCACCCTGGCCGGGCTGGGCGCTCCAGGGGATTTGATACGATTTACCACCCCTCGAACACCCAGCACATGCAAAGCCAGTTCCTCCGCTGCTGCGCGTTTTGGCAACGAATCAATCGTTCCAGCCAGGTGTGCAATGCCATTTAAAACACCTACGCGTAAATCAGCGTCAATTGTTTGGCTGTCTGCTGCCAATGCAGCCAGAATCGCCGCGCGCAAGCTTTCATCCTGTGAAAGATTCGTCTGGTACTTCATCCTTGTCGCTTTGTCAGTTAGAACAATTGCATTGAGGTTAATATCTTTTTGTGATTTTTTGTACGACTTTTATCGTGTCGTATGACAGTTTGCTATAAAAGAAGGCACCGAATGCCGTAATGGCGGAAGAAAATGTAAGCCAACTCTTCATTCAGATGAAGCACGGGAATAAATGTGCAATTTCCCCCCTGCCCGTCACACTGTCCCAGTGTCCTTGCAGGATGGCAAATTGCCATTGAACAGCACGTTATTACGCAGTGCTGCGAAGGGTCTTTGGTACAGCAGGCGCGATGTTTCAGGCTAAAAACCAGCCCTCAACAATTAAAATATTGTTTCAGCGATCAGTGAGTTCCGCCAGGCTTTTAGGGTCGAGCAGGACAATGGCATGTTTTTCCACCCTTATGTACCCTTCAACTTCAAGAGCTTTTAAGGCACGACTGAGCACATCGCGTACTGTCCCTAATCGCACAGCCATTTCGTCAAAGGTAGTCCATTCACGACGCGGAACGACCAACTGCCCATGGCAAAGCTCTGCATTACGTAACAGAGTGTAAACCAAACGCGCTTCCACACTCCTTAAGGACAGGTCTTCAACGAGGTTAATGTAATGCAGTACCCGTTCGCTTAATTTGCGGATGATGGCCAGTGCCAGATCAGGATAGCGTTTTGCCAGTTCCAGAATCATGGGTGAAGGAATAACCCAGACATCCACAGATTCCAGCGCCGTCGTAGTCCCGGGATATGTTGTTTCAGCAAAAACCGCGATGTCGCCAAAAATATCCACCGGCCGCAGAAAAAGCAACCCCTGTTCACGCCCTTCGCGAGTGATCCGCGTGGCCTTGACCCAACCACGCTCTAAAATATACACGAACTCGGCCGGCTCACCCTCCAGATAGATCACCTGCCCCATGTCGAAATGACGCGGCACTGCAACGGTCATAATTGCTGCTTGAACTTCGGCTGGTAGGGTATTGAAATGCCTGATCTCAGAAAATGTGGCTTTCAGCCGCTCGCGTGGTTGGGAGGAATTTAGTGATATGGCGGTCAACGTTACAAGCTCCAATTCGTCATTTTACCTGTTCTCGCTTTTCGTATGTTGAGCAATCTATCTGTTCTTATTCCAAACGATCACCTTTGACAGACAGAGGCTATTTCTAAATCCCTTCGATTTTAAGATCGCTGGCGACAAACAATATGGGCATTACTGATGCACACCGAAAGGCCCTTTATTCTTCCAGAACAAAGACGCTGGTTGACAATGGGGGGATCGAGAAGGCGCCTGTTCCCGGATCATACGCGGAATGGGTCACTACGGTATCTACCGAGTTGATGAGCGCGGGGTGTAAAGTAAAGGCTTTCCCGGTCATTGTGCTTTCCGTGAACTGGATGGGCTGCTGATTCGCATTGAAGAACACCAGAATTTCGTCATAGTTCGCATCGATATCTTCAACATCCTCAAGCCGCATCACGATCAAACCAGGGATTTGTTCGGGTCCAGTGTTAAAAAAGGACACATCAGCGGATACCTGTTCTTCCGTTGTCAACCGGAAGAGCGGCGAGCTTTTGCGGATCTGCAAGAATTCCTTGAACACGCTGGCAGCGCTGGTAATCTGGGCAGAATCAGGCGCCAGCGCGGTGTTTGCCAGGATCGGTCGGAAGATGTCCCATTTATCCGTGCCTTCGATAGGCAGCCCCACCCCCCAGTTGTTGGTTTGGTATGTCCAATCCAATGCGTTGAACCAATCGCCGGAATCATAAGAGTTTCGATCCAGAGACTTGGAACGCAGCAGGTCATCACCGGCATGGAAGAAAGGAATACCCTGGCTGAACATGGGGATGCTGAGCGCCAGGTTGTTCATACGGATGCGGTCAGCCAGGCTTGTATTCGCCGCTGCTTTGACCTGAACGGCGTCGAAAATGGTTTCGTTGTCATGCGCGGATACGTACACGATATTTTCTTGCGGATCCAGCGTGTAACCGGCCGCAACACCGCTGTAAAAGACATGGGCGCCGTCAGCAATGGAGCCGTTCCCGCGTATAATGCTGTAGTTTTCCAAATTTCCAGCCAGACCTAACCGAATCCAGTCGGTGTAATCCAGCAATTTCTCGAGCTGAGCATCCGGTTCCCGTGCTTCCGCCGCGTTGGGGTCTATGTACAGTCCAGTGCTGAATCCTTGCAAACGCGGATCGTCAAATGGGTTGCCGCCCCGGACGCCGTCCCGCAGCCGGTCGTTGAACACCCCGATGCCCGTTCCACCAATATTCAGTTGGGTGGCATTGCTTCCACGCGCATTCTTCGCAACTTCGCCAAAATCCCAGCCCTCGCCGTAAATGTAGATCGATTTGCCGTCCACACCGTCTTTTTCGAGAGTCAGCGCATCCAGCGCCGCCCGCACGGCTTCCATGTTGGCAAGCATGTGATGACCCATCAGGTCAAAACGGAAGCCATCCACCTTGTATTGAGTTGCCCAGGTTACAACCGAATCGATCATCAATTTTTCCATCATGCGGTGCTCGGTTGCCGTATTCTGGCAGCAGGTGCTGGTTTCCACGTTCCCTTCCGTATTCAGACGGTAGTAATAACCCGGCACGATCTTATCCAGCACAGATTTTGTATCCTGTCCGCTTTGCGAGGTGTGATTGTAAACCACATCCATCACGACCCGGAGACCGTTTTCATTCAAGGACTTAACCATCTCTCTGAATTCCACGATCCGGGTCGGTCCGTCAGGATTTGTGGCATAGCTGCCTTCGGGGACTGTGTAATGGTAAGGGTCGTATCCCCAGTTAAACCCATCCTCGCCCTTGATCAGGGATACAGCCTGAGATTGTTTGTCTGAGCCGGGTCCGTAGGTTTGCAAAAGGGTTTCATCGGCCGTCAACCAACTGGATGAATCTTCATTCACGCTCGCAATATCAAAGGCCGGCAGCAGGTGAATATGCGTCAGGCCGGCTTCCGCCAGCGACTTCAGGTGCTGCATGCCGTCGGATTCGTCAACCGTGAAGGCCTTGAATTTCCCTCGCAGTTCTTCCGGTACGGTTTCATCGTGAATGCTGAAATCGCGTACATGCAGCTCGTAGATGACGCTATCTTCCAGGTTTTCTAACAGTGGCTTATCAAGCGCGTCCCAGCCTGCGGGTTTTAAATCAGAATCGGCCAGGTCCACCATCTGGCTCCTGGCGCTGTTCAGCGAAAGACTGTAGGAATAGGGATCGGTGACACGATTTCTTTCTATTTTTCCGGTCTTGGGAACATACACCCGGACATCGTAGAGATAGTATTTGTTTTTCCAATCCGCCTGGCCGGTCACGCTCCATACTCCTGTTGAGTCGTCGCGTGTCATGGGATAACGCTTGCTAAAAAATGCCGTGGAACTGTTATAAACCCGCAAATCCACCGAAATAGCCGTCGGCGCCCACAACCTCAGTGTCGGCGCTCCATTGGAGAACTCGACCCCCAACTGTCCGGAGTACGAATAGAGTGCATCCAGTACCCCGGCAATTTGGACGCCGGTGGCATCCACGACTTTACCCTGGTTATCCCGCACGATCACAGCAATCTGGCTGCGCAGGATTTCAGGCAGCTTTGGCAGGTCGCTCGCTGCCACTGTAAACGCAGAGAAACCGGCCAAATACGGATTTTGTTTGAAACTATCGCCGCCCGGCCCGGATTTCTGGTATGTGAGCGGAATTTCCAAACCGCCAGTTACCCCCTCCGATGTCAATTCAAGCGCGGCGTTCGGCGAAAAAAATAGCGAATAGCTGTACGCGGGTGACCCAACGATATTCCAGAGAATGGTATCCTGGTCGATCCAGATGGCTTTTTGCTTGGCCAGACTGCCTTTGGGTGCGCCGCTGGTGCTGACAATTAATTCTTTTTTCACTCCATCGTAGCCAAAATAGATTTCATCATAATCATTGGCAACAACAAAGGTTACAGCGCTCCCGGTAGTGGAAATCGTTTTTTGGCTTACAGAGGGAGATACCGAATAATTGCCAGCCTTGAGTGCTTTGGTGGTGAAGGCAAAGTTGCCGTCGCCTTCCGGATCCTGCAACCAGGAGCGCAGACAATCCGGGTCATTCCCTGTTGCACAACCCAGTTGAGTTTGAAATTCCCCCACTGCCACAACAATGGGTGTGTTGTAGTCCTCAGCGATGACATGCGTTTGATGGTCATAGTAAAACGTTACCTGGATCGGCTGGTCGACAACCAGAGGAATATCGGCTCCGCCTCTGGCGGCGTTTTTCCCATAGTTCTCATCCCATGTGCCGTTCAAGGCAACCTTGTATCTTGGCCCTTTTTTATCCTGATCGTTGGCAGGCGTAACCTCAAAAGTGCCTTTCCAGATGTTGGAATTAGCATCGAATGATAGATTGGTTATTTCACAGCCTGGCATCCAGTCACCGGCACAGCCCAGCTCGGATTGCATCGTCCCTGCGATGGTGGCCGTATCTGGCTGGATTGAAGCCTGGGCAGCCGCAAATTGCGCCGGATTCGGAAAAATTAGCGCAAGAATAATAAAAAGCGAGCTCACAAATTGAAATAAAGAGACGGATCTTCTCATTATATTTGCTCCTTGAAAATCTGCCTGACTGCGAGTTTTCATTTATAGTATGAAGCGAAAAATCTTACAAGAATTATTGGACTCTTTTTCCACTTCTGTGACGATTTCGGATGCTTAAGATATCATTCTACCCGGTTTTGCACCGGGCAGAGATTTTTGCAACCTTGCCCGGGTTGGATTCACATGGGCAGAATGCTTTATTGGTTTCAGCATTTCAAATTCATTATTGCACATTAATTTGGTTTGTTTACTCAGCCCCATTTTTTGAAACAAGCCATTTCGAATCGCAAGCTAAGTGTTTCGTCGAAAGTAACTGGAAACTTGATGTCACTCTGAGTGAGCGAAGCGACCGAAGAGTCTCGTTGTAAGCCGGAAATATACTTGATTTATAACGAGATGCTTCGCTTTGCTCAGCATGACATGGAGGAGTTTGTAAAATAACTTTTGACGGTTTACTTAATCCGCTTCCTTCCACAATTGTTCATCATCTGATATAATTTGCTCCGTGACTGGACCTGTCTGTGGTTAATGCTGCGGACACGGAGACCTGCGCAAATCATCAAGAGAAGGAGCTTGCAGACGTCATGCCTTTAACAAAAGAAGTAAAAGAAACGGTAATTGGTAAATATCACCGCCACGACAGCGACACCGGGTCGCCCGAGGTGCAAATTGCACTGCTCACCAAGCGCATTGTGCAATTGACCGAGCACTTGCGCAGCAACAAGCACGACGAATCGTCGCGCCGCGGGCTGCTCAAGCTGGTTGGTCAGCGCCGCCGGCTTCTGGTTTACCTGCGGAGCAAAGATATGGCCAAGTACCAGGCAATCGTTGAGCAGTTGAGCCTGCGCTACCGATAAAAGAACGATTTTGAAATGAGAAGATGGCGAACCTTTACCATCTTCTCATCTTCTACCGGACTTTTTCGGCGCGAAGATTCGCTGCGACAATTTCATATTTTTTATTTACCCCTGGGGTTGGGAATTGAAACCTGATGAGGACGCGCTCCTCCACAGCTTTCAGTCCCTAACCGGGTGGGGGTAAGAGAGGACGTAATGAACATACCTGAAGCAAAGAAGTATACTGCCCAGGTCGGTGGACGCACGATTACCATCGAAACCGGCAAGCTGGCCCAACAGGCCGGTGGAGCCGTCACCCTGCGTTTGGGTGACTCTGTTGTTTTTGCCGCTGCAACTTTAGGCGGCATTCGGGACGGCATTGATTTCTTCCCGTTGACCGTTGAATATGAAGAGCGCATGTACGCCGGCGGACGCATCCCCGGTTCGTTCTTCCGCCGCGAAGGCCGGCCGTCTGAGGACGCGATTCTCATCAGCCGCCTGACGGACCGCCCCATTCGCCCGCTGTTTCCCAAGAACATGCGCAACGAAGTCCAGGTAATCATGTTCTCCGTTTCGGCCGACATGGAAAATTCTCTGGACATCCTGGCGGTGAATGCCGCCTCGGCTGCGCTGATGATCTCAGACGTACCCTGGGATGGTCCGGTAGGCGCTGTGCGCATCGGTCGTATTGGCGGCGAGTTCGTCGTCAACCCGACCATGGAACAACGCGATCAGTCCGACCTGGACTTACGCCTGGCAGGCACCCGTGACGCCATCCTGATGGTGGAATGCAGCTCCAATGAACTTCCAGAAGACGTGATGGTCAAAGCCTTAACCTTCGGGCACCAGTCGTTGCAACCGATGATCGACGTGCAGGAAAAGATGGCTGCTGAAATCGGCAAAGCCAAACGCGCCGTCGAAATCAAATTGCTGGACGAGAGTTTGATCGATCAGGTGCGCGTGCGTGTCAGCGGTGAATTGGAATCCCGGCTGGACTCCACGCACATGAAGGCCGAGTTGTACAACGGCATCGACGAGCTGCGAGACACTGTGGTGGCTGAGCTTTCAGCCGCCGACGAGACCCTCAAGGGCGCCGTTGCCGAAGCCTTCGAAGAAGTGCTGAAAAACATTGTCCGCCGCCGCATCGTCGAGCGTGGTCTGCGCCCTGACGGCCGCCAGCCGAATGAAATTCGCCCCATCTGGGGCGAGGTCGGCGTTTCGCCACGTGCGCATGGCTCCGGCTTGTTCACCCGCGGCGAAACCCAGGTGCTGACCATGGCCACCCTTGGGACGCCCAAGGAAGCCCAGGAACTGGATAACCTTGGCGGCGCTGACTCCAAGCGTTATATCCACCATTACAACTTCCCGCCGTATTCGACCGGCGAAGTGAAAATGCTGCGCGGGCAATCCCGCCGCGAAATTGGGCACGGTGCATTGGCGGAACGCGCGCTGCTGCCGGTGATCCCAAGCGAAAAAGAATTCCCCTACACCCTGCGCCTGGTCTCTGAAGTGTTGGCCTCCAACGGCTCCTCCTCGATGGCCTCAGTTTGCGGCTCGACCCTGGCGTTGATGGACACAGGCGTGCCGATCAAGGCGCCAGTGGCGGGCATCGCCATGGGCCTGGTCAAAGAGGCCGATAAAACCATGGTCCTGACCGATATCCAGGGTATGGAAGATCACCTGGGTGATATGGACTTCAAAGTGGCCGGCACCGCGGCGGGCATCACCGCCCTGCAAATGGACATCAAGATCAAGGGCATCACCTCGGCAATTATGACCGAAGCGCTGACCCGCGCCCGCGAGGCTCGCATGTTCATTCTCGACCGCATCCTGGAAATCATCCCGGCGCCGCGGCCTGAACTCGCGCCGCACGCTCCGCGCATCACCACCATCAAGATCCCGGTTGACAAGATCGGCGCCATCATTGGCCCCGGCGGCAAGATGATCCGCTCGATCCAGGAAGAAACCGGCGTGCGCATCGACATCGATGACGATGGTACTGTTTTCATTGCCGCAACCGACGGTGTGGCGGAAGCTGCTGCCCGTGAAAAAATCCTTTCGCTGATTGAGGTGCCCCAATTGGGTCGTATTTACACTGGTAAAGTCGTGCGCCTGGCTGACTTTGGCGTCTTCGTCGAGATTTTACCGAATATCGACGGTTTGGTGCACATCTCACAACTGGACAGCGAACGCGTCGAAAAAGTCGAAGATGTGGTCAATATGGGTGACGAAATCACCGTCATGGTGACCGGCATCGACGACGCCGGCAAGGTTCGCCTGTCCCGCCAGGCTGTGCTGGAAGGTTGGACGCTGGAAGAAGCGCAGGCGAAAGACCGTGATCGCCGGCCTTCCGGTGGACGCCCCGGCGGTGGACGCCCGGGTGGCGATCGGGACCGCGGCGGACGCGGCGGCGACCGTGGTGGTCGCGGTGGTGACCGCGGCGGCAGAAGGTTCTAGATGCAAGTAAATCCCCTCTCGTAATGAGCGGGGATTTTTTATTTTTTGTAGGGGGGCTGTCTCAAAAGATAAAATTGTCATTTATTCCACCACATATACGGGATGGGGTGGAACCCATCCCCTACCTGTAGGGGCGGGCTTCCACGCCCGCCCGCTTTTGAGACAGCCCCCGCAGAGTACCTGTGCTCAAGTTCATCGCCGTTGGGATTGTGTAGCAATTTGTGGGAAGGTTAGGTGAGGGTAACGTTCAGGTGAAGGCAAATGGTTGGCCGAAATGGCCAACCTTGTGAAAAGTTATTGTGCTGCTGGTGCGTTCGACCCACAATGACGCAGAGACGATATCGTTCGTTGACTGATAATCTTGGTCACTGGGTCGAACGGCAACCTACGAAGGCTACCGCTCCGGACCGTTGCGCGCTCGGTCAGGAGACCGGCGCGATCAAAGTTGTCACCCTGAGCGCAGCGAAGGGTCTTATGCCCAAGCGTAGAGATGTTTCGCTACGATCACGCGCAGCGTGCCACACCCGTAGGGGAGCGCAATGCGCTCCCGCGGACGGCCAGTGGTTAAATTCCTCTCCCTCTGGAATTGCATAGCACCCTGTGGGGAGGTCAGGTGAGAGTTGCCGGTGCGTTTCTTATGGGTTGGGCAAAAATGGCATGGCGTAACCTGGCAGCTTCAAGCGCTCTGCCAGCGCGGCGCGCATGGCTGTTCGATCATCCCACGGGTATTCGGTCACGTCGAAGCACATCGACTGTTCATGACCCTTGCCAAGCGCCAGCACCAGGTCGCCTGGCTGCGCCATATTAATGGCTATGCGAATGGCTTCGCGGCGATCCGGCACCCGCCAGAAAGTCTGCCCCTCCACACCGCCCTGCTCAGTCGCTGACTGCGCCATTTCCGCCAGGATGGCATCCAACGACTCGGTACGCGGGTCCTCAGCGGTCAGAAAGGTCAGGTCTGCCAGTTGCGCCGATATTTCAGCCATCATGCGCCGCTTTTCGCGGTCGCGCAAGCCGGCTGAACCAAACACGGCCAGCACCCTGCCGTTGGTCATCTCACGCGCGGTTTCAAGCGTGACCTTGAGCGCATTCGGGGTATGGGCAAAATCTACGATGGCGGTGAAATCCTGCCCAAGAAGAATGTGTTCCATTCGGCCAGGAATCAAATCCAACCGCTCCACGCCGGCGGCAGCCTGCTGTGGAGACATTCCCAATCCACCCACGGCAGCGGTCATGGCCGCCAGGATGTTCGACACATTGTATTTACCGACCAGATGACTGTGAACTTCCGCCTGCTGCCCGTCCGGGAAAAGCGCGGTGAATTGCATGCCCGCTGGGCTGTAACGCACGTCAACGGCGTGCACCAGGGCGTGGGGATCTAAACCATAGGAAAGCTTGTTCGTCTGCGTAAAATCGCTCAGGAAGCCGAAGGACTGATCGTCATAATTGAGGACTGCCAAACGCGGATTTCCCTGCGGTTTTTCAACCGTTTCCAGCAGGTGCTGAAACAGACGCGCCTTGGCAACCCGGTAGGCTTCATAGGAACCGTGGTAATCCAGGTGCTCGTGGGTAATATTGGTGACCACGCCGATGTCGAATTCACAGGCGGTGACCCGTTCCTGCGCCAGACCGTGCGAGGTTGCCTCCAGTACCACATGGGTCAAGCCAGCCGCCGCCATTTGAGCCAGATAATGTTGCACATCCGGCGCCTCGGGCGTGGTGACGTGAAAGCCGGTGTCGATGACCTCGTCGCCAATGACCGCGCTGACGGTGGAGATAATTCCAACCCTTTTTCCGGCATGTTTGAGGATGGTGTACAGCAAATTCGAGGTGGTCGTCTTGCCGTCCGTGCCGGTGACGCCAATAATGGTCAATTTGCGAGCCGGGAAATCATAAAAAGCTGCCGAACAATACGCCAGTGCCCGGCGTGTATCGTCCACCTGGATGTATGGAACGGGAAGTGAAAATCCTTCCGCCGGCTGCTGACCGACCACTGCGGCTGCCCCCTGCGCGACCGCTGCCGGAATAAAACGGTGCCCATCTACACTGCCGCCGGTCAGCGCAACGAATAAATACCCCGGCTGCACCTGACGCGAATCCAGTGCAATGCCGGTAATGGTCAAAGCCGGGATTTTAGCCGGCGCAATGGCTATGATCGGAATCTGAGCGAAAATTTTAGCGAGGTTGGTTGTCATACTATGTGATCTCAGTATTCAATAGGCATAGGTGTGTTGTGTCTTCTCAATGTACAGAGGAAATGCTTCCGCTAAAAACCAGCCCTCACTCGCAGAGTGTACCAACTGAAGGGTACACAGTGAGTGCAGACAACAGGATAATTCCTTTCGCAATTATATCGTAGCAGGCAAATCAAAGCCCCCACTCCGGCATCAAGTGGGGGCGATTCAAGTTTCAGAGGGATGATCGTTTACTGCATAGCCTGACGCAAGCCTTGCAATTGGCCGGCAACCGAGCCGTCAACCACTCGGTCACCCACCCTGACAACCAGTCCGCCCAGGATGGCGGGATCAACGCGGAAGGTTACCGATGCGCTGGCGCCCAATTTCTTGAGCACGTCTTTTTTGACCTTGTCCTGCTCGTCATCAGTCAACGGCAAAGCAGATGTTACTTCAGCGGCGGCGCCGCTGACCGTTTCACCTTCCAACACGGTGACTTTACCCGAGCGCACGCCGGAGAAGAATTCGGCAAGCAGTGCATGCTGGCGTTTCTCGTCCAACGATTCACCAATCAGCTTCTGCGTAGCGGCGATCGACAGGGCGGCAATTTGACCGCGCACTTCGCTCAAAACGCGGTCGCGCTCCTGTTGAATTTCAGCCAGGGCATTGTCGCGGGCCTTGGCAACTTCGGCGTCTGCTGCAACGCGAACTTCACGGGCTGCAACTTCGGCCCGAGCCGTGGCTTCGCGAACGACTTCTGCGGCTTTCGCCTGAGCTTCCGCTATGATCTGATTTGATTCACGTTCCGCATTGGCGCGCGCTTCAGCCGCTACCCGGGCATCTTCCAAACCCTGAGCAATGGTCTTGCGCCGATTTTCCATCATAGACATCAGCGGTTTATATACCCAGGCACGCAGCACCACAAAAAGGATACCAAAGCTGGCGATTTGAATAAGGATGCTGCCTAGATTAATACCAAGTTTTTCCAAGGGAATGCTCCTTCCTCGTGCCCGTTTAGAGAACGAACAGCATCAGGAACGCAATCACCAGACAGTAGATCGCGATAGCTTCTGAGAAAGCGATACCCAGAATCATGTTTGTGAGCAAATTTCCGTAAGCATCCGGGTTGCGGGCCATGCCCTGAAGCGCACCCTGTACGCTCAGACCAATACCAACCCCGCCGCCCAACGCACCGATCATTGCCAGACCGGCTCCAATAAATTTTGCTGCCAGTACGATGTCTCCAGACATGCTCGACGATCCTCCTTGAATTAATCCGAATAGGTAACGTTCTCTAAAAGAGCGGAATTTTTCTGTTAGTGGTGTTCTTCTTCACCACCATGACCCTGAGTTGCCTGGGCCATAAATACCATGGTCAACATACCAAAAACGAAAGCTTGAATGAGACCAATAAAGAATTCGAACATCGAAATCATGGATGGCACAAAGATGGGGATCATTGCAGAGATCAACGCCATCAGAACAAAACCCGCGAACATGTTGCCGAACAACCGGAAGGCAAATGAGAGAATTTTTGCGAACTCCGAAATGGTTTCGAGCAGTCCAACCAGGAAGTCCATGAAACCAAAGAATGGTTTTTTGAACATGGTAGTGAAATTGAGGAATTTGCTGAAGTAGCGGGCGCCCTGAGCACGCACGCCAATCACCTGGGTCATGACTACCGAAATGAGCGCCAACGCAACGGTGAAGTTGAGATCAGTCGAAACTGCGCGGAAGAAGGGAGTCAGCACATACCCCTCGCCCTCGACTTTATCCGGCAGAACATTCCACCAGTTACCGCCGATGTTTTCGATCAAATGGCCTTCACCTTCATAATGGTGCATCAAGCCGATGGTTTCAAACCCGGGCAGCAGTTTAACCAGATTGGCGACCAAGACCAACAGCATAATGGTCGCAAACCAGGGAAAAATCTGTTTGGCCCATTTACCAGCCGCCGACTCCGTCAGGTTGTAGATCACCTCGACAAAAGCTTCCATCATGCCGGAGGCTCCTTGCGGGATAAGACTGCCTTTTTTGACAGACTGACGTACACCCCAGGCGAGCGCGATGATGATCACGTCCACCATAATCAGCGTCGGCCAGGTGTTAACAAAAGGCACTTCCCCTACCAGGGGTAAGCGCAGCGTCGCTTCGGTGATTTTTTCGGGTGCAACTTGGATATGTGGCTGAACTGGAGTCGCGATATTAACCGCAATAATGCTGAAGAGGATGAATCCCAGCACAATCCAGCGATTGACACCCCAGCGCCATTTACGAGTTGTCTCCAAGGTCCGTTTCCTCCGGTTGAGTGGTTTGTGGACGGCCAGTTTTAGTATTGATCTTGGACACGGCCAGGCGAACAACAAATAGCATTACGACTACGGAAATTGGGATGCTCCCGAGGACCAATCCAATCGTCCACCAGGGACGGGTACCCAGACGGGAGTCGAGCCATAACCCCAAAAATACGGCTCCGAGAACGATTACCAGGGTTAAACAACCCACCAGGCCAGTGACACTCGCCAGGGTGAGATTCAGAAGTTTTTGCTTTCCTGAAGGTGCACCGGAGTTCGACTGGCTCATGATTTGTAGATTATATCAGATGCAAAATTCAGCGTCAATAAATCCAAATTGATGCGGCCGCGCTTTGGGCATAGGAATAAAAAGGTCCGAACCAGAACCCAAGCACCAGAATGCCGACGACGCAAATCGTCAGCGCCACCCGCCAGGCCACGGCAGCTTTGGGCAATTTGGCCGTATCCGAAGGCTCATTGACGTAAATCGTCTTGAGAACCATCAGGTAGTAGTAAAGGCCGATGATTGCGTTGAAAATACCAACCAGCACCAGCCAGACCATACCCTTTTCAATCGCAGAAGCAAACACCAGCAGCTTGCCAAAGAAGCCCGCAAACGGCGGGATGCCGCCCAATGAGAGCATTGCAACGATCATTACCAGCCCAAGCGCCGGAGCGCGCCGGCTTAAACCGGCAAACGCACTCAAATCATCCGAACCGGTATTGCGTTCCACCCAGGCAACCAGACCAAAGGCTGCCAGGTTGGTGACCAGATAAGCCATCAAGTAGTAGGTCGAGGACAACCAGCCAAACTCGCTCCCGGCTGCCACACCGATCAGTATGTAACCGGCATGAGCGATAGATGAGTAAGCCAGCAGCCGTTTCAGACTCTTTTGCGCCAGAGCCAAATAGTTGCCCACCAACATGGAGAGCGTTGCCAGAACTGCAATCATGGTCGACCACAATGCAGACTGTTCGGGGAAAGCCACCGCCATCACCCGCATCAGCGCTGCAAAACCGGCGGCTTTGGAGGCTGTTGACAGGAACCCGGCGACCGGCGTCGGCGCGCCCTGATACACATCCGGCGCCCAGAAATGGAACGGGACCGCAGAGACCTTGAAGCCAAACCCAACCAGCACCAGCCCGATCACTGCGGCGATCAGAACAGCAGGAACGGCGCCTGCCTGGAAGGCCGCTCCCAGATTGTACAACTGGGTGGTTCCGGTAAAGCCGTAAATGAGCGAGAAACCATAAAGGAGAATGGCGGAGGCCATAGCACCGAATAACAAATATTTGATGCCCGCTTCCACCGATTTCTGGTCGCGCAAGATGAAACCTGCCAACACATACAGAGGAATGGAAGTCGTTTCGATTGCCAGGAAGAGCATGATCAGATCACTGGCGGAAGCCATCAGGCTCATCCCCAGGGTACTGACCAGAAGCAAAGCATAAAATTCGCCGTGCAGCCGCACCGAATCGGTAACGGCTGTATATAACGCCGTCAGCGCTGCAGCAGCCAGGAAAATCATGCGGAACACAAAACCGGCCGAGTCAAAACGGAGCATCCCGCCCCAGACCAGCGCGCCTTCAACCGCCGGGCGGGCAAACAGGACTGCCAGCAGCATAATGACCGCCAGCCCGGCAGCAGTCAACCAACCAAAGTAGCGCCGCACTTCGCCGCGCCAGGTCAGGTCAAACACCAGCAGCACCGCTGCCAGCGCCACCAACCCAATTTCAGGCAGGATCGCCAGCACCATTGAAGTCGTAAATTCCCCGGCAGCCATTAAGCACCTCCCAGTAGTGCAAGGATGGTTTTGACCCCGGATTCAACCATGGGGACCATAAGCGATGGGAACACGCCCAATCCAATCATCACGGCAGCGAGCCCCCCGATAACAATTTTGTCCCTGGTAGTAACATCCTGCACCCCGGTCAGGCCTTCCGGCAGTTCACCGAAGAATACGCGCCGGATAGTCAGGAAAATGTAGCCCGCGGTAATCAGAATGCCGAGCACGGCGATGACAGCTACCACCGGTGCGGCGCGCCAGGCGCCCATAAACACCGGGAATTCGGCGACAAAACCGGAGAATCCCGGCATACCCATCGAGACCAGGCCGCCGACGATAAACCCGATTGCTGCCCAGGGCATTTTACGCACCAACCCGCCCAGTTTGGGAATGTCGCGAGTGTGAGCCCGGTCATAGACCATTCCGACCACGGAGAAGAATAGAGCCGTCATCACGCCGTGTGAAAACATTTGCATACCGGCGCCGATCAACCCTTCGCGCGAGAGGGTGGCAAAACCGATCAGCACCAGTCCCATGTGCGAAACCGAGGAAAAGCCGATAACGTATTTGAAATCCGTTTGAATGAGCGCGATGAATGCGCCGTACACTACATTGACCGTCGCCAGAACCAGAATCAGCCAGGCCCATTGACGCGCGCCTTCAGGCAGCAGCATGATGCCAACCCGCAGAGCGGCAAAAGCGCCGACCTTCATTTCAACGCCTGCCAGCAGCATGGAGATGGCAGTGGGAGCGGCAACGTGACCATCCGGAGCCCATGAGTGGAAGGGGAAGATGCCCCCCAGAATGGCGAAACCGAGGAACACGAACGGGAACCACACCCGCTGGAATGCCAGCGAGAAGCCGGCGTTTTCAAGCGCCAGCATGTCAAAGGTGCGCAGTCCGGAGCCAAAATAAATCGCCAGGGCGCCAACCAACGCCAGCATGGAACCAATGAAGAGGTACAGCGTGAGCTTCATGCCACCGTATTCGCGGGTCTTGGGCGAACCCCAGATCACGATCATCAGGTATTTGGGGAAGACGGCCAGCTCGAAGAAGAAAAATAACATGAACAAGTCCAGCGAAGAAAACACCCCCAATACACTGGCACCCAGGAACATTAAAAAGGAAAAGAACTCGCGCGGGCGATCATGCACCCCCCAGGAAACCAGCACACCCGAGATGATGACCAGCCCGGAGAGCAGCACCATCGGCAGGCTGATGCCGTCCACCCCGACATAATAAGAGATGCCCAGCGCAGGCAGCCAGTCGACGCGTTCCTGAAATTGATAGCCGCCGGCTGCAATGTCATAGTTGGCGTAAAGCCAGATCGAAAGCGCCAGCACAATAATGCCGGCTGCCAACGCCACGCCTTTGATCCAGGATTTCTTTTCCTCGGGCAGCAGCAAAAGGATCAAGGCTGCGACCAGGGGGGTGAAGATCAGAACACTCAATATTGGAAACTGCATCCTTCACCTCTCAGAAAAGGAACGCGACGGCCCGGTTGATGATGTCCAAAATCCAGGCCGGCCAGACACCGATGAGCAGCATGAGAACCATGAGCGGCGCCATCACAATCATTTCGCGCGCATTGATATCCGTCAAATGACCTTCCCAACGGGGATTGAGCGGGCCGTGGAGCACCAGCTTGAGCGCCTTGAGGATGTACGCGCCGGTAAAAAACAGGCCGATCATGCTCAAAGCAGTCGCCAGGGTAAAGATCGGCCAGACGCCCCGTACTACCAGGAATTCAGAGACAAATCCGTTCAGACCCGGCAACCCTAATGAGGACATGGCAGTAAAGATCAACACCGTGCCATAAACCGGCAGGATGGCGTATAAGCCGCCCATTTCATTCAAATCGCGTGTGTGGGCGCGCTCATAGATCACCCCAACCAGGAAGAACATGCCCGCCGCGCTCAACCCGTGATTGAACATTTGCAGCACTGCGCCGCTGAGCGCCAGGTTTTTATCCAAAATGGTCCCGGCAGCGGTGGCATTCCAGGTGTAGGCAGCAGCAGCCACACCCAGCACCACGAAGCCCATATGGTTGATCGAGGAATAGGCTACCAGCCGCTTGAAATCACTCTGAGCGTAAGCCCCCAGCGCGCCAAAGATGATGGCAGCGACCGCCAACGCAGCCAATACCCAGGCATAACGCTGGGCTTCAGCCGGAAAGAGCGGCAACACCAGGCGCAAAAAGCCGTAGGCGCCCAGCTTGAGCAACACACCGGCCAGGATCATCGACCCGGCCGTAGGCGCCTCGGTATGCGCATCCGGCAGCCAGGTATGGAACGGCCAGACGGGTACTTTGATGGCAAAGGCAATCACGAACGCCCAGAAGGCAATCGTTTTGACCGTTTCCAACGGGACGCCGATCGGCACGGCCAACGATTGAATGGTGGGCCATTTTTCGGCCAGGGTCACCAGGTCGAACGAACCGACCGCCACGCCCATCAACTGGATGGCCAACAGCAGACCGAGCGAACCGCCCATGGTGTAGAGCACGAACTTCAAGGCGGCATAGTTGCGGTTGGCGCCACCCCACTGTGCAATCAGGAAGTACATGGGCACCAGGCCCACTTCCCAAAAGACAAAAAAGAGCATCAGGTCCAACGCCATGAAGACGCCCAACATGCCCGTTTCGAGCAGCAGGAACAGGATCATGTACGGTTTGACGCGTTCCTTTATGCTAAAGGAAGCCAGCAGCGCCAGCGGGGTCAACAGCGTCGTCAGCAGCACCATCGGCAGTGAGATTCCGTCGATCCCCAGGTGGTAGGAAGCGTTGATGGCGGCGTACCAGGCTGCCTGTTCCACGAACTGGAACGGAGCGGCAGGATTTGGATCGGGGTTGAAGCGCGCCCAGGCAAAAAGGGTCAGGGCGAACGGGATTAAGGATGCTGCCAGCGCCCCCCAGCGGAATACCCTGACATTCTTGCCCGGAACAAACAGCAAGATCAGCGCCGCAGCCGTGGGCGTGAATAAGATCAACGTAAGCAGGTGATTTTCGATGAATTCCATCCCTCGACAGCCTCCGCGATTATGGAAGGGTTTTGACCCTTCCCCCTCAGCTTATGCCAACCGTAAAATAAATCACCAGACCGGCCAGCACCAAAAGCGATATGGCGATGACCATGTACTGTTGAATGCGCCCGGATTGTTTGCTGCGCAAGAACATTCCCACACCGCGGGTGGTGGCTGCGGCAGTATCGCCTGCGCCGTTTACAAGCGGCAGGTCGATGATGTTGCGCAACCCGTTACCCAGCCAAACCCCAAAGCGGGCGATGGCGTGAAGCACCCCGTCGATGATGGTCTGGTCAAGAAACTTGTAGGTGAAGACATTTGCCACCCAGTTCGCCGGCCGGATGACCGTGGCCTGGTACAACTCATCCACGTAATATTTGTTCTTCAATATCGTGTAGATGCTGCCCAGCGGTTTTTCGAGCGGATCAACCCGCTCGCTCAACCGGCGATAAACGACCCAGCCAAGCGCCAGCCCGCCGAGCGCGACGACCAGCGAGGTGAACAACGGCACCAGACTGTGAACCGCTTCAGCAGGTTCGAAATGCAGCATGCTGCCGACAAATTCCTCGAACCAGTTGGGGATCAGCCCACCCAGACCGGGAAAATCAGCCGGGATGCCCGACCAACCGGCCCCAACTGCGAAGACCGACAGAACAACCAGTGGCAAGGTCATCGTCCATTTGGACTCGTGGGCATGTTCGGCGGCTTTGGTGCGGGGTTGCCCCAGGAAAGTCAGGGTTATCTGGCGGGCGGTATAGAAAGCAGTCAGCAAGGCTGCCAGCGCCAGGGCGATGAAAACGCCCATATTCCCACCTGTGAAGGCGCCCGACAGGATCTCATCCTTCGACCAGAAACCCGCGGTGACCAGCGGGAAACCGGAAAGCGCCAGACCGCCGATCAGGAAGGTCCAGAAGGTAACAGGCATCTTCTTGCGCAGTCCGCCCATGTTGAGCATGTTTTGCGGATCGATGTGCTCGCCGGTGTGCAGCACGCCGTGCTCCATGCCGTGGATGATCGAGCCGGAACCAAGAAAGAGCAGCGCTTTGAAGAAGGCGTGGGTCACAAGGTGGAAGGCGGCAGCGGCGTATGCCCCTACCCCCAGCGCTGCGATCATGTAGCCCAGCTGCGATATAGTGGAATAGGCTAAAACACGTTTCACATCATTCTGCGCCACGGCGATGGTTGCTGCGAACAGCGCGGTAAACGCGCCAATGATACCCATCACCAGCATGGGCGTGGTTACCACCCCGCCGGGTTCCCAACCCGCGGAGAGCAGCGGGAAGAAGCGAATCACCAGATAGACGCCGGCCGACACCATGGTCGCTGCATGGATCATCGCAGATACCGGTGTGGGGCCTTCCATGGCATCCGGCAGCCAGATATGCAGCGGGAATTGCGCCGACTTGCCTACCGTGCCAATGAATATCAAAATACCGATCAGCGCAGCCCATGAAAGACCAAGAACCGGGGATAATGCGCCAGCCAATTGCTCGAGCACTGCCGGGTTGCCGAGAATCTCCTGGTAATTCAGAGTGCCGGTCAACGAGTAGAGCGCTGCCAGACCAAGGAGCATAAAAACATCCCCTACGCGGGTGGTCAGGAAGGCCTTGATCATGGCCTTGCGCGCTGATTCTTTAGCGTACCAGAAGCCGATCAACAGGTAGGAGCACAACCCCATGATTTCCCAACCGACATAGAGCGTCAGCAGGTTGTCGGTGACTACCAGCAGGAACATGGCAAAGGCAAACAGGCTGATGAGCGCAAAGAAACGCGAGTACATCGGCTCGATTGAAGGAACGTGTACGATTTTGCCGTTTTTGTCTTTGATCTCGGCGCCTTCCGGCGGCAGACCCTTGCGGTCGTGCTTGCCGGCCGGCTGGCCAAAGTTGTGGTAGCCCACGGAATAGATGAAAATCATTAAAACAGTCCAGGCGACGAAGAAAAGCACGACCGCCGAGAGTGGGTCGATCTGGATGCCGATTTTTAAACTGGTGTTGCCGGTTGGCAGCCAGGGAATGGATTGGGCAAATGGATGCTCGCTCAGCCCCTCGGTGGTAACCGCCTTGAAAAACACGATCATCCCCGCCAACCAGGAAAGTCCGGAGGCAATTAATGCCAGCCAATGGCTGAGAGCTTTATTCCGGTTGGTAAACAGCACAATCAGGAAAAATGCCAGCAGGGGCGGCAGCGGGATCAGCCAGATTAAGGTTTCAGATGTCATTGCACCTCTCCGCCAGCAAGATCAACCCTTGAGCAGGGTCATTTCGTCGACTACAGGCGTTTCACGCCGCCGGTATGCCGAGATAATCAGCGCCAGACCAACCGCTACTTCAGCCGCGGCGACGATAAAAACCATGGCAACAAAAACCTGCGGCGTAATTTGACCCGCTCCCTGGAGCTGGGTGTGGTAATGCCAGAAAGCCAGCAGGTTGATGTTGACCGCATTGAGCATTAATTCGACGCTCATCAAAATAGAAACGGCATTTTTGCGGCTCAATACGCCAAACAGGCCGATGCAAAATAGCGCGGCCGCTGCAATCAGATACCAGGACAGCGGGATCATCTGGTTTTCTCCTTGCGCTCAACAGCAATATAAATTGCGCCAACCAGGGCGGCCAGCAGCAGTACCGAGGCCACTTCGAACGGAATGACGTATCCGGCCGGGTTCACCAGTGCCGAGCCGAATGCCGCCAGGTTTTCAGCATCAGCCGGAAGTTCATTGAGCATCACCTGAAAATCTTCCCAGGTTGCCAGGAAACCGGCGATCAGCCCAAACAGAATGACTGCCATTACTGCTGGCAGCCACCATCCTTTGATCACTTGCGGATGTTCATCATCCATCACGCGGCGAGTTAACATCAGCGTAAAGATGATCAGAATGCTGATTGCGCCGATGTAAACCAGCACCTGGACAATCGCAAAAAAGCCGGCCTGCAGCGTTGCAAACAGAATGGCCACTCCCAACAGCGTCAGGATCAACCATAGGGCAGAATGCATCATCTTGCGGGAAGCGACCACCATCACCCCGGAAAACAGGGTGACCACAGCAACGATTAGAAAAACGATTTGTAATCCGCTCATCCCTTCGCTCCTGAGCCAGGTTGGATAAAGAGATTGTCAGGGCTGGCTACCGGACGCTCGCGCGAGCCAACTTCCGGCCGGGTTGTTTTGACGCCGCGCCGGATCAGGCGCTCCGCGACCACCAGGATTACCAGGTTCGCTGCCAGCAGGATGACTGTCCGCAGCCAATCGGCTGATGACGCAAACAGGCGGTCAACCAGAGCTATGACCATAATCACTACCAGCGAAAGCGGCGTCAGCACCTTCCAGTTGAGGTCCATCATCTGATCGATGCGGAAGCGTGGATTGGTACCCCTGAAAAGAATGAGAGCAAAATATACAATGAAGGTCTTGATCATGAAATAGACCAGACCAAGCACCGGAATCTGATCGGCGCCCGGCCCACGCCAGCCGCCCAGGAAAACGGTCACGAAAATAAATGAAGCGGTAAAGGCATGCAGAAATTCGCCAACGAAAAACATGCCGAATTTCAGGCCGGAATATTCCACGTTATAACCGGCTACAATTTCAGATTCAGCTTCGGCCAGGTCAAATGGAGCGCGGCCGGTCTCTGCAACCGAGGCGATGAAAAATACCAGGGCAGCAGCGGGAGCAACCAGGATATACCAGGGATTTTGGGCTTCGACAATATCGACCAGACTCATCGAACCGGTGAGCATCACCGGAACCAGGGCAGAAATCACAAATGGGACTTCATACGAACATAATTGCGCCACGGCGCGCAAAGCGCCAACCAGCGCATACTTGTTGTTCGATCCCCAGCCTGCCAGAATAATCCCCACCTCCCCCAACCCGCCAACGGCGATCAAAAACAGTATCCCAACCGAAATATTGACCCCGAAGAAAGTTTTCGAAAAGGGTGTGACGGCCCACATCATCAGCACAGCGGCCACCGAAAGGATAGGAGCCAGGTTGTAGGCAATCCAATCGACGCCCGACGGGGTGATCAACTCTTTGGTGAAGATTTTGAGCATATCGGCAATCGGTTGAAACAGTCCCCACGGTCCAAGGCGGTTCGGGCCAAAACGATCCTGCAGACGGCCGATCAGTTTACGCTCATACCAGATCAAGAAGACCACAAAAAACATTGCGCCGGTTGCCAGAACAAAAGCACCGATGACGAAACCGACGATGGTCGCCCACCCTGGTCCCCAACCGATGCCAGCCAGTAACCCTTTGGCCCATTCGATGATGAAAATTATAGGGTCACGCCAGAAGCTCATATCTGCCTCCAACCCGGCGAGCGGCTAAAGCCACTCCAAGGCGCCCTTCCGCCAGGCGTAAAGTAACCCGCCCAGCAAAATGAGAATAAAGAGGATTGCCTCGACCACCGCATAGAGCGGCAGTTGTTTGTACGCAACTGCCCAGGGAAAGAGCAGCACAGCCTCCACATCGAACACCAGGAAAATCAAAGTAAACACGTAATACTGGACTTTCATCTGCGCCCAGGCTGGACCTACGGGTTCCATTCCGCATTCGTAGGTCGCATTCTTTATTGAGTTCGGTTTCTTCGGGGAAAGCAGCGCGGCTATTGATATGGCTGCCGCTGGTAAGAACATGGATACCAGGGCAAATACGCCCACGTAGAGCCAGTCGTTCAGCATGGTAGCTCCTAGAAAATTATTTAGTGAATTCTGGGATTAACTGGTATCTTGCGCCCACCCAACCCAAACATTTTATCAACAATAAAATATTAAGTAAAGTTTAATGAAGGGGCAATAATTTAAAAAATCACAATTTATGTATGAACAACCAGACAGGCGCGGATTGCAGAGTGGTTATCCTCTAACCCGCCGGAAAAAGAGAACGGTTGCCAGCGCAATCAGCACAACTCCAATCCACCGCAGCCAAACCAGCGGCACGAGTCCAAGGAAAATTGCGCGAACCTGCAGCGGGCGAGCGACAAGAGCCGTACGCTCATCTGAACTACCGCTGACTGGTGTAGAAGTATAAATCCACAGTGTGCCGGGAAGGACGCCATCCTCTACCGGCTCTATTTCCCAGTTGAATTCGAGCATCTCTACTGCGCCGACAGGTTGGGCCATGATCCCCGCTGGCGCAATCACCAGATCGGGAAATTCCAGGCGAGCTTCGATCCTGGTGTTGCCAGGCAGGTCAGACGGATGCTTGACATTCAAGTGTGCCGCGCGTGGCTCGCCAACCCGGATGAAAACTGGCCATGACAGTGCAAAATTGAATTCACCCTGTAAAGAAGCAGTTGGGTTCGCCGTCCATTCCATGCGCTCTACCGGCAGCGGCCAGGTGGAAACGGCAAGAAGCGCCAGACCGGCCAGCAAGATCCCCGCTTTGATTAGTTTGCGCCAATGTCGAAAGGGCATGGGGGTATTATACAAAAAAAGGGCACAGACAAAGTGTGCCCTTTCCGTATAAGCCCTCTCCAGCCTTACCCGATGTAAATTTCGACGTGCTGGTCTTCTTCATCGACCTCGATAAAAAATGGTTCGTTGCGGCTAATGGACTGATTAACCTCGTTCAACGTCTCTCCAATATTCTTGCTACGCATCTCCTGTGGCAGCCAGGAGGGGTTCATCTTGAAGAACCAACTGACCAACCCCAGCGGCAGCGGCAGGCTGATGCGAATGTTTTTCCTCTTGCCGTTTTCCATTTCGCTAACGCGTACATGAAGCCAACGGGTATTCAAGCTGGTCGCCATACCCAGCACTCCAATTGCAAAAGGAATCCATGAGAGCCAGAATCCCCAGCCATATGGGCGCGTCTGCCAGCTCTGGATCATCCAATTTGCTGAAATCAGGGTCAGGAGCAAAAAAGCGCCAAATAAAGCCCATGAAATGACGCGGAAGCGCGCAAAGTCTGGCATGTCGGCATCAGGCGTTGAGCCCTCGTCAGGACGAGCAGGAGAAATAACCTCAACTGCCGGATCGATTGCAGGGCTGGCAAATTCCGGCCCGGTAATGGGTTGGGCATCTTCGATTGCATTTAGCCGCCGCAGGCCTTCTTCCGGCGTAACCTCGCCCGATTCAATTTTTTGTAGAATTTCAAGCCGGTTGCTGTCCATGGCATCCTTTACTTGTAACCCCTAATCTGTACCAGGCGCGATTAATGACCAAACTTACCATTCAACGCATCCAGCAGTTGGTTGGCTTCTTCGGCAGTGATCTTTTTTTCACTCAGCATGGTCAATACGATCATTCGCTCCTCATCGCTGACCTTCGAGCGCGGTTCTGGCGGCGCGCCAGCGGCAATTCCGCTGCCGGCCCTCGGCCAAAAGTCTTCAAGGTCTGGCAGGTTGAAGCGGTCCAATTTCCGCATGGCGTTTTCCATTTTGGCTTCAGCGCGGCGGCTGGCCGCGCTGGCCCTGGCCTCCGCTGCTCGAAGTTTCGCCTGAACCTGCCGCTCGATGCGGTCATTGATCAGGCTGGAAGTCCAGTCATGAGAGGGGTCTTCCGCCGGAACAAAATCTTCAGCCACCAGGTCTTCCTCCCAGCCTGAATTGAGGATGTACACATTTCCACCAGCATGCAGCCGGACCAGCGGACCGCCAGCGCCAACTGTAGCCCGGTGACGACCGGTGGAATAACGCTGCGGCTCATTCCCGCTCTGCAGCACCACTTTTTCACCGCCGCTGTGGGCTTCCAAATTAAAATTAGCATCAACCGGTACCCATAGTTTGATATTGCCGCCTGCCAGGGCTTCCAGCTCATTGGGCGAGGTCGGGAACTTGGCTTTGATGTTGCCGCCGGCATGCACTTTCTCCACCAGCAGGACATCGAGGAGCTTGATGTTTCCGCCAACATTCGACACAATGAGCGGGCCGACCGCTGAACCGCCCTTGAGGTTGCCGCCAATATTGCGGATACGCAGGCTGCCGGTACCGCCGGTAAACTTACAGTGGCCGGAGACATTTCCGCAGGTGACCGGCCCGGTGGTTTGCAAGTTAAGGTGCCCGCCAACTGATTGGATGCTGATTTCTCCCAGAACCGTGGCGATGGTTAAAGAACCCTCCACCAGGGTAACCTCCAACCGCGATTGGATGGGGACTTTCAGTACCAGATCCCCTTCAGCATAGAGCCGCAGCTTATCCTCCTGAACCTCCGCCGTCAGAATGTCTTCCGATCGCGCCTGGGCTTCCACGGTATCCTGATACCACCCGCTGACCATTAAATTAGCATCAGCAGCAATTTCCAGCAACGGCGCTGAACCTGTCTGGAACGTTTTGACTGCCATAACATGCCTCCGCCTTACTTCTCTTTTTTGCTATCTCCAAGTTTAACTTTTTTCAGGAGTTTGTCAAGATCATATTGAATTATTTTTATTTTCTATTGAGAAATATTTATTTGTAATAAAATTAATTCTAAGTTAGGGTAACTCAGTTGGTTGGGACTAGGGCATTTACCGCGTTCTCGCCTTATGTCAGATAACTATAAAACGGAATATTTTGTCATCTCGAATGATCCGGAGTCCATCAAAACCCTCCTTATGTGCACTTAATCAGGGGCATGAAAGTCCTCTGGCACCGGCTTTGAGATTCTTCGCCTACGGCTCAGAATGACGACTATTTTGTTATTCAGAAAACCACGTGGGTCGTCTAAAACCTCCCCTTACCTGGCTCCCCGAAAAAACGAGAGGGGAACTAAACTGCGGTTGTTTTGCCCAGGAACTGGCGTGTGACGTACGCCTGTCGGCCTTGAAAATCGCACTCGCAGAGCGCCCTGCGGGTGAGGCACTCTGTGAGTGCGGGCAGCAACAGATTCCCGGACCCTGTCCGCAGGACAATCTGCGATTGAGCTTGTCGAAGGGTACGTTTATTCACGAAACGCCCGGCGACCAGCACGATGTCATGTTGCCCACAGGGCCCGCTGTGCGTGAGCGCAGCGAAACATCTCGATGTCAAGTAATGAGCCGGACATTCAAGGGGGCCGCTGCACCGGGTTATAATAAGAATGTTATTGTAGGAACTGAATGGAATCAGAAAAAAATCTCCGCCGACCACAAAGGCAGTCGATATGAAAGCTTACTTTTCCCGCATAAAAATACTCGCCAGCACGGTTATTTTCTTGCTGGCAGCCGGCTGCTCGCTGGTACGCGCGCCGTTGATCGAACCGCGCGTCCTGGAAGACGCGGAGCAGCAAAAAGTGCTCGACTATGCTGCCCCAGCCAGTGAAAATGTGCTGGCCGGATTGATCGCCCGTGATTACAGCCAGTTTTCGCGCGATTTTTCGGATGCGATGAAGGTGGGTATGGATGAAGCCGCCTTCAATGAGCTATTGAGTATGCTGGATAGCAAGTTAGGCGCCTACCAGTCCAGCAACCTGGTGACAGTCCTGCAAGATAAAAATTATTCAACCGTGGTGTATCGCCTGACTTACGAGAAAGACGATCAGGTTACCATGCGGGTGGTGTTTGACAGGAGCGACCCGCATCTGATCTCTGGGCTCTGGTTCGACTCGCCAGAATTACGCGGGCCCTAATCTTCCAGGCTTTTTGCCTCGTCCCACCAAACGTCCATTTCAGCCAGAGACAGGCTGGTCAGTTCCCGGTTGGCTTCGCGGGCGCGCTTTTCGATGTGGGCAAAGCGGCGGCGGAATTTTTGATTGGCAGCCCGCAACGCGCTTTCAGCATCCACCTTGTACCAGCGCACCAGGTTGACCACTGCGAACAGCAGGTCGCCTAACTCGCCGGTGCGGGCAGCATCAGTATCCGCGCTGCGCACCTCTTCCAACTCCTCGAACACCTTGGCGAACACCGGTGAAATTTCCGGCCAGTCAAAACCGACCCTGGCTGCCCGGTCTTGAATCTCCTGGGATTGCGACAAGGCTGGCAAAATGATCGGTACCCCGTCCAGCATTCCTTTGGTATCCCCCACTCCGTTTTCTTCCCGTTCCTGTTCCTTTAACTTCTGCCAGTTTACCAGCACGCCGTCCACCCCGGCAATTTTCGTTTCACCAAAGACATGCGGGTGGCGGCGGACAATTTTCTGATTGATTCCCTGCAGAATCTCGGCCATGCTGAACTCGCCTTCTTCAGCAGCAATTTGGGCATGCAGCACAATTTGCAGCATCAGATCGCCCAGCTCTTCGCGGAGAGCGGCCGGGTCTTCGGTGTCCAGCGCCTCGAGGGCTTCGTAGGTCTCCTCCAGCAAGTATTTGCGGAGCGTGGCGTGGGTCTGCTCCATATCCCACGGGCAGCCATCCGGAGCGCGCAGCCGCGCCACCACCTCCTGGAAAGCCTCCAGTGAGGTACCAGCAGCCAGCGGTGGTACATAGAGTGCAGTCAGCAAACCAATGTGTGGGCTGCGGTCGATTTCGAAAAGCTTACAGTTTTCCACTACCTGCTCAATCGTGCCGGCAGCATGCACCAGGCGAACGGGATGCGTGTCAGGATAAACTGCGTTGAGCACAAGTTTTACCGCCGAAGCGCTGAATGTGTCGTAAATCTGGGTGATGAGCGCCGGTGAATCCGGTGGGAAGTTAGGATGATGCAGCGCCCCCAGTTCAAACGCATCCATCAATGCCGTGCGCGGAAAGGGGTCGATGCCCAGTGCGGAAAAGACAGGCTCAAGGAAGCTTAACCCCTCGATGACCCGTACAGGGATGCCTTCCTCGCGTGCGCGCCGGGCAATTTCCGGACTGGTAGCTTCTGCCACAAAGGGATGTCCGGGTACTGCATACGTGACCCCTTGCGGGCGGCGTCCAAGCTCAAGCACGCGCTCCACAATTTGAGCATAGACCTCTTCGAACTTGTCTGCCTTTTCATAGTACTCATCAAAAGCGTATACCTTCAACTGCGGCGGGAAACCGGCAACCACCGGGTGCTGGGCAGTGCGCAGGTAAATTTCGGGGACCTGCTGCAGCCAATCCCAGGCCCGGCGAGTCAACTGCGCCGGGTCGCCGGGGCCAAGGCCAAGCAGTGTGATTCCGGGGGTTAATTCACGCATACGGTTATCCTCGTCCAGTTAACACGCGAGGCATGCGCAGACAATTCGCTGCCTGCGCATGCCCCAGCATTTACCCATTTCTGTTTGAGCAGAAAATTGGGTCGGTTTAACGTTTGGTGTAGGTCGGTGCCTTGCGGGCGCGCTTGAGACCTGGCTTCTTGCGTTCCTTGATCCGAGGATCACGGGTAAGCAGGCCACCTTTGCGCAAGGCGGGAACGAAGTCAGCGTTCATTTTGACCAAAGCGCGGGCCAAACCCAGGGTAACCGCATCCGTCTGACCGGTGACGCCGCCGCCATTGACCAGAACGGTCACGTCAAACGTGGCGCCGTCCTGACCGGTGGCTTCAAATGCTTTGAGAATGGCTTCGCGGTCGCCCAGGCGGGGGAAATATTCTTCCACCAGCTTCTGGTTGACGATGAACTTACCCGAACCGCTCATGAGGCGCACACGGGCGGTGGCTTCTTTCCGGCGTCCAATTCCTTCAAAATACTGAACAGACATTTGTTTTCTTGCTCCTTATTTGGCAACCGGTTCCGGTGTTTGCGCTACATGAGGATGCTCTGCACCACCATAGACTTTCAAGCGCTTGATGAGTATGCGGCCAAGTTTGTTATGCGGCAACATTCCCCATACCGCTGCACGAATGACACGGTCCGGGTGTGTTTGAATCTGCTCGCGCAAACCGACTGTTTTCAGACCGCCGGGGTAGCCGGAATGCCGGTAGTAGTTTTTGGTGTCCAGGCGTTTTTCGCTCAGACCCAGTTTTCCGGCGTTCACCACAACCACAAAATCACCCGCGGCAACGCCGGGGGTAAAGGTAGGTTTGTGCTTTCCCAGCAGGTAAGCAGCAATTTGCGTGGCAAGACGGCCCAGATTCTGGTCCGCAGCATCTACCAGGATCCACTTTGTTTCTGGTCTTCCTTTAATGACGTACGTCTTATCCACAGTCTTCATCTCCACTTGCTATTAGGGTTTGGTTTGACCCTTCAGTTATTAGCCGATCTTCAGAAAAAAACACATGTTCCAGAACCAGTCCGTTTGGTTTTGCAAGCCCTGGTGTCAGGGGGCTGGGAGACTGGAGGGCGGCGGCAAACGCTTCAAGTGAAAGTCGCTGCTGCCCTACCAGAACTTGCAAAAACACCAGACGCCGTACCATGCGGTAAAGGAAGGCGTTAGCGGTCACGGTAAATGACCAACCATCTCTTTCCTGTTCCCAGTCAGCACTATAAATAGTGCGAACTGTGGTACCTCCCGGTCTGAGGGGCGAACCGAATGCCGCAAAATCGTGCGTTCCGGGCAGGCAGCCAGCTACCTGAATGAGCAGGTTGCTGTCTACTTGCGGCCAGACACGCCAGGCATAACGTTCGCGCAGCGGGTCGCGGTTTGGCTGGCAGAATAAGTGATACTGGTAGCGGCGAGCAACTGCATGGTAACGTGGATGAAAGTCCGCAACTGCCAATTTCACTTCGCGAGCTGCCAGATCGGCTGGAAGGTGAGCGTTAAGCGCCCCTCGCAGCGCATCCGGCGAGTGCGCCCATTCCAGGTCGAAGGATATGACCTGACCTGAGGCGTGCACACCGCTGTCGGTGCGACCCGCATAGAAGATGGCGTTTCCCTGCCAGCCAAGGCGGTGTAACGCTGATTCTATTTCTGCCTGAACCGTTCGGCTGCTTCCTTGCCGTTGAAAGCCCTGGAAGTTTGTGCCGTCGTAGGCTATGATAACCTGGTAATGTGCCATCCCATTCCGGTAACCTTACCCGGAAGGTTCTTAACCTTCGACCAACTCGATCTGGACCATCTCGGCGGAGTCACCCAGCCGTGGGCCCAGTTTATAAACGCGCGTATAACCACCGGGGCGGTTTGCAAAACGCGGTGCGATATCATCAAACAGTTTTTTGACTATGTCGGCATTACCCAGGCGGGAGGCGATCAAACGGCGCGCATTAACCTTGTCGATATCGCTGCCGTTGGCGCTATTCCGAGCAATGGTGATCATCTTTTCGGCTTCGCCGCGGATGGCCATTGCTTTGGCGCGGGTGGTTTGCATGCGTTCATGAGTAAAAAGCTGATTGATCAAAGTCCGGCGCAACCCAATGCGCTGGTCTTTCGACCGACTCAGTCTGTAGCCAGCTATCTTGTGACGCATAAATCCTTACTCCGTCTCGTTTTCGGTTAGCAGGAAACCTTTTTCCTGCATTTTTTGGCGTAGTTCGTCCAGGCTCTTTTCACCGAAGTTGCGAATTGACATCACTGCCTCGTCGCCCTTCTCGAGCAGCTCGAGAACATCGCCAACCGTCGTAATGCCGGTGCGCTTCAACGAATTGAAGACGCGCACGGACAGATCCAGGTTTTCGATGGGCGTCTCCGCGGCTTCACTTGTCAGCCGGCTGCCGGTAATTTCTTTTTCCGCAGCCAGAAGCAAAGTTTCTTCGCTGATACCCGACACCATTCGCAAATGATCGATCAACACCTTGGAGGCTGTTCCTAATGCCCTTTCAGGGGCAATGGTTCCATCCGTCCAAATCTCCAGCACCAATTTTTCAAAATTGGTGTTTTGACCAACGCGGGCAGCGGCAACATTGAAGTTGACGCGCGTCACCGGGCTGTAGATGGCGTCCACGGGCAGCTCGCCGATTGGCAAACGTCCGCTGCGGTCTGCGGCCGGGGAATACCCGCGCCCGCGTTCCACGGTCATATCCAGCTCAAAGCGGGTGCGGCTGTCATCCACGGTAAACAGGTACAGGTCAGGGTTGACAATTTCAACCTCAGCCGGAACCTGAATATCCGCAGCGGTGACTGTACCTTCCCCGCGCACGTCAAGGTGCAGATGGGAGGATTCCACATCGTGGAGCACCAACCGCAGTTGCTTGATTTGCAACTGAACCTGGATTACATCTTCCCGAACTCCGGGAATTTCGCTGAACTCATGTAGTACATCCGTGATGCGCACGGATGTGACGGCAACGCCGTCCAGCGATGAAAGCAAAACCCGACGAAGTGCATTACCGAGGGTGTCGCCAAAGCCCCGTTCAAGCGGGCTGATGACGAACTTCCCGTAATTTCGAGCCTCGCCGTCTCGCTCAACTTTCGGCTTGACCATACTACTCAAGGCACACAAGTTACACCCCTTTCCGATGCACGTAGATCAACCATTTGCACTCCGACAGGATTAGCGAGAGTAATACTCAACGATCAATTGTTCGTTAAGGTTACCATCGATCTCGGCGCGTTCGGGCAGGCGTAAAAGCTTGCCGCTCAGTTGCTTTAGATCGCGGTCGAGCCAGCTTGCGCAAGCCCGTTTTTCAGCGTAATCCGGCAATTCTTTGAAAAAAGGCTTGTGGCGAGAGCCTTCGCGAACCTCAACCACATCATTGGGCTGCACCAGCATGGATGGGACATTCGTGCGGCGGCCGTTGACGGTAAAATGGCCGTGAGAAACCAGCTGGCGGGCTTCAGCCCGGTTGACAGCGTAGCCCATGCGGAAAACCACATTGTCCAGGCGCTGTTCGAGCGTTTGCAGCAAGTTGAGGCCGGTCAAGCCGCGCCTGCTTTGGGCAACGCCGAAATAACGGCGGAACTGTGCTTCCAGGATGCCGTAAGTGCGGCGTGCCTGCTGCTTGGCGCGCAATTGGCGGGCATAGTCAGAGGCGCGGTCTGAACCGCCGCGGCCTGCACCTGCCCGTCCGTGCTCGCCAGGCGCAAAAGCGCGGCGCTCGAAAGCGCACTTCGGGGTGAAGCAGCGCTCGCCCTTCAAAAACATTTTGAAACCTTCGCGCCGGCATAACCTGCAAACCGGACCAATATATCTAGCCATACCTTCCCTCTCTTGAAAAAATTAGACGCGGCGTTTCTTCGGAGGCCGGCAGCCGTTGTGTGCAACCGGGGTGATATCCGAAATAGAGCGTACTTTAATACCCATCCCCTGGATCGCCCGAATCGCAGATTCGCGGCCGGGGCCGGGGCCCTTGACAATCATATCGACTTCCTGCAGGCCCATCGCCTGAGCGGCTTTGAGGGCCTGCTCGGCAGCCAGGCGCGCGGCAAATGGAGTGCTCTTACGAGACCCCTTGAAGCCGGCCGAACCCGAGCTTGCCCAGCAAACAGCATTGCCTTGCTGATCGGTCACGGTGATGATGGTATTGTTAAATGACGCATAAATGTGCACCTGTCCGGAGGACAGCGTGCGCTTTACTTTACGCGGCGCGCTCGTGCGGCGCGCTGATCGAACATTCTGTGCCATAATTCCTCGCTATCAACCTCAATTTACATCAGAGTACAGCGTAATCCATAGCCTGGGCTGCGCCAGCCAGTTGGCCGCTGGGGAGGGAAGGACCCCAAACCAGCCAGCACTTTGCGCCAGATTATTTCTTGGTAGCTCCACGCCGGCGGCCGCGACCAGCAACGGTCTTCTTCGGGCCTTTGCGCGTGCGTGAATTGGTGCGGGTACGTTGGCCGTGCACAGGCAGATTGCGGCGGTGGCGCAGGCCGCGGTAGCAGCCAATTTCAATCAAGCGCTTGATGTTCATCTGCACCTTGCGGCGCAGGTCGCCTTCTACCTCGAAATTTTGACCAATGTATTCGCGAAGCAGATTGACATCTGTTTCACTCAGGTCTTTCACCCGGATATCCGGATTGACCTTGGTTCCCGACAGGATCTTATGTGCCCGGGTTGGGCCGATCCCAAAAATATAGGTCAGAGCAGTTTCAATCCGCTTGTTGCGCGGAAGGTCGACACCTTCAATTCTCGCCATATTTCCTTATCCCTGTCGCTGTTTGTGCTTTGGGTTTTCGCAAATTACATACAAGATTCCGGCACGCTTGACGACTTTGCATTTCGCGCAGCGTTTGCGGATGGATGGTGAAACTTTCATGATCGGACACTCCTCACATAATTGCTACAGGACAGCCAAAGCCTCGATTATACCCGAGGAAGTTGGATTCGTCCAGGACTTGCTCCATTTGCCAATAGAGTCAGGATGCGCGGCCCGGTTTCGGTGACCGCGACCGTGTGTTCAAAATGAGCAGTCGGCAACCCGTTCCGCGATACGACTGTCCACTGATCAGCCAGCACGCGCGTAAACGGCGAGCCGATTAACACCATAGGTTCAATAGCGATGGTCATACCTACCCGCAATTGCATGCCGCGCCCGGGAATGCCGTAATTCGGCAACTGGGGGCCCTCATGCATCTCGCGGCCTACGCCATGGCCGGTATATTCGCGCGTCACCTGCAATCCGCGGTCCTCTACATGTTTTTGCACGGCATAAGACACATCGCCAACGTGGTTGCCCGCCACCATCTGTGCAATCGCTGCATGGAGCGATCCCTCGGTAACCTCGAGCAGTTTGGCAACTTCTTCAGAAACTTTGCCAACCGGCACCGTGATGGCGGAGTCGGCCACAAATCCTTCATAAACCGTACCGCAATCGATCGATACGATATCCCCTTCCTTCAGCTTGCGCTTGGAGGTGGGAATGCCATGCACCAGTTCTTCATTTATGCTAACGTTGGTGCTGGCCGGATAAGGATAAGGGCCAGGATAGTTTTTGAAGGGCGAATAAACGCCATACTTCTTGAGTACGTCTTCAGCGGCAGCATTCAAATCGGCAGTGGAAGCTCCGGGGTGCGCCGCATCACGCGCAGCCGCTAACGCTTCCGCGTTAATCTGGCCGGCTTGCCGCATGAGCTCAAGCTCACCGGCAGATTTGATCGTGATTTGGCGTTCCCAGGACATCTATACGTTTCCTTGTTATTTGACAGCGGCCAGCAATGCGGATGTGACCTGCTCGATCGATTGTGTACCATCGATTTCAACCAGCAAACCGGCCTGGCGATAGTGATCGATCAAGGGAGTGGTTTGATCCAGGTACACCCGAATACGGCGCTCCACTGTGGCAGGTTGGTCGTCTTCACGCTGGTACAGTTCAGAGCCGTCTTCATCACACACCCCTGCCCTTACAGGCGGGTGGAACTGACTGTGATAAACGTGTCCCTGTGCCCGGCAAGTCCAACGACCGCTTAACCGTTCGATGAGCACTGCCGCAGGAACTGAAATGTACGGAACACTGACCACCTTGCCGTCCAACTGCGCCAGCATTTCGCTGAGGGCTTGCGCCTGCGCCGGGGTGCGAGGGAAACCATCCAATATGGCTCCAGCCTTGCAATCCGGCCGGCTTAGCCGTTCACGAATCATGGCGATGGTTACATCATCCGGCACTAACTCGCCGCGGTTCATAAAGCCCTGAGCCAATTTTCCCAGCTCAGTTTGCGCTTTCAGATTTTCGCGGAAGATATCGCCTGAAGAAATGTGCGCCAGACCGGTTTTTTCGGAGAGAACCTCAGCCTGCGTACCTTTTCCCGCGCCTGGAGGGCCAAGCAGGACGATGTATTTACCCATCAGGCCGCCTACCCCTTGATCAGACTCTCATCGTAGCCGTGCAATTTAAGCTCGGTTTCGATGATGGTGAACGTATCGCGAACCACACCCACCACAATCAGCAAACCGGCAGCGGTAATCAGCAGACCCGCGTTACGCGCCGAAGCCGGCAGGAAGAGGTTCAAGATAAACGGCAGTACTGCCACAAAGCCAAGGAAGAAAGCACCCGGGAAGGTGATACGCCGCTGAACTTTGGTCAGGTACTTCTGTGTCGCCGGACCACGCAAAACGCCCGGGATTTGCGCACCTTGCCGCTTGAGTGTTTCACCATAATTCTGTTGGGCGAAAAGCACGTCCGTATAGAAGAAGGTAAAGGCCACCACCATTACGAAGTACATCACGGCATACCAGCCGCTCTGGCCGCCAAACACAGAGGAGACCCCTGAGGCCAGGCTGGCTACCCAGGCTGTCTTGGCATTGACGAAGTAACTGGCCACAATCGCCGGGAACAACAGCAGCGATTGTGCGAAAATCAGCGGGATCATGCCGGCCATATTGACCATCAACGGCAGATTGCTGCGCACCGGCATCGACATACGGTTACCAACGCGGCGTCCGGGGAAGAGCACCGGCACGTTGCGGCGTCCCTGCTGGACGTAAACGATGGCAAAGATGGTGAGCGCCATGATCGCCAGAATCACGATGGTAAGCCACCAACCATTCTGCTTATCGCTCCACAGGCTGGCCAAACGTGAAGGCATCTGAGACACAATGCCGGAGAAGATGATCAGAGAAAGACCCTGGTTAGGGATGCCATATTCCGAAATCAACTGCCCCAGCCAGATGCCAAGCATGGTACCGGCAACCATCGATATCAAGAGCGTGAGGGTTGGCAGCAGGCTGGCGCCAGTGAACCCATAAACGAAACTCAGTACGCTTTGCTGCGATTGACCGGCCAGTGAGTTGAAGATGTTAACCTGACCGATGGCTGAAAGAAGCGCCATCGGAACAGTCAGGATGATGGTCCATTTCTCCATCCATTTCTGACCTTCGCGGGGATTTTCCTTCATGCGCCGTTCTAATGCCGGAATGATCGGCACCAGTAGCTGAAGGATAATCTGCGCGGTGATGTAGGGGTAAACCCCCATCGCCAGAATGGAGAAGTTCGAGATGGTACCACCAGAAAGCAGATCGAGCAGGCCAAACAGCGTTCCCGCTGCACCAGTCGATGAGACCACACTCTGAATTACACCACGGTCAATACCAGGGACCGGGATGTTAGCTGCCAGCCGGTAAAGTACCAGCAGCATCAGGGTGATGAGTAGCTTTGTTCGGATATCTTCCGATTTCCAAAGATAGCGCCATGCTGACCGCTTCATGCGAGGGTCTCCTTATGCTCAGGCTCAGGCGATGATTTCAACCTTGCCGCCGGCAGCTTCAATTTTAGCCTGGGCACCTTTGCTGACGCGCTGAACCCGTACAGTCAGCGCAATCGCAATATCGCCGCGACCGAGGATCACAACCGGATTGGCAGGCTTGTGGAGCATATTTGCTTCGGCCAGTGCTTCCGGAGTAACAATGCTTTTGGCTTCGAACTTTGCCGCAAGCTGGCTCAGGTTTACTTCGTTATACTCAACCTGGTTGGGTGGGGTAAAGCCCTCGCCGCGCATGAAAGGTAAATGGCGGTAAAAAGGCAGGTTACCGCCCTGGCGGTACAGGTGACCGCCTTCACCCGAGCGCGACGACTGGCCCTTGGTACCCTTGCCGCTGGTTTTACCTTTACCGGCAGAAATACCGCGGCCAAGGCGTTTTCGGTCTTTTTTAGCGCCTTCATTTGGCACGAGATCGTTCAGTTTCATTACGCACCCTGCTCTTCGATTAATACCAGATGGTTTACTTTACGCAGCATGCCGCGCAGCACCGGGGTATCTTCCTGCACCACGCTCTGGTTCATGCGGCGCAGGCCGAGTGCCCGAACGGTGGCTTTGTGCTCTTCAGAGTATCCGATAGCGCTTTTTACCAGCGTGATACGCAGCATTTTGGGCAGCACCTTTTTGGTTTCGGCTTTTTTAGGCATTCTTCCTCCGCTCCCAGAAAGGCTGCAGTTCGCTGGCGGGTTTGCCGCGGCGAGCAGCTTCTTCTTCCGGTGACTTGAGCTGTTCCAGCGCCTCGAAGGTGGCTTTCACCACATTGAGGACATTGGCGCTGCCCATGGATTTGGTCAGAATGTCACGGAACCCGGCTGCCTCGAGTACGGCGCGTACGCCGCCCGCAGCGATGACGCCCGTACCGGCAGATGCCGGTTTGAGCAGCACCTTGGCGCCAGCCGTTCGGCCGGTCACCTCATGCGGGATGGTAGTGCCCGTCATCGGGACGCCTCGGATCGTTTTATGAGCGCGTTCGGTGGCTTTACGCATGGCGTCCGGCACGGCATTGGCCTTGCCAATTCCCAATCCGATATTACCGCGGCCGTCACCGATCACAACGGTTACCCGGAATTGGAAACGGCGTCCGCCCTTAACCACTTTGGCCACGCGAGCGATCTCGATGACACGCTCTTCGAATTGCTGTTCTAAACTTTGAAATTCAGTCATTGTCATAGTCAGGCCCTTTATCATTGCTCCAGATCAGCCTAGAAAACCAGGCCAGACTCGCGGGCGGCATCGGCCAGTGCTTTTACCCGACCTACATAGCGGAAACCGCCACGGTCGAACACGACCTCAGATACGCCTTTGTCTTTGGCGCGCTTGGCTACCAGTTCACCTACCAGGCGAGCTTGCTCGGTCTTGGTCTTTCCGTCCAATTTACCGTTCAGTTCGTGGTCGATGGTGGAAGCGGCAGCCAGGGTATGCCCGGCTTGATCATCGATCACCTGAGCATAAGTCTCGGACAAGCTGCGGAAAACAGCCAGTCGCGGCCGGGCCGGCGTGCCAGCAATGAACTTGCGCACGCGGCGGTGTCTGCGGATTCTTGCTTCAGTACGATTTAATTTAGACATACGCCATCACCTACTTCTTAGCCTTGCCGGCCTTACCAGCTTTGCGGCGGATCTTTTCACCCAGATAGTGGATACCCTTACCATGGTAGGGCTCGGGAGGACGAATTTTGCGGATGTCCGCTGAGACCTGCCCGACGACCTCGCGGTCGTAACCCGAAACCTTGACCTGGCGGGGTTTTGTATCAACCTCAAAAGAGATGCCGTTATCCGGTTCCACGATGACAGGGTGGGAGTAACCAACAAACAGTTTCAGGTTTTTGCCATCCATCTCAGCACGATAACCGACGCCTTCGATTTCAAGCACCTTGGTGAAGCCCTGGCTGACGCCGGTCACCATATTTTGAATTAATGCACGGGTCATCCCGTGGAGCGCGCGCACATTTGCCTCTTCAGAGCTACGAGAAACGGCAATCTGCCCATTATCGAAGGCAATCGAAATCGCCTGGGAAAACTCACGTTTCATCTCGCCCTTGGGGCCTTTAATGTGCACCAGCGAACCATCCAGGTCCACCTGCACGCCCGTGGGGACAACAACCGGTAAGCGACCAATTCGGGACACGATTAATCCTCCTTTGCGCTTTCCGGGCTACCAAACCTTGCAGATGATCTCGCCGCCAACATTCAGCTGGCGAGCGCGCTGCCCGGTCATGACGCCCTTGGGGGTGGACAGAATGGCAATTCCCAATCCGGAAAGAATCCAGGGAATTTCCTGCTTACGGGTATAAACGCGACGGCCCGGTCGGCTTACACGGACGATACCGGTGATAACCGGTTGGCGCTGGCGACGCTCGCCGACATACTTGAGGCGGACGCGCAGCACACGCTCGAACGTTTTGTCGCCATCAACGACTTCGTACCCGTCGATGAAGCCCTCTTCTTTGAGGACGCGGGCGATTTCTGCCTTGATTTTTGAATTCGGCATCGCGATGACGGGCTGGCCATTCATTGTGCCATTCCGTACGCGGGTCAACATATCAGCTATAGGGTCATTTACACTCATGCTTACCTCCGGCCTGGTCTACCAGGATGACTTGGTCACGCCGGGGATCTTCCCTGAAAGAGCAAGTTCCCGGAAGCAAATGCGGCAAAGACCAAAACGACGCATATATCCACGCGGACGACCGCAAAGGCGGCAGCGGTTGCGTATTTGTACTTTAAATTCGCGTCGTAGTTCGCGATATTCCATGCACTTCTTGGCCATACTAGTCCTTCCTGAAAGGCATCCCAAGCAGCTGCAGCAGTTTGGCAGCCTGATCATCCGACCGTGCCGTCGTGACGACGGTGATTTCCATTCCACGAACTTTGTCGACCTTGTCGTAGTCGATCTCCGGGAAGATGATCTGCTCCCGTAAGCCCAGGGTATAGTTGCCGCGGCCGTCAAAGGCCTCCGCGGATACTCCACGGAAGTCGCGCACGCGCGGTAAAACGATATTCATCAATCGGTCGAGGAAGGCCCACATGCGTTCGCCCCGCAGGGTAACCATGGTGCCAATGGCGCGCCCCTCGCGCAGTTTGAAGGCAGCAATGCTGGTGCGGGCTTTGGTGATGACCGGCTTTTGACCGGTGATCTTGGCCAAATCACCGCTGGCTGCTTCCAGCGCTTTGGGGTTGTCCAGGGCTTCTCCCAGACCGATATTGACGACGACTTTGGTGACACGCGGTACTTCCATAACGTTGCTCAAGTTCAATTCCTTGAACAGCGCCGGGGCCACTTCCTTCTGATAGCGTTCTTTCATGATGTTCATAATCTAGCTCCCCGATGGCCTATTCGTCGATTACGGCTTCGCAATGTTTGCAAACCCGCATAGATTTGCCATCTTCCGAGCGGGAGAGCCCCACACGGGTCGCCTTACTGCACTTGGGGCAAACCAGCATGACATTGGAGATGTCAAACGGCGCCTCAAAACGCACCTTTCCGGGTGAAATGGTACGGCCCTGTGACTGGACCTGGCGCTGGTGCTTGGTGCGCACGTTCACGCCTTGTACTACTACCCGTTGATCCTTCGGCAGCACGCGAATCACTTCGCCGCGTTTGCCTTTATCTTCCAGACGGCCGCTAATCACTTCGACCGTATCGCCTTTGTGAATTTTCAAATTCATCGTTTCGCTCCTGCTCCCTGCCTTATATAACTTCCGGTGCAAGGGAGACGATTTTCATGAAGCCCTTTTCACGGAGCTCACGAGCGACCGGTCCAAAGATACGGGTGCCTTTGGGGTTGACGCCATCGGTATCCAGGATCACCGCGGCATTGTCGTCAAAGCGGATGGATGAGCCATCATCGCGGCGCCATTCTTTCGAGCAGCGCACAATCACGGCCTTGACAATATCGCTTTTCTTGACCGACCCCTGGGGAGTTGCCGATTTTACCGTGGCGACGACGATGTCGCCGATGGACCCGTAACGGCGAGTTGAACCGCCTGTCACGTGAATCACCAACAACTCACGAGCGCCTGTATTGTCTGCAACTTTGATACGAGACTCCTGTTGGATCATGCTTACTCTCCTTCGCCAGGTGGCTCGATTTCAACATATTGGTGCGTTAAGATCGATTCGACCACCCAGCGTTTTTCACGCGAAATCGGAGCTGAATCCACAATCACAACCTTGTCGCCAATCTGGCAGCCAAGGGTATCGTGAGCTTTGATCTTGCTGGTCGAATGCACCACTTTTTTATACAAAGGGTGAGAATAGGTGCGGGTGATCTCCACCACTACCGTCTTCTGCATTTTGTTGCTGGTAACAACACCGGTTAAACGACGCCGAGTGTTCATTTTCCACCTTCCCGCTCTTGTGATAGTTCACGCTCGCGCAGAATGGACATGTAGCGAGCGATTAAGCGGCGGGTGACCTTCAACCGGCTGGTATCAGTCAACTGCCCGGTGACAACCTGGAAACGCAGGTTCATCAACTCCTGACGAGAATCCGTCAGTTTCGCTTTCAACTCTTCAACCGACATCAGGCGAATTTGTTCATTGTTCATGATAATTCTCCTGTGGCCGATTCATGGCGAGCAACAACTTTTGTTTTGATCGCTAACTTGTAGGAAGCCTGGTGCAGAGCGTCGAGCGCCATATCGGAGGGCAAACCGCCCACCTCGAACATAATGCGCCCGGGACGAACCACCGACACCCAGTATTCCACATTACCTTTACCCTTACCCATCCGAGTCTCTGGGGGTTTCTGGGTATAGGGTTTGTCCGGGAAAATCCGGATCCATACCTTACCGCGGCGTTTCATCTGGCGCACCAGAGCACGACGCGCGGCTTCGATCTGGCGGGCAGTCACCCACCCTGGCTCAAGCGCCTGCAGGCCGAATTCGCCGTACAGGAGTTCTGCCCCACGCAAAGCCAGGCCCCGCATGTGGCCGCGCTGCTGCTTGCGCCACTTTACACGTTTTGGCATCAACATAGCTGCTTACCTCTCTCATCACGCATTGGGATAGACCCAGCGCAAGGTTTACTCACTGACATAAACGCCTTCGGTGGATTCGGCTTTCTCTTCCACACCCGGCAGAACGTTGCCCAGGTAAACCCAGACCTTGATGCCGATTTTGCCATATTGGGTCTGAGCTTCGGCGCGCGCGAAATCGATGTGTGCGCGGATCGTCTGTAGAGGAACACGTCCCTCGCGCAGCCAGACGCTGCGGGCCATTTCTGCACCGCTCAAGCGGCCAGCCACCTCGATCTTGATCCCCAAAGCGCCCTGGCGCATGGCCTGCTGCAGCGCACGTTTCATGGCGCGGCGGTATGCAACGCGGCGCTGGATCTGCCCGGCAATGTTCAGGGCAACCAGATATGCATCGCAATCCGGCGATTTGATCTCTTTGATGTCAAGATCGATCTTTTTGGCAGTGAGCGCCTCGAGGTCGGTGCGGACCTTTTTGACTGTCTCACCTTTGCGGCCAATCAGAATACCGGGTTTAGCGGTGTGAACGATGACTTTCACTTTGCCCGGGAAACGCTCAATTTCAACCTTGGCAATGCCGGCTTTATCCGCGCTGCCGAAGATCAACTTACGGATTTTTATATCCTGGTGCAGTTGATCGGTGTACTCGGCGCCGTCAGCGTACCAGCGGCCTTCCCAAGGTTGGTGAACGCCCAGACGAAACCCAATCGGATGTACTTTACGACCCATAATTTCTCCTGGTGTCTGTCTCTAGCTTGCCAGCTGCCCGAAGGTTGCCAGCCAGCCCGATTCTCACTCTTGCTCCCGCAAGACTACGACCACGTGCGACGAGCGCCGCAGCAACGGTTTGAAACGGCCACGAGCACCAAAGCGGCGCCACTTGCGGGTGGGGGCTTCATCGGCTGTGATCTTATAGATAAACAGGTCATCGCGGTTGATGCCAAAGTTTTCTTCGGCGTTGGAGACAGCCGAGGCAACCAGCTTGCGCAGGTCGGCCGCGGAGCCTTTGTTGGCAAACGCGAGAATATCCAGAGCGTCGTTCGCCCGCTTGCCGCGCACCAGGTCAATCACCAGACGCACTTTTTGAGCGGAGACGCCAAAGTTTTTCAATTCTGCACGAACATCAGTAGCCATTTTTCTACCTCTTCGTGGACTTTTCCGCCATATGGCCGCGGAAGTGGCGGGTCGGGGCAAACTCGCCCAGGCGGTGGCCCACCATGTTCTCGGTAATGTAAATCGGAACATGTCGGCGGCCGTCATGAACAGCGACGGTGTGACCTACCATTTGCGGGAAGATCACAGACGCACGGCTCCAGGTACGAACGACCTTTTTGTCACCGCGAGTGTTCATCTGTTCGATTTTTTTCAGCAACTTCGGGTCAAAATACGGACCCTTCTTTAATGAACGTGACATATCTCGTCCTTCTTTCTCGGTTTCAACCTATCAACCTGGGCCTATTTCCGCTTGGCCGCGCGACGGCGTACGATGTACTTGTCGCTGGTCTTATTGCGGCGCGTCCGATAACCACGAGTGGGGCGGCCCCATGGGCTCTTGGGTCCTGGCATACCGGCAGGCTGCCGACCCTCACCACCACCATGCGGATGGTCACGGGGGGACATTGCAGTACCGCGCACCGTCGGGCGGACGCCCATATGGATCTTGCGGCCAGCTTTTCCCAGTTTGATATTGCTATGATCCAGATTTCCAACCTGGCCGATGGTTGCGAAGCACAACTGCCGAATCAGGCGCACCTCTCCCGAGGGTAAGCGCACCTGGGCGTAATCGCCTTCTTTCGCCAACAGTTGAGCGGCAGTACCGGCGGAGCGAACCAACTGACCGCCGCGGCCTTCCTTTAGCTCAATGTTATGGATCATGGTGCCAACCGGGATATTCGAAATTGGCAAATTGTTGCCAGGTCGGATATCGGCATTGCGGCCAGATACCACCGTGTCGCCAACCTTAAGGCCAACCGGCGCAATGATGTAGCTTTTTACGCCATCAGCAAACACCAGCAAGGCCAGGCGGGCGGTGCGGTTCGGATCGTATTCGATAGCCGCTACCCGGGCAGGAATATCTTTTTTATTGCGCTTGAAGTCCACCAGACGGATAAATTGTCGGTGACCGCCACCCTGATGTCGGACGGTTATCCGGCCGGTGTTATTTCGCCCGGCATGAGCCGTGCGCAAAACCAGCAGCGAGCGCTCAGGACGTGATTTGGTGATTTCTTCGAAGCTATATCCGGTCATATCGCGCAGACCGGGGGTTATTGGTTTGTAAACTTTAATCGCCATTATTCAACCCCTTCAAAGATCGGAATTCTATCTTCAGGCGCCAGGGTGACAACGGCTTTTTTGTAAGCAGCGTTACGAACCATGAGGCGGCGGCTGCGCGCCCGGCGAGTGCGCTTGGCAGGAACATTGAGGATGTTTACCCGCAGCACAGTTACATCGAAGATGGTCTCGACTGCATCTTTCACCTGCGTTTTGGTGACGTTATCCGCCACTTCGAACACATACTGATGCAGGCGATTGACCTGATAGTTCGTTTTTTCAGTCACCAACGGGCGGCGGAGAACATCAAATAGTGTTGTCATGTTGTACCTCCCACCTATCCCAGGTTGCTTTGAATAACTTCCAGAGCCGCCAGCGGCAGGACAACCTTGTCAAACGTCATCAGGTCGCGGATATTAAGGTAACCGGCGAGCAAGACTTTGGTAGCGGGTAAATTGCTACTGGAAAGAATGACGTTGTCGTAGTTCGTCTTTTCTGGGATAAGTACCAGGGCGCTTGATTCACCGACCAGCAAATTCAGTGCGCTGGCCATCAGGCGCGTCCGTGGTTCAGCCAATTTCAAATCATCCACAACCACAATCGCAGCTTCAGCAGCTTTCACTGAAAGGGCCGACCGCAAGGCTGCCCGGCGCATTTTGCGGGGCATGTCCTGGTTATAGGAACGGGGGTGGGGTGTAAAAATACGACCGCCGCCCTTCCATTGTGCAGCCCGAGTGGAACCCTGGCGCGCCCGGCCGGTACCCTTCTGTTTCCAGGGTTTGCGACCGCCGCCGGCCACCTCATTGCGAACTTTGGTGTCGTGGGTACCCAGGTGCGCATTCGCCATCTGGCGAACGAACGCCTGGTGCATAAGATCAATATTTACCGGGGCTCCAAAGATCATTTCAGGTAATTCAACCTGTTTGATCTTCTTGCCCTCCATGTTGTAGACGTCTGCTAACATTTCTACTTTGCTCCCATAGTCCAGGTAATGATCCGGCGTCGCAGGCCTACTGCTTGCGGGCCTCACGAATGATGACCAGGCCTCCACGAGGACCAGGAATCGCTCCGCGCACACCTATAAGGTTGCGCTCAACATCTACCAGGACCACCTTCAAATGCTGCGCAGTGACACGTTCATCGCCCATATGACCGGGGCCGCGCGATCCCTTGTAAACACGACCGGGTGTGGTACCCGAACCGCGGGAACCAGGAGCGCGGTGACGATCCGACTGACCATGGGTCTTGGGACCACCCGCAAAATGATAGCGTTTGACGCCACCCTGGAAACCCTTACCCTTGCTGGTACCAACAACATCTACGCGCTCCCCCACCGAGAACGCTTCAACGGTTAATTGATCCCCTTCATTAACTTCCGGGGACTTGGCACGGAATTCGCGCAAATAGCGCAGCGGAGGCATGTTCAACCCCTCGCGTTTGAGGTGGCCGAGCTGGCCGCCGGTCAGACGTTTGGGCTTTACTTCTGCATAACCCAACTGGACGGCTGCATAGCCGTCGTTTTCTGGTCGTCTAATCTGGGTAACGAAACATGGCCCAGCTTCGATAACGGTGACTGGAATAGCCGCACCATTTTCATCGAAAATCTGGGTCATGCCGATTTTCTTCCCGATCAGCCCTTTAAACATCTCGATTTTTCTCCTTGACCTTCAAGAATTCCCGGGACTGTCAGCCTGGGCTTGGCTGCATCATCCCTGACGTTGGATAGTCAGCTATCTGCTGCGTCATTGTGGGGTTTGTTATGCGCCCACAGATTAGCTCTTTTCCAACTCTTGGCTGGGCATATGCCCAACCTTTCTATTATAAATCAACTCTGCTTGTTTGAACAGGGTTGTCTTACATTTTTGCTTCACATCTCTGGTTTCAGCACAATGACTTCAGCCGATTTTCGTCCGGCTGAAGTCATTGCAGCCTGTTCTTTGGGGAAAGAAGGTTAGAAATGCGCCGCACACTCACGGCGCGCATTCGCGTGCCGATATTTCACACTATCAAAGTTCGATTAGATCTTGATTTCGATATCGACGCCCGCCGGCAGGTTCAGGCGCATAAGCATATCGATGGTCTTTGAATCCGGGTCCAACACGTCGATCAGACGATTGTGGGTGCGGATTTCAAAGTGCTCGTGCGAGTCCTTGTCGATGAAGGCCGAACGCCGAACGGTGAATTTCTCGATACTGGTGGGAAGGGGTACAGGACCAACGACGTGCGCCCCGCTGCGCTCGGCAGTTTCCACAATCCGTTTGGCGGATTGATCAAGAACACGATGATCGTATGCTTTCAGGCGAATGCGAATGCGTTGCTTAGCCATTTTTCCCTTAATCCAAAATCTTGGTGATAACGCCAGCGCCGACGGTCAGGCCGCCCTCGCGGATAGCGAACTTGGAACCCTGTTCAAGCGCCACTTTGACGATCAACTCGACTTCCATGTTGACATTGTCGCC